>APMI01000668.1_pt1 | contig 110730 bp, 92 predicted proteins | sample 667938 | NCBI WGS metagenome assembly APMI01 (sample SAMN01084076, study PRJNA167559) | wastewater metagenome | biome: Wastewater | place: Denmark: Ejby Moelle, Odense | collected 2011-11-28 | reverse complement strand
TGCCGTCAAAAGGAGAGGGGACATTCTGCAGTTCCAGCTCGTTCAGGTACTGCCCGCCAGACTGGGTGGTCTTCAGGTTCAGCATTGAGGTGGCTGGGAGGGAGGTGAACAGGGACTCACAGAAGGTAGCAAAAGCGTGCCTGCGCGTGTCTCGTGCCTCGGCACGGTGCACGTCGTCCGCCAGGGTCAGTGTGCCTTGTGTGATGGTGTAGATGGCCGTGATCACCAAGGCGGTGATGCCCAGCACGATGATCATCTCCAGCAGGGTGAATGCTGCTCGCCTGCCGTTCCTCAGTGTTGTCAGCCGATGCGCATTCATGGCTGGAAGAGCGGGGGGTAGAGCCAGGTCTCGGTGCTGGCCTGCTGCGGGGTGCGGCCTTCCAGCCAGTTTGCCGTCACGCTGACTTCAAAGATGCCCTGCACGGGCCTGCCGTCGCGGTCTGTCAGCTCCAGGGGGGTGCGCCGTACGACATAGGTGATGGGGCCTTCCCTGATCTTCAGCTCCTCGGGCGGGTTGGCGACGGGGATGCGTGTCTGCTCGATCAGGATGGAGCGCATGCGCTCCTGAACAGACGCCTCATGCTGTCGTTGCAGGGTGTTTTCTCCGAGCTGGTGCACGGCCTCTACCAGAGCCACCACGGCCATGCTGAAGACCATGATGGCCAGCAACGTCTCCAGCAGGGTGAAGCCCTGTTTTCTCATGGCGTTTCCTCCATTTCCTGAAAGGTGGCGGTCAGAGGGTCGAGGATGGCCGTCACCGCAGCGTCTCCCTGCTGCCAGCGCAGGGTCAGCGGCTCGCACAGGCGGCCGGGGCTCAGGAAGAGACGCTGATTGCGGGAGGAGATGAATATGCTGGCACCGGCGCGCTTCACGGTCAGCTTCATGCCTCCGGCCAGTTCATCCAGCTCCACCTGCTGCCCTTGGGCGGTGGCCACGGTCCGCGTCATGGCCTGCATGAGCACGCTCTCCGCTTCATGCGCCACTTTCAGCAGCTGGTGGTCCTCATTGATGCGCTGCATCGCTCCCACGCCGATGCCGATGACGAGAGAGGCGATGGCGAGCACCACGATCATCTCCAGCAGCGTGAATGCGGCGGCGCGAGGGGGCATGCCCGGCAGAGAGGTTGGTTACCAGTTGCCGATGTCGTCCTCGGTGTTTTCGACACCATCAGCGCCGAGGGAGAATACATCGTATCCTGCAGGGTTGTGTTTGCCCGGATTGCGATAGACCAGCTTGTGCCCCCAAGGATCTAGGAGACCTTCAGGCTTGGCCACCTGCTTCCAGCGCTTCGGCTTGGGCTCGGCGGCGGGGCGTGTTACCAGCGCCTCCAGACCCTGAGCCTGGGTGGGGTACATCATGGCGCTGAGCTTGTAGGAAGTCAGCGCGGTTTCGATGCCTTTGATCTTGGATTGTGTGGTGACGTCCTGGGCATTGCCTTCGATGCCCTGCACCATCACGGCCACAGCTCCCAAGATAAGTGCGATGATGAGAAGTACGACCATCATCTCGAGAAGAGTGAAGGCTTTGGAGCTGAAGCGGGGGCTGGATGGCTGGATGTTTTTCATGGGTTGGAAAAATGTCAGTGCTTGAGCTGATTGAGGGTGGAAAAGACTATGTTGATCATCGTCCAAACGAGCCCGCCTACAAGTACTGCCATGACCATGAGCAGGCAGGGCTGGATGAGGGCGGTGGCCCGCTCGATCACACGGGAAAGCTGGGTGTCCATGCGCGTGGCGGCCTTTCCCAGCACCGTGGCCAGATGCCCGGTGTCCTCGCCGATGCGGATGACATCGATGGCCTGGGAGTCGAGGGCCTTGGTCTTTTTCATGGCATGGCTGAGGGACGCCCCCTCTTGCACCAGCACCTCCGCCTGGGAAAGGGCATCTTTCAGGTGCAGATTGGTGATGGCGCGGCGCACCAGCTCCAGTGCTGGCAGGAGAGGCACGCCTCCACGGAGCAGGCTGCCCAGCGTCTCAAAGAACTGCAGCTCAAAGTGCGCCCGCGTGATGTCGCGGATGGCGGGCAGGCTGATCATGAGCTTGTGCCACCACGACTGAAATGCGGGCGTTTTATGCACCGCCACGAGAGACATCACCACCAGGGCCAGCAGAATGGCCAGCGCCCACCAGTAGCCACGCAGAATATCGGACAGGGCCAGGCTCAGCCGGATCATCAGCGGCGGCTCCTTGCCGGTGCCGGTCAGCAGGGTGGAAAGCTTTGGCAGCAGGTAGGTCACCATGATGACCGCCAGTGCGGCTCCGGTGGCAAACAAAAATGCCGGATAAATCAGCGCGCCCACCACCTTGGCATGCACGGACTCCATCAGCCGCAGATGGCGTGCCTGGCGGTCCATGATATCATCCAGCGCGCCGCTGTTTTCACCGGCGGCGATCATGTTGCAATAGAGTTCATCAAAGGCCGATGATGCCTGACGAAGGGCTGAGGAAAGGGGCACCCCATTGCGCACCAGTTCACGCACCTGCCCAGCCAGGGTGCCCAGCTTGGACGCGCTGCGGTTTTCCATCGCGTGCAGGGCCTGCTCCACCTGAAGTCCGGAGGACAGCAGGTCTCCCATGTCTTCGGTGAAGCGGATCACATCCGCCTTGTTGAGCGCCAGCGTGGCGGGCTCGGCTGGCTGGGCCTTTTTCTCCTGGGCTGTGGAAGAGGCGGAGGACTGGGAGTGCGATTGCGACTGGATGGAGCGCGCCTGCAGTCCGCGTCGTGCCAGCTGGCGCAGGGCGTCGCTGCGGTCGGCGGCTTCGATGGTTCCGGCTTTGACCGTTCCGTCTGCGGACAGGGCTTGGTAGGCAAAGGCTGGCATCACTCAAACTCCTCGCTGGTCACACGTGCCACTTCCTCCAGCGTGGTCACACCGGCCGCCGCCTTCTTCAGCCCATATTCGCGCATGGGGACAAAGCCGTCTTTGCGTGCCTGCGTCTGCAGATCCGCTTCGGACGCGCGCTCGGAGACAAGCGTCTGCATCGTCGGCGTCATGAGTGCGATCTCGTAGAGCGCCACTCGGCCGGAGTAGCCTGTGCCACGGCACTGCTGGCAGCCGCCGCGTGCAGCACGGTAGAGTTTCATGTTCTTCGCTTCCGGGAAGCCAAGCTTCAAAAAGTCTTCCCGCTTGTAGTTCGCAGGCTCCTTGCATGCAGAGCACAGGCAGCGCACCAGGCGCTGGGCGATGAAGGCGCGAACCGCAGAGCTGACCAGGAAGGGCTTCACGCCCATTTCAATCAAGCGTGTGATGCCGGCCACTGCGTCATTCGTGTGAAGGGTGGAGAACACCAGGTGGCCCGTGAGCGAGGCGCGCACCGCGATCTCCGCCGTTTCCAGGTCGCGAATTTCCCCCACCATCACCACATTGGGGTCACCACGCAGAATGCTGCGCAGTCCGCTGGCAAAGGTGAGGCCGATTTCATTCTTCACCGGGATCTGCACAATGCCGGGCAGCTTGTTTTCCACCGGATCCTCAATGGTGACGATGCGGCGGTGTACGCTGTTGAGCTGCGAGAGGAAGGTGTAAAGCGTGGTCGATTTACCGGAACCCGTGGGACCGGTGACGAGCACGATGCCGTTGGGCTTGGCCAGCAGCACCTCGATGCGCTCGCGCAGCTCATCGCTCAGGCCCAGGCGATCCAGGGTGAAACGCTCCTGGCCCAGCAGACGCAGGCTGATGGACTCGCCCTCCACACTGGGGATGCAGGCCACACGGACGTCGATGGACTGGTTGTCCGCCTTCAAGTTGATACGGCCATCCTGCGGCAGACGCTTCTCGGCGATGTCCAGCTTGCTCATCACCTTGATGCGCGCGATCACCGATGACTGCAGGGATTTGATGTTCTCCGGCACGGGCACCTCATGCAGGAAGCCGTCGATACGGTAGCGGATGCGCAGGCTGTCTGGCTGCGGTTCCACATGAATATCCGTGGCCTTCTGCGCCAGGGCCTCGCGGATGATCTGGTTCACGAATTTGACCACGGAGGCGTCTTCATCCTCGTCATCGATGACGTTGGCTTCATCCCGCAGGTGGTGGTCATCCGTGCCGCCTCCACCAGCGGCGATGAGAGCGTCAAACGTGTCCGCCCCCACACCGTAAAGCTGCTGCACGGCATTGAGCAGCTCTGTGCGCGGCGTCAGGCACCACTTTACCGGCAGCTGGGAGACACGTGCCACCGCCTGTTTGGTGATGAGGTCAAAGGGGTCGTGACAGGCCAGCAGGAGACGACGCTGGGTCTGTGGCTCGTCGCTGGTGAAGCCCACAGGGTAGATCTGGTGCCGCACGGCGAAGCGTGCCGGAATGAGGCGCTTCAGTTCAGCCGCCTCGTCTGGGTGGGGCTGCGGGGACTCCAGCCACTGCCAGCGCAGTTGCTCAGCCAGATGGCGGGAGAACTGGCGCTCATCCACTGCTCCGCTCTCAATCAAAGCCAGTGCAGGGGAGATGCCACCCGCAGAGGCATGGTCCAGTGCGGCCTGCATGTCGGCAGCCTCCACACCGGCGGCCTGCGCGACTGATTTGAGAATGACGTTCATGCGTGAATATGAGGGGACGGGAATCCGGCAGGTGGCGGTAATGCCGGAGATTCAGCCGCTGAATGGCAGACTACAAGAAATCCACCCCCAGGGCTAATCTTTTCACGATGTCCCTGCCACTTTTCACCACGCATGTGAGTGGCAAAAAGTGACGAATTATTCACGAAGACGCCTGATCTCAGGCGGCGTCTAACCAAAGAGGGAGGTCAGAGGCTTTCCTTTGTCCGCCACGGTGAAGGGGCGCTTGCTGGGGCTGTAGAGCACCTGGTCCAGCGGAATGCCCAGAGCGTAGGCGATGGTGGCGTTGAAATCCGGGATGGTGACCGGGTTTACAGTAGCTTCGTCGCCGTTTTCGTCGGTCGCTCCATACACCTGGCCGCCGCGCACGCCGCCGCCCGCCAGCAGGCAGGTGAAGCCGCGCGCATGGTGGTCGCGCCCGTCATTGGCATTGATTTCTGGTGTGCGGCCAAACTCCGTGGCCAGCACCACCAGCGTCTCCTGCAGCAGGCCACGAGATTCCAGATCCTGCAGCAGGGTGCTGAGGGCGGAGTCCAGCTCATCGCAGAGCTCGGGCACACGGGTGAAGTTGGCGTTGTGAGTGTCCCAGCTGCCGAAGGAGACTTCGACAAAGCGCACACCGTTTTCCACGAGGCGCCGCGCCAGCAGGCAGCCCTGGCCAAAGCGGTCGCTGCCGTACTTGTCGCGCAGCTTCTCGGGCTCGCCGCTGAGGTCGAATGCCTTCAGCTCCTCACTCTTCATCATCTTGAGCGCGTCATCGTACATGTCGGCGTAGGCGCGTACGTTTTTGACATTGTAGGTCTCGGCAAACTGGCGGTCGAGCTGCTTGGCCGTGCTCAGGCGGCTGGCAAAGCGCTCTTCGGTGAACCACTGGTTGGTCTTCACGTTGTTGATGCCGCTTTCGGGATCATTGATCATCAGCGGGGCGAAGCGGCTCTCAAAGAAGCCTGCACCGGGATGGCGGCTGTCGTTTCCGATCATCACACTGCCGGGCAGCGTGGGGTTGCCACGATCCTGGAACTTCTGCAGCCAGGCACCCATGGAGGGGTGGCGGATGCTGCTGCGCATGGTGTAGCTGGTGTGCTGATAGTAGTTTCCCTGCTCGTGAGCGCCTTGGGTGGTCATCATGCTGCGGACCACAGCCAGCTTGTTCATCTGCCGGGCGATAAGGGGAATATTGTTCGAGACGCGGATGCCATCGACATTGGTGTTGATCACCTTCGTCAGGCCCATGATGTCGGTCTTGTCCGGCTTGGGGTCAAAGGTGTCCAGATGGCTCATGCCACCATTCATATAGAGGTAGATGACATTGCGTGCTGTGGCCGCCTGTTTCAGAGGGGAGGCCCCCTGGCCTGGAGCTGCAATGACACGTGGGGCAAAGTGCGCGGCGGTGCTCACGCCGAGGAAGGTCTTGGCGGCTCCAGAGACAAAGGATCGGCGGCTGAGATCGTGGCGGAGGGGATTCATGAGGCGTGCGCGTTTTTTGGGGTGCGCCCCTTTAACGCAGTCTCAGCGCGGACTTATCAGGAGATTTGCATTCCATTCCTAGCCCGGTGCCCGTCTGCCAAACTTCCGCTCCAGCTCTGAGGTGGAAATCTGCACCAGCGTGGGGCGCCCGTGAGGGCAGCAGTAGGGCATTTCGCAGGCGAAGAGATCTTTGAGCAGGGCCTGCATCTCAGGGATGGAGAGGACGTCGTTGCTCTTCACCGAGGCGCGGCAGGCGATGGTGGCGATGGCATCCTCACTCAAGCGCAGGCTGGATGACTTGGAACTCAGGCTGCTGAGTTCTTCGATCACCTGATCCAGCCAGGCGGAAGGATCGTCTGTTTTCAGGAAGGAGGGCAGGGTCTCCACCTTGAAGATGTTCGGGCCAAAGGGCTCGATCTCGATGCCCAGCCGGTTGAGCGAGGTCAGGTTTTGTTTCAGCAGATCCGCATCCCGTGGAGTCGTCTGCAGGGTGATCGGCATGAGCAGTCGCTGGCATGGGACACCTCCGGATTCGATGGCGCGGCGGAACTTTTCAAAGTTCACCCGCTCATGCGCAGCGTGCTGATCCATGAGCACCAGCCCCTCCTTGCTCTCCATCAGCACATAGAGTTTTTGCAGTACGCCGATGATGCGGAAATCCGGTGGAGCAGGGGATGCGGTGTCTTCTGCAGCCTGCCGGGGGGCTTCCTCAGCGTCCTCCTCATCCTGTTCTGGGGCGGTGGCCTGAGGCTCTGCCACCGGTTCGTCTGCTGTGGCTGCGGGCGCTGCCGGACGAGGCTGAACGGAAGGGGCGCTGCTGCGTGCGGCGGCTATCCTCTCCAGCACATCTGCCACGCGATGAGAGACTGCCGGCGTTTGGGCTGCCAGTGGTGTCTGAGGTCTTGCAGGGGCGATGTCGCGCAGCGGTGCTGATGAAGCTGCCACTGGCATGTCAAACTGCTCCTGTCGGGTGCTGGGCAGTGCGGGGCTGCTAGCTGTGGGATGCGGAACCGGCGCTGGGCGTGCCGGCGCGTGGCCAGTGGGCAGCTTGGCCGCCTTTTCAAGCGTACTGCTCACACAGCGGGAGATGGCCTCGCGCACACTGTTGCCGTCGTGAAAGCGCACCTCCTTCTTGGCCGGGTGCACGTTCACATCAAAGGCATGCGCATCCATTTGAATGAAGAGAAAAGTCACCGGATGCTGGCCTTTCATCAGCGCGGTGTGGTAGCCCTCCCGCAGGCCGTAGGAGATGCTGGCACTTTCAATGGGGCGACCGTTCAGATACGTGGTTTGCATCTGCCTGTTTGAGCGGCTCATGCCGGGACCACCGATGTAGCCGGAAATCGTAATGCCGTGCAGCGTTGTCTCTTCTACTTTCAGCAGGCGGGAGGCCAGTTCATCCCCAACCAATCCACGGATGCGCTCCAGCATGTCGCGCGTGGCAGGCAGGTGCAGCACCAGGTCGCCGTTGTGAGTCAGGGTGAAGGCCACCTGCGGATTCGCAATCGCGTGCAGCCGCAGCTGCTGCTCCACATGGGCAAATTCGGTGTTCTCAGTGCGTAGAAACTTGCGACGTGCCGGCACATTGAAAAACAACGAGCGTGCCTCCACCACCGTGCCGGGGGCTCCGCCGTGGTCACGCACAGCCACCATTTTTCCGCCGTTCACTTCGATCTCAGTCCCCACCAAGGCTGTTTTCTCCCGAGTGGCCATCCTGAAGCGCGACACGCTGGCGATGCTCGGCAGCGCCTCGCCGCGAAATCCAAAGGTGTGAATGGCCCCGAGGTCCTCCTTGGTCCGGATCTTGCTTGTAGCGTGGCGCTCCAGGCACAGCATGGCGTCCTCCCGGTCCATTCCAGAACCATCATCCACAATGCGAATCATCGCGATGCCGCCGCGCTGGGCATGCACCTCGATATGGTGGGAACCGGCGTCCAAGCTGTTTTCCACCAGTTCCCGCACCAAGGCGGCCGGGCGCTCCACGACCTCTCCTGCCGCCACCTGGCTGGCGAGTGCGTCTGGAAGAATGCGTATTTTGGCCATGAAATTGGATAAAGTGTATGGCGGGGAGCGTAGCCTCTCCAGTCATACAAGATTGTTACCTTGGACGCCTGATGGGGATTTGCAATCTCCGTGCTTCTCGGCCATCTGGCTGCTGCTCCCTTTTGTTCTGCCTCGCATGATTTCCCTGACCTCCAGCGCCATCGACCATCTGAAGTCCCTCATCGCCGAAAAACAGGCCGCCCCGGGCACCGGGCTGCGCCTCAGTGTGGAGAAAGGGGGCTGCGCTGGCTTTCAGTATGTGATGGCTTTGGACCATTCCAAGGAAGGAGATGCCGTGTACGAGCAGGAAGGGGTCTCTGTCATCATCGGTCCGGACAGTCTCAGCTACCTGCGCGGCTGCGAAATCGATTACGTGGACTCACTGGCGGATTCCGGGTTTAAGCTCAACAATCCCAATGCTGCCAGGAGTTGTGGCTGTGGCACCTCCTTTGAACCTCAGCCCACGGAAAACTAAGCCTTGGATTATTTGACCAAGCCAAAGCAATTGAAGCAAAGTATCTGCCAACTTATTCACAAAAATTCCTTTTCAAAATCCGTCAATATTGTAGAATTTGAACACATCTGTTCTATAGAAACTAAAATTTTCGCAATTTTGTTATGCAAATCCGATTTTTGAGCGACGGCAACGAATACCGCTCCTACGGCGGCGGCAGTTTTTCCAAGAAGAAAGACTCCGGCGGTATCTTTTGGTGGACCATTCTCATCACGCTGCTGATGGGGTTCGCCACTTTCTGCTGGTTCTTCAGCATCATGGTGTTTGCTCACCCTGAAAAACCATTTAACTACCGCGTGCTGTCGCGCTTCGACAAGCTCGACCCGCTGCGCAAGTTCACCAACTACACTGTGCCTCAGGGCAAGTTCCTTCCTGCACGTGATCTGCTTGCCGAGTTCTATTCTTTCAACCGTGAGCAGCTCGCGGTGAAGAATGATCTCCTCAAGCGCTCCTACATTCGCAACTACAAGCAGGAGCAGCCACTGTATGTGAAAGGCAGCTTTCAGGTGATCAACGCACGGCCTCTCACCGCCACAGACGTGATCACCGAAGGCTGGGTGGTGCGTGCACGCTCTGCTGACATCGAAGACGTGGACATCGAGATCGTGCTGCCTGGCAACAAGGACAAGGCTGATCCGTATCAGGCTGGCGACACGCTGGTGCTGGATCAGAAGAGCACCTTCGCAGCAGCGCTGCATGTGCAGAAGTTTGATCAGGAGCGCGTCTGCATCACGCTGATGCCTCTGGCCTATCAGGGATTTGTCACCAAAGACGGCAAGCAGTTCAAAATGACACCGCCTGCCAAGCTCAACATGGACGCCTACTGGCCGCTCACGCGCGATCCGGGTGCCGCTGTTCTTGAGAGCAGCTCTGACAAAGTGGTTTCCAAGCAGGGTTGATCAGGTTTGAGAGATTTTTTTTGAAGCGGGAGGTGATGCCTCCCGCTTTTTTTTGCATGTTTGTCGCAGTTGATGAATCGGAATTTAGCTGGGGCATGTCGGAATGCCTGCATACCCGCAAAGATGGGGGTGAGTGGGTTCGAAAAATTCAGCACGCTGAAATCGTGAAATGGGTGATGCGGTGTCAAGCCGCCAAATCATGATGCCTGCGTCATCTCTTGAGCGGGGGGCGTGCATTTCCAGCCGCTCGTTCCTTGCATCCGTTCAGGTTCACGCCATTAGCAAAGGCATGTCCGCTGATTACACCCCCGCCACCATCGCCGACGTACGGCGCTTGCGTGACACCCTGGACCAGCAGGGAAAAAAGCTGGTCTTCACCAACGGCTGCTTCGATCTGCTGCATGCCGGGCATGTGCGTTATCTCGAGCAGGCGCGTGCCCTCGGTGATGCCATGGTGGTGGCGCTGAACTCCGATGACTCTGTGCGCCAGCTCAAAGGGCCTGACCGCCCTCTTAACTCCGAAAATGACCGCGCTGAAGTGATGGCTGCACTGCGTGCCGTGGATGCCGTTGTGGTGTTTGGTGATGAACGCGCCACCTCGCTGATTGAGGCGATTCAGCCGCACGTGTATGCCAAAGGCGGTGATTACACAGTGGAGTCTTTGAACCGTGAAGAACGAGATGCTTTGGAGAAGGTGGGGGCGGAGATCCGCATTCTTCCGCTGGTGCCAGGGCGGTCCACTACGCGCACCATCAACAAGATGACGGCGGGCGATGCCTCTGCAGCAGATGATGACAGTCTTCGGATTGCAGTTCTGGGCTCCGGCGCGGGTTCCAATCTCAGTGCAATTGTGGCCGCCATCGCGGCTGGCAAGCTGCGCGCAAAGATTGTGGCGGCCATCACCGATCAGGCAGACTCTGGATTTCGACAGATCGCACGTGATGCGGGAGTGCCCGCATTGTATGTGGATGGCGGTGCCAATCCGCGCCGTCTCAGTGATGCTGCGCAGAAGGAGATATTCGAGCATCTGGAGCGCGCACGTGCGGACGTGGTCGTGCTGGCTGGATTCATGCGCATTCTCAAGGAGCCTGTGATCAGCGGCTATTCAGGACGGATTGTAAATGTTCATCCCTCTCTGCTGCCAAAGCACAAAGGTGCCAATGCGCCGCAAATGGCCATAGACGAAGGTGAGTTGGAAAGCGGCTGCACCGTGCATCTTGTGACCGCAGAGATCGATGCCGGGCGCATTCTGGCGCAGGCAAAGGTGCCTGTGCGCATCGGTGACACCGCCGGGAAGCTGCATGCACGCATCAAGGTGGAAGAGCACAAGCTGCTGCCTCAGGTGCTCAATGAATGGCGTGAGCGCGGGCTGCCCGTGCGTGGAGGGAAGGCTGCATCATGAGCGGATTCACCGGAACTCTCAACGCCCAGCAGCGCGAGGCTGCCACACACATTCACGGCCCGCTGCTTATCCTGGCAGGCGCAGGCACTGGCAAGACGCGCGTGCTCACCGCCCGCATCAGCTACATGGTGAATGAAGGCATCAACCCGAAGAACATTCTTTCGGTGACCTTCACCAACAAAGCCGCCAATGAAATGCGCGAGCGTATCAAAGGCATGGTGCGTGATGGCCTCGGCAAAAAAGTCGTGGTGGGCACCTTCCATGCCTTTTGCGTCCGCCTGCTGCGCGAGTTTGCAGAACATGTAGGCTACAAAAATAACTTTGCCATCTACAGCCAGGGGGAGCAGGAGACTCTGATCAAGCGAGTGCTGCAGACCCTGCTGGTCAAAGACGAGACGCTGGATCCCAGCATGGCCCTCATGCGCATCAGCAAGGCCAAGAACGCGGGTGAAGGGCTTGGAGATCCCAAGGAAAACCTCGATGCCGCCGTGATGGAGAAGTACATGGACGAGATGCGCGGGCTGAACGTCATGGATTTCGATGACCTCATCATCCTGGGAGTGAAGCTGCTCGAAGAAAACGCGCAGGTGCGCGCCACGGTGCAGAGCCGCCACCACTATGTGATGGTGGATGAGTTCCAGGACACCAACTCCCTCCAGATGCGCCTCCTTCGCGCCTTGGTGCCTGCGCCTTACAATGTGTGCGTGGTGGGAGATGACGACCAGTCCATCTATGGCTGGCGTGGTGCTGAGATCACCAACATCACACAGTTTGAGGATTTCTTCCCCAACCCACATGTGGTGAAGCTGGAGGAGAACTACCGCAGCACCACTCCCATCCTGCACACGGCCAACAGCCTCATTAAAAACAACGCGGGTCGGCGCCCCAAATCCCTCTGGAGCCGCAACCACGGCAGCGACCTCGTCCGTCTTATCGTCACCGAGGATGAAAAGGAGGAGGCGGACATGATCGCCAAGGAGGTGGAGACCGCTCATTTTGCCAACAAACAGTCCCTGGAGGACTTTGCAGTGCTCTTCCGCACCAATGAGCAGTCGCGTGTGCTGGAGCAGGCCTTCCGCCAGCGTCGCATCACCTACCGCGTGGTGGGGGCACGCAGCTTCTTTGACCGCCGGGAGGTGAAGGATCTCGTCAGCTACCTCAGCGTGCTGCACAATCCGCATGATGACATGGCGCTGCTGCGCGTGCTGAACACCCCCACACGTGGCATCGGCAGCGCCACCGCCGAGCTGGCGCGTGAGCGCAGCATGGAGAAACACCACAGCATCTGGGTGGCCTTGTGCGATGAGGACTTTCTGCGCCAGATCCCTGAAAAGGGGCGTAATGCCATCCGCAACTTTACCGCGCTCATCACCAAGTATTCGGGGCCTGCCAACACTCCTGGCACGCAGCTTGTGGACATGACGCAGGCTCTGATCCTCGAGGTCGGCTACATGGATTATCTCAAAAAAGCCGCCAAGGAGCCGGATGATTTCACGGGCTGGGAAAACGGCGTCAATGAGCTGCTCAAAAGCATGGCCAACCACGCGGAACGTGATCGCGCCAGCGGCCTGGCCGGTTTCCTGGACGAGGTGTGTCTCAATGATGATCGCGAGGAAAAAGACGACATCGAAAAGAAAAAGGGCGTGTGCCTGATCACCATGCATGCGTCAAAAGGACTCGAGTTTCCCGTCGTCTTTCTGCCTGGCATGGAGCAGGGCATCCTGCCGCACAAACGCAGCTTTGACGAAGGTCGTGTGGATGAGGAGCGCCGCCTTTTTTACGTGGGCATCACCCGCGCCAAGCAGAAGCTCACGATCAGCCACACGCGCATTCGCATGAAGTGGGGCAAGAAGCAGACCAGTGCCCCGAGCACCTTCCTCAAGGAGCTGGACCGCAAGTATATCGAGGAGCTCGACTACAGCCGCCACATGAACGAAACCACGACCCAGGAGGAAAATACAAACTTCTTCTCCGGTCTGCGCGCCATGCTCGCGGAGCCGCAGCAGTAAACACCGGCTCTGTGCCGCTCAGCGCTTCATGTTGCCCTCTCGTCTCCAGTTTCAGCTCGATGCCCAGGCATCCGGATCGCGTGCCCGAGCCACCACTTTTCACACCCTGCATGGCACCATCCGCTCGCCGCTTTTCATGCCGGTGGGCACGCAGGCCACGGTGAAGGCGCAGACGCAGGAGACTCTGCATGCCTCCGGCTCGCAGATCCTGCTGGCAAACACCTACCACCTGCTGCTTCGCCCCGGTCCGGATGTTTTCTCCAAACTCGGCGGCATTCATAAGTTCATGAAGTGGCCCGGCTCCGTTCTCACAGACTCCGGTGGCTATCAGATCTTTTCGCTGCCGCATTCACGTGAAATGACAGAGAAGGGGGCGGTCTTCCAGAGTTACGTGGATGGTCAGCGCATCCTCCTGAGTCCTGAGCTCAGCATTCAAACCCAGCGTGCCATAGGCAGCGATATCATGATGGTGCTGGACCAGTGCATCCCTTCCACGGCAGATGAAAAGGCGGCACGTGCCGCGCTGCAGATCACCCAGCGCTGGGCGGTGCGCAGTCTAGCGGCACGGGAGGACTCTCTGCAGTCCATGTTTGGCATCGTTCAGGGGGCGTTGTATCAGCAGCTCCGCCGCGAGAGCGCCGAGGGGCTCATGCAGCTCGACTTTGACGGCTTTGCCATCGGTGGCCTGGCCGTGGGTGAGGAGAAAAACGAACGCGAGGACGTGTGCGAGCTCACAGCTGCTCTGCTGCCCGCGGACCGGCCGCGCTATCTCATGGGCGTGGGCACGCCGCTGGACGTCCTGGAGGCCGTGCATCGTGGGGTGGACATGTTTGACTGCATCATCCCCACGCAGGTGGCCAAGAGAGGCACCGCTTTTACGTCTCGGGGTATCGTGGAACTGCGCCGCTCTGTTTACAAATTCAGCGAAGCCCCCCTCGATCCAGCCTGCACCTGCCCGGTGTGCGCCACGCACACACGGGCCTATCTGCACCATCTGACGAAAACACAGGAGCCTCTGGGCTGGACGCTGGTGGGCCAGCACAACATCCACTTCTACCACCAGTTCATGCGTGAGGTGCGCCAGAGCATTCTGGAGGATCGCTTCCTGCAGCTCTACCATAAGTGGCGCGAGATCCTGCCTGTGGAGGACATTGACCACCCCGTCACGCACCCAAAGCGCACCTCCGTCAAAGTGGAGCAGGTGGGCGAATACGAACTCTGCGGTGATCCGGCAGCGATTCGCCAAAGCACCTCTGGTCGCGTGGTGCGCACCATTCCGCAGCTCGATACCTCTTCCGAGTCTCAAATCATTCAGCACCTGCGCCAGCCTGCCGACTCACCACCGCTCGTCGTGTGGGACATCCATCTGGACGCCGCAGCCAGTGCCCTCGCTGTCATTCTCCTCTACGAAGCCGAGGCCGCCAAAGGGCCCGTACGCCCGCTGCATCTCGTCAGTTTCAGCGATGACTCGGCCCCTCTCCGCCTGGCCCTGCACCACAAACGCCACTTTCCCTATCTCCGTCACGGTGCTGCGGATACACTTATCCGCCGAGATGTCTGGGAGTCCCGCTACTGTCCTGGCCTGAAGTGGACCCTGGTGCACGGTACGCCTGCTGATGCTGAGCTTCCGCCCGCTGACATTGTGTTGCAGCAGGACTGAACAAAATTGGGCTGCTACGTCTTCTCCACATCAATATCATGCGTCTTGGGCGCGGGCTTTTCTCCCGCATCCTTGCGCTTGAACAGATGACCCAAGTCCACGCCGAAGTAGGCCAGGCAGTTGATCAGCAGAGCCGTTGCCGCTGCCTCGTCCAGATTGCCAAAGATGGGCGTGTTGTCTGGAATGACCTCCACAATGCCAAAGCCTATGTTCAGCAGGTAAAGGGCGGAAACGATGCCCGAGCCGAGCACCACCAGATCGCGGATCAGTTTCATGGGGAAGAAGGGGGTTGCGTGAACAATGTGCTCCCATATGGCATGAGATGCCAAAACATCCTTGGGCAAATTTTGGAATGGCACAGAATTGCTTGTCTGGCCGCTTCCGGCTGACGCATTGTGCAGCATGTGAATGACCGAATGGGGAGCTTGATGGCGTGGGGGATGGACAATCGTGAAATTGTCACGGTGATAGGGAACTGCCCATTGAGTGTTTTGACAAGCCGGAGCTGCTCTTTGGCGGCATCTCGGTCATCAAGGCGCTTTGTCGATGAAGGAAGTTGTATGCAGCATCTTGCACACAGGGTCTGCTCTCAGACGGGTCGCCCCGGGTCTGCGATGAGGACAAATTATCGACAACTTCATGCTTGGCATTTGGACAGGGGCTGCCGCAGAATGCATTGCGACTGCAGCCTCATGACCAGATGTCGGCGGCTGGTTTTGACTATAAGAACATGCCCGGATAGTGCACCTGCAGCTGGCTCTTCGGCAAGCTGACCGGACATGCGACACCACGGTGCTCCGGCTGTTGCAGAGATAGTTCTTGGAGTTGGTCAAAGTTGGGCGGTCGCTGTGAATTTCGACAGCGGGAGCATCATCCGCGGGGGCAGGAAAACGCGGTCAAAGTTTGCAACCTCAGCCAAAGAAGACGCTGCGGGCACTAACCCCTCATGCCTTCAACAGCCAGACACGCTGATGGCCAATGCAAGGTTGCGCCCGGGCAAAGCGGTGGTGCACTCCAACGGCGTGGGGTTCAAGCGCGAGACCTTTGATGGGGCGCTGCTCAGGGGGGGCGTTCGACGGCGGCTTATAGACGGATGAGACACTCAGTGCGCAGCCAGCCTGCATGAGACCAATATTGAACTGCCACTGGATGAATGCTCTGCTTATGCCTGCTCCATAGTATGGTTCGGGCTTCGCACAACCGCAGCAGCTCCATCTCCGTAGTTCGCGCTTACTTTGCTGTGTAGCCGCCATCCACGGGCAAGTTCACTCCGGTGATGTAGCGGGAAGCATCGCTCAGGAGAAAGATCACCGCGCCGCCGAGATCGGTCTCGTCCGCCATGCGGCCCAGCATGGTGTGCTCGCAGTAGCGCTGCAGGAAGGGCTCGGGCTGGTTGTTGAAAAAGCCGCCGGGGGCAAGGTTGTTTACCCGCACGCCCTGAGGGCCGTAGAGTGCGGCGTAGAAGCGCGTCAGGTTTTCCATCCCGCCTTTATGGAAGAAGTAATCCGGTGGCATGTCGCCCATGTTGGTTCCGGAGTAGAGCTCGTAGCTGGGGCCTATCATGCCCTGGATGCTGCCGATATTTACGATGCTGCCGCGCCCTGCTTCGGCCATCGTTTTGCCAAAGTGCCGGTGCATGAGCATGACTCCCGTGGCATTCACGCGCATGGACTCCGCAAACTGCTCCACCGCGCCATTCGCCCCCTTCATCGGGCGCAGCACGGCGTTGTTCACCAGTCCATGCAGTGCCCCATGCTGCGCGGAGATGCGCTCATGCAGCGCGATGACGGATGCTTCGTCTCCTTGATCCAGCGATTCCGCAAAGACGCGGTGCCCCTTCGCCGTCTCCTCCTCCGCCACCGCCTGCAGCTTGGACACATCTCGTGAGGCCAGGATCAGCGTAGCCCCCGTCTCCGCCAGCATGGCCGCCAGCCCACGGCCATACAGACCCGCGCCGCCGGTGAGGAGGATGGTTTTGCCTTGGAGAGAGAAGATAGAGGAGGACATGGGGCTTACTTGGATTTGTAGATTGAATCACTGCCGCTGGCCGCAGCACTGCCGCCGAAATCTCCCACCAGCTTCTTGAAAGCATTCCCCAGCTCGATCACATCCGCACCCAGCGTGAAGACACGCGTGCCCTCGGCCAGCACCTCCTCCTTCTGTCCGTAGAGCGATGCCACGGCGGGGTATTTGCCATGCTTCAGTGCAGCCGCTGCCACGCGCTTGCGCGCGGCCACCACCTCGGGGTGGGTAGCCTGTCCCAGCTTGCCTATGCGGTGGCTGAAATCTCCCGCGCCAAAGAGCAGCATGTCAAATCCCGGCACCGCAGCGATCTCCTCCACCACCTCCAGCGCCTCGGGGCTTTCGATCTGCAGGATGATGAACTTTTCGGTATTGCAGTGGTGTGCGTAGTTCGCCAGCGGCACCTGGCAGAAAAGCCCGTCCATGTTTCCGGCATCCAGCGCCTTGTGGCCCAGCGGCTGGCAGCGCACCATATCGACCACGTTTCGTGCCTCATCCGCGCTCGTCACATGCGGCACCATGATGCCCGTGGCATCGCACTCAAAGGGCTTCACGTATTCGCTGTAGCCGCCCTTGTTCACGCGCACGATGGTGTCCATGTCGTAGAGCTTGGCAGCGCGCACCTGATGCTCCAGGTTCAGCCAGTCATTCGGCACATGCTCATTGCACAGCCACACCGCGCTGGCACCGCTGAGACCGGCCAGCTCCACGATGCGGGGATCTCCCAGGTTCAGCTTGAGCACGGTGCTGTTCTGACCGGAGCGCAGCTCGCGGAGGATGCGTGAGGGGCGGAGTTTCATGAATGTATTTCGGAAAGGATGTCTGCAATGTGTATCGCCGCGCCATTCTGCTCACGGCTGCGCCTGCCTGCAATGATCACGGCCATCAGCTCCACGGTTTCTTCAAAGGGCAGGGGGCGTGCGCTCGTGCGCAGCATGTCGATGAAAGCCACGAGCTGGCCGCGAAAGGCGCTGTAGGTATCGGTAAGCCGCAGCGGCAGCTGCCCCTTGGTGCCATACAGATGCACCGCGCCAAAGCTGCCATACGCATCGTGCAGCGCGCCGATGGTCACACGCACGCCGCTGCGGTGCGTCAGGTGCATCACATCGCCGCCGGCATCGCTGTGCGCCTGCACGGTGAGAAAGCCCCGCCCCAGCAGCGGCTCCACCGCCTCCAGTGCATGGATGCCGTAGCGCTCCCACGTCTTGCAGGTAAAGCTGGTGATCCACCTCATATCTCCTACCAGCTCCTGCTGTTCCGCATTCAGCCGCATCTCCGGCGCATAGCGCATGCCGCTGGTGGAGAGGATCGTGGCCCCGGCCTCATGCCACTGCACAAACTGCCGCAGGTCGGTGATGTTCGTCGCCATCGGCTTGTCAACAAAGACCGGCAGCCCCGCCTCGATAAAGGGGCGCACGCGGCGGATGTGGTCGTCGCCATCATCGGTGGAAATGATCACCGCGTCCACCAGGCCGATCACTTCTTCCGGCTTTGCCACGATGTTCGCTATCAGGCTCGCAGCAGCCACCTTGGGCGCATCAGCGGGATCATCCGTCCACAGGTGCGTCACGCGCGCACCGGGTACGCGCACATCCTCCACGCGCTGCTTTCCCAGGTAGCTCAGGATGGCAGGGTAGTGGCATGCCGCCATCGCCTCCGGATTGAAGCCATTGATGATGGCGCTCCAGGAATACGGGTGGCCGTTTCCCTCGATCATGCCCAGCATGGCCAGGCGCAGTTCTTTGCCTTCGTCGTTCATGGAATCGTGATGGGCATGCCGGTGGCGGCGGACTCCAGCGCGGCGCGGTTGCAGCGCAGCGTCTGCGCCGCCTCGTCAAAGGTGCACAGCGTGCAGGCCCGGCCCTCCATGCCATCAAGAAAGGCGTTTGCCTGCGCGATGAAAAGATCATCCCGCTGCAGCGGCGCGGTGCTGCGCCACTCCCAGGTCGTCTCCCCCAGCCGCATGCTGCCCCAGCGCTGCGCATGGGATTCGATCTTGAGGCTTCCGCCCTCGCACTGCACCTCCAGCGTGGTCTCATTGGCCGCCTGAAACTGCGTCATGGCGTAGCTGGCCATCACGCTTCCGTGTCTGGCGCAGATGTTCACGGTATCCTCCACGCTCACGCCTTCCAGCTGCTGGTGCGCGGCATCGCAGTAGAGGCGTGTCATGGGGCCGATCAGCCACTCCATCGCGTTCATGAGATGCGTCAGCGCATCCTGGATGGCGCCGCCGCCGGTCTCGTGCCGAGCATAGTAGATGTTCCGGTAGGCCGGGCGAAAGGTGGGGAAGTGCTGCCCCGCCACCACCGTGGCCTGCAGCGGCCTGCCCAGCGCACCACTGTGAAGAAACTCACGCGCCGCCACCAGCCATGGAAAGCAGTGGTAAACATACGCCACAGCCGCAAAGCGCCCGCTGCTGGCGATGGCCGCGCGCGTTTCCTCCAGGCCCTCCAGCGTCACAGACAGCGGCTTCTCGATCAGCAGCGCCGCCCCGTGCGCCGCACCCTCCCGCGCCATGGCCAGATGCAGATGCGCCGGGCTGCAGATCACCAGCGCATCAAACCGCTGCGCCGCCAGCGCCGCATACAGACTGCTGAATGCGGTCACGCCATAGCGCTGGCTCACCTCCGCCAGCAGCGCGTCATTGGCATCGCACGCGCTCACCTGGCAGCGCCCCGTCTGCTGAAAGCAGCGCAGATGCCGCTCGCCGATGCTGCCGCAGCCGATGATGAGGATGGAATGCATGTCCGCGAACTAACCTCGCAGCCCCTCTGAGTCCAAGATGTTTCAGCTGGTCTGGTCCGTGGACCAGAGGCTTACTTGCCCGCTGTCTGCGGAGCCGCGCGCATCTTCTGGAATGGCACGCTTTCGCACACGGCCAGGATCAGGTCCTGCATGCGGTTGCCTGAGGCTTTGGACTTGCGCAGGATCTCCTCGGTGGTCGGCTTGTCGGAGTATTCGAGGCCACGACCCAGCGCGTAGATGAGAAGGTTGTCGGCCAGGTTTTTCACAAACTGGTCGCTCAGATCCCTCACTAGAACCGTGCGCAGCTCGGCCAGGTTGGCAAAGGTCTGTCCGCGCACCAGCGAGCCGGAGGCGTCGATGGGCTGCTTCTTCTCCTCATCTCGCCAGCGGCCGATGGCGTCGTAGTTTTCAAAGGCGAAGCCCATGGGATCAAGGAAGGCATGGCATCCGGCGCAGGAGGCATTGCTGCGATGCTCTGCAAACTGCTGGCGCAGCGTCATCTTGCCAAACTGCTGCTTGCGCTCATCCAGCGGGGGCACACCTCCAGGTGCTGGCGGCGGCGGAGTGCCGAGGATGTTTTCCAACAGGTACTTGCCGCGCTTGACCGGAGAGGTGCGCGTGGGAGTGGAGGTCAGCGTGAGAATGCTGCCTTGCGTCAGCACACCGCCACGTGGTGTCCCCTGCAGGGACACCTTCTGATATTTGTCCCCCTTTACACCCTGGATGCCGTAGAAGCGGGCCAGCTTCTCATTGAGGAAGGAGTAGTCCGCATTGAGGAAGGCTATCACGTCCAGGTTGTTGCGCAGGATGTTGTCAAAAAACATCTGAGACTCCTTCTTCATCGCGTAGGCCATGCCGCCCTTCCACTCGGGGAAGCGGCGCTCATCTACATTCACGATGTCCATGTCCCGCAGCTGCAGCCACTGGCCGGCAAAGTCCTCGGTGAGGCTCCAGGCGCGGTAGTCGGCCAGCATGCGCTTCACTTCGGTGGTCAGGTTCTTGCGCAGCTCACCTTTGGCGGCCAGCTGCAGCAGCTTGTCATCCGGCGGGGCGGACCAAAGGAAGTAGGAGAGGCGGGAGGCCAGGCTGTATTCGTCGATCAGCGCCACGCCATCCTGCACCGGACCCACAGCGGTGGGCGAGCCTTGGTAGAGGAATCCGGGTGATACCAGCATGCCGCGAAGCACGTAGCCCAGGGCGTCCAACGGCGGCAGTTTCTCCTGGATGCCGAGATCCGCGATGCCGTGCCACTTGGTTTTTTCTGCATCGCGCAGCGGGCGGCGAAAGAGGCGCTGTCCCAGCTTGTCCACCATCGCGTGCATTTCGGTCGCGGCAATGCCGTCTGGCTGTCCCACGGGACCCTCCACTTTGAGCTGGTGCAGCCAGAAGTTGCGGTCTTGGTGGGTCTTTTCGTCGTAAAAGTCATTCAGGAACCACACCTGGATCTCATGCTTGCCCGCTGGCAGCTCCACCTCGGTGCCAAACCACTGTGGCGTTTGATCCTTGGCGGTGATGGAGAAAGAGCCTGCGTTCTTGCCGCCGATGCGCACGTCAAACTTCGCGGGCTCGCCACCGGCCTGCTGCGCCCCAGCCTTGATGCCGATGCGGTACTTGCCGGCTGCAGCCAGATCCAGATGATGCTTCACGTAGCCATTCGAGGGCAGCTCGATGGTGCCTGTGTCTCGGGAGGCATTGCCCTGACCGTTTTCAAAATCCTCGCCTGTGAGCTTCAGCGCAGGCAGGCCTGCAGGCCTGCCATCCAGCAGCCACTGCACGAGGCGCGTGCCACGCGGCGGCAGCAGCCCGTCGGGGCCTTCCACTTCGATCTTGTCCAGCGCCAGATTGCGGTCGCGCTTGTCCGGATCAGGATTCTGCGGATCGGCGAAGTCATTCACAAAACGCACCACGATTTTGTGCTCGCCACTCTTGAGCGGGAGCGTGTGCTGGATCACCTGCCAGGGGCCTTTGTCTCCATTGTAGCGTGCAGTCACATCAAAGGTGCCCAGCTCCTTGTCATCGACTTTCAGCAGCACTCTGGCCGCATCAGGTCCTGCCTGGGTGGCAGAGAGGTGAAATTTCAGCTGGTAGTTGCCATACGCTGGTGCGTTGAATTTCGTGGCCGCATCCGCATTGCTATGGAACCAGCGCACGCCATCCCATTCCTTGGTCTCGCCTTTCTGGTTCCAAAACTTCTTGGCCCCCAGCTCCATGTCCAGGCGCTCCACGTCGGAGGTGTCCAGCGCCTTGTCAGCCACGGCATTCGCAGCGCGGATGTACTTTTCCATCAGCAGCGGGGAGATGCTCAGCACGTCGCCGATGTTGTCGTAGCCGTAGCCGGTGTCGTCTGGCGGGAACTCATTGGCGGGCTTCATGTCCACCATCAGCAGGTCACGGATGGTGTTGTTGTATTCCGTGCGGTTCAGGCGGCGGTAGGTGATGTGCCCGGGGTCGATCTTTTTCGGGTCAAACCAGAACACGGTGTTGTCGATCCAGGCCACGATCTCATCGCGCTCATTTAGCGGTGGTTTCTCCTTTTTCTCCGGCGGCATCACGTGCGTCACCAGCTGCTGTCGTGCATGGTCCCACAGCACCTTGTCTGCTATGAGCTTGCCGTATTCCGGGTACTCATCCAGCGCAAAGTCGCCCTTGTCCGTGCCGTCGCCATGGCAGTCGTAGCAGTACTTCTGCAGCAGTGGAAGGATGCGCTGAGTATAGGCGTCCTGGCCGCGCTCGGCGGCTGTCAGCAGGCATGGGAGAGCTAGGAACGCGAAGATGAGTCTGCGTGGCATGAATGGGGGAATAGGGGTATCTATCTGTACGCACGAAGAGTGGCAGGGATTTCGCCGAAAACCAGCGGTGCATTGCACGTGATTTGGGGTTGCATGCGCCCGGGCTTGCGCTGAAGAAGCGCGCCCTTTTTTTTACATGTCCACATCAGCCCTCGAAACTGGTCGCGCCTTCCTGGCCGAAAACGCCAAAAAGCCCGGCATCACCACCACCGCCAGCGGCCTGCAGTATGAAGTTCTGACCCCCGGCACCGGTAGAAGCCCCAAGGCCAGAGACACCGTGGTGGTGAACTACCGTGGCACGCTGCTCAATGGCGTGGAGTTTGACAGCTCCTACCTGGCCGGGCGCGAGCCTGCGGAGTTTCCGCTCAAGCGTGTGATCAAAGGCTGGACCGAGGGGCTGCAACTCATGCAGGAGGGGGCCAAATACCGTTTCTTCATCCCATCTGAGCTGGCCTATGGCAAACGCGGCGCAGGCATCGACATCGGGCCGAACGAAACCCTCATCTTTGAGGTGGAACTCCTGAAAGTCTGGGAAGACTAGGCGCGATTTCCTCTGTCCATGAATCAAATCGACATCAAGGACAGAGTGGCCATCGTCACCGGCGGTGCGCGCGGAATCGGGTATGCCATCGCAGAGCGCATGCTGCGCTCAGGTGCCAGCGTGTGCCTGTGGGACATCGATGCCAGCGCACTGGACGCCGCCAAGGCTGAGCTGTCCACCCTTGGTAAAGTGCACGCCGCCACCGTGGATCTCACCAGCATCGCCTCCGTGGAAAGCGCCACCGAATCGACTCTAGCGGCCTTTGGCAAGATCGACATTCTCGTCAACAATGCAGGCATCGCTGGCACGAATGCGAAAACCTGGGAAACAGACCCCGCTGAATGGCAGCGTGTGATGGCCATCAATCTCAACGGCCCCTTCCACTGTTGCCATGCAGTTGTGCCGCATATGCTGAAAAACGGCTACGGTCGCATCGTCAACATCGCCTCCATCGCGGGCAAGGAGGGCAACCCCAACGCCGCTCACTACAGCGCCTCCAAGGCCGGTGTGGTGGCCTTGACCAAGTCTCTCGGCAAGGAGCTGGCCACCAGCGGCATCATTGTCAATGCCGTTACGCCTGCGGTGATCGAGACAGACATCCTCAAGCAGCTCACGAAGCAGCACATCGACTATATGCTTTCCAAGATCCCGATGAATCGCTTCGGGAAAAAGGAGGAAGCCGCAGCCCTCGTGGTCTGGCTCAGCTCGGAGGACTGCTCCTTCACCACCGGTGCTGTCTTTGATTTATCCGGCGGTCGTGCCACCTATTGATCGTTTCAGGTTTCTCGCTGCGTAATCTGGGGATGTCCCAGATCACCGCCGAGAATTCCAAGCCTGGATCCAACGACTGGCAGCTGACGCGGATGCGCCTCGACAAAAACGAGGGCATCCGCACGTCCTTCATCGAGGGGTATTGCTCCAGGCAGTCCGTAAAAGCTGGCGAGACGCTGGACATCTTTGTCAGCACCAAACCGGCCTCACGCTTTAAGCTCGAAGTCTTCCGCACGGGCTACTACGGCGGGCGGGGTGCGCGCCTCATGGCAGAGTACGGCCCCTTTGCTGGCAAGGAACAGATCGTTCCAGAGATCGGCGAGCGGCGGCTGCGTGAGTGCCGCTGGGAAAAGACCACCTCCATCACCATCCCGCAGGACTGGATCAGCGGTGTGTACCTGGGCAGGCTCACCACGCTGCCTGCTTCGCAGGACGAGCCCTACTGGCAGAGCTACGTCGTCTTCATCGTCAAAGACGACCGCAAGGCCGACATTCTCCTGCAATGCAGCGACAACACCTGGCAGGCCTACAATCGCTGGCCCGACACCTTTTCACTCTACGATGACGGCGTGCATCCTGGCATGGTCAGCCCTCCGGGCATCGACATCAGTTTCGACCGCCCATATGGCAAATACCGCCAGATCTATGAAAACCCGCAATCCGTGGGCAGCGGCGAGTGGCTATGTTTTGAGTTTCCCATGGCCTACTGGCTGGAGCAGCACGGCTACGATGTGACCTACTGCTCCAACAGCGACATGATCACTCCTGAGCGCGGCCTCAAATGCAAGGCCTGGATCAGCGCGGGCCATGATGAATACTGGGACGTGCGCCAGTACCACAGCGCCATGGACATGCGGGATGCAGGGGTGAATCTCCTCTTTCTTTCCGGCAACTCCGTCTGCTGGGTCAGCCCCTTTCGCGACTCCACAAGCTCTGCACGGAATCGAATCATCACACGTGATGCGCCCTATGCAGGGCTGGCACGGCAGAAGAAATTTGATGAACTGAAGAAGTTTGAAGGTCACACCACCGGTCCTGATGAGGGGCTTCTCATGGGGGCCATCAATGTGATCCCCGTGAATGGCGGCGGAGACTGGATCTGTACACAGCCGGAGCACTGGCTCTTTGAAGGCACCGGAATGAAAAAGGGCGAATCCATCCCCGGCATGGTGGGCTGGGAATACCACGGCGACCCCGCGAAGATCCCAGGGCTGGAAGTCGTCGCAGGCGGCACCGCCTGGCAGAGCGGGGTGAATCCCCAGCAATGGACCGCCACGATCTATCCAGGTCCGAAGAACAACTTTGTCTTCAACGCCGCCACCATCTGGTGGGCCCAGGGCCTGAGCAAGCCGCCCGGCCACATGCCGGTCTGGAGCCACTATTCACGCCCCCACGGTCCCGATGCCCGCGTGCAGCGCATCACGGAGAATCTGCTGAAACGGGCGCTAAGTGTCTCGTTGTAAAGGTCAGTTGCATGTCAGATTGGGGGGGGGGCTTGCCTCCAAGCATGTGCCTGGAGGCAAAGTGTGCTCGGCTTGCGGCTGACTGTGCGTTAACCGACTTCAAGGCACCGGCTGGCCCTTGGCACCGATGCAATACAGCGAATTGGCGGTGCGGACGAAGAGGCGCTTGTCGCCGATGGCGGGGACGGAGTTGACGGGGGAGTCGAGTTTGCTGGCGGCGAGTTTTTCAAACTTGGGGCCGGCTTTGATCACGATGAGGTCGCCCTGCTGGCTGGCGCAGAAGATTTTGCCGTCGCCCGCCACGGGGCTGCTGAAGAACTTGGCGCTGCCCTGGCTGCCTTCCAGGCGCTCCTCATAGATGACTGTGCCGGTCTTGAACTCCACGCAGCGCATGATGCCGCCATCTCCCAAGAGGTACATGTGCTCGCCGATGACCAGCGGGGAGGGGACGTAGGGAAGGCCTTTGGGGATGTCAAAGGGGACGGCCTTGGGCTTGCCGCTCTTGAGATCCAGCGCGGCGATCTCTTTGACACCGCCGCCGGTGCCAAAGGTGCAGAAGTAGAAGTCGTCGCTCAGCACGCCGGAGCCGAGGCTGCGCTGCTTGTAGCCGGGATTGTGCTGCCAGTTGATCTTGCCTGTTTTGAGGTTGATGCCCATCACGCCGCTGCCGTTGTTGGCGCAGATCAGCTCCTTGGCGCCGCCTTTGAGATCATGCACCACAGGGGTGGAGAAAGTATTGAGGCAGTTGGGCATGTCCAGCTTCCAGACCTGCTTGCCGGTCTTGGCGTCGAGGGCGACGATGCAGCTTTTCCATTTCTGCTGCTCGGGATCTTCGGTGTACACCTTGCCGTCGCGCTGCCAGTCAAACTCGCTGCGCACGATCATGAGGCCGTCCACCACGATGGGGGAGATGCCGGTGCCATGCTCATGGATGTAGTCGGCCACGTGGTCATTCCGCCACACCAGCTTGCCAGTGTGGTCCAGCGCCAGGGCCTGAATGTTGGTGCCGCTGCTCCAGTTGATGTAGATGCGCTCGGCGTCCACAAAGGCGGAGCTGCTGGCAAAGGTGTTGTAGGTCTTGTGCAGCGCGTGTGGCACGAATTCTTCCTCGTGCTTCCAGAGCTCCTTGCCGTCCTTGATGGAGAAGGCGATCACGGCACGCTTGGTGGCGGCGGTTTCTGCGGTGAGGATGACCATGTCCTGCCAGATGACCGGAGAGGACCAGCCTTTGCCTGCGGGCACTTTCCACAGCGTGGTGCTGTCATCCACCACGGCTGGGAGGCCGGTGGTCTCTGCGACGCCGCTGCCATTGGGACCGCGAAAGCGCGACCAATCGGGGGCGGAGAAGGCGGTGACAGAAAGCAGCGTGACAAAGGCGAGAGTGAGTTTCATGCGGGCGAGTAAAACGCAGGTGGTGAACGAAAAATTGCCCGCACTATGCAGGCCGGGTGGGAGAAATAGACTCTCCCTCTCAGGCAGCGGTCTCTGCGGCTGCCGCAGGCGGCGGCAGTGAAGTGATCGGGGACTCGATGGCTGGGGCCGCTGGTGGTGGAAGGGTGAAGGCAGGTGCCACTGGTTCGGCTGCGGGCGTCAGAGCTGGGGCCTCCACGGTTGGAGATTCGGTCGCCACCGGTTCCGGTTTGGCCGGTTCGACTGCGGGTGCTGGGGCATCAGGTTCAGGAGTTGCTTCCGCCATGGGGGCAGGGGCTGGAGGCTCTGTCGCTGTGGGAGTCTCCACCGCAGGCACTGCGGACGCGGGAGTGGCGGCGCGAGCGGCCTCCTGGGCTTCGCTGAGGCGGTATTCCAGTTCAGCGATTTTGTAGCCGTCTTCGCGGGCTCGTTTGCGGGCTTCAGCTTCAGACTGGGCCAGTTTTTCCTCCAGTTCGCGCAGCTTTTTGTCGCTGGCTCCTGCGGGCGTGCCCGGAGCTGGGGCAGTGGCCATGCCCATGGCATTCATGAATTCCTTCTGCACCATTTCCACGCGTGCTTCAGCTGCTTTCAGGGCGCGCTGCAAGTTGGCCACCTTGGCCTCGGCCTGCTGGGTGGCCTCGCGGGCCTTGGCCAGCTCTGCCTCCGCGCCGCCGGCTGCGGTGTAGGCTGCCTGCTCGTCGCGGATCTTTTTCAGTTCCACCATGCTCTGCTGCATCTCCGCCTTGTGCTTCAGGGTCATCTCCTGGGCGTCGATCATGCGTTTTTCAAAATCCGCCGCACGCGCATTGGTGGCGGCGATGGCCTGCTCCTGAGCCAGCACGCGGCCCTGCTCGGCGGCCAAGGCGGTCTCCAGATCCTTGATGCGGCTTTGTGTGGGCGGCAGCTGTGCGGCTATCTCCCGCGTGGCGGCCAGCTCTGTCTCCAGGCGGGCGATCTGCTGGGAGGCGTCGTTGGAGCGGCGCTCGGCCACCTCCCGGTGAGTGTTGAAGCGCTGCTGCAGGTCGGCCAGGCTGGCGGCTGCGGTTGCACTGGCCTTGGCGTGTTCCGCTGCCTGGGCTGCGGCACGGGTCTGCTCGGCCTGCAGTGTGGCCTCAGAGTCGGTGCGCAGTTTCTGAAGTGCGGCGGCGGCTTCACCCTCCTGTCGCTTCAGTTTGCTGTGCATGACCAGCCAGAGAATCAGGGGGGGCAGGAGGATGGCTGCGGCCACGGCGGCGATGATTTCCGGCGAGATGGGGGCGGTCGCGGCCAGCGTGGCATGGGCAGACGATATTCCTGCAAACATACCTCTTATATGCACACGGCCCCCGTGTTCTGTCCAGCACGCATTGCTCCTTGTGTGACGGGCAAAGGTGGCTACTCTGCGCGCCCTTCCCCCCCAACCCATCCCATGTCCAAGTTCAACATCCTCATCGCCGGCAATAACGACCCCATTTCGAGCAAGGGTATCGACCTGCTCAAAGCGGAGCCGTCTTTCTCCGTCGAGGTGAACATGAATCTCAAGGCCGAGGAAGCGATGATCGAGGCCTCCCGCAACGCCCACGCCATCATCGTCCGCAGCGGTGCCAAGGTGACCGCCAAGGTGATCGAAGCCGCCCCCAACCTCAAAGTGGTGGGCCGTGCCGGTGTAGGCGTGGACAACATCGACGTGCCTGTGGCCTCCAAGCGCGGCGTGGTGGTGATGAACACCCCCGGGGGCAACACCATCTCCACCGCAGAGCAGGCCTTCACCCTCATGATGGCCCTCTCCCGCAAGACCCCCCAGGCGCACGCCACCATTGTCGGCGGCAAGTGGGACCGTGCCAAGTTCAAGGGCACTGAAGTCTATGGCAAAACCCTCGTCGTGCTCGGCATGGGCCGCATCGGTGCGGAGTTTGCCAAGCGCGCCCAGGCCTTTGGCATGAGCGTGGTGGCCTATGACCCCTATCTCTCCAAGAACCGTGCGGAAAGCCTGGGGGTGACGCTCTGCGAAGATCTCGACGCCGCCATCGTGCAGGCTGACTACATCACCATGCACATGCCGCTGACGGCCGAGACGAAGCACATGATCAATGCCAAGCGCCTCGCCACGCTGAAGAAGAGCTGCCGCATCATCAACTGCGCCCGTGGCGGTCTCATCGACGACGCCGCACTGGCTCAGGCCCTCACGGATGGTACCATCGCCGGTGCTGCGCTGGACGTCTTTGAAGCGGAACCCCCGCCCGCCGACTACCCTCTCCTCAGCGCCCCCAACACCGTCTTCACCCCGCACCTGGGTGCCTCCACCGAGGAAGCCCAGGAAAATGTGGGCATCGAGATCGCCGAAGTCATCAAGGCGCACCTGCTGCAGGGCACCGTGGTCAATGCGGTGAACATGCCGAATGTGGACCCCAAGGTGCTGTCCGAGATCGGTCCCTTCCTTAAGTTTGGCGAGCTTCTTGGCCGCCTTGTCTCCCAGTTTGCCCCGGCGCGTGCCAATGTGGTCCGCATCAACTACAGCGGCAAGGTCGGCAGTGGCGACACCACCCTCATCTCCCGCGCTGTGCTCAAGGGCTTCCTCGAGCGCGCCGTGGGTGCCGAGCAGGTGAACTATATCAATGCCAACGGCGTGGCTGAAAACCTGGGGCTGCGCTTCACCGAAAGCCGCCTCACTGAGCCGAGCGAGTTCACCGACCTCATCGAAGTGATCGCCCGCAATGACACAGAGACGGCCAGCATTGCCGGCACCTTCTTCGCTGGCGAGCCGCGCATTGTGCGTGTGAACAGCCACCGCATCGAGGCCCGCCCGCAGGGTACGCTGCTCTTCATCGAGAACATCGACCGCCCCGGCATGATCGCCTCCTACAGCGCCACACTGGGCAAGAACCAGGTGAACATCGCCGACATGAGCCTCAGCCGCGACAAGGAGTCTGGCAAGGCGCTGACCCTCCTCACGCTCGACTCGAGCCCGAGCGAGGAAGTCATCGCTGAACTGGAAAAGATCCAGGGCATCAGCAAGGTGTACTGCGTGGAGGTCTAGTCCGCAGTCTCAGACCTTTCTGTATAACATCTATGACAAGGGGCCCCGGCGGGCCCCTTGTTTTTTGCAAAAGAGGTCTATTCAGTCAGCCATTTCACCGCATTGACTTTCGGGTCATTGCCTTCGCCTTTCACCCATTTCGGCTGGGTCGTGTGAAGTGAGAGCATTCCGGGCAGGTCCTGGTATTTGGCACCACCGGGCAGAAACATCGGGTCGCGGTAGTCGAGCAGTTTGCCGAAGCGGAAACCGTGGGTATCGAAGGCGGCGCGGTCGAGGGCTTCTCCTGCCAGGGCGCGTGCGGCCACGGCGATGGGGCCTGTCTGCTCTCCAAAGGCGGCGAGGTAAACCGTCTTCGGGCTCGGGTGGGTGCCCACTTTGGTGTTGCGCAGGAAGGTGGTCAGGGTCAGCACATCATGAACGCGCTGGGCATAGAGTGCGTTGTTGTAGCCATAGGTGTAGCCGGCAAACTCACGCGGATTGGCCACGACGCGGTTCTGTTTCCCTTCGGCATTTCCTTGGAAGAGCAGATCTGCTCCCAGCACTGCTGCGCCGCCTGCCACGAGGGCCTTCACTTCCTTGTTATCGGCGATGCCGGACTTGCCTGCATCATCCAACCAGATCACCACACGGCCGTTCCACTGTTTGGGATAGAGCCAGGACACGGCCAGCTCTTCCTGGTAGGTCTTGTTGGTCAGCATGCCGCTCATGGCCAGGTGATCGCCCTGGTCCTGCTTGTCCTTCAGTGTCCACTCCACTTCGCCCGCCTTGTCATAGCTGCGGCCGATGATGCTTTCCACCCCCTGCTGCAGCACCTTGGGGTCAGCCTTGCTCAGCTGCTTCTCAGCGTCGCTAGTGAGATAAGCCAGCAGCTTGCGCTCAAATTCGGGATCGCCAGCCTTGGGGGCTGGGTGCTTGTCATCCCATACCGTGAGCTGTTCACGTGTGAGCGGTTCGTAGTCGGTCTCGATCACGGGGGATGGGAATCCCAGCTTGAAATGCTTGTTGAGGAAGGTGTAAAACGCAGAGCGTGTGACGGCATTATAGTTGTGGGGAAAGTGTTCGCCGCGAAGAAGGAAGACATTATCCTTGGCACCGTAGGTGGCATAGAGCTTCTGAAGGTCAGGGAAGCCCTTGGTGGCCATCTCCTTCGTCCAGTCATTGGCCGTGTTCATGCCTTGCGGCTTGGGGGCAAAGAGGCCGGCAAATTCCACATTGCCGGTGCCGATGCGCAGCAGGGAGGTGTTTTCGCAGGTGCAGCCGCCCTGCATGGCCGTGCTGACCATCACGCAGGGGAAGGAGAGCTTGATGCGGTCATCGATGGCTGCCAGCAGCATCGTCTGCGTGCCGCCGCCGCTCGCTCCGGTGATGGCGGTGCGCTCCGGATCCACCTCGGGCAGAGAGAGCAGGAAGTCCAGGCCGCGCACAGCGTTCCAGGTCTGCAGGCCCATGATGGACTGCAGGTGCGCCTCAGCCTGCGGGCTGAAAAGGCCCCAGTTTTCCGTGGTGTTCATCTCAGGGCGCTGCTTGGCAAAGGTGTGCACGATTTCACGCGGGATCTGCACGGAGTCCGAATCGCTGAGCATGTCCCACTGCCAGACCACGCAGCCCATGCGCGCCAGCTGGACGCAAAGAGATTGGAAGATGCTCCTGCCGCCCCGCTCGAAGCGTTCGCCTCCTGTGGCGATCTCCGCACGCAGTTTGTCGGGTTCGGTCAGGGAAAGACGTGCATCCTTCCAGTGTCCATGGGCAAACATCACGCCGGGCACCTTGCCCTTGATGTTGGTGGGCTTCCACAGACTGCCGGTGACGTAGAACCCCGGAGCGCTCTCAAAATACACCTTCTCCACGGTAAAGCCGTCCCCCTCCAGCTTGCCATGCACCACGGCATTCAGCGGCGTTTTGGTGGGCATGGGCCACAGCCCCTCCGCCACCAGGATCTGGCGGCGCACCACCTCCCGGCGTGTTTCCCACTCGCTCAGAGAAGAGGGGGGGCTGAAGGGGAAGTAGCCGTTGAGATCCTTGGGCGGTTGCTGGCGGATGTCCTCGGCCGGAGCGATGGAGGTGCAGACAAGGGCGGCAAGGAGAAACAGGTGGGCTTTCATGAGAGAGAAAAGAGCTGCATTCAAACGCAACGAAACGGCCAAGTTCATCAGATAGGGGAATGGAAACCCGGTGCGTTGTTGCGGCAAGGCGGTCATCTCACCCGTGGTGAGGCCGCATCTGACGCTGCAGCGGGCAGACGTTGATGGCCCCAGGTCCGACTTTGCTGTCAGGCCAGCCGCAGGGAATAACGTTCACCTCGACGGCCAAGCTTCACGGGAGCACCGTAGATATGGCTGAGTTTCTCACTCTTCAGCACCTCATGCTTGGCGCCTGCCGCATGCACCTGGCCGTCTTTCAGCAGCAGGCAGTGGGTGATGCTGGGCAGGATTTCCTCCACATGATGTGTGACCATCACTAGGGAAGGGGAATGGGGCTGCATCGCCAGGGACTGCATCCACTGCAGGTAGTGCTCCCGTGCCACGGGGTCCAGCCCGGCGCAGGGCTCGTCCAAGATGAGCACCTGAAATCTGGCCATCAGAGCGCGGCAGATGAGCACCTTTTGCTTTTCCCCCTGGGATAGAGGGCCCCAGAAGGCATCCCTCAGGTAGCTGCAGCCCACCTGCTGCAGGAGGCTGGCGGCCTCACGGCGCACGGCGGGCGGCGGCAGTTCGATGAGGTTCAGCTTGGCCTCGCGTCCGCTGGCGATCACATCCAGCACCGGCTCGCTGCTCTCCAGGTAGGTGGTGAGGGTGTTGGTCACCAGGCCCACGCGTCGGCGCACTTCGCGCCAGTCGTCGTCGCCAAAGATGCTCTCGCCGATCTGCAGGCTGCCGCTGGTGGCGCTGTCGTAGCCGGTGATGAGGTTGATGAGAGAGGTCTTGCCGCAGCCGTTTGGACCCAGGATGCACCAGTGCTGGCCAGGATCCACCCTCCAGGTGATGCCTTTCAAAATGGGGCGGCCGCGGCGGAAGGTGAGATCTTTGACTTCGAGAACAGGGGTGGTCATGTTTGCTCTGATGGTTGAAGCATGAATGTGGAAAGTCGAGCGGACTTGGGGGTTGCTAGATTTTTGACGTTAAAGATTTGCGGTGGTTTGCGTAGCAGTTCATCTTCTGAAAACTGGCACGATTTCAGAAGCGGATAGAATTTGTCCTTTCGCTTTTTCTCCCGTGACAAAAATGACCATCCTGCTAATCTCAAACCTCTTTTTGAAAAATGCCCCTCCGCCTCAAAGCACAGACCAAGTGCGCAATCAGCTGCAATGATTTGCGTTATTTCAGGCTTGTGCTTCGTCGTGCTTTTTCTGTACCTTGTGCTGACGTGGACCGCTCCCTGCAACTCATGAGACCCATTTTTTGTGCCGCTTTGACCCTAGCTGCTGCTACGCCTGTGTTTTCACAGGCTCCCGCACCTGCCCCTCCAGCAGCCCCTGCCGCACCTGCGGCCCCGGGAGCTCTGAACATCCAGCAGGAGACCGAAGCCTTGGTCAATGCCGCTGGTGCCCTTTTTGCTGAGGCCAAATACCAGGAAGCACTGGCCAAGCTGGCCATCGCCAAGAAGAACCTGAACAACAAGCCCTTCGAAGCGATTCTCTTCACCGAAGGGGCATGCTATTACAATCTCAATGACTATCCCAAAGCCATTGAGTCCTTGTCCGCCTACATGAAGGAATTTCCGCAAGGCGGCAATATCATCGATGTGCGCATGGCGCTAGGCCGTGCCTACATTGCCAACAAGCAGGAAGAAGAAGGGATCAAAGTACTGACAGAGGTGGTCAGCAGCTCTCCTGAAAAGAAGGCCGAAGCAGGGCTCGTCATTGCAGACACTCTCAGCAAGAAGGATCAGAAGGACAGGGCGCTTGAAATTCTCAAATCTGTGCTCGAAGGTGGCATCCGCAGTGCGGAATCCATCCAGGCCGCCATGCTCGCCGCCAATATCTATGTCAGCATCGGCAAGCTCGATGAAGCCACCGCGCTGATGGACAAAGTGCGCAACTTTGCCTCCGGTGGCGACAGCATCGCGCAGATGAACAACATCTATCTCAAGCTGGGCGATGAGATGATGGAAAAGAAGTCCTACAAGGAGGCTCTCGGTGCCTACCAGCTGGTGCGCAAGAAGGCGGAAATCACCCGGATTCAGAGCGAGCAGGTTAAAAAGCTGCAGGACCAGCTCAAGAAGGCTGCTGGCCCGCGGAAGGACGAGATCGAGACCAAGCTCAAGGCCAACGAGGAAATCATGGCCGAGATCGAGAAGCGCACGGACTACGATGCCTCTTTGTACTACCGCCTGGGCCGCTGCTACTATGAAATGGGCGCTCCCAAGGAAGATGGTACTGCAGCAGACCCCTCTCGCCTCTGGCAGGCCATCCTGGCCTTTGAGGTCATCGTCAATGATTACAAGCAGTTCCCGCAGCGTGACAAATGCATGTACGGCCTGATCACCGTCAATGCCGCTTTGAAGCGCACCAAGGAAGCTGGTGCCCTTTGTGACCGGCTCGTGGAAGAATTTCCAGACAGCGAGATGGTCGGTGAAGTGGCAATGATGTCCGGCATGATTTTCTATCAGAACAAGGATCTGAAAGAAGCCATCGCTCGCTGGAAGCGAGCACTGACCGCCCCCAAGGCAGACAAAGAGCGTCTCTACTTCCTGATCGGTAGCGTACAGTTTGAAATGCAGAGCCTCGACGAGTGCCGCATGACGTACGAAAACCTCATCGAGCAGTATCCGACTTCGACATACAAGGACGATGTCCAGTACCGCATCGCCCTGACCTACTTCTATCAGAACGACTCCAAGAGCGTGACCAAGGCGCTTAAGACCTACATCAAGGACAATCCCAAGGGACAGTATGTGGTGGATGCCCGCTACCGTCTGGCCTTCATCGACTTTCAGGGAGGTGATAAGAAGAGCGCCGAGGCCGATCTGCTCAGCATCGTCAAAGATGCCCCCAACGACAACAACATCGGTCAGGTGCACGCGCTGCTCGGCGACATCTACAATCAGCGCGCGGACTACGAAAATGCGATGATTCAATTCGAATTCGCCGTGGACAAGGCGAAGACGGATGATGTGCTCAGGTATGCCATGGACCAGCTGACCGACCTCTATGTGGGGGCCAACAAGTGGAAAGAGCTGGCGGCAATGTGGCAGAAGTACTACAACTCCAAGAAGGACGATGATGAACTGGCTCTCAAGGCCATCCTCTGGATCAGCCGTGCCCAGATCAAGGACGGCAAGGTGGAGGAAGCCAAGAAGCTCCTCGCCGAACACATCCGCCTGCGCATTCCCATTGTTGCCAATCAGCAGGTGGAAGGCCTGATCCAGCAGCTTGTGACCATCAGTGCTCCCAAGCGTCGTCGTGTGGCCGCAGTGCAGCCACCGGCTGATGGTGCCAAGCCCGCAGAAGGCACTGCACCAGCACCCGCGCCAGCGGCACCGGAAGTAACGTTTGAAGATGTCGAGAAGCAGCTCGAAGAACTGCTCACTCCGCCGCAGGCTGCCATGAACGGCACGGCCCAGATGCGCATTCTCTTTGCCAAGGCATGGCTGGCCAAGATCATGAAGCTTCCTGAGAAGGCGGAAAAATACTTCAACATCATCATTGAAGTGGCCAAGCCGGAAGACCTCAGCCCGATGATGCTTTCCGTCGTGGGTGACAACGCCCGCAAAAAGGGTGATCTTGAAAAGGCCAGCGCCTGCTACATCCGCCTGCGCGATCTGTTCAAGGACACCGACTATGCTGACGGCGCCCCAGTCGGTCTGGCGGAAATTGCCTTTGAAAAGGGAGAGTATGACAAGGCGCTGGAGCTTTTCCGCGACGCCCTGAACAACTACCCCGGCAGCTCCCATGTGCTTGACGCCACGCAGGGAGAGGCAAAAAGCCTCGTCAAACTCAAGAAGTATGACGATGCCAAGAAGCTCTTTGAACAGATCTCCAACACCAAGGAATGGCGCGGCCATGCCACCGCCAACTCCTTGCGCATGCTGGGGGAAATCGAGGCTCTGAATGGCAAGCATGAAGTGGCAATCCCTTATTTCCAGCGCGTTTTCATCGCCCACCAGAAGTGGAAGGACGAAGTGGCCAAGTCCTATCTGCTCTCAGCCAAGTCCTTTGTGGCCCTTGGGAAACGCGAAGAAGCCAAGGCCACGCTTCAGGAAATGGTCAAACGTCCGGACCTGCAGAAGGAGCCCGAAGTCAAAGAGGCTGAAAAACTCCTCAACACCCTTTAATTTCATGCGAACCCCCACCTCGAATTTCATGCGCTCGTTCGCCCGCTTTTTGTTTGCCCTCGCTTTTGTGGTCTCCGGCTCGGCCTATGGTCAGGCCATTGTATTGAAAGATGGCAATCGTGTTTTCTCCTCAGAATTCTCCATTCAGCCGGATGGCAAGATCGTACGCACCATTCAGATTGGCGAACAGAAGGCCACGAGCGTTCTGGATAAAAGGAACATCGATTCCTTGGAGTGGCCCTATCCGGCTGAACTGACCGAGTCTGCAGACCTGCTGGCCAAGGGCAAGACTGACGAGGCCATTGCTGTGCTCAAGAAGGGCAAGGATTTCTTTGAGCATTTTGAAGGCATTGAGGGCAACTGGTACGTCGATGTCTATTTCGCCTACATCGAAGCTTTGAATCAGGGCGGCAAATTTGACGATGTAGTCAAAGCAATGCCGGCTCTCCGCGCTCTCAAGCTGACCGATGCGCAAAAAATGCGTTTGCGCATCATCCAGCTCGACATCGAGCGGCAGACCAGCTCTGACTACGTGGCCATCATTTTGGAGGCGCAGAGCATCCTGAAGGAAACAGACGATTCCGCCATTGGTGCATCCCTGTGGGGCATCATTGCGGATGTTTACACCCGTAAAAAAGAGTGGGAAAAAGCGCTGCTGGCCTACCTGCGCATTCCGGTCTTCTATGGCACCCAGATGCAGCGTGTGCCTGAGGCTGAACTCAATGCGGCCAAGACCCTCATCAAGATGAAGCGCTACGAGGACGCCAATGCCTTCCTGGCTCGTATCAGTGATTCCTATCCGGGCTCGCCTGTGGCTGAAGCCGCCACGAAAGAGAAGGCGGCCATTGCCGGAATGAAGAATGTCACCGAGGAAGAAGCGGCTGCCGGTTCAGATGGCAAGCCCAAGTCTGACGCTGACAAATCCAAAGACGGCGCTCCCGCCAAACCCGCTGACTCAAAACCCAAAGCCTGATTTAATCTCACATGCAAACCAACACTGCCAACATCATGACCCGCTACATCTCTCACGCCCGCGCCCGTGCGTCCTACAGCATTCTGCTGGCCATGGGTGTCTTTGCATCTGCCTCCGCCTTCGCCCAGGAAGCTGCGGCTGAGGGAGGTGGACACGCCGTGAAAAGCGAATCCGCGATCGATCTCTTCCTCCAGGGCGGCTGGGTGATGTACCCGCTGGCCATCTGCTCCGTGGTGCTCGTCTGGCTCACGGTGGACCTCTGGATCCGCACCGGCATCAAGAAGATGGCTCCTCCCGCCCTCGTCGGCCAGGTGCAGGATCTCTTCCGTGCAGGCGACTACGTGGGTGCCTACCAGTTCTGCAAGGGCAACCCCTCTCCTTTCTCCGACGTCTCCCGCGTGGCCCTCAGCTTTGTGGGCGATGGCGAAGAAGCCGTTGAAAACGCCATCTTCACGGAGCTGAACAAGGTGAACGCCACCACCCAGACCCGCATCAACTACCTCTCCGTGCTTGGTGTTTGCACACCGATGATCGGTCTGATCGGTACCGTCAGCGGTATGAAAGGCGCTTTCGCATCCTTGGGCTCCAGCGGCGCGCAGGACGTGTCCGCTCTCTCCGGCCACATCGGTGAGGTGCTCGTGGCTACTGCCACCGGTCTTATCGTTGCTGTTCCTGCCTTCCTGTTCTTCTACTTCCTGCGCAATCGTCTCCAGGGCTCCATAGGCGGCCTGCAGGACATTGTTGCAGCTCTGTTCCGTAAGATGCCCTACAGCCACCTCAAGGACGCTCACGTCGGTGAGGAAGAGTTCTATGCCGCCATCCCGAACTGGGTCGCTGGCGAAGCAGCTCCTGCAGCTTGATCGGCTTTCATTTCCCCTATTCATCTTCAACCCTTGACTCTCTAACACTATGGGCGGCGGCGGCGGCGGTTCAGAAAACGGCGAACCGGAGTTTCAAATTGCTCCGATGATTGATGTGCTCCTCGTGCTGCTCATCTTCTTCATGAGCATCACCACCTCCCAGGTGGCCAAGATCGACAAGGAGATCCAGCTTCCTGTCGCATCCGATGCCAAGAAGAAGGAGGGCAAAAACCTTGCCAACGAGGCCATCGTCAACGTTCGCTGGAGCGTCGCCAAACAGGAGGCTCTCATCATGTTCCAGGACAAGGCGTATCCTCAGACGGAGCCGCTGGTGGACATCCTCAGCGGCAACAAGGCTAAAAATGCCTCCTATCGGGTGATCATCCGTGGAGACAAGAACCTGCCTGCCATCGAGATGCAAAAAGTCATGGCCGTCATCGCCCAGTCCGGCATTGATGACATTTCCTTCTCAGCTCTTAACCAGTAGCAAAACACCGCATGTCCTCGCACAATCATAGAACAGTCGAGTCTGACAATGTGAATCTGGGCTTCCAGATCGCACCGATGATCGACGTGGTGTTCGTCATCATGCTTTTCTTCATGGTGATGGCTGGTGCCGTGAAAAAGGAGATGGAGCTCAAGAGCCAGCTGCCTGGTGTGGCACCTGCTTCTCCGGATGCCCCTCAGGAGATGCCTGATGAGATCATCGTGGGCGTCGAAGAATCCGGGGTGGTGACGCTTAATGAAGAGGAGTTTGACACCCCCACGGATAAAAAGCTTCCCAACTTTGTGGCCACGCTCAAGCGCCTCAAACAAGAGGCGGACAACCGCAACGCCAAGGTCATTGTGACCATCCAGGCGGAAGAGCAGGCCAAGTATGAGCGTGTCATCGACGTGCTCAACGGCCTTGCCGTGGCCCGCATTGCCAATGTGACCTTCACCGTTGGCAGTGACGCAGGATTTTAATCATCCCTGCATTTTTTTGACGGCCGACACCCAATAAACTGGGTGGTCGTCCGTCGTGCTTAGATTGACCCCCATTTTGTCATGAACCCTTCGCAGCCAGGAAACCCGCAGAATCCGCAGCCGAATCCCGGTGCCACCCAGCCTTTGCCGCAGGGGTACACACCGCCTCCCGGTTACCCGCCGCAGATGCCTGGTTATCCTCAGGGCTACCCGATGCCGCAGGGCTACCCACCACAGATGCCTGGATACCCACAGGGCTATCCTATGCCGCAGGGGTATCCGCCACAGATGCCTGCTGGCTACCCCATGCCACAGGGGTATCCGCCGCAGATGCCGGGCTACCCGCCAGGGTACATGCCTGCCATGCCCATTCCAGCCATGATGCCGCCGCCTGCGCCTTCTCCTGGCACGGGTGCCGTGGCTGTGCCAAAGCCCGCCAGCGCCGCCGTGCCGGTGGCCATGCCTGCTCCAGCGATGCCAGCACCCTCCGCAGCAGCCATGCCGGTTCCTGCCGCCGCAGCCCCTGCCACGCCTGTGGCAGTTCCTGCAGTTGATGCCGAGGAAACCGCTGCCGTGGAGCATGTCGAAGGCCAGGTGTATCACCCGCCAGCACTCACGCACATCGAGGCCGGGCCTCCGCCCAACAAGTTTGTGCAGATGTGGCGCAAGGCGGGCGCGAGCTCGCTGCTGCTGAGCATTGCCATCCACGCCGGTCTGGGCGTGGGCGCGCTTTTCATCGTCTTCACCAGCGGTGTGATGGACAAGCAGGTGGACTTCCTGCCCGGTGGCGGCACGGCCCAGGGGGCCAAAGCCAGCGCGGACCTGCAGCACAAGGTGCAGCAGAAGAAGCGCAGCTCGGTGAACAAGTCCATGCCGATGAAGAAGCTGGTGAGCACGAGCGTGAACTCGGCCATCACGCTGCCAGAGGCGCCGCCTGACTCTCTGGACATGCCTGACATGAGCGCGATGATGGGCGGTGGTGCGCTGGGTGCTGGTGGCAGCCTGGGGCTGGCCGGTGCGGGTGGTGGATTTGGCAAGGGGGTGGGCTTGGGAGCCGCGAACGGCTTTGTGACACTGCCGCCTTCGATGCGCAGCCGCTGCTCGACGCAGGAACGACTGGAGAAGCTGCGCCAGAACGGTGGCACGCCGGAGTGCGAGGCTGCGGTGTCCGCCTCGCTGGAATGGCTGAAGGGCAAACAAAACGCCGATGGCTCCTGGGGCCGTAATAACAAGTGTGCGATGACGGGGCTGGCGCTGCTGTGCTACCTGGGCCGGTGCGAAACGCCGGAGTCTCCCTTCTACGGCGACAATGTGATGAAGGGCATCATGTTCCTCATCGAGACGCAGAAGAAACACAAAAACAAGCTCTTCAGCCAAGTGGAGAAAGGCAATGCTCCCGTTTATGAGCACGGGATCGCCACCTATGCGCTGGGTGAAATGTACACGCTGGCACGTCTGGGCAGCAAGAGCCTGCCGGGCATGCGCGAAGCCTTTGAGCAGGGCGTGAAGATCATCATCGACAACCAGCAGGACAGTGGCAGCTGGGTCTATGATGGCGACACCGGATTTTACGCCGGCAAGAAAAGCCGCGAAGACCTCTCCGTAGCCGGCTGGCAGTTCCAGGCGCTCAAGGCAGCCAAGAACACCAGCTTGAAGATCGATGGTCTGCACACCGCCATCGGCAAGCTGACCAAATACCTTGAGGACAAGCAGACCAAAGACGGCGGCTTCGGTGTCTCCAACCGCGACGCGCACTACAATCAGTGGAGCCTCTCCGGCGTGGGCATCCTGGGCCTTCAGACCATGGCCAAGGGCAAGACCACCCCGATCAAGAAAGGCATCAAATTCCTGCGCGACTTCATCACTGCCGAGCCGCTGGACTGGAACAAGAACTGCAACCTCTACTGCTGGTACTACTACACCCAGGCCTTCTTCCAGCAGGGTGGAGACGACTGGAAATTCTACAACCAGCAGTTTCTGCCTCAGGTCCTGGCCGCTCAGCAGTCTGACGGTTCTTTCAAGGCCGGCCGCCCAAACTGGCCTGCCGGGGATGCCAGCGACGCCATCTACCGCCAGTGCCTGTGCACGCTGCAGCTGGAGGTGTACTACCGCTACCTGAAGGTGGGTGACCGCGAAGAGTCCTCCTTCTTTGACAAGTGACCCGAGGCTGAGGTCGTCGCTCAGCAAGGCAGCGGTCGCCCCACGATGATGCCTGCGTGGCTTTTGAAAGCTGCCAGGTATTCGTGGATGGTCTTGTCCACCACCACCTTTTTGTAGGTGGCGGAAGCGTGCATGAAGTGGCATGAGCCGTCCTGCTGACGCAAAGCCAGCCCGACATGAGAGCAGAAGACATGCTGGCGGTTGGTCACGATGCCAATGATGTCGCCGCTCTGAATGCGTGGCTCGCATGCCGCCACCTGCTCTTTGGGAATGAAGTCAAAGGGCACGCGTTCCAGCCGCGCCTCGATCTGACGCAGCGCAGGCACCAGCGTGGGATCCGTCCGCAGGTAACGGTAGAGTTTGGGATTCTGGGACATCTCATCGTTGCCCCGCCCTGTGAGTCGTACGACGGGGCCGATCTCACTGGTGATGGTGCGGATGTTTCCACGGGTATTGTTGTCAGTAAACCACTCGTCCAGGTAATGAATCCGGTCCAGATAGTGGCCCCGGCACGTGCCGCCGCGATAGCGCGTCCATTCGATCTGCCGCAGCAGGTCGCTGGGAGCATAGGAGCGCTGGCGTTTGGAAATCATGCGCGCCAGGCCGAGCGCGATCTCAAAGAACGTCCAGCAGTCCAGGCCATTGAAGTTGGCGGAAGGGGACTCGACGCGGTCATCGATCTCCAGTGTCCAGCCCACATAGCGGATGCCGCGCAGCGCCTGGCCAAACTGCGCCACGCGTGCGCCCATGGGCAGCGCCGCCCAGTTCTCCGTGATGGCACGTGCCACGACTTTCTGAAAAACGTCCACACCTTTGAAGCTGATGCTTTGTGGCAGAAACTCCGCAGCACGCAGGCTGGCTGATCCACCGATCAGAAGGCTCAGATGCAGAAGGTGGCGTCGCGTGAGCATGAGGTCAGTACAGATTTTCGGCTGTGCCTAGGTGGCCGTCTCCGGCGGCGCAGGCGTCCAGCCAGCGGGATTCATCCACGAGTCCAAACTGCTTTGGCAGCAGGCGGCATACCTCCACCAGCTGGCGGTCGAGCTCTCTGGCAAATGACTCGATGGCCTGAGCGTAGCGCTTTTTTAGCAGCGGCTGCTGCGCCGCCTGCAGGCAGGACTGGAGGTGGTTTTCCTGCACAAAGGGTTCGAGGCCATAGCCCATCATGGAAATGGCGTGGTCTGAGCTGGTGTCTATCAACAGCATCACCAGACGGTTCTCGCCGCCTTTTTCCACAGCGCTGGAGAGGCTGCCACGGTTGAAGAGCCAGAAGGCATAGGGGGTGAGCGGGGTCTGCTGCGGCACATCCAGCAGCACGGCGGCGAAGCTGATCTGCGGAAAGCGCCGCTCCACCTCTGCAATGACCTGCCCGGCACGACGTGTGGCCATGGAGCCCAGCACACCGCTGATGTCCGCGATGGGTTTTTGCAATGCGGGTGCCATGCCAAAGGTGCGGTCCGCCACCTCCAGCGAAAAGCCGCACTGCCGGCAGGCGGAGTCGGTTTCGGTCGCAGGGGCTCGGCAGGCAGGGCAGCGCACAAGCACACTGTACCACGCAACGCAGCGCACCTGCAAACAAGAACATCATTTGCTGCGCGCACGCCGCCGCAGCAGCACACGCATCAGCCGCCGTGGCAGCAGGCGGAAGACACGCCCGGCTATTGAGACACCCATGCCAGGAAAGATGCATGCCTGTCCGTTTTTCAATGCGGCTAGCGCCTCCCGCACCACCTGTGCAGGTGGGATGCGCAGCAGCCCCTGGCCGTCGCGGTTCGTGTCAGTGCCGTCGGAGCGTTTGGCTGTCTTGCTGAAATTTGTGGGAGTGGGGCCCGGGCAGACACAGCTGACAGTGATGTTTTCCGGGGCCAGTTCGATGGCCAGCGCTTCGGAAAAGCTAGTCACATACGACTTGGAGGCCGCGTACACCGCCAGCTCTGGCATGGGCAGGGTGCTGGCCAGGGAGCTCACATTCAAGATGCCCGCCGGGCGGTCCATCTGCGGCAGCAGCTCATGGGTCAGCATCGTCAGTGCAGTGATGTTGAGATCAATCTGAGTGCGCGTTTTCTCCGCCGATGAGCTGGCAAAGCTGCCGTAGTCTCCCATGCCAGCATTGTTGATCAGCAAGGTGGGCTTTAAGCCATTCGCTGAGAGAAAGTCGCTCACGGTAGTGCACCCTGCATCTGTGGCGAGATCCGCCACACAGCAGAGGACCTGAGCCTGCTTGCCAACCAGCTCTGCTTTCACCGCTTCCAATGCTTCGGCACGGCGCGCCACCAGCACGAGTGTCTGAGCATGGGGGGCCAGCTGGCGGGCAAATTCAGCCCCCAGTCCGGAGGAAGCACCCGTGATCACGGCACGGCATTGGTCGAGAGGGAATCCTGTGGGCATCTGGCACGAGTAGCCAGTTCATCTGCCAGCAGCAACACGCATTCCGAGGAAGGCAGTGCCATCGTCAAGCCCTGCGAGTTCGACTCACCATGATACGCGGTAGGCTGTTGGGGCCTTCTATCTCCGTCATCGGCCCAAGGTGACATTGTTTTTTTTGGTAAAGTACTCGGTAAAATCGCGCTTATAAATATTTACACATACCATAATTAAGGGTAGATTTAATGAAATGAGCAACTGCCAAACCCAAACCTACCAGACTCAGAAAGAATGTTTTGAGTCTTTATTTTTAGGGAGGAGGCTTGCATGTATTCCATAGTAAGAACCAAAAATGTAAGGCAGCCGGGAGCCGAGGAGGAGGCGCGGACAGCCCGCCTTTATCATCTTTCCCAGCGCCGGAATCACATCGTCACCGATCGCTTGTTTGCCAAGCTAATGATCATGCAGTGGCTGGGCGGCATTGTGATTGCCGTCTGGATTTCCCCCATGGCATGGAGTGCGTCTGTTGTGCAGCCTTTGTGGCATGTATGGGCGGCTCTCTTTCTGGGGGGCGCTGTCTGTGCTGCTCCGGTGCTGCTGGCATGGCGGCGGCCGGGGCGGGTGGTGACGCGGCACGTCATCGCCGTCTCACAGGTTCTCACTTCGGCCCTTCTGATTCATCTTACTGGAGGGCGGTTTGAAACGCATTTCCACATCTTTGGTTCACTGACCTTTCTTGCCTTTTACCGCGACTGGCGCGTACTGGTCACGGCAACGACGGTCGTGGTGGTGGATCATTTTGTTCGCGGTGTCTTCTGGCCGCAGTCCATTTTTGGGGTGGTGGATGCCGGCCAATGGCGCTGGCTGGAGCATGTGGGATGGGTGCTGATTGAGGATGTGTTCCTCATGATCTCGATCCAGCAGAATCTGGCTGAAACGCTGGAAGTGGCCAAGCGCCGCAGCCGTCTGGAAAGCATCAATGCCGAGATCGAATGCCAGGTCATCGAGCGCACAGCGGAGCTGACCGAGGCGCACAAGCAGCTGCTCAAGACCTCACGGCAGGCAGGCATGGCGGAGGTGGCCACCAATGTGCTGCATAATGTGGGAAATGTCCTCAACAGCGTGAATGTCTCTGCGGAGACCGTGGCCGGAAAAATCCGCCACTTCCGCATCTCCAGCCTGAAGAGCGTGGCCCAGCTGCTGCGCGAGCACGAGCACCACCTCCCGCAGTTTCTCACCCAGGATCCGCGTGGCAGGGAGCTACCGACCTACCTCGTGCAGCTGGCGAACAACCTGGCCGAACCGCAGAAGTCCATCCTGGACGAAGTGCGCTGCCTGCAAAACAACATCGAGCACATCAAGCAGATCGTGTCCATGCAGCAGAGCCATGCACGCGTGGCCGGGGTGAACGAAACGCTGAATGTGGTGGAGATCATCGAGGACGCCATCAACATCAGCAGCACCAGCTTGTCACGCCATGGAGTGTCCCTCGTGCGCGAGTTTGAAAGCATTCCTCCCGTTGTGGTGGACAGGCACAAAGTTTTACCAATCCTGGTGAACCTGCTAAGCAATGCCAAGCATGCGCTCGACCAAGGAGGGAAGGACAGGCAGTTGAAGGTGCGGCTTGTGGCTGGAGAAAAGGATACCTTTCGGATCAAGGTGATCGACAACGGTAATGGCATCGCTCCGGAGAATCTGACCCGTATTTTCCAACACGGCTTCACCACCAAAAAGAACGGCCACGGCTTCGGCCTGCACAGCGGTGCGCTGGCCGCACGTGAAATGGGGGGGCGGCTCATGGCTGAAAGCGAGGGGCTCGGCCACGGCGCAGCATTCACTCTGGAACTTCCACTTGTCTCCCCAAACACCATTTCCGATGAACAACATGCCCTCAAATTTTAACCGCCGCATTCTTGTCATTGATGACAATCAGGCGATCCATGATGACTTCCGGAAGATTCTCTGCGAGTCTGATGACTCTGAAGATGCCGCGCTCCAGGCCGCCGAGGCCAGGATCTTCGGCACTCCAGCCGCCATGCTCTTTGAGATCGATACCGCCTCCCAGGGGGAGGAAGGGCTGAAAATGGTGGAGAAGGCGCTGGCGGAGGGCCGCCCCTATGCCATGGCCTTTGTTGACGTGCGCATGCCTCCGGGCTGGGACGGCATCGAAACCACCCAGCGCATCTGGCAGATATGCCCGGATCTCCAGGTGGTCATCTGCACGGCCTTCTCCGATTGTTCGCTGAGTGAAATGCAGGAGCAGCTTAACCCGCAGGACCGGCTGATGGTGCTGAAGAAACCCTTCGACACGATCGAGATCCTGCAGATGGCCAACGCGCTGACACAAAAGTGGCTGCGGTTGCAGGAATCCAAGGTTGAGTTTGGCGACCTGCACCAGATGGTCAGCGCACGCACGCGGGAGCTCGAGGAGTCGCAGGCCGCCGCCGTCAGCATGATGGCTGATGCCGTGCGCCATCGTGAAAAGGCCGAGCAGGCCTACGAGGAGCTGAAGCGCGAGATGGCCGAGCGCCGCATGCTGGAGGAAAAATTCCGCGAGCAGGCCTCCCTCCTGGACAAGGCGCAGGACGCCATCCTGGCGCATGATCTGGAGTATCACATCACCTATTGGAACAAAGGTGCTGAACGGCTCTATGGCTGGAGTGCCCAGGAGGTGGCTGGAAGCTCGGTGGCTGAGCTGCTCTACAAAGATCCGGAAGCGTTTCAGCGCGCCAGCGAGCAGGTCATTCAGACTGGGGAGTGGGTGGGAGAGCTGCACCAGAAAGGGAAAGACGGTCGCAGTTTGGTCATCGTGGGGCACTGGACGCTCGTGCGCGATGCCGCAGGGCAGCCCAGATCAGTGCTCGCCATCAATACCGACATCACCGGCCGGAAAAAGACCGACGAGGCGCTCAAGATGCAGGGCCGGGTGCTGGAAAGCATGGCCGAAGGGGTGACCGTTTGCGATGAAGAAGGGATCATTGTCTTCAGTAATGACGCCTGCAACACCATGTACGGCTACGACAGCGGCGAGCTCATCGGCCAGCACTACTCCATCATTCGAAATCTGCCTCAGGCTGAGGGCCGGCAGTCCACGGATGATCTCTTCTGCGTGCTGCGGGAGAAGGGCGCCTGGATGGGCGAGATGAACTCGCGGAAAAAAGACGGCGCCGCATTCATCACCCGCTCACGCATCAGCGTGCTGGAGATAGACGGAGTGAAATCCTTTGTGGCCGTGGTGGAGGACATCACAGAAAAGAAAAATATGGAGGCGCAGTTCCTGCGCTCACAGCGCATGGAAAGCATCGGGCGGCTGGCCAGCGGCATCGCCCATGACATGAACAACATCCTGACGCCAATCTTCATCTCCTCCTTCATGCTGCGCCGCAAGATGCCGCCGGAGGAGTTTGAAAAGATGCTCGCCAACATCGAGTCCAACGCCCAGCGTGGCGCGGATCTCATCAAGCAGCTGCTCACCGTCAACTGTGACATCAGCGGCCAGCGCCATGTGGTGCAGACGAATGATCTGGCCTCAGACATGATGAAGATCATGTCCGGCACCTTCCCCAAGAACATCACCCTTTCTGCCACCATGCCGGAGGATGTCTGGCCCGTCATCGGAGACCCCACCCAGCTTCATCAGGTGCTGCTGAATCTGTGCGTGAATGCACGCGATGCCATGCCTGCAGGCGGCATTTTGAAGCTCACCACGGAAAACACCCGTCTGGATGAAAACTTTGCAGCCATGAACGTGGATGCCGTGCCCGGGCCATATGTGAGGATCCGCGTAAGCGACACCGGAGAGGGCATCCCAGCTGATGTCATCGACAAGATCTTTGATCCTTTCTTCACCACCAAGGAAACGGGCAAAGGCACAGGGCTGGGTCTCTCCACGGTGCTGGGCATCGTCAAAAGCCATCAGGGATTTGTCAATCTCCGCAGCCGTGTGTCGGAAGGCAGCACCTTTGAGGTCTATCTGCCGGCAGCTCCAGAGGCAGTGGCGGCCGCTGCTGCCGCACCCACCATGCAGGCACCGCGCGGCCAGGGAGAGTTGATCCTCGTCGTGGATGACGAAGAGGTCATCCGCGAGGTGGTGCAAAAGACACTTCTCGCTCATGGCTACCGCGTGCTCACTGCAGGGGATGGCACAGAGGCCATTGCCCAGTTCTCCCAGCATCGCGGCGAGGTCAAAGCCGTGCTCACAGACATCATGATGCCCTTCATGGATGGAGTCACTCTTTCGCGCACCTTGAAGAAGATAGATCCCACCATCCAGATCATTGCCACCAGCGGCATGGGCAGCGCCAAAGGCCGGCAGGACAAGGCGACCGCGCTGGCGTCTCTCCAGATTAACACCTTCCTGAACAAGCCCTACTCAGCCAACGAGATCCTTACGGCTATCGGCGACCTGCTCGCCTCGGACCGGCCGGCACTCGCCGCGACAGAGCTGGGACTCGTGGCCTGATGGCCCCGGGGAAAAGCAACTGCAGGCATTTTTAAGTGGCGCTCCCGGTCTCTGCGCTGAGGCTGGGGGCAAAGACCATGACCATCAATCCGCTTTCCCAGCAGGCCCCTTTCACCACCAAGGACGGCAGCACCATCCGCAGTATTCTAGACCGCACCAATGCCCCGGTGCAGAACCAAAGCCTCGCCGAGGCCACAGTCCCCGTTGGCCGGCCCACTGAGCGTCATTACCACAAGCTTAGCGAGGAGTTTTATTTCATCCTCGAAGGGCAGGGGGCTATGGAGATCGACGGCGAAACCCGCCCCGTCGTTCCTGGAGACGCCATTCTGATCCCGCCCGGTGCCTGGCATCAAATTACAGCCACCCAGACCCTCCGCTTCCTCTGCTGCTGCGCGCCACCGTATGCGCATGAGGATACATATTTCATGTGAAAAAGTGCCGGGCAAAACTTTTCCAAAACAGGACGTAAGTGTGCAGGTCACAGCGATTTTAGTTCAACAGCCATGAGCCACTCCCCCAACCGCCGCACCTTTCTGCAAACCGCAGCCGCTTCGCTGTCGTTGTTCGATGTGCAGCGTCTTTGGGCCGCTGAGGATATGCCGCAGTCCGTCGCCGAGTTGTGGGCAGATTTTGACCCGCGCAAAGACCCGGTCGAGGCCGAGGTCATCCGCGAGTGGAAGGAGGATGGCGGGGTGTTCCGCCATGTGCGCTATTTGATCGGCCACTTCAAAGGCAAGCCCGCGCGCATGGCGGCGATCTATGGCTTTCCCGAAGGGGCGAAGGAAAAGGTGCCGGCGGTGATGCATATCCATGGCGGCGGGCAGCGTGCGTCCCTGCACGAGGTGAAGCTGCTTGTCGGGCGTGGTTACGCGGCCTTGTCGGTGAACTGGGGCGGCAGCGGCACAGGCAAAACGCCCTTCAACTCACCGGAGGGTGCTCAGCCCGGTGACCCAAACACGGACTGGGGCGCTGTCGATCCTTCGCAGCTCAATGTGCCTGGCTACAACACCCTGCTGCCAGGGGCAAAGCAGTTTTTCGAGGACCGCGAGCATCCGAAAAACAACAACTGGTATCTGCTCACGCTGGGCTGTCGCCGGGGGCTGACGTTTCTCGAACAACAGCCGGAGGTGGATGGCAAACGCCTCGGCGTGCATGGCTTCTCGATGGGCGGAAATCTGACGATGTATGTTGCGGGAAGCGATGACCGCGTGAAGACCGCAGTGCCAGCGGTGGGCGGACAAGGCTGGCGCTGGGAGGAGCATGAATTCCTGGGCGGCAGGATGTCTCAGGAGCAGATCAAAGGCAGTCTTGCGGTGTTTCGACGCACGCTGAGTTTCGAGAGCTATGCTCCACGCATTCAGTGCCCGGTGCTGCATCGCAGCGGCACGAACGACTTCCACGGCTGGATGGACGACGTGTATCGTACCAACGCCCTCATCAAAAACCAGCCCACGCGCTACAGCTGGTCGCCTCACTTGAATCACCGACTCATCCCCGAGGTTGCCGTCGCGATGCCGCTGTGGCTGGATCATTATCTCAAAGGCGGCCCCGCGTTGCCTGAGACACCTGAGAGCATGCTCACTCTCGCGCCGGAGCCGACACTGCGGGTGACGCCGGATGAGAAAACGCTGCCCGTGGCGCGGGTGGAAATTTACCACAGCGTCGATCCAGATCCGCGCGCCCGTTTCTGGCGCAGCGCTGAAGTCATAAGGGAGGGCGACAGCTTCATCGCAAAGCTCCCGCAGCACACACACGACCTGCCGCTCTTTGCTTTTGCGAACGTGTATCACAGGCTGCCAAAGCCTGAATCGCTCGCCGCCATTCCGGGCAGTCCCGGTGCTGTCAACGAGGTCTGCATCAGCAGCCTCCTGCACTCGCGCAGCGCCGCCGATGTCAAAGAGGCAAAACCCCGGCTCACTGCCAAACCGTCCGCGCTCATCGACGACTTCACCCATGGCCAGCGCGACTGGTATGTACTCAATGCAGGCAATCTCACGCATCAGCAGCTCTGGACTCGCAAAGTCACCGATCCGCTGTATCGCGGCTCCGAAGGCGCGAAGCTCGCCCTCACGCTCAAGATGCCTCAGACGAACCGCCTTGCCATCGTGCTCCAGCAAAACGAATGGCGCAGCTACCGAGGCGCGAGGCAAACCTTTGTCTGCACCCGGGAAATCCCCGGCTCCGATGCACCGCAAACGCTCACCCTGAACCTGAGTGATTTCACCTCAGCCGAAGGTTCGCCGAAAACATGGGCTGAAATCGATCAACTCGGCCTCTGCGCCCACTTCGCCTCCAAAGGTGCCGCATCAGGCGAAGCCCCGCTGTGGGAAGGCCCGGCACCGGAGTTTCTACGTGTAGCGTGGGGGTAGCCTCCGGGCGAAGTGCTTGTGGATGAAGCCCCCATTCTTCCTGTGGGCCGCAGCGTAGTTGAGAGTGAGAGACTTGATGGCGGCTTGAACTTGCAGTTATCAACGTGCATGAGACCTCATGCCATCTCCGATCCGCCCCTGGTACTGGCCTGAACGTGGCCAGCCTGAACGCACCGAGCCCTTCACTTGGATTGTGGAGGGGGTGATCGCGGCGTCGTGGTGGCCGGATCCGTATGTGTTTGATTTGTATGACGAGCACGGCATACGGGCGGTGGTGAACTGCTGCGAGTTTGACAACCGCAAGGATGTACCGCCTCAGTTTGCCTACCATCACATTCATGTGCCGGACTACGGGGTGCCGACGGATGAGCAGATGGAGCGCTTCATGACGCTGATGGATGCGCACCAGGCTGCACGTGAACCCGTGGTGGTGCACTGCGTGGCAGGCTGTGGGCGGACAGGGCAGTTCATCGTGGCCTGGTGCGCCAGGGCGGGATTCATCCCCGCTGGCAGCGATCCTGTGCAGTGGATCCGTGCCCGCCGGAGGTGCTGCCTGGAGACCCGCGAGCAGACGGACTGCGCCAAGCGCTGGATGAACAAATACCGGCTCAAGTGAGCGTGTGCGGCCTCTGGACCGCAAAGGTGCAGTCCAGAGGCGCGAGGTGCTCTTTTATGCCAGCTTGTAGCAGTCGGCCCACTCGGCGCGGGGTGCCGGGCCGGAGAGTCGGGCGTTGGCGGCGTCGTTGTTGATGAAGCGCTTGGTCGCGGGATCAAACTGAATATCGACGTTCAGGTATTCGGCGATGGTGCCGAGGTTCAACACCTGGGTGAGAAGGCCGCCGACGCTGAAAGGTGACTCGGTTTTGCCATTGCCCATGCAGGCCTGGACGAAGCTCTGGAAGTGATTGTACTTCGGCGGATGCAGGGCCAGGGCGTCCTTGAACTCCACCATCTTCGCGCGTGGATACACGAGAGAATGGCGGTCGTGGGAGCCGCGCTGCACGAGGTAGTCGCCCTGTTTCCGATGGAGCAGGGAACCTGTCGCGCCGGGATTGGGCAGGACGATTTTGCCGTCCGGGCCGGGATCACCAAATTTCTCCGCGATCTCGATCTTGGTGTCTCCGCCTGCTTTCCAGTGCAGCTCCACGGCGGGCATCTTGTCGCCGCGTGCGGGGAATTCAAAGCGGATGTCCGAGCTCAGCGGGTAGGCGATCTGGTTGTAGTCCGCCAGCGCCAGAGGTGTGATGCGTGTGGGCAGGCCGAGCTTGAGGTGATCGTGGGCAAAGTCGATGATGTGCGCGCCCCAGTCGCCAAACATGCCGCCGCCATAGAGGTGAAAGCCGCGCCAGTTGAAGGGGTGGTACATCTTGCTGTAGGGCTTGACCTCCTGCGGGCCGCACCAGAGGTCCCAATTGAGTGTCTCGGGCTTTGGCTCCTCCGGCGGATAGCCTTTGATGAGCGCGCGCTCGGCGGGGTTCATGAACCAAAGGGAAGGGGACTTCCATGCGTCAATCTTCACGATGTCATCGACGATGCCCGCTGCGAGCATCTGCTTGAACTGCTCGGCACCGGCGGAGGTGTGGCCCTGGTTGCCCATCTGTGTCACCACCTTGAACTTCTTCTCTGCGCGCATGAGGATTTCAGCCTCTTCAAAGGTGTGGGTGAGCGGCTTTTCCACGTACACGTGCTTGCCCTGTGCCATGGCGTGGATGGCGGCGGTGAAGTGGGTGTGGTCCGGCGTGACCACGCTGACCGCGTCGATGTCTTTGCCCATCTTGTCGAGCATCTCGCGGAAGTCGCTGAAGCGCTTTGCATCCGGAAAGGCCTTGAGGTTCTTCTCCGTCTTTGCGGTGACAAAATCCACATCCGTGAAGGCCACGGGGACAGCTGCGCCGCCTTCCGTGAGGCCGGGGATGACGCTGCCTGCACGCCCGCCGACGCCGATGCAGCCCAGATTGATGCGCTTGCTGGGCGGCAGTTGCGGATTGTCTGCCGCGCGGGCGCTGGTCAGGTAGGCGGGAATGAAGTTGAAGCCAAGTCCTGCGGCGAGGGACTTTTTGACGAAGTTGCGGCGGGTTGGGCTGGGGGAGGTTTCAGTGGGTATCATGGTTCAGAAAAGGGACCAGGGCATCACGCTAGATGTCGGTCTGAACAAATGCCAGCGTGAAAAGAGTTCTGCATCTGACGCCGGGATGGCGGTTTTTGCTTCTGCAGGGCGGCTTTTCACCGTCTGCTTCCAGCCTTTTGTGGCCAGGAGGGGGCATTTGCGAGCACCCTTTTGCGGCTTTCAGTCGTATTGAAATTCAGGCCCTGAGTGCTTGCAGGGTATGTCGCGTCCGAGTTTTTAATGTTTATTTAGGCGTAACTAATTGCTCTTTAGCCAGAGTTGCTGTCATAGAGCAGTACTCCCATCACTATGATCGAGCCGATTTCATTTCATGAGCACCGCGACCTTATCGCGAGGATGCGCCGTGAGGTGTACACTACGGGTCTGCTGCGCGAGATTGACGAATTTGACGAGGTGGCGCACCATTTTGCCCTCTACGACAAATCCAGCGAAATCATCGGCGTGGTGCGTGCGCTCATCAGCAGCGAGGTGCCCAAGCTGGAACTGCAGAGCGAGTCCGACGCGCAGGATCTCGTCTATCCGCGGGACGGCATGATCATGGAGGTCTCGCGCGGCTGTGCGCGCAAAAACCTCACCGGCATGCCGCTGCTGCAAATGGCCCTGGCCATGCAGAAATACGCCAAGGAGCAAAACGCCTCCTATGTGGTGACCAAGTCCGGCAAGCGCCTCCTGCCGCTCTACCAGACCATGGGCTTCCGCGTGTTTGGCAGGCCTTTTTATTCCGACTACTTTGACGACCGCCGGACAGGGCTGATGAGCATCCCCATCATCTACCGCTTTCCCAAAAAAGCCGCCGCACCCCAGCCAGTAGTTCTAGCCCCAATGTCTCCTCCCAAGACAGATGACGAGGTGCTGGTCTGGTGAGGAAGCAGGCGTCCAGGCCTGAGAGGCGTGGCTGAATGCAGGCTTGCGCATGGCAGGGCGGGGCCTCATGCTCGGCCGATGAAGCGAGAAAAGCTCCGCCGCTTTCTCTTTGTGGGCGCTGTCTGCCTGCTGTCGTTTCCGTGGCTGACACCGTGTGCGGGCATCTGGTCTGCGGCTGCTGTGGACAGCGTGCATAGTGTGGTAACGCACCGCGATGAGCGGGACTACAAGCTGCCAAGCAAGCAGCTCAAGGAGTGGGCCGCCAAACAGGTGCCTAAGTTGAAAGTGCGCGAAAATCAGCCCATTCCCTCTGGCATGCAGATCACGGATGCAGAGCTGTCTGCCGCAAACGGCGGGCGCAGTGCTTCACGGCCAGGCACGCTGGTGGGCAGAGGTGCCTCCGCCGTGGTGGATGGCCTGACCTCCACCCTGAGCTGGGTGGACCCTTTTACCTGGATCATGAATGACTCGTGGCGGATGAAGCCCTCCACCCCGCAGCGTCGGCTGATCCTGCGGGAGAAGCCGTTTGTGATGCTGGAGGGCGATGACCTCCGCTACACCAGCGAGGGAAAGAATGGCCCGGTGCGGCTGGCCAGGGCCAGAAAAGCCCGGCTCACGGTCATCACCCCGGATGGCACCTGCCGGATCAATGCTTCCTCCATCCACTACCGGGGGCCTGCGGCCGATGAGGTGCTGCTGGAGGGAATGGATTCTGTGAACACCCGCACTCAGGTGCTATGGCCTGCCAATCGAGGTGATGCGGTGGTTCTCAACTTTGTGAAACGCAGTGTCTCTTTCTCTGGCAGGATGGGTGATGGTTTGAGGAGTTTTTCCATCAAGGCTTCGCCTGATTCAAAGATAGGCGGGCCGCTCGCTCCCGGCCCGCCGAAAGCCGGAAAAAAACACACGCCGTGATGTCAGAATGAACCACCAAAACCACCGAAACCGGTTGTGGGGGTTTTGGTGGTTCATTTCAGGCGATGAATTTTTTTTCGGCAGTGACGCTGTCGGGCGATTTTCCGTTTTCAATTCCGCAAGCCTACGCCCCTCCGCAGCGTTCTCCTCCCATCATGGATCCTTTTCTCGAATACCACCGCCAGCAGACACGCCGTCAGTTCTTTGGGCAGACCGGGCTGCGCATGGGCAGTGTCGCTCTCGCCAGTATGCTTGGCGAGCGCTTTGCTCAGGGGGCCTCCTCCCTGGTGCAGCCTTCGCTGAACGGGCTGCCACATTTCGCGCCAAAGGCCAAGCGCCTGATCTACCTGCACATGAATGGTGCCCCCTCCCAGCTCGATCTCTGGGACCACAAGCCGCAGCTGCAGCAGCACTATGACAAAGACCTGCCGGACAGCGTGCGCAATGGCCAGCGCATCACCACCATGACCAGCGGGCAGGCGCGCTTTCCGGTGGCTCCTAGCATGTTTAAATTCACCCCGCATGGCCAGTGCGGGCGCTACGTGAGCGAGCTGCTGCCGCACACCGCCAAGATCGTGGACGAGATCGCGGTGATCAAAAGCGTGCATACCAGCGCCATCAATCACGATCCGGCCTGCACCTTTGTCATGACCGGCAGCGAGGTGCCTGGAAAGCCGAGCATCGGCTCCTGGCTCTCCTACGGTCTGGGCAGCGAGAGCAATGACCTGCCCTCCTTTGTGGTCTTCACGCCCAGCTTTCCGGCGGCCAGCCAGGCGCAGGCGCTCTTCACCCGCATGTGGAGCAGCGGCTTCCTGCCCACCAAGTACACCGGCGTGGCCCTGCGCGGCCAGGGTGATCCGGTGCTGTATGTGAAGAATCCGCCCGGTGTGGACCCCAGTGACCGCCGCACGATGATGACGGCGCTGAATCAGCTCAATTCCATCAACCACGCCCGCATTGGCGACCCGGAGATCCAGACGCGCATCGCGCAGTATGAGATGGCCTTTCGCATGCAGACCAGTGTGCCGGAGCTCACCGACCTGAGCAAGGAAAGCAAGGCCACGCTGGAGATGTACGGTCCGGATGTGAACCGCAGCGGCAGTTTCACCCACAGCGCCATCATGGCCCGCAGGCTGATCGAGCGCGGTACGCGTGTGGTGCAGATCCTGCATCGCGGCTGGGACCAGCACAACAACCTGCCCAAGCTACTGCGCGGTCAGGTGGAGGACAGCGAGCGTGCCTGCGCCGCCCTCATCATGGACCTGAAGCAGCGCGGCCTGCTGCAGGATACGCTGGTGGTCTGGGGGGGGGAATTTGGCCGCACCGTGTACTCCCAGGGCACGCTGACCAAGGAGAACTACGGCCGCGACCACCACCCGCGCTGCTTCACCATGTGGATGGCCGGTGGCGGTGTGAAAGGCGGAGTGGAATATGGCGAGACGGACGACTTCAGCTACAACATCGTGAAGGACCCCGTGCACATCAATGACCTGAATGCCACGATCCTCCACCTCATGGGAATCGATCACCGCAAATTCAGCTTCAAGTTCCAGGGACTGGATCAGCGCCTGACCGGCGTGGAAGAGCACCACCCGGTGAAGGCGGTGCTGGCGTGAAGTGGGGGTGCGACCTCGCCGTCGTCAGCACAAAAAACACAGCTTTTGCGCGCCAAAACAAACCACCAAAACCCCCACAACCGGTTTCGGTGGTTTTGGTGGTTCATTTCGGCCGTGTGAGCGGCATTTTTTCTCCGCCGAGAGCTGGCAGAGGTCACGGCGTGGCGCGCACGATCTCTACCAGCACGGGGCAGTGGTCTGAGCCCAGCTCCGGGCCGAGGGTGCGCTTTTGGACGATGAGGCCGCGCTTGAGCAGCACGTGGTCGATGGGGATCATGGTGGGCAGGTGGCGGCCCCAGGTGGGCGGCCATACGGGGGCCATAGAGCGGAAGTCGAGCCCGCCTTTCTCGCGCAGCAGGCGCATGCCCTCGCACCAGGGCGTGGCATTGAAGTCCCCTGCCACGATGACCTCGCTGGTCAGTCCCGCCACCAGCGCGGCGATGCCGCCGAGGTGCCCGCGCCACTCCTCCGCACGCACGCCGCCTATCGGCGGCTCGGTGTGCAGGCCGATGAAGGTCAGGGGCGCGCCGAGATGATCCAGATTCAGCACCAGGACGGGCAGCCGCCAGATCGTGAAGCGGCGGACTTCGGAGCTCTTAAGCGGCAGGCGTGTGTAGCAGGCGATGCCAAAGAAGCCCTTGATCAGCTCCTCCACGCGGTGCGGGTACTTCCGCCTCAGCGGCTCCAGGCTCTGCTGCCAGGTGTCGTTCACTTCCTCCAGGCAGACGATGTCCGCATCGGCCTGCAGCACGTGGTTGATCACGTCCTCGTGGCGGGTGTTGGTGGCCAGCACGTTGTAGATCATGAGGCGCAGCGGCTTGCCGGCGGGCGCAGCAGGGGCCTCCGCCGTCTGCTGCACGGCGTGGATGATCTGTACATTCCATAGCATGGAGACGAATGCCGCCACCACCAGCCAGGTGCGGCGGCGCAGCAGCGCATACAGCAGCACCACGGCGCAGGCCACCCCATGCTGCAGCCGGAAGTGGGACATGAGATCGAGCAGCCAGTGGTGGCGGCCCAGACTGGCCAGCCAGGTGCAGGCCAGCGCAGAAACTGCCAGCGCCTCGCTCATCCCACGCCAGGAGACGAATCTCCTCGTAGGCACAGGGGCGGTGGGTTCGGCTGGCGGCGCGTCGTCAGTCATCGGGGAATTGGGTGGCATCATGGCGCTTTCCGGGGCTGATGCACCTTCTTCTTGCACGGTGGGGCATGCCGTTCATGGATGATGGCATGGGTAAACTTCAAGACCAGATCGCAGTCGTCACCGGTGCCGGACGTGGCATCGGCAAAGCCATCGCCGAAACCTTCGCCGCCGAGGGGGCCAAAGTGGCCGTCGTCAGCCGCACGCTGGCCAATGCGCAGAGCGCCGCAGACGCCATCAATGCCAAATTCCCCGACGCCGCCAAGGCCTACGCCCTGGACGTGGCGGACGGCAATGCCTGCGCCGAAGTGGGCAAGCAGATCCTGACCGACTACGACCACGTGGACATCCTGGTGAACAACGCCGGTGTGACCAAGGACGGCCTGCTGCTGCGCATGAGCGAGGCAGACTGGGACGCTGTGCTGGACACCAATCTGAAGGGTGCCTTCAACATGGTGAAGGCCTTTCAGCGCAGCATCCTCAAGCAGAAGGGGGCACGCATCATCAATATCAGCTCCGTCATCGGCCTCATCGGCAATGCAGGCCAGGCCAATTACGCCGCCAGCAAGGCCGGCCTCATCGGCTTCACCAAATCTCTGGCACGCGAGTTCGCGGGCCGTGGCGTCACCGCCAACTGCATCTGCCCCGGCTTCATCGCCACGGACATGACGCACGTGCTCAATGACACGGTGAAGGCTGAGATCCTCAAAAAGATCCCGCTGGGCGACCTGGGCAGCGCCGACGACATCTCCGCCGCCGCCCTCTACCTCGCCAGCCCAGCCGCCCGTTACGTCACCGGCCAGGTGCTGACGGTGGACGGTGGCATGGTGATGTAAATGGGGGAAGCTGATCCTAGGCCTAGGCGGAGCTAGGTATCATATCCTTCCCGCCCGGGCCAGATCTGCTAATCCTCTCTGGGACCCAATCAGGACGAGCCCCTCAAGCCTTTGCGGCAAACAGCTGCACCGTGCCAGTGGCATGCAGTACGCACATGACACCCGCGCCTGTGGTGATCAGGGCGATGATCAGCGTGGTGAGACGGTGCTTCCGGATCCAGGCCTCCGAGTACTCCAGGTCCAGCGGATGCACCACCAACCAGCCTTTGAGCAGGCAGAAATTGAAAAGCCCGATGGCAAAAGAGATGAAGGCAACCAGCCAGCCGATCATAAAACGTGGGTGTTGTGTCTTGGGGGTGGGGAACCCCTCTGCCTAACGCCGCTGGAAGCAGAAATCAAGACGCATGCGCGGGTGGGGCTCCTCACGGCTTCCACCATGCATCCAGCTTGGCGCTGAGCGCCTTCACTTTGTCTGCATTCTCCGCCGCCAGATTCTTCTCTTCCTGCGGGTCGGCCTTCAATTCATAGAGTTCCACCACATCCTGGGGCTGGTTGGCGGCATGGGGGACGATGAGTTTGTCGTGTCCATCGACAATCCAGCGCCATTTCAGGCTGGTCGCGGGCACGTTTAGGTCCACAAAGTTGTGGGTGAAGCACTCGCCGTAAAGTGTCTTGCGCGCGCTGACGGCGGCGGCATCCAGCAGGTCGATGCCAGGAAATGTCTTCGCTGGGGCGATGCCCGTGGCCTTGAGCAGCGTGGGCACGAGGTCGATGGACTGCGCCAGCTCTTCGCTCATCTTGGGCTGTACATGCCCGGGCCAGCGCACCATGATGGGCGTGCGCAGGCCTCCGTCGTACTGGCTTTGCTTTGACTTGTCCGCATAGCGGCCGGTCTTCGGGTTGGTGATCCAGCCGTTGTCGCTGAGATAGACGAAGATGGTGTTCTCCTTCATCCCGTTGTCGTCGATGTGCTTGATCAGCTCGCCGCAGGTTTCGTCAAACCATTCCACCATGGCCCAGTATTTCGCCACGTGTGCGCTTGGCGTCTTGTCCTTGTACTTGTCAAAGAGGCGTTGCGGTGGCGTGTGGGGATCGTGCGGCATCATGGGCGCATACCACACAAAGAAGGGCTTTTTCTCCTGCCGTGCCGTGGCGATGAATTCATAGATGGGCTGCATGGTCTTGCGGCCGATGTCCAGGCCCGCGTCGCCATGGCGGCCGCCGTGCGTCATGCCGTGGGTGAAGCCGCCGCGCTCGTAGCTCTTTTGCCACCACTTGCCGGTCTGCAGGCTCAGATAACCCTTCTGCTTCAGCATGGTGGGCAGCGTGCCGGCTTCTTCGAGGTGCCTGCTCACCACCTCGCGTCCTGCCTCAAACTGCGGGCTGCTTTGAAACTCGCGCGGCTTCATGCCGGCGGGAATGGGCGGATCATTGCTCGTCACCTTGTGCTGGTGCGGAAACAACCCGGTGATCAGCGAAGCAAGGCTGGGGCAGCACAGGCTGCAAGGCACATACCCGCGGGTGAAGGTGAGGCTCTCCTTTGCCAGCCGGTCCAGATTTGGTGTCTGAATGACCTCGTTTCCCATGAAGCCGTAGTCGCTATACAGATGGTCGTCCGAGATGATCATGACGATGTTTGGCGGCGGCGCATCGGCGGCCACGAGAAAGCAGGGCAGGGCAAGCAGCGAAAGAAAAAGACGGCGTATCATGAGCATGGTTGGGCGCATGAGAACGAACATGACTCAAGGCATCTTGCCAGGAGTGTTGGCAGGTGATTGAATGAAGTGATGGACGAAAATATGATTCCTCAGCCAAACCCGCCCGATGATAGTCGCTGGTGGAAGATATGGCTGGCCACCACCCTGATTCTCCCTGGCGTGGTCGGTGCAGTGGGTTCTCGATGCGGGGAGGTTGGTCTTTTCTTTATCTTCGCACTTGGCCTGGCGAACCTGATGGTGCACGAGCTGGCTTGCAAAAAACTGGCTCCGCCCAAGAGCTGGCTTTACTTCTTTTTGATGTTTGGTGGCGGGTTTTTGATTCTATCATCTTTTTATTCCGGCTGCCTGGTGGGCAGGCCACAACGTTGAGCTATGACTGAAGAATCTGCACCACCTCCTCCTCCGGCAAAGCCCGTGCCCCCTGAGGCCGGGCGCCTGTGGGTGGCATGGCTGCTCTCCACAATGGTCTTGCCATCAGTGGCGGGGACTCTTCTGGCAGTTGGCGCGGTTTACGCTCAGGTTTGCGTGGTAGTGCTGGTATGCGCCAGCTTGGGACTGCATCTTGGGGCATGTATCCGGCTGGCTCCGGAGCTTGCCTGTTTGTCCTTTTTTCTGGCAGTCGGCGGCTGGGTGCTCATGGCGGCGTCATTTTTTGCTGGCTGCGTGCTTATGGCGATACGCTAAACTCAGGTCATGTCCGACGCCCCTCCGCCTCCACTCCCGCCACCATCGCCGCCTGCCCCACCACCCGCTGGAGGTGGCTGGTGGTTTGCGTGGCTCCTTGCCACGGTGATCATGCCTGGGATGGCGATACCTGTAGTGGATCGCTTGCCCAATGCCAACTACAGCGTGGCATTATGCTGGGCGGGTGCGGCGGCCATTCTGATCCTGCACATCGTCGCTTCCGTCAAACTGGGCCGGAACCGCTCGGGCTGCATGGCCGTGGCGCTGACCTTCGGCGGCTGGGCGTTGATGCTGGCCTCCCTCTTTGTCGGTTGTGTGTCGATCATGAACAACATGAGCCACCGATGATGACCACGACGCTGCTGAAACGCACCACCTCACGCTGTCCGAAATGCCACAAGCCCTGCCCGGCCACGGTGGAGCAGCAGAATGGGAAGGTGTATATGAAGCGCCGCTGCATCGCGCATGGGGAGTTCAGCGCATGCATTGCCAGTGATGCGCGCTTCTACTGGCTGGCGCAGGGCAAGGAGGAAAACCGCTGCTGCTCCGGTGGTGCCTGCTGCACGGCAGAAGGCAAGACGGCTGGCACGCTGGGCCGCAATGCGGAAGGGCGCGGCACCAATCCCATCGAAACGCTCTCCACCTGCCTGGCGCTGATCGAGATCGTCAACTCCTGCAATCTTGCGTGCCCCACCTGCTACGCAGATTCGCCCGTGGGCATTGGTTCCAAGGTGGACGCCATCCCGGTGGCTGACATCCAGGCGCGAGTGGACGGAGTGATCGCACGTAAAGGCAAGATCGAGATCCTGCAGCTCTCCGGCGGAGAACCCACGCTGCACCCACAGCTCAGCGAACTCTGCCGCTGGGCCAAGGCGCATGAGAAGATCGACTTCCTGCTCATCAACTCCAACGGCCTGCGCTTTGCCAAAGACCCAGCGCTGTGCCGGGAACTGGGGGAGATCTTCCACAACGGTGGCCTGCAGGTGTATCTGCAGTTTGATGGATTGCAGGAAGAAGGGCACAAGGCGCTGCGCGGCGCCGACCTGCGCGAGGTGAAGCAGCAGGCGCTGGCGAATCTCGCCTCCGCAAACATCCCCGTGACGCTGGCCATGACCGTGACGCATGAAAACCTGCCGCACCTCTGGCAGACGATCCGCTTTGGCCTGGAGGATGCCAACATCCACGGCATCACCTTCCAGCCGGAGTTTCTCAGCGGGCGCAATCAGGCTCCCTCGCCAAAGCAGCGGCTGAACACGGCGGATATCCTCATGGCGGCGGTGGAGCAGTCGCAGGGGCAGCTCCGCTTCGAGGATTTTACGCCGCTTCCGTGCGGAGACCCCAACTGCGCCACCATCGGCTACCTCATTCGCCGAGAGGGGCAGGTGTGGCACGTGAGCGACTTCCTCGACTTCAGCAAGCTGCAGGGCTTTCTGCAGGACAAGATCCACTACACGCTTGCCGATCTGGCGCAGTGCGGCTGTGAAAACGAACCGCTCGGCGAACTGCTGAAGACCATGGAAAAGACGCGCAGCATGGCCTTCCGCCTGATGGTTAAGCCCTTTATGGATGCATGGACCTGGGATGAAGACCGCATCGACCGCTGCTGCACGCATGTGATCCGGCCGGATGGCAAGCTGGACTCCTTCTGCCGCTACTACTCCGGCTTTGCCGACACCCGCCACGTCCTGTGACTCACTCCCCGCAGCATCAGTTTCTCCCCGGCAGCCCGGTCTATGCCCTGTGCATGATGCTGGGCATCGGCATCGGTGCTGTGTTCTGGTATAAGCGAGCACAAGGGCGCAGCGACATGCTGCTCATCTACCTGGGCGCACTGATCGGCGGCTTTGCCGGGGCCAAGCTGGCCTACCTGCTGGCAGAGGGCTGGCTTGAGTGGCAGCAGCCCGACCGCCTGCTGCGCTGGGCCACCGGCAAGTCCGTGCTCGGCGGCCTGCTGGGCGCGTATGCCGGTGTGGAGTGGATGAAGCACCTCGTGGGCCACCGCAGCTCTACGGGAGATGCCTTTGCCGTCATCGTGCCTGTGGGCATCCTGCTCGGACGCTTGGGCTGCTATGTGAATGGCTGCTGCCTTGGCAGGCCGGTGGCGGGTGTCTTTGCCGTGCGGGACATTCATGGCGTGGCGCGCTGGCCTGCTCCGTTTGTCGAGGGCGCGTTTCAGGTCGTCATCCTAGCCATCATCCTGCTGCTGCAAAGGCGCGGAGTGCTGCGCGACCGGCTGTTTTTCCTCTACCTGGCAGCTTATGGCATTTTCCGCTTTGTGCACGAATTCATGCGCGACACGCCCAAGATCTGGCTCGGGCTCAGCGGCTACCAGTTCATCTCCGCAGCGACAGCAGCGCTGGGTCTCTTCATGAGCTGGCGGCGCACGAAGGTCATGCATGTGCAGGCTGATACGCCTTTACCTGCTCAGGACTAGCACTGCCGCTCAGTTCTTTGCCGCGATGGCTGCACGGTAATTCGCAAGGGCTCGGAAGTATTCAGCCTGGGCCTCCACTTCCAGCACCTTGGCGTCAAAGCTGGCCTGCTCACGGATCTGCAGCGCCAGCAGGTCGGTGGCGCCCTGCTTGAGGCGTTCGGCCTCCGCATTGGCCAGCTGCTGGGCCAGATCCACATTGCGCCGTGTCTGCTGCAGCACTTCGTGTGCGGTGTGCAGCGCGCTGTGGGCATCGCGCACATCAGCGGCTATCCGCTCTCTTGCAAAGCGCATCTCCTGGTTCAGGCGCTCGATCTGCGCTTGCGCCACGTCCACACGGCCCTTGGCCTCGCGGCGCTGCAGCGGCACCTTGAACTCAATCTTGGCTTCCACCTCGGTTCGCTCGATGTCGCGAGGCGTTTTGCCAGTGACTCCCTGTGCGGCCTGCACGCCCACCTCCAGGCTGGGCAGCAGGTTGTTCTTGGCCAGGCGCAGGTCGATCCCCGTCTTTTCCAGCGTCAGCTCGATGCGCCGCATCTCCGGGCGGAAGATCAGCGCCTTGGCGATGTCTGCCATGAGCTGCGACTCCCCTGGGCGGTCATGCTCAGGAAAGGCGGAGGGCACGCGGGAGCGCTTCGCCAGAATGGGCTCCGCAGTGCGGGCATCCCGGTAAAAAAGCGAAAGCTCGATGGTGGCGGCCTGAAACCGCCTCGTGGCCTGCACCACGGCGATCTCGCGGCTGACCACCAGTCGCTGATTGTCCACCTGCACGATGGGGGCTGAGGCGCCGTTCTTCACCTGCTCGGCGATGGCTGAGTCTCGATCTCGTGCCACGCGCAGCAGCGCCTCTGAAAGTGCGAGTCTCTGACCTGCCGCCAGCCAGCCATAGTAGGAAATGGTAGCCGCTCGTACAAAGTCCAGATACTGCCGCTGGATGAAAGGATCTGCCAGCTCCTTGTCGATCTGCGCCTGCCACAGTGACGCACGGCGGCGGTCGATGGTCCCATCTCGCAGCAGCGGGATGCGGAAGCCAAGAAGGCCCTCGCCATCCACGCCAGTGCGATCCTTGTTATAGTTGGGCAGGAAGCCGCTGCTCAGGCGGTAGCCGCCGTACACGCTGCCGCCCCAGTTCGTCAGCGGCTGCTCCAGCATGGCGTAGCCTGTCTGCCCGTCGTAGTAACCTGCAGGCGCAAAGGAGCTGCCCGCATTCAAGTTCAGGTCAAAGGAGCCCAGCGCCTGACGCACACGCCCGTTGGCGATGTCCTGTTCGATCAGCGCTGCGAGGTATGGCGGGTATTGCGTCTGCACGCTTTTGAGCACCTCTGGCAGCAGCAGCGGGCGTGCTTTCTCGTCAGGTGCGGCCTCCAGGCCGGAGAAGGGCAGCATCAGCGCCACCACGGCGGCGCGGCAGCGGCCCACGCGGCGTCCAGTGCGAGGATTCATCATCGTGCGTGTGTTCATCATCTTCAGTGTCATGGAGCAAATCATTTCTTGGTAGGGTCCAGCTTGCCGTCCGCATTCGAGTACACCGGAGGGAAGCCGTTGATCTGCCGCCAGAGCTCAAACCACAGCGGCACCTCATTGAGGAGTATCCACGCATTGGCGCGCGTGCCCTGCCGCAGCCAGCGCTCGCGGTCCGGCCAGCCCACCTTCACGGGGCCTTTGCCGTCGCTGCGATCCACCACATCATCCGCCGGACCGATCAGCACGCGAAAGCGCCCCTGTCCATCGTCGCTGGCGTCCACAAACACCACCTCTCCAGCAAAGGTGCCGATGGCCAGCTGCGGCCAGCCAATGGTCTGCACCGCAGGCCAGCCCTCAAAGGCCAGGCGCACCTGGCTGCCGGGTGTCACCACGCCGTTCTCCTCCGTGCGGGCGTGCACCAGCGGCATGTCATTGCCGTCCACCCACACCTCCACATTGCGGCTGTCGCTTTCAGGAATAATCACGCAGATGAGCGAGCCCGGGCGCAGGTAGGTGCCATCCGTCACCGCCACCTGCAGCACGATGCCATCTCGCGGCACCTCCACCACCTGTCGCAGGTTTTGATTGATCTGCACATCGATCACCGAGAGGTCTCGTTCAGCAGTGGCCACTTCCGCCAGTGCGCTGCCCTTGGACGCGTGGATGCTCGCGATCAGCGCATCCATGTCATTGCCCGTGCGCTTCAGCGCTGCCTCGGCTGACTTCAGGTCCGCGCTGGTGGCATCTCGCTGCAGCTTGGCCAGCTCCAGGTTGCGCTGGGACTCCAGCTGCTTGTTAAAGAGCTCTTGTGTGCGCGTAAAGTTCAGCTGCGCCGTCTCCGCCGCTATTTTGGCCCCGGCCACACGCTGCTCTGCGCCGTCAATGGCCTGCGCCTTGGCCAGCTCCTGCTGAGTGATCTGCGCTGTCAGCGACTCTACACGCCCTTGGGCAAAGTCACGCCGGCTCTCGATGGCCTCGCGCTGTGCCTTCAGGTTGTTGATGAGGTTGGGGTCGTTGTCCTGGATCTCGATGATGAGCTCCCCCTTTTTGACGCGCTGGCCTTCGGTGATGTGCAAATTGCGCACACGACCCGAGACCTGCGCCTCCACATTCACGCGACGGTCCAGCGGATTGAAGGCGATGACCCGCCCCGTCCCCGCCACAAACTGCCGCCAAGGCAGAAACAGCAGGGCCAGAACCCCCAGGATGAAGCACACCACCAGCACGCGGCTGAAGATGCGGATAAAGCGCGCCGGACTGGCCAGGCTGAGTGCCGGCAGCCGAGGGGCAGATGGAGTGAAAAAGGGGGAGGAAGATGGGGCGGGGGAATTCATGGCGTCAGTCGTGTGCATGGTCTTCGTCTGGCTCATCATGGCATCAGGTGGCATGGGGCTGAGATGCGCCGCCCCCATTCAGGTGGCAGGGGGCCAGCTCGATGATCTGATCGCACCGCGCACTGACCCGTGCATCGCGCGTAGCCACCACCACGGTCCATGGTTGGTCCTTGCCCAGAATGGCTTCTGAGAGCTGGGAAAAGGAGGCATCGCCCATGTTATCCAGCAGCTCATCGATCAGCAGCAGGCGTGGCCGCTGTGCTATGGCGCGTGCCAGCAGCAGGCGCATGCGCTGATTTCCAGAGAGCGGTGCTCCGCCGATCTTCAGCCGCAGCCCCAACCCCTCCGGGCGCGCCAGCAGCTCCTCCAGAAGCCCGGCCTGTTTCAGCGCAGCGCGGATTTCATCCATGCCGATGTCGCAGCGGCCCAGGCGCAGATTTTCCACCACCGTGGCGTCCATGATCTCATCCCGGCGCAGCAGCTGAGTGCTCTCACGCAGCGCCTCCAGATCCCAGCTGCGCAGGTCCACGCCGTCCACCATCACATAGCCGGCGCTTGGCTGGCGCAGGCCGAAGAGGATGTCCAGCAGCGAGCTGGCTCCGGCCCCGTGCGGCCCCACCACTGCGGCACGCGTGCCGGCCGGAATGCTGAAGCTGCGCTCGCGGAAAAGCACGGCACCTGCGTGATGTGCAAAGGACATGCCGCCCGCCACCACCTCCGCGCCGCCGTTGATTCCATCGGCAGAACTGCGACCAGCGGGCTTCTCCCCGCCCTCGCGTTCCGTCTCCAGATCAAAGATGTGGCCCAGCTTGTCCATGGCCGCCATGGCATCATACCAGGCCTCCAGCTGTTTCCCGAGCTTGGAGAGGGATGTCACGATGCCGCTCATGATGATTTCACTGGCCACCAGCTGGCCCAGCGTGATCTGCTGGCTGATCACCAGATACCCGCCCACCACCAGCAGCGCCGCCGAGGCCACCACCTGCAGCGTCAGCAGCCCTGCGATCTGCCGCATCAGCACGCGGAAGTGCCTGCTGCGCGCCATCACATAGCCCGTGCTCAGCTCATTGGCACGCTCGTGCGCCATGCGGCTGCCGCCTGGTCCCTTGAAGAGAAAGGGAAAATGAGCCACCTCCTCAAACCAGTTCACCAAGTCATACTTCATCCGCGACTCCTCGATGCTCGTGGCCACCGCCCCGCGTCCCAGCAGCCACAGGCTCAGAATGATCAGACTCAGCAGAACCGCCGCAAAGAGCAGCAGCAGCGGATGGTACAAAGACAGCAGCAGCATGCCAATGAGCCCGCCGAAGACGAGGTTCACCCCGTCCAGCAGCAGCATGGCCGTGGACTTCTGCGCTGTCACCACATCCAGAAAGCGGTTGACCATCTCCGGCGCGTGCACCTCATCATGCACCTGGGCTTTCACTCGCGGCAGGCGGTAGGCCAGGTCCGCCGCCGTGCGCACAAAGATGCGCCGCTGGATCACGTCTGAGACATAGTATTGAAACGCTGTCACCACTGCCTGCAGCCCCAGGCAGCCAAACAACGCCAGAGACACCACCACCAATGCCTGAATATACGGGCGTGACTGCCCGCCGAAGGCCAGATTGCTCACGATCGCATCCACAGCAAGCGGCACCGCGAGGTACAGCAGTGCGGAAAAGATGGAAAACAGGAGCAGCGTGCGCACTTCCTGCCTCTCTGCCAGAAGCAGGCCTATGAATCTCCGTGAAGGGCTCTCTCCGCCAGCCCCATGGGCGTCCGCAGAGCTATGCCCGCCTGCCAGCGAGGGATCCTGTGCTGCGCTCATCGTCTGGGCCGGGCGGTTGGCATGAACGATGCCCGCCTCCACCACCGCCTCCACGCTCTCAAGTCCCAGCAGCCGAGCCAGCGCCTGGCGGGAAAGGGTCACGCGGTGGTCTGGGTGCTCTCCCTCCGCCATGCGCAGGCGGAACCAGCCTGCGCTGGTGATCACGCGCCAGCGGCTCTCTCCAGCGCTCCATATCACCACGGGGGAATCCTCCCGTGCATGCCAAACTACTTCTCGCAGCGGCAGCCGCACGGGGGAAACCTGCATGCCTGCATCCGCCGCCGCCGTGCATAGCAGCTCCAGCGGCTCACCAGGCAGCTCCTGCTCTTGGAGGGCATGTTCAGCAGCAAGACGGGCATGTTCCACATCCAGCTGTATGCCCAAAATGGCAGAGAGCTGCAGCAAGGTCGTGGATGACAGGGGTGGGGGAGGTGGGATTAGGTGTGTCAAAATATAAAATAGGCTCGCGTCCTATACGATTCCTTAGCACACCTGGATTCATTCGATAAACTGCAAAAAGACGCTGCAAATGTAACCTCCTTCTCCACATGCAGTTGGTGATTAAGCTAACCGCTTGACACGGGGTAAAGAACAAGCCCGGCTTGTTTTTATTTTTCGATGGCCACGCTGCAACTTTTCATGATCTCGTGGCGCACGAAATCAATGCTTGCGCAGTCAGGTGGCAACGACAGCCTAGGGCCGTCATGATATGGAATCCCCCCCGGTGGCTGCTGCCGGTCTTTACACTCTGCCTGCTCACACTCACTTCCTGCCAGATGCACATGGGCTCCCTGGCTCACAGAGCTTTCAACGGCATGACGGAGCCTCTGACCTCGGAGCCACTGGATTACCTGCCTTTTCCTGACCTGAAGCAGTGGGCGGCGCTGCCCGGTCCCATGCTGGAGGTGCAGGAAAACAAGCTCGTCTCCCGCAGCCTTTTCATCCGGGATGAGGAGCTGCCCAAGGGCTCGCCCAAGGCCCGGCGCGCCAGTTCCGGGATCACCGGCAGGGCGGGGGACGTGATGGGCATGTTTACCTCGCTGCTGGCCATCGCCGCAGGCACTCATACCGAGGGCAATCTGGGCTCCATCGATGACACACGGCGGCAGCTGGCTGTGAATGAGTTCCCCTTTGTGCTGCTGCAGGGGGAAAAGCTGGTGTATGTGAAAAAAGACAAGCAGCCCTGGCCGGTGCTGGCGCGTGCGTCAGAGCGCAGCAAGGTCACGGTCATCACCAAGGACGGCACCTTTTTCGGCATAGCCCAGCACATTCATTTCCGCAGCAACTCCACGGAGGTGGTGCTGGAGGGAGACCCCACCGTGCAGTCCGGCCAGCAGCACATCAAAGGCATGCGGCCGGACGCGCTCATGATCCTGGATTTCTCCAAACGCCGCGTGCTGGTGAACGGTCCGGCGAAGGTGAAAAAGCTCTTTCGCTGAAGCCTGAAACAGGCGTAAAAAAAAGGGAAGGCAGCATCTGCCTTCCCCGATAAATAAACACAGGCTGCAAACAGGCTAGTGCCTGTGACCGCCGTGGAAGCCGCCGCCACCGCCATTCCACCCACCGCCACCGCTGCCGCTCCAGCCACCACCGTGGCTGCCGCCGCTGCTGTGAGGGAAGCCACCGCCACCGGAGCCGCCGCTGGGCGGAGACCAGTTATGCGGGAAGGCATGACTCACCTGGCTGTGATAAGTTGAGGGATGGTTGTTGAAGTTAAACGGCACCGAGTGAGATGCCTGGATCGTGCGCGGGGAGTAGCCCGGAAGCGTGGGGCCTGACATCCAGCGGTTGCCACTCATGTAATGGTACTGCTGCGTGGGGCGGTGGTAGTAGGCGGAGTAGCGCGGGTAGTAGCTGTAGTTGTAGCTGCTGCCATACACCGGTACATAGGGGCGCAGGCCCACGGGATAGCCATAGCCGCCGTAGCCATAGTTTCCGTATCCATAGCCCCCGCCGTACCCGTAGCCGCCCCCGTAGTAGTATGGGTCGCAGCTCGTGAGGGTGAGGAGTGCCGTGGCCACAAGGAATCCGGCTTTGCCGGCGGACAGCAGGTTGTGCGTGTTCATGAGGGAATCTTTCTTCATTGCTTGAAGAAAGCAAGAGACGCTGTGAAAGGGAAAGTGCTCAAAAAAACAAAACCGCGTGGCATCCAAAGACACCACGCGGTCGTTTAATGGCGGTCACTGCACCGCTGGATGTGTTCAGTCCAGATCAGAAATGCGCACCGGCTTGCCACCCTGGGCGGCGCTCTTGTCGGAGGCAAAGATGACCTCAAAGCTGCGCAGCGCTTCGGTGAAGCTCGTCAGCGGCATGTCCTTGCCTGCGTCCAGCGCATCAAAGAAGGCCTGGAACTGCGTCTGGTAGGGGTGGTCGCTCACGTCGCCGGAGTCCAGCATCTTCATGGAGAGCTTGCTCCAGGAATTCTTGTCTGTGTGCAGCTTCATGGAGTGGAATTTGTCATCCAGCAGGCTGCCCTGGCTGCCGCACAGGTGGGTGTGGAAGTAGTAGGGCTGCAGGCAGTCCACCACGGCGGCGGCCTTGCCCACTGAGCCGTTCTTGAAGTGGATGAGCGTCACGCTGGTGGTGTCGTATTCGTAGGGCTTGAAGATCTCGCTCTGGGTCTTGGTGGAAAAGCTGGTCACGCTCTCGATTTCGCCGCCCATGACCATGAGCAGGGCGTCCAGCGCATGGCACCCAGCGGTGAGCAGCGCGCTGCCGCCGTCCTTCTTGCCAGTGTTCCAGCGGAACTGGCCGTACCATGGGCCGATGCCGTGGTAGTAGTCCACTTCACCGTAGTGAATGCTGCCCAGCAGGCCTTCGTCGATGACGGCCTTGGTCACCTGAAACTGGTTGGAGAAGCGGCACTCAAAGCACACGCAGCCCTTCACGCCATTGGCCTTCGCAGCTGCGGCGATCTCGCGCACCTCCTGCAGGGAGTTGGCCATCGGCTTTTCCAGAATGATGTGCTTCTTGGCATTCGCGGCGGCCACGGCCTGGTCGCGGTGCTGGCTGGGGTAGCTGGTGATGTCCACCACGTGGATGTCAGGATTGGCCAGCATTTCCTCCAGGTTCTGGTAGCTCTTGATGGGGGAGCCGTGCTTGGCGCTCAGCTCGGCGTCATCCAGCTTGCGGGAGGAGTAGATGGCGGTGACCTGCGCCTGGCTGGTCTTGTTGATGGCTTCGATGTGGGCGGTGGCGGCCCAGCCGTATCCGATGATTCCGACGTTGTATTTCTTCATGGTGAAAGGTGCTCTGCATGCTCCAAACCGGAGACAGAATTGTCAATATCAATACCCGGTACGGAAGTGTCTCTTTCGAGTGTTTTTGCAGCGGAAGGCTGCGGCATTAGGAAAAGCATAATGCCATCCGGAAGAGTGAGTTCGTGCGTTATGCCCCGAAAATAACAAAGCCGCGCTCATCGCGCGGCCTTGCCTAGGTTTTGGGGTTTGGGGGAAATCAGAGACGCTTATTCAGCGGCGGCTTCTTCTTCGTCCGAAGCGGTGTCGCCTGCGGCGGACACAGCCAGCTTCACCGTGGCGGTGATGTCGTGGCCGAGCTTCACGGTGATCTCGAAGTTGCCGGTGTTCTTGATAGGCTTTTCCAGCACGATCATGTGGCGGTCCACCTCGATCTTGGACTCCTCGGCCAGAGCCTTGGCAATGTCGATGTTGGTGATGGAACCGAAAGCCTTGCCACCCTGACCGGTGGAGAGGGTGAGCTTGAGCTTCACCTTCTTGAGCTTGGAAGCCAGCTTTTCAGCTTCGGCCAGTTCCTTGGCTTCGCGCTCGGCGCGGATGGCCTTCAGGCGCTCGGTGTGGCGGAGGTTGCCCTTGGTGGCCTCGTAGGCCTTGCCCTGGGGAAGTAGGAAATTACGCGCAAAACCGCGCTTCACGCTGACGACGTCAGCTTCGGCTCCGAGGCCTTTGATTTTTTCTTTGAGAATGACTTGTGTGTTTGGCATGGCGACAGTTTCCCCGGGGAAAAAGGGGCGCGAAACTACACGCCTCCTAAGTTCTGTCAAAGGCGGATTGCAGTCTTTTTAAAGAAAGCGGAAATGATAGGCCTCCGCGACGGTTCAGATTCCCATGTTGGCCAGGGTGGTGGCCAGCCGGTTCATGAAGCCTGTGGCCTCAGGATGTGCCGCCTCCAGCTCCTCCACGGAGCTGAGCCATTGCCCCTGTGCCGCCTGCTGCTGGGCCAGCAGCTCCAGCAGTCTGGTCTTGGCCGTCTCAGGCAGGTCGCCTGCATCTTCCACCATCTTCTTCAGTTCGAGGAGTTGCTCCGAGGTCATAACGTGTATGAGTGCAAATCTGTCATCGTGCGCGGAAGGAGACAAGACTTTTGCATGACTCAGCGTGGGGATTTTTATCTCCTTATCTGTGCCCGGCCACCGCTAGCAGGGCCAGCACGCTCACGCTGTCGCGGATGCGGCCGTCGCGCGCCATCTGAATGGCCTCGCTTAGCGGCAGGCGCAGCAGTTCCAGCTGCTCGGTGTCTTCCGGCTGCGCCTCGCCGTGCGTCAGGCCGGTGGCCACAAAGATGTCGCAGACCTCATTGGTGGTGGAATTGGACAGCTGGATGCCGCTGAGCAGAGGCTCGATGGTGGTGGCTGTGATGCCGGTTTCCTCCAGCAGTTCGCGCCTTGCGGTGTCTGCCGGGGCCTCCCCGACCGGGCAGCCCCCCTCGGGGATCTCCCACTCGTAGCGCCCGTGGCAGTAGCGCCACTGGCCCACCAGCCAGGTGCAGCCCTCGTCGTCGATGGGCACCACCCCCACGGCGATGTTCTTGTACTCCACCACCCCATAGATTCCCGGTCCGCCCGAGGGCTTGATCACCTGATCCTCCCGCACACGCAGCCAGGGGTTGGCATAGGTTTCACGGGTGGAGAGGGTTTTCCAGGGATTCGGGTGCTGCGGGAGTTCGGTCATGGCGGGAGAGTCACGAGCACTGACTCTCGGTCAAGGTCGCGTAAACAACACCGCTGTCACAGGCAGATTCGACCCGCTTTACTTGCTCTCCATCGTGCTCACCACCACGCCATCGGCATCCACCTTGTAGCTTTTGAGAGCCTTCAGCACAGGGCCGATGGTGGCGTGGTTTTGGTAGGGGCCCAGATAGCCGTACATGGCCATGCCCTTCACCATCTCTTCAGGGATGGTCTTGCCCGGCACGCGCACGGCGCTGACCTTGGCATCAGGGCCCAGGGCGGTCATTTCCAGGGAGAAATCCACCTCCCCCACGAGGTAGCGCTTGTCGTTTTCCCAGAATTTCTTGTTCAGCGGCAGGCAGACGTCTGTGGTGATGGATTGCTTGGCGGCGTCGAGCGATTTCACGCGCAGCATGTCCTTGTAGCTGCCCGTGCTGCCTTCCGGAGCCAGCGTCAGCAGGGCATTGAGTTCGGCAATGCTGAGCTTGAGAGTGGCTGGTTTGCCAGCGGTGACCTCGGCGGCAAAGGCGCTCAGCTTTTGCTCCAGTCCTGGCGCGGCCTGCACGGCGGGGAGCTGCACCGGTGTCGGCTGGCTGATGGCTGCGATGGCGGCGTCCATCGTCGTCAGAGTGTAGTACCCCCACCACACGATGAAGACAAAAACCCCGGCGACCGCAGCCATGATGACGCAGCCGTAGCCTGAGTGGAATTCGCCGGTGGGAGTTTTCTGAATCTTTGCCATCCCCCATCTGAATGCAGCCGGGAGAAAGATCAAGCCGGGGTTCATGTGCTCTGCGGCGCTCCGCATCAATTGTGTCTTGCCTGATGGCGGGCTTTTTGCTGAGATGACTCGTGATGACTGCCGAAAATTCCTTTTGGCAGCCTACTCATAACCACCTGATAAAATCATGAATACGCATCTGCTACCCATGCTTCAAAAAGCCAGTGAGGTTTCAATGAACACCTCCCCCGATGTTCAAGCCGGGCCTCTGCCCATGCTCATCGGCCTGGCTGTGCTTGTTTTTGTCATCGCATCTGTATGGAAGGTCTTTGTGAAAGCTGGGGAGCCTGGCTGGGCCTGCCTCGTTCCCATCTACAACCTCATCGTTTATCTCAAAATAGCAGGCAAGCCTCTGTGGTGGGTCATTCTGTTCTTCATTCCTTTGGTGAACTTCGTCTTTGCGCTGCTGGCCTCGCTCGGGCTGGCGAAGAATTTTGGAAAAGGCGCAGGTTTCGGCCTCGGCCTCTTCTTCCTCGGATTCATCTTCGTGCCCATCCTGGCCTTTGGCGATGCCAAGTTTGTAGGACAGAAGAGCTGAGCTGCTTTTCAGTCTTGGTCTTGCAGGTGCGCGTAAGGGATGCCGTCGCGCACTTGTTTTTTCACTGCTTGTGCGCGTCCAGCCCAGCCTGAAGTCCTTCCAATGCGGCCTTCATGACCGCCTCTGAGAAGCCTGCATCAGTCAGAAGATGTAGTGCTTCATTCACGACTGCGGTGGTCTCTGCCTCGCTGCGCGGTTGAGTCAGCTGCGCGATCATCTTCCGCCCGATCTCATCCAACGCCGGGCGGATGGTGCCGGAGAGGTCGGGGGCTTGCTTCATGGTCGTGGTGGGGTGCTGCTGCAGCCACTCCTCCTGCCGCACCTTGGCAGCCTGCATCTGGCCGGTGAAAAAGAGCCGCACCTTTTCCGCAGGCAGCCCGGCAGCCGTTCCACGCTGGGTCATGGTGTGCAGCAGTTCGGCTTCACGCTTTGGATCCGTGATGGGCAGCCCCTTGGCGCGCTTGGCCTCCGCCACCTCATCCATCCAGTTCAGCCGCTGTACCATGAGTGCAGGCAGTGAAGGGGAGGCTGCACGCATCCCGGCACAGCAGGAAAGCAGCAGGCTGCACCCAAGGACAATACCCGGAAAAATAGATCTCATGCCTGCACATTAGGCACTCTCTGCGTCTTCAGTAAAGAGCTTCGGCTTCTGCCATCCCAATCTTCGGGGCGGCTCGTATCCATGCCATGTCTCATGCATCGCACATGCGCCTCTTCATTGACGTGTGCTCACAGCCGCCGATTCTCACACGATGAAGATTCTCGCAGCCATGTCCGGAGGCGTGGACAGCAGCGTGGCCGCCGCCGTGCTCGTCCGCGCAGGACATGACGTGTCCGGTGTGTACATGAAGAACTGGATCAACGAGGAGAACATCATCGGCCACTGCCCCTGGGAGGAGGACATCACGGATGCCGAGGCGGTGGCAAAACAGCTCGGCATCCCGTTCCGCGTGGTGAATCTCATGACCGAGTACCGCGAAAAGGTGGTGAAGTACCTCCTCGAAGGCTACCAGGCTGGCATCACCCCGAACCCGGATGTGATGTGCAACCGAGAGATGAAATTTGGCGTGCTTTGGGAGTGGGCGCGTGAGCACGGCTACGAGGCCATCGCCACCGGGCACTACGCCCGTAAAGTGGACGGGCATATCCTCCGTGGAGCCGACCCCAACAAGGATCAGACCTACTTTCTGGCCATGATGCAGCCGGAGCAGGTGCGCATCGCTCAGTTTCCCATCGGTCATCTGCTCAAGCCGGAGCTGCGGGATCTGGCGCGGGAGTTTGGCCTTTCCACGGCGGAGAAAAAAGACAGCCAGGGCATCTGCTTCATCGGCCAGGTGAAGATGGAGGACTTTCTGCGCACCTTTGTGCCGGACAAACCCGGCCCCATTGTGAATCTGGAGGGCAAGGTGATGGGCGAGCACCGTGGGCTGCACCTCTACACCCTGGGGCAGCGCAAAGGGCACGGCGTGGCCAGCCCCATCCACAAGCAGGCCTATGTGGTCGTGGCCAAGCGCCCGCAGACCAATGAGCTCGTCGTTGCCATCGAGAATGCCGACACTCCGCTCCTCTGGGCGCGAAAAGCCACGCTGCACTCCATCTCCACCACCGGTGAACCTTTGACCGAAGAGCGTCTGCTGCTGGCCCAGCCCCGCTACCGCTGCCCGGCTGGCAATGCCATCTTTCGCTCTCTGGGAGACGGCCGTGCTGAACTCGAATACACGGAGCCACAGCGCGCACTGACACCCGGGCAAATCTGCGCCCTCTACGACGGAGAGCGGCTGCTGGGTGGCGCGGTGTTTGAGGCGGTGCACCACGTATCTGCCTAGCATGTGGCGTGGTGGGGCAGGCTTTTCCGCCGGATGGCACTGGGCCACCCGGCAGAGCCCGCGCTCCGGCTACTTGGCACCTTCGCTCATGAACACCTGCGCACGCTTGAGCAGCTCATCCGGCGGCACGTCTTCCAGGTGCTGGCTGAAGCTCCAGCGGTAGCCGAAGGGATCCTTCAGCATCGCGGTACGGCTGCCCCAAAACTGATCCCGTGACGGGCTCAGCGGCGAGCCACCTGCGGCGAGGGCACGCTCAAAGGCCTTGTCGCAGTCTTCGACCTGGATCGTAAAACAGCAGGGGGCCATGCTTCCTGCTGGGATGGCGAGGGCATTGGAGCAGGGGGCTTCGTCGGAGATGTAGATGTGGCTGTTGCCGATCATGAACTCGGCGTGTGGCACCACACCCGGGGCTGGGGAGAGGCGGAAGAGCTCCACCGCACCAAAGGCCCGGGTGTAAAAGTCGAGCGCAGCAGCAGCGCTTTTGCAGGTGAGGGAGAATGAGACGGTGGCTTCGTTGGGTTTGCTCATGGGTGGTATTGGCAGTGGTTTGTTAAGGTGGACCGCATACTGAGTTGCGATCACCCGCCAGCATTCGCACCACCTCCTGACAACCCTATGTCAGGGGTGTTTTCACCCGAGACGTTTTTTCAGCCGATGATGCTCAGCCGTGGAGTGCGCCAGCTCGGCCACCTTGGTCCGCAGAGCTTCGGGAGAGAGAATCTCGGCATCGGTCCCCAGGCTCAGGAGCCAGCGGGCCACGTAGCCCAGTCCTTCAGGCCGGAAGGCAAAGCGCACCCGTGCCTTTCTGCCGGAAATCTGCTCCTCCACGATCGTCGGCCCCCAGAAGCGGCGCACGCTTTCGAGAATGAAAGCCGGCACGTCGATGACCGCAAACTCGCTGCAGTCCGGCACCACGCATTTGGCCAGGTGCTCGTCCAGATTGAAGCCCGGGCAGGGCGGGATGGGCTCCGGCAGCGTCTCGCAGCGGACGATGCGGTCCACACGGAAATCCCGCATGTCCTCACGCAGCCGGCACCACGCGATGAGATGCCAGTGGTCCATATAGAAGACCAGCCCTCGTGGCTCCACCAGCCGCTCGGTGGGGGCGCCACGTGCAGCGCCCAGGTAGTCGAGCCGCAGTACCCGGCCCTCGGCCATGGCGCGCTGCACCGTATGCAATGGCACGCTGCCTTTGGTCGGCGGGCGGGTGCCGATCACCATTGTCTTGCGCAGGCGCTCCACGCGGCCCTGCAGCCCGGAAGGCAGCACAGCCGTCACCTTGCCCATGGCAGAGCGGATCGCATCGCGCATGGCGGCATCCGTCATGCGCTCCACCAGCAGCCCTCCGGTGACGAAGGCAAAGGCCTCCTCCGGCGAAAACATCACCGGCGGCAGGCAGTAGCCACTCATTAGGCTGTAGCCCACCCCAGGCTCTCCCACGATAGGGACGCCCCCTTCACCCAGCGCCGCGAGATCGCGGTACACCGTGCGCTCTGTGATCTCAAAATGCTCCGCCAGCTGCGCAGCGGTGATGACCCTGCGTGACTGCAGCAGCATCACCATGGAGACGAGACGGTCCGTGCGGTTCATGCCTCGCCTCCTTTATTGGGATACTGCTCGGCAAAGGGAAGCCAGGTGTCGCGTTTCAGATTGGGAGCGTTGGATCGCGTGATGTTCAGCGTCACCTGCAGTTCCACCAGCGCGCTGTCCACCTTGCTCTTGCTGATCGTGCCTGATGGCGAGAGCGCCTTGCGCAGCTCAGCCGTGGTATGCGGCTCGCTGCGGATCAGCTCATACGCACGCCGCGCCAGCGGGCTGCAGGTGGAAACCGGCCGATGCTGCGCCGGATAGTGCACACGACGCAGATGCTCCATGCACATCAGCACCGCAAGCCCGCCGGGCAGCTTGCCGTAAAAGATCTCGTCCGGAAACTGCGCGGGCAGTTCATTCTTCCACGCCCACACGGCCTCCACCTTCTGGCCCCAGCCCTTCTGTCCTGGCTGCCTGCCTGGCAGATCCACCACATCCCACAGGCAGGGGAGATCCGAGCACTTGGAGCCAAAAATGAGGCACGTTTTCACCTTCAGGACGAACTCATAGGCCTGCTCAAAGGTTTTGATTTTGACGGGACGTTTGGACTTCATGAGTGGCTGCTGCGGCATGCCATTACACTCGCTCAAGGAAGAACGCCCCCGGTTTCTTGCGCAAGAGATCCTGGCCTCACGGGTGCTCCAGCACCACCCGGAAGCCGAAATAGGTCTGGAATCCATCTGGAGAAGCAGAGATGCGCGTGGAAGACAGTAACCGTTCGGCGGCACTTTCATTAAAGCCTCCGCCGCGCAGCACATACCAGTCGTTCTTGCCGCCATTGACGAGGTCGCTGCACCACTCCCAGACGTTGCCGCCCAGATCGTAGAGACCCAGTGGGTTGGGCTTGAATTTCATGACCGGAGAGGTCGTGGCGTAGCCGTCTGAGTAGCCTTCGATCCAGGCCTGCTTCTGCGTGGCATCCAGGTCATCGTGCAGGGTGGTGTCCGCGTAGTTGCCGGCCAGCTCTCCAGCTTTGGGCGGGTACTTGCCGCCCCAGGGGAACACGCCCTGCAGCTTGCCGCTCAGTTGGTTGGGCTGGGTGCCAGCGGGGGCGTTTTCCTGCTCGCTGATCCCAACGGCGCAGCTCCATTCATAGTCGGTCGGCACGCGGTAGGTTTTGCCCTCTTTCTTGCTCAGCCAGGCGCAGAAGGCTTTGGCTTCATTCAGGCTCACACTGGTCACCGGGTGGTCATCCTTGGGGCTCACGGAAAGGTTGTGAAAGCGTGGCTTCTTCCAGATGTCTTTCGTGCCCGGCGTTTTCGCCGCAAAGGCTTCGTAATCCTGTCGGCGTGTTTCGTGGATGCAGAACAGCACCTGGGTGCCCGGGACAGGCACGAACTTCATGCCGAGGCTGTTGGTCACAGTGCCTTTGGCGGGTGATGTCTTGGTTGCCACCGCAGAGGCAGACTTGGCTGCCGCTTTGGCGGTTTCCTCGCCCAGGGTTTCTTTCTTCTTCTGCACAAACAAGGCCTCTTCCAGACGTCCGGCTTTTGTGAGGGTGACGACCAGCCGGTCCAGTGAGACGATCAAAGCGTTGATGATGGGGTTCGTGGCCTTGCCCTTTTCAATCACCAGCCGCGCCAGGCTTTGATGGTAAATGCCGCGCATCTTCTGCAGATCCGGCGACGTCTTTTCAGACTCTGCGGGGACTTCCATGTTGTCAGCCATCAGCTTGACCTCGTTTTTGTACGCCAGCGCTGCATCCAGATTGCCCGCGTCCTGGGCGGCTTTCAGGGCCTTTTCGAGAGCGGTGCTGTACTTGAGCCGCAACTCCGTCACACCCGCGTCATAGATGGCGCCTGCACTGAGCTGCACGTCATTGCCGTACTGCGTCATCAGTTTGTCAAATTCAGGGACGCTGGTGACTTTCGCTTGTGCCAGCGTTGCCATCAGGAAGCCAAGGAAAAGTTTCACAGCGAATTTCATGGGTTGGATGGAGATGCCAAAACAAGGTGCGATGAGCGGCGTTTTTTGTATCTAACCTGAAGAGAACTGACAAGGCGTAAAACGTCTGATCACTCTTGATTGTTTATAAGTTTTAATCCTATGCTTGAGCCGCAAGCTAACCCCGGAACAGCGCACCGAGTTTCTTTCCCAAAATCACCCCGGCACCGAGAATGGTCACGGCCAGGAAGAGCATGGCCCATGCGCCGAGGGCAGAGGCGAGGTTCGGCCCGCTTCCCAGAGCCAGCACCAGCGAGTAGATGGCCTTGGTGATAGGGAAGTATGTGGACTGCTGCGCCAGGATCATGCTGTCGCTCACCTCCAGCATGGCAAAGGAGAAGGCCAGCAGGCCACCGGCCACGAGGTTCGGAGCCACAAGCGGCAGCGTCACGCGCCACAGCGCCTTCTCCGGACGTGCGCCGAGATTTTGAGCGGCCTCCTCCAGCGCGGGGCTCACCTGCTGGAATCCAGCGGCGGCAGAGCGCACCACATACGGCAGTCTGCGCACCGCATAGGCGATGACCAGCAGCATCAGCGGATCCTCCCCCAGCATGAGCCAGTGGAAGGGCCGCCCCTCCCTCGTCATCGCCAGATAGCCAAAAGCCATCACGATACCAGGGACTGCCAGCGGCAGCATGGCCATGGCGTCCAGCAGCTGGCGTCCCCAGATGCGCGTGCGCACCGACACATAGGCCACGCCGATGCCCAGCACCAGCGCCACCAGCATGGCCAGCGCAGAGTACTTCAGGCTGTTGGCGATGGATGAGAGCGTGAGCTCATGACCCAGCGCATCATGATAATGCTGCAACGTGAGCGAGTGCGGCAGCACCGTGCCGTACCAGTCTTTGGAAAAGGACAGCAGCACCACTCCCATATGAGGCAGCACGGCCAGGAATGTGACGCTGGCAAAGAGCGTCGTGCACAGCCAGCCCATTCCGGCGGGCAGGGGAGTGGCCTCCCGTGCTGTGGTGGCACGTCCGCCACCGCCTGCATTCGCACTGCCAAAGAGCAGTCGGCTGACCAGATAGAACAGCGTGCTGAAGACCAGCATCACCGCCACCAGAGCATAAGGGAATGGATTTCCACTCAGGTCATTGATGCTGCGGAAGACCTGCACCGCAGTGACACGGTCGTAGTCAAACAGCAGCGGCACGCCCATCTCGGTAAAGGACCACACAAACACGATCGTCCCGCCCGCAAACACACCGGGCATGATGAGAGGCAGCGTCACGCGCCAGAAGCGGCTCCAGGCATCACAGCCCATGTTTGCCGCCGCTTCTTCCAGAGCCGGATCGAGGTTTGAGAGAGCCGCCGCCGCATTCAGGTAAATGATCGGATACAGATGCAGCACCTCCATGAGGATGATGCCCAGCATGCGCTGCTGCCCCAGCCAGTCGGTGGGGTGCATGGCGTCCATCATTCCCAGGCTGATGAGCAGGCTGTTCAGCGCACCGGCCTGCCCGAGCAGTGATTTGATGCCGATGGCCCCCACAAAAGGCGGCAGGATCATCGGCATCAGCAAAAGGGAGTTCAGCAGCGCACGACCCGGAAAGGTGAAGCGCACGTAGCACACCGCCAGCGGCAGCGCCACGCAGATCGCGCCCAGCGTCGTCCACACTGCGATGATGAAGGAGTTCCACAGCCCCTCGCGGTAGAGTTCATTGAGAAACACCTCTGACACATACTCCAGCGTGAGCCGATGGTCAGGCCCCCGAAACGCCGCCTCCAGCGCCGCCCAGATGGGGTAGGCAAAGAAGCAGGCAAAGAACGCAGTCATCCCCAGAAAGATCAGCAGGGAGAGGGTTCTGGACATGGGGTAAGTGCAGTCCGCGCGGACTTGTGTGCGGTTTCTGAGATTCCTGAAGGCCGGTCAATCCATGTGGATCCGAGCCGGTTACTTTTTGCGCCAATCTTCCCTTTGCGTCCAGCGGCGAATCCAGTTCCTGCATGCCGCTTTTTCAGGTTTGTGGATGTCTGGTGTGCGACTTTCAGCCTGTCTCAGCCAGGAAGGACTGCAGACCATGGTGTGGTGTGATTTACTCTACTTCACACACAATCCGAAACCCCACGCTGTCGAGATGAACATTGTGCGGGTCGGGGCCGCGAAATGACGCCAGCAGGCGTTTTTCGCTGCCGGCTCTGAAGGATCCGCCGCGAACGATGCGCAGCGTGTTTTTAGGCGGGTCGTACCAGCCGTCCACCCACTCCCAGACATTGCCGGCGAAGTCGTGGAGACCGTTCGAATCGGCGGGGTAGCTGCCCACGGGTGCTGTGTCTGGGTAGCCGTCGTCCACCTCCAGCCATTTGGCGTCGTAGCTGGCGTGGTACTTTTTGCCAAAGGCTTCGTCACAGAAATTGCCCGAGTCTTTTGTCAGCGGTCCCTTGCCCCAATGATGCACATCAGTACTTACTGGCTGCTGGTTTGGTGGGATGTCCGGCTTCTCATGCAGGCCACCGAGCAGGCTCCACTCCTGATCGGTGAGGAGGCGGTACCTGCGGCCTTCCTTCTTGCCCAGCCACTCGCAGAACGCCAGCGCCTCGGTGAAGCTGACATTGACCGCAGGATGATCCGGAGTCTGGGGGAAGTCGGGCTTCTTCCATTCGGTGTTCGTCGCGGCGGCAAAAGACTGATAATCCTTCACGCGCGTCTCAAAGCGGCACACCAGCACCTTGAGGCCGGGCACGCGCACAAACGGCATTTCCAGGCTGTTGGTGAATGCTGTTTCGACTTTGCCCGACTGCGCGCTGGCACAGTGCGCGAGCAGCAGCAGGGCGAAGGCGGTGAGTGTGCGCGGCATGGGCTTACTTCTTGGCAGACGGAGCGGGCTTCCACTCCCAGCTCTCTCCGAAGAAGCCGGCATCGCTGATGCCGCCGGGGGCCTGGCTGGTCTTGGGCTTGGTGAGGTCGATCACCGCCCAGTCCGGCAGCTTGGCCACCTGACGGGCATTGTTGAGATAGTCGTACTCACGATAGGTGAAGCTGCTGTTGATCACCACATACTTCGTGGGATTGAGCGGGTTCGGGTAGATGAGCACCGGGGCGCTGGTGGTGGCATCGTAGGTCTTGCCATTGGCCACCAGTTTGTCCTTCGACCATTGGATGGGCAGCTTGTCGGCGATCTTGGCCAGCACGGCATTGCTCTGCGGATCTCCCCACAGCACGAGGTTGCTGGAGGAGATGTCGGCGTCGCTGACTGCGGTGTCGTCCTTGGTCGGGGCATCGCCACGGAACTGGCGGCGCCATTCAAACTGGGCGCGCTCCAGCTCGGCATTGGCCCAGGTGTCCACCTTCTCGCCAATGCCGGGCTTGGTGGGCTTCACAAAGAGAAATTTGTCCATGAAGGCGTCGTCGATGGGGCCTTCGAGACCGTGCTTCTTCACGAGCTTGCCATCTTCCTGATTGTCCAGCGTCTGAGTCCATTTGCCATTCTTGAGCTGGAAGTGCACCAGCCAGGAGCGGTCCAGCTTAGGGCGGGTGACTTCAAGGAGCTGGCCGTCGATGCTGACCACGGGCTTGAAGAGCAGGGGCATGGGGCAGTGGCCGGAAGGCATGTCCAGCGTGAAGGCGGTGATGTTTTGCAGCTTGATGGTGATCTCAGACGGGCCGGTGATGCGGGCATGGATGCGGCCGCGCTCCCAGTGCTGCTCCAGCGCATCCACCGTGACCCAGTGCATGTGATTGTAACGCAGGAACCACGTGGAAAGATGGATCTCCTTGGGCACGCGATTGCGGCCCATGGCGGCGATGCTGGCCAGGCGCTTCTCGATCTCGATGAGGGAGTCGGGATGAATCTTGTGCGCGGTCTGCGGGCCGATGATGTGCAGCAGGTCCACATTCTCTCCACGCAGGGCCTTCTCCATCATGTCGGCGGCCTGCTTCTGTTTGTCGATCTCGCCGCTGTAGGCCACGGTGGGGCAGTTTTCCAGGTTAAGGGCATTGTCGGTGGCATTGTACCAGTGCCAGAGCTTTTTCTGGTACCAAGGAGCGCCGCTCACATCCTCATTCTGGAATCCGCCGAGGAATTCGGGAGTCTCGGAGAAGCCCGCCCCGGGATTGGCACCACACCATTTGTCTGCGTAGTTCACCGCAAACTGCCAGGCTGCCGCACCGCCCATGCTGAAGCCACGCACGATCACGCGGTCTTCATCGATGGCGTAGAACTTGGACGCATGATCAATCGCTTCCAGCAGGTCGATCTCTCCTGCAAATTTGTTGGCGCAGCAGTAGCGGCCGTAGGGGTGCAGCACCAGCGCCCCCTTGGGCGTGATTTGTCCGGCCTGCTTGCGGCGCTGATCCAGGAAGGCCATCTCGCTAAGGGTTTCGCCGCGGCCATGACACCAGATGTCCATGCGCACCGGGGCTCCCACATAGCTCTCGGGAATGATCATGCCATAGGGCTGCACGGAGCCGTCGATCTTGGAGCGGTAGGCGCGCACCACGAGGCCCTTCTGCTTGGTCCAGGGAGCCTGTCCGCCTTTGAACTGCTCGGCTCGCTGCAAGCCTTCAGCCAGTATTTCATCGGCGCTTTTGAGTTCTCCCAGCTTGTGCACCTCGTTGTAGCGCAGCGCCCAGTCCACGGCCTTGTGGTAGATCTCGATGTCTGGCAGCAGATCGGCCAGCAGCGGGTTCTTGGCCTGCGCCTTGGCCGCGTCATCGATGGCGGTGCGCAGCTTTTTCAGACCTTCGGTGAGACGTGTGCGGTCTGCATCCGGCACTGCGACTCCGGCTGGGGGGACGGGACGCACGTTGTCGGCGGCATTGTCCTTGGGACCATCGGCAAAGGCGGAACAGAGGGCGAGGAGAGGGAGGAGGAGGCGCTTCATGGCTGGCGGATCTAGAAGAAGAGATGAGGAGGCTATTTCTTGCGGCGTGTTTTGATTTTCGGCGCGGAAAGCAGCGGCACATTGTGCAGCTCAAAAGGGCCGCTGGTGGCGCTGTCAAACTCAGCAGCTGCCTCCAGTCCGATGCGGGCGATCTCCTCGGCGGTCTTGCCTTTGTCATAGGCAGCCTGCATGGCCCCCAGCGCGTAGTCGCGGCCCGAGCCTGCGGCCCAGAACTTGTGGAACTGCTGCGCAGAGCGGTAGGAGTAGATGGCAAAGATGCCATGCGCATTGGCCATGAGGCCGTAGAACTGTGTGGTCTCGTACTCCTCCCCCTTGTCAGGAGCGGCGGACATGAAGTATTCCACCTTCAGCCATGCGTGGGCGTGGCGGAAAGTTTCAAAGATGGCCTCGCAGGAGGAGAAATTGCGCGGACGCTCCGGATTGGCAAAGTAGCTGTTCAGCACCACGAGGCTGGCCGAGGTGCCCACCAGTCCGATGTAGGTGTCTTCGATTTTGGTGATCTTGGTCTTGTTGACGACATGCTGCGCCTTCTGCCGCAGAGAGCCAAGACAGCTGAGCGTATCCGCGCCAATGCAGGCGACGCCGTTTTTCTGAGCAACAACGATGGTGGACATGAGAGCCTGATGTTTAAAGAGAACGCAGGAGCTGCGCAACCTTCAAACAACAGGCATCCAGTTCTGGCGCTATCCGCGGCGGATCTCCGAGCCTTTGAAGATGATGCGGAAGCGGAAGACCTTCTTCTTGCGGCAGAAGATCTGGCCGGTCTCCTTGTCAAAACGTTCAGGGATCTCGATGCGATGCAGGTCCGCCGTGGCGTGGTAGCCGCGCTCGGAGAAGATGTCGATCAACATGGCCAGTGCCTCGGGATCGTGGAAGAGCTTGTCTTCGGTATTGATGTCAGCACGGCCGGAGATCGCGTGCCGGACGATGATGGGCATCATCTTCTCCTGGATGAAGGCCGCCACAGCCTGCATGAGCTCAGGCTTTTCCACCTTGTAGCTGTCCAGACGGCGCACCAGATCCTGGCGCGCATGACGCACGATCTCGCTGGCCAGCGGCAGGTCGCGCAGTTGGTCAAAGGTGCGCGGATCGAGTTCGAGCGAGCTTTGATACTCCAGCTCGCGGATGATGTTGTCCTGCACCAGCTCCAGCGGGGCCTGGGCATTGATGAAGTGGTAGTGGAAGATCTCCTTGAGCGAGACCAGTGCGTCGTACGTCTTCTCCTTGAAGACCTGGTAGCGGTTGCGTGCCAGAGCGGGGTCAAAGTCGGTGGCGCGCTCCTCCCACAGCTCGCCGATGCCGGAGCTGCGCACTTCTTCATTGTGCGCCAGCACTTCTTTGCCGCGCTTGAGCTGGCGCGCTATGCTCTCCGCCTCATCAACAAACAGCACCATGATGTGAAAGATGGGCTGTTTGAAATGCGCGGCTTCCGGTGTCTGCGAAAACTCGCGGCGCAGGCGGATCATCTCATCAAAGAGCATCTTGAGGCACTCCACCTGCACCTTGGTGCGCGGGAAGCCGTCGAGGATAGCACCATTCTGCTGCTCGGGCTCCAGCAGCTTGCGAATGAGGATGCCCACCACCTCGCGGTCTCCCACCATGCCTCCCTGAGACTTGAGCTTTCTGGCCTCTGGGCTGTCCAGCAGTGCACTTACTACAATGGGCTCTGCAGTGATGCCGCGCACTTCGCGGATGAAGTCGGTGTTGGTGCCTTTGCCCGCGCCGGGGGCGCCGCCCAGCAGGATCAGCTCTTTGGGAAAGCGCAGCTTCTCGCGGCCATAGTCGGCTTCGAGCTGTTTCCAGACATGATTGAAGATCAGCTGGGCGTCTTTGATTTCCAGGTCCGCCGGAGCGGCGGGCTTGGGGGCAGGTTCTGGGGGCGTGGTGGGCTGCATTCGGTGGCAGTGCGCCTATCGTGATTCCCGGCGGTCTGTCAAACAGGAGTCATGCCCCTTTTAGCCCTTTAGTGTCATCAAATACGCCAGCAGATCGGCCACCTGCTGATCCTGCAGCGCGTCCAGCAGCCCCTCGGGCATGAGGGAGCGGCGGATGAACTTGGTGCTGCGGATGTCCTTTTTGTCCAGCCGGCGATCCGGCAGGCCGGGCTGGCGGATGACGGTGGCCAGCTTGTCCTCGCTGACAAAGAAGGCGTCGATGAGATCGCCATTCGTCATCTCCACCCGAAAGATGCGGTAGCCGGGCTCCATGGCGGCATTGGGCGTTAGGATGTTGCGCAGCACGGCTTCCAGGCCCATCGCGCCCGCGCCGCTGAGGTTTGGCCCGATCTGCCCGCCCGCGCTGCCGATCTGGTGGCAGGCCATGCAGAGGGCGCTGAGGGCCTTGCCATTGGCTGCGTTGCCTTTCGGAGCCAGAGCGGTGTAGCGGGTGAATTTAGAATCGAGCGCCTTTGCCTGCTCCTCGGTGAGCAGCGGCGGTGTGTCCACGGTTTTGGCAAGACGGGCACCTTTGCCGAACAGGCTTGTTCCCTTGGCGGTTTTGACGGTGCCCTGAACCGGTGTGTTGAGGTCAAAGGTTTCAATCGGCTTGCCACATTGTTTGGTGCTCGGCAGCACGCGATCAAAGTTGGCGCGGATTTCAGCGGCCGTACGCGCACTGTCCCACACACGGAACTCCGTGATGGCCCCGGTGGTGCCCTGTTTTGGACTGCTCCAGGCGATCTTGCAGTTTTCCCATTTGGCAGGCGCGGGCTTGGTGCCTATGGCATCCAGTTCGCCGTTTTGATAAATGCGCAGGATTCCTTTGTCATCACGGGTCACGGCGAGGTGCGTCCAGAGGTCCGGCGTCATGGGCTTGGTGGCCACGCAGACATCGCGCAGCTCGGAGCCGGCATAGAGGCGGAACTTGGAGCCGAAGAAATTCATGTCCACTCCGCCCGGGGTGCCTAGCAGGCTGTCCGCATTGCCAATGCCCTCAGCGAGTCGCACCCAGGCCTCGACGGTGAAGGGGCCGTCGAGCGTGATCTTGGCGTCCACCCAGGCGGTGTCTTCGCCATCCAGAAGCAGCACCTCATGGAAGATGCCGCCGAGTTGCTGCTGGAGTTTCTCCAACGCAGGATCACCACCAAGCACTGTGGCGAGCTTTTCAATGGTGGAACCGTCGAGATCGGACTGCGGCAGAGATTTGTCGAGCAACGCGGCAACAACGGCCTGCGCACCTGTCTTGGTGCTGGCGATGCTGCCGAGCGCGCCGCGTCTTTGAGCAGGCTGGAGACCGGGGTAGAGAGCGAGGAATTTCCCGGCGGCATCGGGGGCACGTGAAGCCGCGAGAGCCTGGAGCGCAGCATCACGAATGAGCAGATCACCATCGGATTGAGCAATTGTGGCAAGCAGGCCGGAAGCGCTGCTATGAAGATCGCGCAGTGTGTTGAGAAGTGCGACAGATCGCTGCTTCTCCACCATTGCGACGAGATCACCTTCGAGTGCTGTGAGCTGGAAACCACCGATGAGTTGCAGCGCTAAAGTGATGCGGGCACTCCTGCCTGCATCAGCGCCCCCATTGCGGGCAGGAGTGCCCGCATCACTTTGGAGCATCTCCTTCGCCGCCTCCGTGAGCTGCGGCGCGATCTTGGAGGCATCCAGCTTGGTACGCTGAGCCAGCAGCTTCTCAGCGACAGCCGTGCGGGATTTTTCATTTGTCAGCAGCGCCTTCAGGGCATCGCCAACTCCAGGCTCCTCGGGGCACTGCGCCAGACGCAGAAGCTCCTCGTCATTCGGTGCACGGTCCAGTTGCGGCAGCAGTTTGGCCACGCGAGAGGCGCTGGCTTTCGGCTCAAGAGCCAGCGAGGCCAGAACGCGTGCCTCCACCGGCAGCTTTGCGGCGGCGTCTGAGTCGAGGAATTTTGCGACCGCGTCAGGATGTCGCTCCAGGAACATGCGGACGAGGAAGCGTTCAAACTCGCGGTCATACGCTTCGCGCACGGGGATCTGCTTCGGGCCGCGTGACGACTGGCCCAGCGGGCCGGGGAGGGATGGCTTGGCGAAGGCCAGAAGTTCGGCGATGTTCTGTTCATTCAAGCTGCGACCCAGCTTGCGGATAGGACTGCTTTCGCGGGGGTAGGCGTACTCGGCCACTGCCCAGTGACTGGAGGCAAGCTCCTGACGATCTGCGAGCGTCTGCCATGCCAGATGAGATTTGCCAAGCGGCGCCTCCTTGAGTGCGAGATTGAGCTCATTGCTGGAGAGCTTCATAAAATCAGCCACTTCGGCTTTTGCCCCCTTCGGCTTCACCCGCCAGATGCGGCCTCTCGTCTTATCCCGATCCGGATGCGCGCGTGGCACTTCGTTGTGGGAGATGATTTTGTTATACCAGTCCACAATGTAGATGCAGCCATCGGGGCCGTTGGTTAGGCCCACCGGACGGAAGAAGGGATCGTCGCAAGTGAGGAGGTCGGTGAGTTGTTCGAGTTTCCAATAGGCTCCATCGCGATGCATGCCGAGGGTTTGAACCTTCGAGATGATTGGATTGGCCACAGCCATGGTGTGAGCTGCCGTTTTGTCGCGGAGTGGTCCGCCTTCCACCAACGCCAGCCCGCTTAATCCCGTGCCTCCCATGCGGAACTCTGCCGCAGGTGGAAAGTCAGGCTGATAGCTCTTCTTCAGCGGTTCCATGCCACCGGGGTAGTAGGCGTATTCATGGAAGGGCATGACGGGGTAGCCATAGTCGTTCGCCTCCTGAATGAAAGCCTCGCCATCGCCCGTGAGGACGAGCCCCCAGATGTTGTTGGGGCCGACGCTGGTCATCTCAAACTCGCTGCCATCCGGGCGCATGCGGGCCATGCCGCACTTGGGGTAGTCCACCACCACATCGCTGCCGGGTTTGTGCACCTTGCTGTTATTAAACAGACCCTGAGCCATCCAGATCCAGCCGCCGGGAGCGCGGGTGAACTGATGCGGAAACAGGTGCGAGTCCTGCACGCCGAATCCGGTGAGGATGACCTCGCGCTTGTCAGATTTGCCATCGCCATCGGTGTCCTTAAGGAGGAGCAGATCATGGCCGTGGAGAGTGTAGCAGGAGTCGCCATTGCCCCAGGGAAGGATACCCAGCGGGATGGCGAGGCCGTCGGCGAAGACGGTGGGATTGGTGAGTCCACCCGCGGGAATCGGCGCATTCACCGACTCCCGCGGATAGACGAGCACCTTGTCCTTGCCCCGGGCCGCATACACGGCCTCCGCTGCAGCTGGGTTCTCATTCGCATCCACGGGATACTCCAGCGCCGTCTGTGTCCACAATCGACCTCGCTGGTCAAAGTAAACGCTGACGAATTTGCCGATGCCGTCGCTCTCCTGAATGACGAGCTCGATTTCGTAGCCGTCGGCCACATGAAATTTCTTGAGCTGTTCCTGCGCGGTCAGGGCAGTGCCCTGGACGTTGTTGTAGCTGATGTCGCGCTTGGCTGGCGCAGCTGCGTCGGCCTGTTTCTTCGGCGGCGGGGACACGAGCTTGCGCGCGGCATCTACGCCGCCGAGCGATTCCCAGGTTGGCGCGCCGGGAGTGGGTGGCAGTTCTTCCACCGTCACGTCTTTCACCTGAACGAGGCATACGCCACCGCTGTGCACCTGCGGGGCGATCTGGCCGTCCAGCGCGATGTTCTTGTCCGTCTCCGTGTAGTCGATGCACAGCACGCCATTGATCCAGGTCTGGATGCGCGGCCCTTCGGCTCGGATGCGGTATTCATTCCAGCCAAAGACGTCCACAGCCTTGTCCAGTGCGGTCTGCTGCTCTGCTGTGGGCACCCAGATGGGCTTGTTGCGACGGAACTCGTCGTAAATTTTGCCAAACCAGCCTGCGCCGCAGTCCACCTGATAGCCCGACATGTGTGCGCCGCCGGGCACGCGAAGGCTGCGGATCTGGATGCCGCTGTTGATCATGCCGGTTTTTGGATCACCGCTGACCTTGATCTTGAGCTTCAGCTCAAAGTTCTGATAGCTCTTCTTGGTGCAGATAAAGTGGTTCTCCTTGATCTTCTCCGTGGTGGAGCCGCCGGTGATCATGCCATCCTCCACGCGCCAGACTTTGGGATCGTAGTCCCAGCCTTCGAGGGTCTTGCCATCAAAGACGGAAACAGGCTCCGCGTGGAGAGCCGTGGCGAGGAGGAGCAGGGTTAGGGCATGCTTCATGGTCGGAATAACGGGTTGGATAGCCGCAGGCTAGCAGGACCGCATGCACGGTGTCATGCCTGAAATGCACCTGTGCGTGACATCGCAAGTCTTTCGCGATTAAATGGGACGCATGAATCACGACCTCACCGAAACCACGCTCGACGGCCCGCGCACGCGGCGCTGGGTGGTGGAGGCACGGGAGTGCGTGGAGATGACGACGCACCGCATCGCGCGCTTTGGCATGGATGAGGCGCTGCCGCCGTACCGTCGCGTGCGCATGAGCCCGGCAGGCAGCTTTGTGCTCGCTTGCGTCAGTGGTGAAGGGAGCATCATGCTGGACGGCCGCTGGCAGCGGGTGAGGCCCGGCATGGTCTGCCTGGCTCCGCCACGCGTGCTGAATGCCTTTGAGGCCAAAGGGCGTGAGCGCTGGTGCTTTGCCTGGGTGCGCTATGATGAGCCCAGCTTTGTCACGCCGGTGGTGGGTGCGGCATCTCCCGTGATGCCCACGGCGCATGCGGACGAAATCGCACGCATCATCTCAGGTCTCCGTGCGGAGTGGGAAGGCGAGCGCGAGCCGCGGCTGCTGCATCACTGGCTGGAACTGCTGCATGCAACGATCCGCCGATTCGCACAGCCATGGCGCAGCAACGAACCGCGTGTGGCAAAGCTCTGGGCAGACGTTTGTCAGGATCTGAAACGCGACTGGACGCTGGCCGAGCTGGCGCACCGCAGCCACTGCAGTCCCGAGCATCTGCGTCGTCTGTGCATGAAAGAGCTGGGCCGCAGCCCCATGCAGCACCTGACCTGCCTGCGCATGGAGCAGGCACGCCGCTTCCTCGAAGCCGGAAACGACAAGCTCGAAGTCGTGGCCGCCAATGTCGGTTATGCCAATGCCGCGATCTTCTCCCGAGTGTTCAGGCGCTGGGTAGGCGTGGCGCCGGGGGAATATCGGGGAAGGGCATGAAGCGAACTGGCTTCTCCTGTTGATTCGGGCATTGACGCATCCGATCCGTTTTTAATATCCTGCCACATCATGTGGCGTTCCTTTCTTTACCTTGGGCTTATGTTTGCCTCAGCTGGCGACGCAGCAGAGTACACCCCGCTGCGATTGGTCGCCGATATCAACCCGGGCTATGGCAGCTCCGCCTTCATCGAATTTTTTGTGTGGAAAGACCAGGCGTGGTTCGTAGCCGGCTATGAACAGAACGGCAAATCAGCGGCTGCTCTTTACTGTTCAGACGGCAGCACAAACGGCACCCGGCGGATCAAGGATATTCCATGGCAGAGGTCTGGCTCCATGTTTGACAATCCCTTGGTGTTTGAGGACCGCCTCTACTTCCAGGGACCGAACGTCACACTCGGCAAAGGCAGCCGCGTTTGGGTGACGGATGGCACTGAAGCCGGTACGAAACCCGTCTCCGAAGATGGCACGGATGTGTGTGACGAGTTTCAGCCATTCTTGATCGGAGACCGCCTCGTGCTCTCGCTTCATGGCAGCTATGAGGGACACGGACTTGTGGCCCTCAATCTGCACACCGGCGTGACTGAGACCATCGCAGTGCCATTCGATGGCTGGGAGGACTACACCGATGGTGCCATGCTTAATGGAGGAATGCTGAAACTGGATCTCCATGGCAAGGCCTTCTGGAGCATCGACGGCACAAAAGCCGGGTTGAAAAAGCTGACGCTGCCAGGGCTGCCAACCTTTGAGAATGATGGTGGATTTCATCAGCTTCTCGCTGTGCCAAATGGGGTGCTGATGATTCCCAACGGCAGCAAGAGTCCTCTGGAGCTGTGGCATACAGATGGCAAAACCGTGGCGAAGCTCGCGACATGGGATCGATCAAACGCAGAGGCACACCCGCACTGGTTCGGCCGCGTGGGGGATTGCGGTGTTCTTCTTCTGGGGGACCACACACGACGCTGCTGCATCTGGAGCAGCGATGGCACTGCGGCAGGTTCCGCCGTTGTCCTGGACAGCAACCCGTACAAAGACGCCTCCTTTTCCCTGCCATCTGCACGCCATCCCACGCCAGTCGTTTCTGGAAACCGGCTCTTCTTCACCATGGATGATGGGGTGCATGGCGTGGAGCTCTGGTGCACGGACGGCACGAAACACGGTACACATCTCGTGACCGACATCGCCTTGGGTGCTGAAGATGCAGAGATATTCGAACTCTTTTCGCTGGGGGAGGGACACGTGCTGGCCCAGCGCAAGAATGCAAAATCAGGTGGCGACCTGTGGATCACAGACGGGACTGAAGACGACAGCCGCAGGCTGGCCACCTTTAGCCGCACGGTCAATATTTCAGCGGCACTCAAAGACATGATCCTCCTCGTGGCTGACAGCGAGCAGTCTGGCTATGAACTGTACGCACTGGATGTGCCCTCCCTCCCGGCACCAGCTGGGCGGGAGGCTTCGTCAGGTCCTCCTTAACCCGTGGTCCGCAGTCCTGAGGCGATCGCATTGATCGAGATCAGCAGATCGGTGACCATGGCATCGGCGGCTTCTGTTTTTTCGGCAGCCACAAGAGCGCGCCAGTCACGCAGCAGGGAGATCTGCTGGCCGTGCAGCACTTTGAGGGGTTCCTCACGGATGTTCAGCGTGTAGGCGAGGCGCGGGCGGCGTTCTTCAAAGGTGCCCTGGAAGAGGTCGTCGATGATGCTGCGCGTGGCCTCGTATTCGCTGAGGATGGTGTTGAGGAAGCGGTCACGCACGGCGGTGTCTTCCACCAGCCCGGCGTAGGCGCGCATGAGGTCGGTGTTGGCGCTGACGAGGGAGCTTTCGATGTTTGTCAGCACATAGCGCAGGAAGGCGGAGCCAGGGATGGCGGCAGCCAGCATGGCGTAACTCTTCGGATCGTCGGTTTTCAGCTTGGTCAGGGCGCTGCCGGCACCGAACCAGCCGGGGAGGTAGAAGCGCGACTGCGTCCACGAAAAGACCCAGGGAATGGCGCGCAGATCGTCCAGCGAGGCCTGGCCGGTGCGGCGGGCGGGGCGGGAGCCGATGCGGGCATTTTCCAGTGCATCGATCGGCGTGGCCTGGCGGTAGAACTTCATGAAGTCCGGCGCATGCAGAAAGGCACGGTAGGCATCGCGGCTGTCCGCGGCCAGTTTGTCAAAGAGCGGCTCCAGCGCAGGATGCGCTCTGGATTCCGTGCAGCGATGCCGTGCCGTGGCGGCGGTGGCGGAGGCCATGAGCAGTTCGGCATTGTAAACAGCGGAGCCGATGTGGGCGTATTTTTGAGCGATGGTTTCCCCCTGCTCGGTCATGCGCATGCCGCCGCTGAGGGAGCCATGTGGCAGCGCCTCCATGAACCAGTGTGTGGGGCCCGCACCACGGCCGACGGTGCCGCCGCGGCCATGGAAGAAGATCGGGCGCACGCCGTGGCGCTGGATCGTGCTGGAAAGCTCGCGCTGTGCACGGTGCAGGGCGCACTGGCTGGCCACAATGCCGCAGTCCTTGTTGGAGTCGGAGTAGCCCACCATCATCTGGAAGACCGGCGTGCCGCCCTTGCTCTGGGCCAGGAGGCTGCGCTTGGCGATGGGGTGGGAGAGGAAGGCTTCTACGATGCCAGGGCCAGATTCGAGGTCGCCCATGGTTTCAAACAGAGGAACGACGGGCAGGGGGCACACGAGTCCTTCATCACTCCACGTCATCAGCCCGGCTTCACGTGCCAGCAGGAAGACGACAAGCATGTCCTCGACGTTGCGCGTCATCGAGATGATGAGGGAGCCCAGGCCCGCATTGCCAAACTTGGCGCGGTGATCGGCCAGCACACGGTAGCAGTTGAGCACGGTGTCCGCCTCCGGCCCGGCGGAGATGCCCGGGGCGAGGAAGGGGCGAGGGGATGCCAGCTCGCGCTCCAGAAGTTCACGCTTCTGCTCAAGAGTCCAGCTGATGAAGGAGCCACCGTTCAGCAGGCCTGCGGCACGCAGGAGCTGATCCAGCGCCTTCTCGTGGAAGGCGGAATTTTGACGCACGTCCAGCAAGGCGGAGTGGAATCCGAAGGCGGTGAGATTGCGGCGGAAGGGAACGATCTGCTCTTCGACGACGGCCTTGGAACCCACGTCGAGCAGGGTTTGCGCGAGGATGTCGATGTCCGTCCGCAGTTCTTCAGGCTGCACATAGGCGGCAGGCGAGGAAGGCTTCTCCGTGGCGAGCACGACCTTGGCGCGCATGAGGTAAACAGCGGCACGCCAGGGCTCCTCTTTGTTGCGCTCCAGGATGTAGGCAAGATCGACGCTCGGCTCCGTCTTCAGCTGGGCGCTGAGGTCATCGATGAGTTCGGTGAGCTGCGGCGGTGTGATCTGGAACAGCGAGCTGAGCGGCAGATGGAAGGCGAGGGCTTCAAGCGCCCTGCGCTGCACCCGCAGGGCGTTTTTGCGCATGACCTGCAGCGCATGGCGGGTGACATCGGCGGTCACAAAGGGGTGGCCGTCGCGGTCACCACCGATCCAGGAGCCAAAGCGGATCAGCGGCGGCAGGGTGTCGATCTTGGCCACGTCATATCCGGCAGCCTGCCAGGCTTCACGCAGGTGCACGTGTGCGCGGGTCAGGGCCTCGGGAAACACATCCCGCAGGTAGTGCAGGGCATTTTGCAGTTCTGCCTCGATGCTGGGGCGCGTGACGTGGATCTCCCCGGTGCGCCAGAGGTTTTCCAGCTGGGTCTGAAGCTGGCTTTGCAGGCGTGCCTGCTCACGCGGCGTGTAGGCCGCGTTTTCATGCCGGTTCATCAGGCTGTAGATCTCACGGTGCAGCTCGCGCACGGTTTCGCGCTTGGCCTCGGTGGGGTGGGCGGTCAGCACAGGCTCCACGCAGACGTCTTTCAGAGCGGCGAGGATGTCGGCCTCATTGAGTCCCAGGGTGCGCAGCTGCTTCAGGTTGTCAGCCCACAGGCCCTTTTCGGCCTCGGGTCCGCTCTTTTTCTCACGCAGACGGCGGATCTGGGAGGCGGCGCGCTCCTCCACCACATTGAGCATCTGAAAAGCGATGGAGTAGGCCTGGCCAAGGGAGCGGGTGGTCTTTTTTGGCGCTCCGGTGCCGATCCACGGCAGGCTGTCCGCCAGTTCCGGCTCTCCCAGCTTCCGCAGGACGGCGGAAAAAGCCTCCATCAGGTAGCGTAGGTCGTCTTCGAGGAGTTGAAAGCCGTGGGTGCGGAGATTTTGCGGAGGTGTTTCGGACATGGCTGGGCTGGTGCTAACATGGCAAAGCAGGAAGGATGCCTGATTCACCATCAGCCATGTCGAAAGCCGCAGGAAAAGCCAAGATCAAGCGGCAATCGCCGGAATCTCAGTCTTTTCAGACAGGATAAGCCCACGGCTTGCGGTATTCGCGCCCCATCAGTTTGGAGGCCTCGGCATCGCCAAGGATCTGCTCTTTCTCTGCATCCCACTGGATGCTGCGGCCCGTTTTGTAGCTGATCATGCCCAGGAGGGGCAGGCAGGAGGAGCGGTGGGCGCTTTCGATGTCTGCCACCGGCTGTTTCTTCTTTTCGATGGCGTCGATGAAATCCGTCCACAGCAGGGCGATGTTGTGGCCGTGGGGCTCCTGCAGCTGGTGGTTGCCGTGCTGCTCGGAGCTCTTGGGGTCCACGGGGTAGAAGGTCCAGCCGTCGCGCCAGCCGATGTGGAGCACGCCTTTCTCTCCGTAGAAGTAGCAGCCGATCTTGTGCTTCTCGTTGTTGTTGTCGGCAAACTTGCGGTGCTCCCAAACGGCGGTGAACTGATCAAACTCAAATGTGGCCACCTGATGATCGGGGGCATCAGTGGTCTGCTCGGTGTCGCTGAGCACGGCGGGGCCAGCCACAGGGCGGCCGCCGGTGCAGAAGACTTTCTTGGGCCCTTTCTCGCCGCTCCAGAGCATGATCTGGTCCAGCCAGTGCACGCCCCAGTCGCCCATGGTGCCATTGGCGTAGTCGAGGAAATTGCGCCAGCCGCCGGGGTGCAGCTTGGTGTTGAAGGGGCGCATGGGGGCGGGGCCGCACCACATCTCCCAGTCCATGCCTTCGGGCACCTGGCTGTTGGGCTTGGCCATCTCGGGGCCACCCTTGCTGTCGGCAAAGGCGCGTACCATGCCCACCTTGCCCACGGCACCGGATTTCAGGAACTTCATGGCCTCCACATGGTGCGGGCCGATGCGGCGATGCAGCCCCACCTGCACGACCACACCCGACTCGCGTGCAGCCTTCACCATGGCCTTGCTCTCATTGATGGTGTGGCCGGTGGGCTTTTCCACAAACACATGCGCCCCCGCCTTGCATGCGGCGATGCTCTGCAGCGCATGCCAGTGGTCCGGCGTGGCGATGATGACGATCTCGGGCTTCTCCTTGTCTAGCAGCTCGCGGTAGTCCTTGTAGGTCTTCGCATCGTCTCCGGAGATGCCGTTCACCTCATCGCTGGCATTGGAGGCCACGTCCTCATGCACATCACAGAGTGCGCAGACCTTCACGCGGCCAGAAGCGATGGCTTCCTTCAGAATGTTCATGCCCCACCAGCCGCATCCGATCAGCGCCGTGCGGTACTTCTTGGCCGGATCTGCTCCAAAGATGTGAAACGATGAGGCGGCAAACGCAGCGGAAGTGGCGGAGATGAAATGGCGGCGGGAGGTCATGGTTGGTTGCGATGAAAGCATGAGCCCCCAAAGTACGCCAGTGGTTGGAGCAGGTTTGCGGGGAATCGGGATGGGAATGACGAATGAAGGCTCAAGCACGAAGCATTAGCGTGACTCAATCGGCCACGTGAATCCGTGCTATCGTGCAGGCCGTAGAGTGGAGTGTGCGGACCACTTCACGCTTGGCTGTCTTATGCAAACACATCCATGATCGCCTTGCCCTTGTCTCCCACGGTGAAGGGACGGTTGCTGGGGGACATGACGATTTCATCGATGGGCAGACCTAGGCTCCAGCCGATGGTGGAGAGGAAATCCTGCGGGCTGGCCTGCTTGTCCGCCACGGCCATGCCTTCCTTGTCGCTGGAGCCGTAGATGAAGCCGCCTTTGACTCCGCCACCGGCAAGCAGTGTGGAGAAGACCTTCGGATGATGATCGCGGCCGCTGTTGCCGTTGATCTTGGGCGTGCGGCCAAATTCGGAGCAGAGCACCACGAGGGTGGATTCCAGCAGGCCACGCTCCTTGAGATCATCCAGCAGCGCTGAGAGCGCCTGGTCCAGTTCGGCACCATGCTCATCCAGGCCGTCTTCGATGTTGTTGTGCATGTCCCAGCCGCCTTTGGCCACCTCGATGTAGCGGATGCCTTTCTCCACCAGACGGCGTGCCAGCAGGCAGCCCTGGCCAAACTTGCCCTTGCCATATTTCTCCTTCAGCGCGGCCGGTTCCTCGTCCAGCTTGAAGGCCTCCAGGTCCGTGCTGGACATGATGCTGATGGTCTTGTCGTAGAACTGGGTGTAGCTCTTGACCTCGGAGGTTTTGAAGCGATCGCGGAATCCGGTGTCCAGCTGCTCCAGCAGCACGAGGCGCTTGATCATCGCCTCTTCACTGGCTTCGCTCTTGGCGTATTGCAGGCCCACATCTGGATCGAGGATGGGCAGCGGCGCAAAGCTGGAGGGGAAGAAGCCGTTGCCATTCTGCGGCTGGCGATTGACGCATACGCTGGAGGGCAGCGTCTTGTGGCTGGCTCCGAGGAAATGCTGCGCCCACGCGCCGATGTTCGGGTGCTTGATGGTGCCGCGCTCCTCGTAGCCGGTGCGGATGATGTACTGGCCTGCGGCATGCACGCCAGTCTTGGAGGTCATGCTGCGGATGATGCTTACCTTGTCCGCATGCTTGGCCAGATTTTCCATCGTGCCGCCCAGCTGAAAGTCGGCCTTTGTCTTGATCGGTGCCTTGGGGCCCTGGGTGGGGCCGTCCTTGGGGTCCAGCGTGTCGATGTGGCTCATGCCGCCCACCATCTGGAGGAAGATGACGTTCTTGGCCTTGCCATATCCGGGGCCTGAAGGCGCCGCCGCTTTGGCCTCCTCAGCAAACAGGGAGCCGCGGCCGAAACCATGCAGCACAGTGACGCCGAGAGCGGCGCTGGCCCAGCGCTCACAGAAGGCGCGGCGGGAAAGGGGATCGAGCTGGTTTTGAAGTTTCATGACAGTCAGCGGTTGGGTTTTGACTATTCCACGAAGATGAATTCACGGGTGTTGAAGAGCACCCAGGTCAGGTCGCGCATGGTCAGGCCGTTGTTCAGCGCCGCCACGGAGTTGCCCAGTTCATCCGGGCGGGGCTTGCGGCTGAAGAAGCTGAGGTAGAGGCTCTCGACCTTCTTCTCGGGTGTGTCCTGCGCATTGGCGGTCTGCACCACCAGCGAGTCATTTTGACCGATGACGCGCTGGGCCTCCCCGTTCATGAGCATGAGCACCTGTGGAATGCTGCCCTCCGTGCTTTCGCTGTCGGCGATCTGCCGGTCGCTCTGGCCGAACATGCGGAGGAAATGCTGGTCCTTCTCAGGCTGCGGCAGCTCGGAGGCACGTGCCAGCACCAGTCCATTGCGTACCGGCGGGGCCAGGCCCATCTGCTCCTCCTCTGTCTGGCTTCCCTTGGTTTTCTTGTTGGGTTTGGCAGTTGCTTTGCCACCGCCAAACTGGCGCATGCTGGCCACGGCGTTTTCGATCTGCTGTTTGAGCGCGTCAGGCGAGGCACTGCCGCTGAAGTCGATGTTCATGGCCTGAGCGTAGGTGGAGCCACGGTGGCCTTTGAACTTGTCCACGTCCGCGCCGATGACGAGCGTGGCGCAGGAGTCCCAGGCCTGCTCGGAGGTCATGCGGCGGAGGATGGGTCCAGGGAAGAGGTAGGGGGTGTTGTCCGCCAGTTCGTGGCTGGTGGCCTCGCGCTGGTAGGTCTGGGTGTTGCACAGCACGCGGAGGAACTGCTTGAGATCAAATTTAAGGCGCACCATCTCGGTGGCCAGATGGTGCAGCAGCGCTGGGTTCACGCTGGCACTGGGGTCATCCAGATCGGTCACTGGCTCCTTCACACCCACGCCAAAGATGTGCTTCCACAAGCGGTTGGCGATGGTCATGGCAAAGCGTGGATTTTCTGGCGAGGTCATCCACTTGGCGAACTGCTCGCGCAGCTTCTCATCGTGTTTGACCGGCACGGGTTGGTAGGCCTTTTTGGTCTTGTCATCACTCCAGGTGATCAGCTTGGGCTTCACGGGATCGCCCGGTTTGGCATCCGGATACTTATAGTCGTCCGGCATGGTAAGGTCGTTCTCGGTGGTGTTCTCCACCGCCAGGGCGTTTACGCGCAGCACGTTTTTAGCCTGCTGCTGCAGCTTCCTGTCCCCCAGGGAGGCAAGCACCTTCTGCATGCCCTTCATGCCGGAGTTGCCCCTGGCGCCGTAGGTTTCCGTGGCACCGAAAAACGCCGCCATTTCATAGAACTGGCGCTGCGTCCAGTCGGCAAAGGGGTGGTCGTGGCACTGGGCGCAGGAGACATTGGCCCCGATAAAGGTGCTCAGCGTGAGGCTGAGATTGTCCAGCCGCATGCCGGCATCCCGCAGCAGGTAGCCGGTGGCGCCGTTTTCCAGCAGCTTGCCGTCGGCGTTCATCATGGTGTACACGATCTTGTTCCAGGGCGTGTTGTCCGTGAGCTGCTGCTTGAGCCAGTCCTGGTAGGTGTAGAAGCGCGCCTTCTGCGCCACATCTGCCATGCGCAGCATGTCGGCAAAGTAGTTGAAGAGGTGGCTGGCGGAGCCGGGTGATTTCAAGAGGCGGTCGATGACGTGGGCACGCTTGGACACGCTGGGGTCATTGATAAACTCCAGCGTCTCTTCACGGGTGGGGATGCGGCCCACGAGATCCAGGAATACGCGACGGACGAACTGCTCATCCGAGGCCAGCGGGTTGGGCTTCTGGTCGGCCTTCTTCAGCCCGGCCTCCACCAGCATGTCGATCTGTGCAGCGGCCTGGGCCAGATTGGGGTCAGAGGGGATGCCCAGCCCCTCGGGTTTGAGGGTTTTGGCAGCTTCCTGGTCGGCGGCGGAGAGCTTGTCGAGCGGCAGGCGATAGACATAGCCATTGCGCACCTGGAGGAAGACGTTCCCGTTTTCGATGCCCCGGAAGGTGGCGTCCAGTTTGCGGCCCTGGGTGTCGGTCCAGGTGCGATAGACTTCATTGTCAGCCCGGAGGCCGGTGACGAGCAAAGCACAGGCAAGAGGAAGGCAGAGGCGCGTTTTCATGGTTGGATCAGTCGGTGTTCCGTCCCGTTGCCCCTGAAACGAAAGGGTTTTCGAGAACTTTAGCCTTTTTTCACAAACCTTTACCCAAGCGGCTAAAATGCGCGAAACGCCTATAACAAACTGGAGATCAAACACGGGGCTCTCCAGCGCAATCCCTGCGGGATGCTCGCGGGCGTAAATGCTTGACGAGCCGGGGCCGATACGGCAGTGCTGCCGCATGATCGAAGCCAACCGCCCCAGCCTGCATCTGCGCCGTTCCATTTCCACCGGCATCGCCCTGCTGGTAATGATGTTCATGGCGGTCGGCGCTGGCTTTGCCGAGGACGAGGTGCCACTGCCCAAGCTTCCGGATGGAGCGGGCCCGATGGACAAGAACGCGCCCAAGACATTCACCGTCACGGAGTCGGGTCTTAAATTCCGTGTCCTGCGCCAGGGCGGCAGCACCAAGCCGGTGCCGCAGAGCCGGGTGGAGATCAATTACGTCGGCTGGCTTTACAATGGCCGGGTGTTTGACAGCTCCTACGCACGTGGGATGCCTACCGTCCTCTCGCTGGCCCAGGTGGTCAAAGGCTGGACTGAAGGCATGCAGAAAGTGGGCAAAGGCGGAATGATCGAGCTCGAGATCCCCGGCTACCTTGGCTACGGCCTTGCTGGCCAGCCCTCCGGCGGCATCCCGCCAAACGCGACGCTGCACTTCATCGTGGAGCTGATCGATGTGATGGAGTGAATGGAAACCTTGGCGGAACATTCTCCGCTGGTTTTGCTCACCACCCGCTCTTCACATTCCACACCTCCACCAGATCCTTCGGAAGATCGGAGATGAAGCGTGAGGGACGCATCATGATGTCGCCATCTCGTGCCTGGTGATTGATCACAGGGTAGGTCAGGTACAGCTCGTCTTTGGCGCGGGTGACTGTGACGTAGAAAAGGCGGCGCTCTTCCTCCAAGGCGGTGTCGCCACCTTCATCGATGGCGCGCTTGTGGGGAAACATGCCGTCCGCCAGCCAGACGGCGAAAACCACGCTCCATTCCAATCCTTTGGCCTGATGCCCGGTGGTGAGCGTCACGGCATCGCGGTCCTGCTGCTGCTGCGCGGGATTGTTGTCGGTGTCCACGCCGCTGAGCAGGGAAAGCTGGCTGAGGAATTCGAGAGGGTCGGTGAAGCGGTCGCTGAAGTTGCTGAGCTGCTCCAGGTCCTGCTGGCGCTGCTCGTAGTTCTTGAACTTCGCTTTCATGTAGTCCTCATACACACCCTCGGTGATGCTGCGGATCATCATGGGCGGTGTCACGGGACGGCCTTCTTTGTCGATCAGTTCATCCAGCGTGTAGGCAAACTGGTCCCAGGTGGTCTTGGCCTTCTTGGGCACCTTCATCTGCACGAGCACCTCCGAGAAGGTGCATGGCATGGTCTCGGCCTTGGAGGCGTCTGATTTGAGCCACTCCTGCCAGAGCTTGGCCGCACTGACATTGCCGATGCCTTCGCAAAGGCGCACCATGCGCATGAAGCTGACCTCATCCTGGCGGTTCACGGCGAACTTCATGAATGCGGCCACGTCCTTCACATGCGCCTGCTCAAAGAAGCGCAGGCCGCTGGTGATCTGAAAGGGGACGCCGCGCTGCGTCAGCTCCATCTGGATCTCCATGCTGTGAAAGTGCGCACGGTAGAGCACGGCGATCTCATTGACGTCCACGCCCTCGTCCATCAGCTCCAGAATGCGCTGCGCCACGAAGGAGGCCTGAGCCGAGGAGCTGTCCAGCGCCACGAGCGCGGGCAGCATGCCTTTGGACGGGCGCGCAGGCTGCAGGTTTTTGGGTATCTGCCCCCGGTTCATGGCGATGGTCGCATTCGCCAGGCTCAGCACCTCGGGCACGCTGCGGTAGTTCACCTCAATCTTGTGCACCCGGGCCTGTGGCCAGTGCTTGTCGAATTCGAGGATGTTGGACACATCCGCGCCGCGCCAGGAGTAGATGGACTGGGCGTCATCCCCCACCACCATGAGGTTTCCCTGCGGCCCGGTCAGCAGCTCCACCATGCGGCACTGCAGGCTGTTGGTGTCCTGGTACTCATCCACCAGCACAAACTCAAACTGGCGGCGGTAGCGCTCCAGCAGATCCTCATTTTCCTCCAGCAGCTGCACGGTGAGAGCGAGGAGGTCGTCAAAGTCCATGCAGTTGGTTTCACGCTTCTTCTCCTGGTAGAGCTTCCGCATCTTGATGATGCCGGAGGCCACCTCTTCAAAGTACGGGTACCGCGTGTGGATGATTTCCTTCACGCTGCAGAGCGTGTTGTCTGCGAGGGAGAAGATGTCACCCAGCACTTCGGCCTTGGGAAAGCGGTAGGTGGTGGTGTCGATGCCGCTGCTGCCCAGCACGGTTTCCATGAGGTCCTTCTGGTCCTCGCGGTCCATGATGGAGAAGCCTTTGCGATAGCCGAGGCGCTCGGCGTTGTAGCGCAGCAGGCGGTTGCCGATGGAGTGGAAGGTGCCGCCCCAGATGCGGCTGGCGTCCTGCGTCACCAGCGCCTGCACGCGCTCCTGCATTTCGCGGGCGGCTTTGTTGGTAAAGGTGAGCAGCAGGATGGACTCGGGCTGGATGCCGTTGTCCAGCAGCCAGGCCACACGATAGGTGAGCGTGCGGGTCTTGCCGCTGCCAGCGCCTGCAATGACCAGCGCCTGCCCGGGAGGACTCGTCACCGCTGCATGCTGCTGCGCATTCAGCTCCGCTTTGTAGTCGATGCGGTTGCTGGGTTCGTGCGCGGTGTGCAGCGTGTAAGTACGGGCCATGTGGGAAGTAGCGGGAGGTGGCCAAGGCGTCAAGCCGGGGCTGTCCAGGCAGCCACCCGCACGGCCCGCTACTTCGGCAGCTGGATAAAGCCCGCGCCCACGGCAGTCGCTGGTGCGGAGAGCGGCTCGGCAGTACGTGTGAGCAGTGGGATGATGTTGGAGCTGTAGTAGCCACGGCCCAGCAGATAGGCCACCACACCGCTGGTGATGGCCGTGGCCTGCGAGGTGCCGCTGCCGATCACGAGACCGTCTCCAGTGTAAGCAGAAACAATACCCACGCCAGGAGCCACGAGGGTGAGACCCTGGCCGGAATTGGAAAAATACGCCTGAATGCCATTGGCATCCACCGCTCCCACGCTGAGCACGCCCGGGATGCCTGCAGGCATGGACAGGGCGTCCAGCTGTTCATTGCCAGCAGCAGCCACGACGACCACATTATGTTTGAGGGCATATTGTACAGCTTCATCCAGCACAGGGGAGTCTCCTGTGGCACCAAGGCTGATATTGATCACCCGGGCACCGAGGTCTGTGGCCTGGATGATGCCGGAAGAGACCAGTGCCGTGTTGCTGTCACCGTTTGTGTCCGCCACACGGATGTCGAGCAGTTTGGAGGCAGGTGATACGCCACCCACATTCGCATCATTTCCCGCGATAAGAGAGGCCATCGCCGTGCCATGTCCGTTGAAGGCGCTGCCGTCATTGACGAGATCGTAATGAGTGATCTTCACGCCCGCCAGTGCCGGGTGATTGGTCACGCCGGAATCCACCACCGCCACGGTGACACCCTGGCCCCATCCAGTTCGGTCTCCCACAGCACCGATGGCATTCAGCCCCTGGCTGCGAAAGGGGGTGCTGCCCCCGGCATTGGCGGCATCAGTCTGCGGAGGCAGGGGCGGGATGCGAGTGATGAGGTTGGGGCCCACATATGCGTATTCTGTCGCGTGCGTATTCAGATCGTTTTTGAGGCCGGCGGGGTCTTTGAAGCCTACACGCACCATGCGCAGCTTGTGGTCGTAGCCCAGCACCTCCAGGCCCAGTGCTGCAGCACGCGTGCGAAAAGCGGCAAGGGCCTCATCGGTGCGGAAGGTTAGCAGAGCTTCATTTGGCACCGCACCAGGTCCGTTGAGCGTGATTACAGTGGGCTCCACTGCTGGCATCGTGACTTTAGGGGCTGTTTTGATTGAGTTGGCTGAGGTCTGTGATGCAGGCTTGGGTCTTCCGGCATGCAGCATGTGCTTTACCTTGGAAAGATCCGACTTGTACCCTGCTCCCGTCTTGGACTCCCACATCAGCCATGCGACCGATCCCGTCATGACAAGCATGGCGGTGGTGAATAAAACTATGGGCAGGCGGTTGGAGCGCATGACGGGCAGGCAGCGATCACACTTTGGCACATCGCAGTGCTGATGCGAGTTCAGCTTTACCCCGAGTTCTGAACAGCATTATACACATATTGTAGCGGTAGGCGAGCGCGTCAGGCTCTTGTAGGCTGGCGGCTTGTGAAACAGGTTATTCCGTCGTGCTGATCACAGGGGGGGGTAGGGAATGCACCGATGGCAGACGCCATCTTCGTGAACTCAAAAGCAGCTGAGTCTCAAACATTGCCGCCCAGCCAGTGAAAAGTGCTGGCGGGTTTTCCTCACAGCCCCATCACCTTGCGAATGATCCAGTCCAGCCAGCGGTCAGGGATGATGCGGACGAGCAGGGAACCCGCAATGGAGTCGAGCCCCACGGGGTAGCGGGTGCGCGGCCTGCGTGACTCCAGGGCATGGGCCACGGCGGCGGCCACACGCTCGGGCGGGATGGCGCTGGCGGGGATCTTTTCCACCATTTTGCGCAGCGCGGAAATGGGGGCGGCGTAGAGCTGTTCGCACTCCGGCGGCATGCCCACAAAGAGCTGCTCGGCGGCCTCGCGCGATTTGCTCCAGATGGGCGTCTTGATGGCTCCGGGCTCGATCAGCGCCACCTCGATGCCCCAGGGGCGCAGCTCGATGCGCAGGGAGTCGGCGATGGCCTCCACGGCGTGCTTGGTAGCACCGTAGCCTGCCAGAAAGGGCTCGCACATGAAGCCGGAATTGGACCCCATGAGCACCACGCGCCCGCGTGATTTGCGGATGAGCGGCAGCACCGCCTGCGTCACGGCCACGAGGCCCAAAACATTCACGTCAAACTGCCGCTGAAAGGCATCCAGCGGCATGAACTCCAGCGGCCCTGCGAGGGCGATCCCGGCATTGTTCACCACGCCCTGCAGCCCGGCCTCGCCGCACTGCGCGCTGATTTCCTGCACCACGGTTTGAATCTGGTCACGGTTGGTCACATCCAGTTGCATGGGGATGATGCGCCCCTCGCTGCCTGCGGCCAGCGCCTCGCCATCGGCCAGCTTGCGCACCCCGGCAAAGACGCGCCAGCCGCGTGCCGCCAGCGTGCGTGCACAGGCCGCGCCTATGCCCGTGGAGGCTCCAGTAACAAGGACAGTGCGTGGTGTGGCGGAGCTGGGGGCGGGCATGGGGATGGGGGCTGGTGGGGATGCTGCGAGTATTCGATGGCAGGATGCGTTGTCGAGCAACGGTTCGTCGATTTGAGTGGGTTTGTGCATAGGCATTCGCTCTGCATTGCCCTCAGGCAGAAATGCAGTTATGCATACGGGATGCCCACACGTCTCCTCTGCCTAGTGCCTGTCTTTGCCGCCTGTCTTCTGCTCCCGGCCTGCAACGTCCAGTACGGCCTGCCCACACCTGGCTACGGCTACCCGCCGGGGCTTTCAGCCCTGGCTCCACGCATGGGCAGCTCCGGCAACTACACCTACTACCCGCGCTTTGAGGCTTATTACCACCCCAAGTCCAAGCAGTTCTACTATCCCAATGGCAAGAACTGGGAGGTGAAGCCAACGGTGCTTAGCAGCTCGCCAATGGAGATCTTTGACAGCCCGAGCGTGCCGTTTCATCTACCGGATCATCCCTCGAAATACCACGAAATGATCAAACTTGCCTATCCCGCCGACTGGACACCCGGAAAGGGACGCTTTGATGATTCTTTCCAGTTTGGCCGTAGCACCTGGGACATCGACCGCCGATGAAGTTTCCAGGCAGAGTTCCAAGTTTAAAGTTCGAAGTTTAAAGTTGGAAAGACGGATGCTCCTGGGCCTTTGCAGGTAAACTGGGTGAGCGTCGTACAACTTGAAACTCTAAACCTTAAACTTGTAACTCATATCGCATGTCCCGCCTCATCTGTCTCCTTGGTCTCGTGGTGTTTGTGGCTCTGGCATGGGCGCTTTCAGAGAAGCGGCGGCTCTTTCCGTGGCGGGCGGTGATCTCAGGGCTGGGGCTGCAGCTTGTCTTTGGCCTGCTCATTCTACGCACGCAGATGGGGCACGATGCCTTTGCGCTGCTGGACAAAATCTTCCGCCGCCTGCTGGGCTTTGCCAATGAGGGCATCGGGCTGGTCTTTGGGCCGCTGGGCGGGGCCACCACGCTGGAGGGTGCCTTTGGCAAAGGAAACGGGCTCATCCTGGCGCTGACGATCACAGGCACGATCATCCTCGTGTCGGCGCTCTCGTCCTTCCTCTACCACTACGGCATCTTGCAGTGGGTGGTAAAGCTGGCCGCATGGGTCATGCGCCGCCTCATGCGCACCAGCGGCAGCGAGACGCTGGCGGCTGCGGCGAATATCTTCATGGGGCAGACCGAGGCACCGCTCGTCATCAAGCCCTACCTGGCCCGCATGACGCGCAGCGAGCTGATGTGCCTGATGGTGGGCGGCATGGCCACCATCGCGGGTGGCGTGCTGGCGGCCTATGTGTCCTTTGGCATCTCAGCGGGGCACCTGCTCACGGCTTCGGTGATGAGCGCCCCCGCCGCACTCATGATGTCCAAGATCCTGCTGCCGGAAACCGAGGAGAGCGAGACCGCGCACGGGGCCAACAAGGCCATCGAACGCGAAACCGCCAACGGCATCGACGCCCTCTGCACCGGAGCCAGCGATGGCATGAAGCTGGCCATCAACGTCGTGGCCATGCTCATCGCCTTTGTGGCGGTGGTGGCGCTTTTTAACTACCTGCTGTCTCTCGGCCTGCGGGCCTTTGGCCAAAACGTACCGCAGCCCATGCAGCTCATCCTCGGGTGGATCAATGCGCCCTGCGCCTGGCTCATGGGGGTGCCCTGGGCGGAGTGCGGCCAGGTGGGCGCACTGCTGGGAGAGCGCGTGGTCTTGAATGAATTTTTCTCCTACCTGCACCTGAGCCAGCAGACAGGCACGCTCTCGCCCCGGAGCGTGGAGATCACCACCTACGCGCTGTGTGGGTTTGCCAACTTCGGCAGCATCGCCATCCAGATCGGCGGCATCGGCGCGCTGATCCCGCAGAGGCGCGGAGAGCTGGCCCAGCTCGGCCTCAAGGCCATGGCCGGCGGGCTGCTGGCGTGCTATTGCACCGCTTGTATCGCGGGATTGCTGCTTTAAATAGTGGGCCTGCATGTCCGCCACCACCGGCCTTCAAGTCTCCGACCTCCGCTTTGCCTATCCGGCAGGGGACTTCCGTGTGCATCTGCCGCGTCTCGATCTGGCTGCTGGCAAGGCACTGGCGCTGGCCGGGCCCAGCGGGGCAGGGAAGTCCACCCTGCTGCGCCTGCTCACGGGCCTGCTGGCACCCACGGCAGGCAGCGTCAGCCTGGGCGCTGCGCAGATGAGCGCCATGACGCACGAGGCACGCCGAGCCTTTCGCCTGAAGCACATCGGCCTCGTGTTCCAAGACTTTGCTTTGCTGGACTACCTGACCGTGGCGGAGAACATCCTGCTGCCGCATCAGTTTCGCGGAGATGCCGGTGCCACTGCCCGCACGAGGATGCAGGACCTGACACAGCGCCTGCACATCGACCGCTACCTGGACAAGCGCGTCTCCCAGCTCTCGCAGGGGGAGCGCCAGCGTGTGGCCGTGGCGCGTGCGCTGGTGCACCAGCCGCAGTTTGTCTTTGCCGATGAGCCCACCGCATCGCTCGATCCGGCACGTGGACGCATCGTGGTGGACATGCTGCTGGAGGATGCACGACAGCGCAGCGCATGCCTCGTCATGGTCACGCATGATCCCAATCTGCTGCCGCTCTTTGATCAAACCCTGCGCATGGAGGATCTGCCCGCCGCATGAGCGCCGCACTCCATCTGGCCGCGCGCTACGTGCTGCGCCACCGCCTGCAGAGTGCGCTGCTCGCGGGGGCTCTGGGCCTCGTCTTTGCCCTGCCGCTGTGCCTGCGCGTGCTCATCTCCCACGCCCAGCAGGAGCTGCGCGCCCGTGCCGCCGCCACGCCGCAGATCGTGGGCACTCGCGGCAGTGCGCTGGACCTCATGATGACCGCGCTCTATTTCAAGCGCGAGAACCTCCTGCCCCTGCCCATGGGTGTGCTGACAGCGCTGCGTCAAAATCACTCTGCTGCCGCCATCCCGCTGCATGTGCGCTTTCAGGCCCAGGGTGCGCCCATCATCGGCACCGAGCTGGAGTACTTCACCTTTCGCGGCTTGCACCTCACTGCTGGGAAACAACTCAGCAGGCTGGGAGATTGCGTAGTCGGTGCCACGGTGGCCAGGCAGCGCAGACTGCAGGCTGGCGGGCATGTCTTTTCCTCGCCCGAGCAGGCCTTTGACATGGCCGGTGTGTATCCGCTGAAGATGCGCATCACCGGCATTCTGGCCCCCAGCGGCACACCGGATGACGAGGCCGTCTTTGTGGATCTGAAAACCGCCTGGCTCATCGAGGGCCGCTCGCATGGGCACGACGACCTGCAGAAGGACCAGTCTGTGGTGCTGAAAAAAGAGGAGGACGGCAACATCGTGGGCAATGCCGCCGTGCGCATGTTCAATGAGGTCACGGACAAGAACATCGCCTCCTTCCATTTTCACGGAGATGTCTCCACCTACCCGATCAGCGCCATCATCGTGCTGCCGCAGGATGCCAAGGCCGAGGCCCTGCTGGCAGGCCGCTACGCCCGCTCCAAGGAGCAGCAGCTCATCCGCCCACGAGATGAGATGGAGGCGCTGCTCACGCAACTGGTGCGGCTGGAGGGCTTTGCCGCCAGCGCGCTCCTCCTCACCGCCACGGCTGCACTGCTCGTCACCGCGCTGGTCTTTGCGCTCTCCTTCCGCCTGCGTGCACGTGAGTTTGCCACGCTGGAAGACGTCGGCGTCTCACGTGTTTCTCTCATCACGGTCAAGGTGCTGGAGGTGCTCATTATCGGCATCGTCGCCGTCATCATCGGCCTCATCCTCCTGCAAATCTCCTCCCTCACCGCGCCACATCTGCTGCGGTGGGCGCTGTAGATTGGCGGCGGTTGCAAGCCGTCCTCACATGTGAGAGTATTCTGCATGCTTCTGGAAGAAATCGAAAAACAAATTACCCAGCTCGGCCCGGAGGAACTCAAGAAGTTCTCGGCTTGGTTTGATGACTACATGTCTGACGAATGGGACCGTCAGATCGAGCGCGACGTGGCTGCGGGAAGGTTTGACCAAATCATCGCAGAGATAGATGCGGACGTCAAAGCGGGGCTGGTACAGCCGCTATGAAGCACAACACGCGTGCCTCGTTTTGGCAATGCCTCGAAAAACTGCCTGTAGAAGTCCAGGAACTGGCTCATAAAAACTTTGAGCTCATGAAGGCGGATGAGCGCCACCCGTCCGTGCGACTGAAAAAAGTGGGCAAGTTGTGGTCTGCCCGTGTAGGTGATAGCTATCGTGCGCTGGCAGTCCCGACGGAAGTCGGACTGGTCTGGTTCTGGATCGGTCCCCACCACGAATACGACAAATTTCTTTAATCAACTGTGTCCCACGCTCTCGACGCCCTCATCTTCGCCCTCGACGTTACTCCAGACATCAGCACCGAGGGGCGTGTGCTCTTCCTGCGTGCACAGGCGCATCCCGCGCTGGAGCACTTTGAAGGCCGCCTCGTCTGCCAGCAGACCTGGAAGCCCTTTGCCAATCAGCTCCAGGCCGCAGGACACCGCGTGGAGCGGGAGGCGCATGGCCTCTTTGACCTCGTGCTCGTGCTCCCAGACCCGCAGCGCGATCTCATGGTGGCCGATCTCGCCCGTGCGCATGATCACCTGGCCCCAGGCGGCGTGCTCATGGCCGCCGTGCACAACGACGCCGGCAGCAAACGCTGCGAGCAGCATCTGCGCGAGGTGGCCGGACATGCCGACACCCTTTCCAAGCACCACAGCCGCGTCTTCTGGGCCACCAAGGACGAAGCCAAACCCTGGAAAGCCGACCTGCTGGAGCGCTGGCGGCAAGGGGCCGCCATGCGCCGCATCCTGGAGGGCCGCTTCTGGTCACGCCCCGGTCTCTTCAACTGGGACCGCATCGACGAAGGCTCCGCCCTTCTGGCCAAGCATGTGCCGCTCACACTCTCTGGAAACGTGGCTGACTTTGGCTGCAGCTGGGGCTTCCTGAGCGATCACCTCTTGCGCCACTGCCATGACATCGACTCCCTCGACATCTACGATGCCGATGCGGACTGCTTTGAGTGCGCGCGGCGCAATCTCGGCCTGGTGCCCACACGCACCAAAGCCACGCCACACTGGCAGGACATCACCGCAGGGTTTGACCGCACCAAGTTTGACGCCGTGGTCATGAATCCGCCCTTCCATGAGGGCAAGGAGGCCGATCCCCTCATTGGTCTCAAATTCATCGCCGCCGTCGCGCAGGCCCTGCGTCCGGAAGGGCACCTCTGGCTGGTGGCCAATCGCCAGCTCCCGTATGAAAACCTCCTCACCGAGACCTTTGCGCAGATGGAAAAGGTGGTTGAAACCGGTGGATTCAAGGTATTGCACGCCAGTCATCCCATCGTGAAGCATGGCCGTGCACACCGAGGCAAACGCCGCCGCTGAAGCGAAGAAGAAAGAAGAATGCAAAAGAGAGGAACAAAGAGTTTGCAAAGCCTCAACCACACACCATAATCGCGGCCCACTTCGAAAGGAGAATGGGTAGGTACCCGAGCGGTCAAAGGGGGCAGACTGTAAATCTGCTGGCTTACGCCTACGCTGGTTCGAATCCAGCCCTGCCCACCACCTTCGTTCTGAGTGAGATGAAAGACAAAGCCCCGCCCCAAAGGCGGGGCTTCTTTTTTTATCAGCGGGCCATTTTCGAGCCATTTTTTGGAGTTAACCCTTCAGTGAGCATGAACTTGTAGTGCTCCACAAGCGGCGTGTGCCGGATGCGCCGCTGGCGGCAGGTCCAGCGGTGCAGGTGCAGGTGCAGGTGCATGATGCGATGGATCTTCTTGCGGTTGACCACCATGCCAAGGCCCTTGGTGAGGCGTGCGTGTGTCATGCGCGCGCGGTAGGTGGGATGAGCCTGGATGACGGTGCGCCCGGCCTGCACGCACACCGGGTCGCAGTGTGGTTTGAGTTGTCGTGCATGCAGCTGATTGTAGACAGTGGAGCCAGCTCCGCCTAGCAAGAGGCAGAGTGCGTTGACTGGCACCTATTGAGGCTTGCATAATAGACTGACGTTAAGGCCATAGTTCAGCTTGAGCGAAGCAAGCAG
>APMI01000571.1_pt1 | contig 111964 bp, 90 predicted proteins | sample 667938 | NCBI WGS metagenome assembly APMI01 (sample SAMN01084076, study PRJNA167559) | wastewater metagenome | biome: Wastewater | place: Denmark: Ejby Moelle, Odense | collected 2011-11-28 | reverse complement strand
ACATCTTTATTGCCCAACAGAATTACTGCAATCAACTAGTGCGATGCAAGGAACGATGCCATTGGCAAAAAAGCTGACTTAAAAACATAAAAAAAACCGCCACATGGGCGGTTTAGCTATAGAAAGAAAATTTTACTTGTATTTGGGATTGTACAGCGTGTTTTCAGGAACATTCACCTGCGGTTTCCCTTTGTAACGTGAATTGTACAGCTTGTAACAACCGCCCAGCATAAAAGCAACGATTGCAAACAGTTTTACGTAAAACAGAAACCTGGATGATGCTACCCAGTTACTGGCGATGTCTTTTTCGTTTTCTTTATTAATTACTTCGGCCATGGCAGTTATTTTTTCGTTGCAAATGTAAGGGATGATTATAAACTTAGTACGATTTGGCTTTCACAATTTCTGAAAAAGTTTTCCTCTTTTTTACAAAATACTGCCAAACCATATTACCGGGGTAAACACCCTGTACTTTGGGGTACCCGGCATTATCCGCAGTTCTGCTTTTCAGTAACCATTGTGTAAATGCGAGATGGGCCTTTACCACTGCCCACCAATACAATGGTTTACCGGAAACCAGCTCTTTCCAGGCCGATACTGCATCAAGCAGCAAACGAAAAGGAAGTTTCCAGACCAATTGTGCCAATGGAAGATTTTTGGTAAGCATCACCAGGTTGTTCCTGAAATTAAGATACACTTTGCGTGGATTACCTGTTGGCAATGTGCCTCCACCAACATGGTACACCACCGATTGCGGACATACATAAACCAAATATCCGTGCCGTTGCAAACGCCAGCAGAGATCAATTTCTTCCTGGTGGGCAAAAAAGTATTCATCAAACCCATTCATTTCATGAAAAGCATGTGACTTTACAAACAAAGCAGCACCACTTGCCCAAAAAACAGGAGCTGCATCGTTGTATTGACCTTTGTCTTCTTCCAGTACATCAAAAATCCGTCCTCTTGAAAACGGGTAGCCGTACGCATCAATCCATCCACCGCTTGCTCCTGCATATTCAAACAAATGCCTGTTATAATAAGCCAGCAGTTTGGGCTGGCAGGCAGCAATTTCAGTATTGCCTTCCATTAATGCTATTACAGGTTCTATCCAGCCGGGTTCCACTTCCACATCGCTGTTGAGCAGCACATAATAATCGGCCTGAACCTGCTTTAAAAAGAAATTATAGCCTTTGGCAAAACCATAGTTTTCGTTGCTGGTAAGAATTTCAACAGATGGATAGTACTGTTGCACAAACGGCACCGAGTCGTCGGTTGAGGCATTATCGGCCACAACAATCCGTTTGTTTGAGTAAGTTGATGCTGTTACAAAAGGCAGAAACTGTTCAAGAAACTTTTTCCCGTTCCAGTTAAGAATAACAACAGCAACAGAAGGTAATGACTGCAAGTGTGATAAATATTTTTTCAAAAATAGCAGTTGGCAGCCAAACCTTGTCTAAATTAGGGCATGCTTGGTCAATATTTTAACTGGCGCACTCTTCTTGCCCTGGTAGCAATAGGCATTGTTACCGGAACCATTTTTTACTCCGATTATCTTGCAAGAAAGATTGCAAAGGACGAACGAATGAAAGTGGAGCAATGGGTTGAAGCAGGAAAGTTCCTGATTAATGCACCAGCCGATGCCGATACCAAACTACCCTCACTTATCAGAAACGAACAAAAATCAATTCCCATTATTGAAACCGATGAGAAGGACAGTGTAGTGAGTTTTATTAACATCGATTCATTGATGATTGAAAAAGACCCGCTTTATGTTGATAAAAAACTCCGTGAGTTTAAAGCACAGCACCTCCCCATTATTCTGCAGGTGAGTAAAGAGCCATTGCTTATAAATAAGTATTACTACGGATCATCATCATTGCTGCTCGAAGTACGTTATTACCCTTTGGTGCAGTTGCTTATTGTTGCACTCTTCATCATCATTACTATTTTTTCATTACAAACAAGAAACAGGGCCACACAAAACCAGGTATGGGCAGGTATGGCCAAAGAAACCGCACACCAGCTTGGCACACCGGTTACTTCACTACAGGGCTGGGTTGAAATGCTGAAAGAAACAGCGGGAACCGAACAGATTTCGGCTGAGATTGAAAAAGACGTAAAACGCCTGCGACTTGTAAGCGACCGCTTTGGGAAAATAGGCAGCACGCCACAACTTGAACCACACGATGCGGTGAGACAGGTGGAAGAAATGGTGGAATACATCCGCAAAAGGGCAACCGGTAAAGTTCAGTTTGAAGTGCTGAAAAACAGTACGGAAATGATTGCGGCACTTTCACCTCCTTTATTCGACTGGGTAATTGAAAACCTGCTGAAGAATGCACTTGATGCCATGGATGGGAAGGGCTCAATTAAAGTGCAGATGTTTAATGAAGAAAAAACGGTTGTGATTGATGTAAGTGACACAGGCAAAGGAATTGCTTCTCAAAACCTGAACCGTGTATTTAAGCCGGGATTTACAACCAAAAAACGTGGATGGGGTTTAGGACTATCGCTCAGCAAACGCATTATAGAGCAATATCATAAAGGCCAGTTGTATGTAAAACATTCAGAGCCGGGGAAAGGCACTACGTTCAGGATTATTTTGAAGAAATAAAAAAAGCTGATGACTATTGGCTGATAGCTTTTAGCCTCCTGCCTTTTTTATTTTTCATTTCACATTTTTCATTTTACATTTGCCGCCCCCAAGCCCAGGTGTTGAAATTGGTAGACAAGCCACTTTGAGGTGGTGGTGCCCGAAAGGGTGTGCAGGTTCGAATCCCGTCCTGGGCACAAATTATTTCAGGAAACAGCATTCTCTGAAATATTATTTTACAAAACAACCCGTTAAAAATTAACGGGTTGTTTTATTTCACTGTCATTCCAGAAAATAATAATGGCGGAACTAATATTCTGTGACTAATATCAGTTATTTGTTTAGATTTTCAAGATCATTCAAATCTTTAGATCGACCAGCTTTTTGTTTTAAGGCAATCAGGTCATTTTTGTGAATCACCCGAATATTCAGTTCATCATCTTCAAATATGATGGATCTGTCAAACACTTCCTGAAAATTAAACCCATCCATATTTATCATAAGATCTATTGCAACTGGCGGGATTCCAAATGTAAAGACATCCCAATTCGTATGATGCAGGAAGTTCTCTTCCGTCATGTCAAAAACGGGCATACCAAATTCCTCAAATGCATTCTTTATTCTCAAATAATTTTCTTCTGACCTTTCTACCCATAAGTCCATATCCCCCGTCGTTCTTGAGTAACCATGAAGAATAACAGAATATCCACCAACCAGAATATATCTTACCCGGTTATTATTGAGAGCAGCAATAAAATCACGAAAATCTGAATTGAATATATTGCCCATCAGACCTGATTAGATTTAGCAGAAAACTTTGTTTTGTCCATCCGAGGAGGATTGTTCAAATCAAAATCAAATGCAACACTATTTAAGTATGCTGCAACCTTTAACCGATCCTGCCACGATAATTTTTTATATTCAGAAGCATGGTCATCTGCCTCTTTCATATTCCTGGCTTTAAAAGCAGTTCTGTTGAGCCTGAAACTGTTCATACTCAAAAGTAGAAAATTCTCTATTCTTTGCCTAATCTTCCAGAAGTCTGTCAGATCATTAATATATCTTTCGGGCATAGTGGGGCAAAAAGCAAAGTCTATTCATGAAATTACATTCTCTGAACCATTATTTTACAAAACAACCGGTTTGTTTTGATTTCACTATTTATAATGATACCAGAATTTTCAACAAGCCTATTTGTAACAGAGTTCGTATTGGGCACGGAATAAAGAAAAGCTTCAGCTTTTTTATTGTTTGTAGTGCCTTATTTTCAATTTCTCCCCCTTTACTTATTGTGTTCAACAAAGAAAACGGACTCCTTTGCGGGTATCCAGGTGCAGGTATCCCTGCCTGAAGAGGGGCTATGACTGCCTTATGAGGGGCTTTATGTACGAAGGATGAACGAAGAATGATTGCTTTTGATGCGGCTTTGTATTATTTTAGGAGGGATTAAAACCTTATTATTTATGGCTACAAGTGAAAACAACTTCCTTTTGTACAATGTAAGAGGACAATTAGGCAAACAGATTGTGGTAAAGCATTATGGCGATAAGATCGTGATTACGGCTTACCCGGATATGACAAGGGTAAAACCAAGTGCGAAACAAAAAAAGCGAAGAGCACTGTTTACCGAGGCGGTGGTTTATGCCAAGGCAATTATTGCTGATCCTGAACTGAACGAACTTTATAAGACAGAAGTGAGAAAAGGAACAGTTTACAATTATGCGATTAAAGAATTTATGAAGGCGTTTAGGGGTTAGGGGTTATAGTTCATGGTTTATGGTTCATAGTTCATAGTTGGCGTGTTGTGGTGGGAGAAAGGTTCATGGTTTATGGTTCATAGTAGTTCATAGTTGGCGTGTTGTGGTGGGAGAAAGGTTCATGGTTTATGGTTCATAGTTGGCGTGTTGTGGTGGGAGAAAGGTTCATGGTTTATGGTTCATAGTTCATAGTTGGCGTGTTGTGGGGGAGAAAGGTTCATGGTTTATAGTTCATAGTTCATAGTTGGCGTGTTGTGGTGGGAGAAAGGTTCATGGTTTATAGTTCATAGTTCATAGTTGGCGTGTTGTGGTGGGAGAAAGGTTCATGGTTTATGGTTCATAGTGTTCATAGTTGGCGTGATGCGGTGAGGGTTTGTTGATTGGGCAGCACTCTTATTTTTTAAGCTGATACATCCAGAAGATGCTGAACTGCTGTGTATGCAGTTTTGTGCAGTTGCGTTACTTTTTCCAATAATACCGCAAGATCTGTTTGGGATATTGTGTAATTGTTGCTGTACCTGTTGCTGAGGTAGGCATCATCGAGCAAGTGGAGTAATCGTTTGTCCTCATCTGTTGCCAGCGGAAAAATTTCATCAACGACTGTTGTACAGCGGCGGCAGCATTTTTTTAAGGAAGTAATTGTATGTGTTTTTTTATCGATACCTGTAATTGAAGTAAGGATTGCCCTGCAACATAGTTCGGTGGCCTGTTGCAGGAAAAATGCAGTCAGCAGATCATCATTTTGTGGGCTGTTTTGCTGTGCATGTTTTAAGAATGCCGCTGCTTTTGCAAAGCCCTTCTGAAACTGAAGCCATGCAGCCTGCCTGGCGGTGCTGCGTTTTTCTTTATCTATTTCGGGCCAGTCGTTTTTATTACGCCAGTACAGCAGGTTTGCCTGAGTGCATACAAGGCTGTAAAAAACAGGCCCTTCTGTAATTGCTGTTTTAACCTGGTTTGCGTGATGCAATGAAAAATGCAGGTTGGTACCCAGCATGCAACCGGCTTCTATAAGTGTTTCAGCAGCAGCGAACTGTTTGGGTGGTAACCATTCAGGAATAACAATGAGCAGATCGGTAGTAAGTTCTCCTCCCTCCTGTAGTGGCTGATGCAGGATGCGGTAAATGCGTTCGGGGTGGATGGTTTGAACAATAAAAGCTGTAATGCCTTTGAGTATTTCATCTTCCTGCAGAAAGGCAGCGCTGTTCTCTTCATTTAACAAATCAGGATTATCAGTTTGCGGTTGCTTTGTTATTTCACCATCGGCAGCGGCATCGAGAAAATTAAAGAGGTAGTATAATTGTGGGATGAGTTCTTCGAAATAACCGGGCATGCCTATTTTGAGTTCGGTTTCCATGAAATCAAACACAAGGCTGCGGAGGTTGCGGCTTAATAAGCGGGGATTACCATATTCAATGAGGGAGAACAGTGTTTTCATAACTGCTATTTTTTACTTGTTTGTTTTTTGATTGCGGCCTGTTTATACCTGTACCCTTCTGTTTTATTTTTCTCTATAATAAGCCGGGGCGACTGACCGGCTGCCGTAAAATGTGTAAGCGCCTGTTTGAGCGATGCAGGCTTCAGAAATTGTTTATTTTTTTTACGCAGGTGACGAAAAATTGCCAGGGCATGACGTGGTGTTTGAAAGAAACCGCCTTTGATTAAGCTGTGCAACTGCCTGATTAAAGCTGCAAGCTGCCTGGGTTCGTTTTCTACTGAAGGAGGCTGTGGATATTCATACAAACGGCAACGCATTTGTTTTGAGCCGTTTACCTGTTGCCATATTTCATGAATAATAGCAGTTCCGTTTTGCTGAATGATTGTATGAAAATAGCCCTGCCTGAATTCATGGGGGTTGTTCATGACCATTGTACGAACTGACATATCAAATGCCATTGACAGAAAGACCATGTCTTCAACCGTAAACTGGCTGTTTGCGATAAGGTTTTCTCTCCTTGCCACATAGTTTTGCGGACGACCAATGAGAAAAGAACATTCCTGTGGCGACCAGTTATGACCTATGCGGTTGATTTTTACGAGGTAAGCAAAATCGGCTTCGGCATAATAGCGAAGTGGTAAATTATTTACGGGAGCTGATTTTTTCATGTTCTGTTTTTTTAACTGGATAACAATACTGAACAACCTGTTGAACGAAGACAAAGATTGCAAGGAGCTGTACCGTAACCTACCAGAACGGTTTGTATTTTACAAACAGTGAATTGTTATTTACCATTTATTGCTATTGAAAACAGAGAAAGAATATTTACTTTAGCTGTATGACAGAGAAAATCATCCATGAAGGAAGAAATGTAAAACGCATCCGTGAGATACTGGGTATTAAGCAGGATGCACTTGCTTTAGAATTAGGACTAAGCCAGCAGGCTGTTAGCGCACTGGAGCAGAAAGAAGCTTTGGATAAAGAGATGATTGAGAAGATTGCAAAGGTTTTGAAAGTAACACCTGATGTTATAAAGAGCTTTAATGAGGAAAATACAATTAATATATTTTCCAACACTTATCACGATAACTCATCTATATTAGGGACTTATAATTTTAACCCTCTTGAAAAATATGTTGAAGCACTTGAAGAAAACAAAAAACTATATGAGAGATTGCTTCAAACCGAACGAGAGAAAATAGCTTTACTTGAAAAAATGATTGATAAGAAATAAGAACCAGGGGTGATTTTGAAAGCCACTGCAATGCAGTGGCTTTTTTGTTTTGCTGCATTTTGTTGATGCTTCAACGGATACCGTTATGCTGTATTTTTTTATTGTTGCCCTATTTTGTCAAAAATATTATTATTTGCCAAAATCTTCTTTACATTATTGCCTGGTAAAATAAAAAAAGAATCCCCATTGAAGGGTATAGCCTACGTGGCAGAGCTGTTGTAAGGCTTTAAAGGATTGCTTTGTTATGTATGTGGTTTCTTAATTCTTTTCGTTTTTCATCACTTCGGATTTTAAGAATAACTTCTTAAAATAGAAATGGTACACTTGTGGACCTGAAGAGGTACTGATAGGAAACGCATTAACTAAACTCCAACCTTGTGTACCCATATAATTCAAGGCATCTGTTACTGAGTTAAACAGTTTAACCTTTCCTGTTATTTCATCTCTCATTCTGTTGTCTGAAAAAAATTCTCTTGCTTCTCCAAAGTTTATATCAATTGATACTTTGGGAGAAAACAGTCTGCCTTGTGCAACGAGTTCACAATATTGTTCAATTTTAGTTGTGTCTTGCCCGTAACTGATAACTGCTGTTAATGACAGCAAGAGGATAAAAGTGAGTTTCATTTTTGTTTATTTTAATTGTTATTATTTGTTCATATACCTATTCTGTAACGGCGTGTGGGTTGTACCAGACTCGTCTGGGAAGAAAGGATGTTTTATTGAATGATCTGCTGTTAACAGATTATAACTTTATAATCTTTCTTATATAAATCTTTTTATCAATTATTATTTTAACGTAGTAAATACCATTTACTACGTTTTTTAAGTCTATTAATTCAGTATAACTATTTGTTGCTGATTGATTGTTTGTGCAAAATATCTCTTGCCCCAATAAATTCATTACACATACTGCGATACGTTTATTTTGTGCACCTTCTACTTTTAGATAAAAATCTCTGGTAGAAGGATTGGGATTAATACGAATCTGAAATTGATCATCAAGATTTATGAATCCAGTTGGGAATGACACATTGATACCCAGCGATTGCGAATTACTCTGTCCGCAACTGTTAATTGCTTTTACAGATAAGGTATAATTACCTCCGTTAAGCCAATTTACATTAATTGAATTAGTATTCTGTCCGCCTGTAATATTACCTCCACCTGTTAAGTACCATAAATAACTTTCTGCACCCGATACGTTTGCAATATTATATGCAAGTGTTTGACCAGTTGTAACACTGGTATTTCCGTTTATAAGTCCAGGCTGAGATGGAGTGGTATTTACCGTTACTTTAATTGTATCTGATATTTGTATGCAGTCATTACCATAATCAATCTTCACATAATAATTCCCGGATTGCAATACTACAATGCTTTGCAATGTTGATCCATTACTCCATTTATACGTGCAATTATTGCAAGAGCTTGCTGTTAAAGTAATATTTCCTCCCTCGCAGAATGTGGCAGAACCGTTGGTTGTTACTGTTGAGCCGGAAGTACTTGCTTTATAAAATGTATCACTAACAATTGAACTCCATGTTTTTGCTGAATCAAGGAATTGAATATTAAAAATATGACTGCCTAATCGTAAATCGGCAATACATACATCTTTCAGTAATTCATACGGACTAACGGGGGTTGTTAAAGTAATTGTATTCAAAGCTGCAAAAGCAGTATCAAACCAGTATCTGTATTTTACAATTTTGTTATCAAGTAAAGATGTATTATAAAAGAAGCTGCTGCTTATTGAACTCCAGGTGCCATTTGTATTTTTAAATCGTATGTTAAATACATGCAGCCCTTTGGTGGTTTCACCCAAATCAATATTTTTTATTAAATCAAGATAATCAGTTTCAGTTACCGAGTTGGAAACAGCATCCTGTTCATTATTATCAATCCAATATTGGTAATTAATTAATTTACCCAGGCTTGTGTTTTGTTTGTAGAAAAAGGATGAGTTTACAGAACTCCATTGTTTTCCATCCAGCTTAAAACGGATGTGAAATACGTGGAGCCCAGTGTTGAGCCCTGTGGTTGCAAAACTGTCAAGTAAAACAAGATGATTTGTATTTGCTCTATCAGCGCTTATTTTATTCAAATAGTCATCATCAAACCAGTATTCATATTGGGCTGCCCCGCTATAGTAATCTCTGGGTTTATAAAGAAAACTTGATTCGGTGGAGCTCCATCTGTCTTTATGATCCAGAAAACGTATATGGAAACTATGCAGACCTTCAGGTAATTCAGTTGCAGGAATATCCGTTTTTAACTGAAAATCAATTTGTGGTTTTACAGGTGTCGGAACTGCATTCATATAATCATCATCAAACCAATATTCATAAGATACAATGCCTTCAACAGGTTCGGGGATAACACTTGTAAAGTCTGCACTCCATCCTGAATTTGTAACAGAAGCATTACTTACAAACTCTACAAATAGTGAGCCGCCTGATGAAGTTATTGATGCAGGAATCGTGTTGCCGGAAAAGGAGCCTAATAAATCTGCAGTATTGTCACTACCATCATATATGTTCACTACATCATTACCAGCTTCAGTATTAAAAGCAGTAAAATTCAAAGTTACTGCATACGAGCCCGGTGGATTAATTAACCAGGAACAGTGTGAGTTGTTTCCATAATCGTCCGTACCACTGCCATCCGAAAAACTTCCACTTGAAGTTGTTAATGTGGTGGTGCCGTTACAATAAACAGGTACAACAACGGCAGTGTAATCAGCTGTCCATCCTGCTGATGTGTTAGCTGCATCTGTTGAAAATCTTACAAGCAAGGTTCCTCCTGTGGATGTTACACTTGCAGGAATTGAATTTCCTGTCCATTTACCAAGTAATGCTGATGTTGTAGTGCCGCCATCATAAACATAAACTGTGTCATTCGGGTCATTTACACTAAAAGCAGAAAAGTTTAAAGTAATACTTGTAGCACCACTTGGTTGAATTTTCCATTTGCAATCTGAATTATTGTTGTAATTATTTGTTCCGCTTCCATCACTGAAAGTTCCGGTAGCAGCAGTTAAATTGGTAGTGCCTGAACAGAAAGAGGGAATAGATGCTGTATAAGTCAATTGAAATGCATAAGGGTAACTCCAGGATACAGAACTGGGAGATGCTGAAAATACGACATAGTATTTCCCTTTACTGAGAGAGGGAATTGTTACATTCATATTACTTTTCCCATTACTGTAAATTATATTTCCAACAGGTGTTTTAGAAGAGTTGTAAACCTGAACTGAAAATTGCGTCAACTGGATATTGTATAGCTGAACAGTAAGAGCCCCGCTTGCTGGAAGATTTACCAGGTAAGTGTCGAAATCTTTTGTTTGTGCGTTTCCTTTACTTTGTTCAGTTATTAAGCCATAGGTAAGAGTGCCTGGTTTTACCTCGTAGGCGCTGATCCATGAATTTGGTTCATCTATTCCTTTCAAAATTGGGCTAAATTGCGAAGTAAGTTCAATGTGCCAAAAAGGATTTATAGAAGTTGAGGGCTGTTTTAAAATAAATGTATCAGCACCAACTGAAAGATAATTATTAATATTTGCTTGATATGTGCCGACGATTCCATCACGCCAATTTCCCATCAGAAGATTGCCCTCACCAATTAAACAAGAATAGGAAAGGTCTTGCCTTATATCTTTTTGATTTAATCCTACAATTAATTCTCCAACAACACCATTACAATTAACATCTGCATTATAGAAATCACAACATAATGGATTTAGATGATCATACATATAATTTAAGTCTTCAACTCCTCCAAATAAGTATACACCTGCATTTCCAACCAAATAGGATGTTCTGAGATCACGAATAGCTTCTGAATACATATCTGCGTATAGAGTAAGATCTTCACCAAAATCAGAAACGTTAGTACCACCATGCGGGGTACCTATTGTAACAAGTTTTGCTACATGATGATTAATGTTGGGATCTTTCCATAGTGCCGGGTTTTGCAAATATTCTCTTGCAGCCAACCCACCCATACTATGACAGACAAGTATGACTTTATCCCTGTGAGTTACTGCCAAAACATGTTTAATTGCTTCACTTATTGCCAGCCCTTGTTTGGCAATACCTGATTGATTACTTTCATTAATAACAGCATTCGTATAAGGTACTCCATTATAGTTGACATTAAAATTTACTGTGTAGTAGTCATTAGCATTCAGAGTTGAAATGTCTGTAAAATCTTTGAAATCAGTTTTACTGTTCGAAGTGCTTAGATTCCTGTCATAATTCAGGCAAAAATTCATATTGCCTCCTGAAGACCACCCAAAATAGTTTTTCATTGAATTTATCAAATCATCCCAAGTTTTATTGTCACTTTTATATCCATGAACAAATATTATCGGGTAAGGTAAATTTTGTGCTGCCCATGGACTTGCATCAATATGAACAGGGGTTATTGCTGTATTGTTGGAAAAGGTTTTTTCTGTTAGTGTTTCATACGGGTTGATTTTCACGATCAGTTTATAATCGTCGCTATTGGTAATTGTGTAAGGTACAGGGAATTTACATTGAATATGACTGCTTAGTTCTCCTGCTGCCAATGATTCAAATGAAATATTTCCAAGGAATTTACCACCTACCGATATGTCTTCTGTTGTTGACAGGTATAGCCCGATGATCGTTTTACCCGATGTTGCATCTCCAACATTCTGTACGCTGAATGTAATATCAAGCGTAATACCTACATGAATAGAAGCCGGACTTGCAGTAAGGCTACCGGTTACCAGTTCAAGATCAGCCTGTGCTGTTGCCATTTGCCCCCAAAGAAAAAAGGCTATTGCGTACAGTAAGTATTTTTTCATGGCTATGCTTTTAATTGTTGGCCCTTACTTTATATTGTATTTGTAGCTGCCCGTTACTGTCTGTTTGAGGAGCCACTTTCTTAAAATAAATATGCGGATTGCCCGGCACACCACCTTCATTCCAGGGTAATACCCCTCCATAAATGCCTATATCGGTACCATCGCTGCCTACATTTTTGCCAGGAGAGGTTGGCTGAAGACGGTAGTCGTTATGAATATCAAAAGTATTGCCTGTTTGATTAATAAAAGTGGATGCAATAGTTTGATTGTATATGCAGTTAAAAACAGCATTGCTTCCCAACGAAGTAATATCCCTGCCAATTAACAAACAATTTCTGTAAGTGGAATAATTTGTACCTGTATAGTTGCCCCCACTAAAATAGAAAATACAATTTTCAAAATAGGAATAGTCGATATTATTAAGAAAGTAGGAACAGCCATAATTACAAATAGTTTTCCCAAATAAAATACAATTTCTGACTATTAAATTTTTCCAAGTACCATTAGCAGATAGTGTAGGTGCATTATTACCATTATCATAAGTGCCAACAAAGCAGTTGATTATTACTACATTTAAAGGATATGTTGCAGAAGTATTACTAGCCTGAACACTACCTGTTATTGCACTTTCACTAATAATTATATTGGAAGGTGGGATACCGGTAGAATTTCCAATATTTATATAACCAACCTGGCACCTGCTTATTTTATAATTATTTACAGTGTCGTTAATACTAACACCTCCTTGAAAATATACTCCAGTAATTGCCCCTCCTGAAGCGCCCGAATTAAGATATAATGTTCCATATGCTGGATTCCTTACTATTGTATGCTCGGTAACAACAGAAGAATCCTGATTATACCCGGCTCCATAAATATTTAAAGTCTTATTTATCGGGTTATTCATTTCAACATACCCGCCGGGTAAATAAATATTATCGCCATTTGCTGCGTTGTTATAAGTACTGTCCCACGAAGAATAAATAAAAGAGGTGCCATCTGGTTTAACCAAAGCAAAACGCCCAAGTTGAGCTTTTGTACTAATAGCCAAACATAATAACATAAATAAACTTATTATTATCTTTTTCATGATTATTGTTTAGTTGTTTGTTCTTACTTTATACTGTATTTGTAACTGCCCGTTACTGTTTGTTTCTGTAGCTATTTTTTTATAATAGATATGAGGGTTGGAAGGTATCCATCCTTCATTTGTAGGGAATGCGCCGCCATAGATTCCTAGTTCAGTTCCATCGGTTCCAGCAGTTTGAAATTGAGAATTTGGCTTTAAATGTATGTTGTTTGAAAATGACCAGCCATCGGTATAGCCTACGAATAGCGAATCCCAAATAGCACTAGGATAATTATTATACCCTTGATTATTCTGGCCATCAGTGCCATCATTGCGACCAATATTATTTTTGAATATGGAATTAGATACACCTGTACTGGCACATTTGAAAATATTGTTTTCAAACAGTTCATTAGAGCATGACAATGAAGTAGAACACCATTGTTGACAATAGCTAAATATGTTATTTCGATAAATATTGCCGCCAGATGATGAAACAGTTGCCAGAATAATATTGTTTGATATCAAATGGTTTTGTCCAAGGAGTTGGATGGAATAACTTCCTCCATAAAGGCATCCACCACCATAAGCTCCAATTATATTATTTGTTATTTTAAAAAATGTACATGCTGAATCAAATCGAATTCCTGAGTTTAAATAGCAGTTAGTAATAGAATAACTGTTTACTTGTCCGCTAACAACGATTGTTGGTGGACATCCATTATAACAATAAGCATTTATATAACAGCCGGTTATTGAACCTTCACTTGCACCACTATTTAGAGTTATTCCATTTAAAACAGTCTTGGCAGTTACAACACTTGAGTCTGGATGGCAGCCTGCTCCAAAAAATTGAATTTTCTTATTTATCGGATTGCTTAAAGTAAAACTCCCACCTGGAAGATAAATATAATCCCCGTTGATTGCCTTATCGTATGCGGAATCTATTGAAGTGCAAATATATGTTGTACCATCTGATCGTACAATAGCAAATTGCGGAGTTTGGGCTTTCAATGATTGGGACAGTAAAACCGTTGCAATAAGAAGCAGCAATTTGTTGCATGAGTTAGCATAATAAAGGCAATGCATAAACTATTAGTTTAAGTTTGATAAAAACAACTGTTTGGTTTGATAAGTTATTGTTAGCTGCTGTGGAGGAAAAGTGCAGTTATTGATTTTTCACTGGTATGATGCTAAGTTAAGTTATAATTATTTGCTTTAAAAGTTTCAGGAAGCTTATTTTCCCCAATATCTGAGGGTTGTAAGCTATTAATGCAATGAGTTTTGATTTTAATTGTATTGACTGCTTCGTTCTTTCGTTGCTTTGGCCGGAAGCTGGGACTTGCAGTGACTATAAAGAGAGTACCCGTTCTTCGTAAGAAAAAGCACAATCGTCTTCGTCTTTTGCGATGTAAGCGGGTTTTGCGCCTTGGCTTTGTGCCGAAGCAATCTGTTTTAATGCGAAGATGAGTTTTGCTTCGTCGTTCCTCCTCGCAGTGACGTGAAAGAGTAATCCTCCTTCGTACATTGCAGTGATGTAAAAAGAACTTCTTCTTCTACTCCGGCATTTCACCCACTACATTCATGGTTTCCACGCTTACGGTGCATACACGTTGCAGCAGGTCAATTACCTGTTCTTTGTAATCGGCAAACTTATACGTGTTGAACTTTTCGGCAATGGTGGCATCGCCGGGTTTCTTTTCTTTGTACTGATCGAGTATCCACTCCAGTGCACTGCGGTTGCCAAGCTTATACTCCCATGCAAGGGCTGGTATGCCATGCAGTTCGGTTACTTCGTCCAGTACAATAATTCCGGCTGCTTTATCTGCTTTTAATTTCGCTTTACCCCTCCCGACCTCCCCTGAAGGGGAGGAGTGTTGATCCCTCCGTTTTAGGGGGAACGGTTCTGCTTCTTCGTAATTGATGTGCAGCTCCATTAACTGTTTGCCCCATTGTGCCCATTGAAAGAAATCATCGTAAAAGGGAATGCGTGGAAACTCCCTTTTTAAATTGAGTTCGTATTTTTTGCGGTAGGCGGGGTGGTGGAGCACGGCATATACGTAATGGAAAATATCAAGCCTCCCCAACCCCTCCGAAGGAGGCGCTTCAGGACAATAGTGCTGCCTGAACTGTTCTAATCCCCAATCGGTAATGTTATCTACTTCACTATCTATTTTAGAAAATGTTTTAATTGGTATGCATTGACAGCCTGCAGGTAAACAGTTTAAATCGATTATTGTATTTGCACTTAAAAGAAAAAAATCTTTTGGGGAAGAAAGTCCGGGTAAGATTATGTAAATATTGTTCTTTTCTTTTCTAAACAAATCGAACCATTGATAAGTCATTCCATTAAGATGCTTGTCAAAGTAAAATTTCTGTTTAACAAAAGGTCTATATAATGAATCGATAATTTGGTCTTTGGAAAACTCTTTTTTAATATTTCTTTCAAGGTACTTATTTAACTCCCGATCCCATTTAATTTTATTTTTATCGATAAAACTTTTTTCTTCTCTTGTTTTTTCATAAGTATGGATAAAGTATTTTATTTTTTCAGTCAATTCCTTTGTAGAAAGGTCATAAGCCCATTCATCTCTCTGAGTAGCAACACCTCTTGAGAATGTTTTAAAAATTGCCAATTCGTTCTTTCCGCTTTTTGCTTCTTTATCAATAATTGGCAAGAGATCATCCCAGTTGTTATCAGCCTGATTTATCCAATTATATCTTTTATCAGGAGATATGATTTCAAAGTCAATAGAATTGATGTTAGATTCATGAAGCCAAGTTAGCTTGTCTGCTATTGTGTCAAATTCAGGACGACGTGTATAATATATTCGTGTAGTTTCAACTGAATAATATTTTTTGTTACGGTATTCAATAACAGGCTCTTCGGCTACAGGGAAATCTCTTTTTAGTTGCAGAAATTCTTTTCTTGTTTGTGCAGCATAAAGGTTTTGCTTTTTTATCAAAAACATGATAGCAACACCTGTTTGAATACCAAAAACATTATTCTTAGTCCCCGATAATTTAGGATTGGCTCTTACATCTCCTCCTAAATCAATAATGTAAATATGATTAAACTCGCTTGAAACAATTTTCCTGAATCCATCAAAGGCTCTTCCATCAATAAAACTTCTGTTAGTAATCAGTGCAATTACTCCGTTTTCATCTAACCTGTCCATTGCCCAGCGATAAAACCTTGTGTACATATCATATACAACAATCTGATTTTGAGCTTTGCCATGTTTGATAAATGTTTCTTTTATACGTTTGTCAATTTCTGTATATCCTCTGTTTGCATTCTGGAAATTATAGTTTTCCTGTTTTGCATTGTAAGGCGGGTTGCCAATGATAACAGAAATCTTTCGCTGGTTCTGTTTCTTAATACGGTTGGCATTTTCGGCACTTACCCCAAACAGGTCGCCTTGTTTGCCCACCCAGTTAAAGCCTGTGTTATCTAATGTATCAACCAGGCAAAGACTTTCAAACTCTGCATAGCTGCCTGTTTTTTGTTTGTAGGTATATTCAATATTGAGGTTGGCAATATAGTAGGGCAGTATGGCCAGTTCGTTGGCGTGCAGTTCGTTTTTGTATTTGTATTCTACTTTGTTTTTGGGGAGGAAGTCGATAATGTCGCAGATAAATGTACCGGTGCCGGTAGCAGGGTCGAGTATCTCTACATTTTTATCGGCAAGCGTTTTACCAAAATGTTTGTGCAGTAAATAATCGGTGCTCTTGATCATGAACTGTACAATTTCATTGGGTGTATATACAATGCCCAGCCTGTCGGCAGCTTTTGGGTTGTAGGCTTTGTAAAAGTTTTCGTACACCACTTTTAAGAACTTCTGTTTTTCGTGGTGGTCGGCAATGCCTGCTGCAGCAGCATTAATGGTTTGGTAGTAGTGCTGTATGCTGGCAAGTGTGCTGCGGCGGGTGGCTCCTGTAAAAAAGGTGTCGACCACTTTGTTTAGTTCCCGTGCAATATTGTTTTCCTGGTGAAAATGCGGTTCATCAAAAATGGTGTTGAAGATATCGGCACTGAGTATGTGCTGTACCATCATTTCCTGTACATCATCTTCCGTAATATCGGGGTTAATGCTTTGGCGTGCCAGTTCAAGAAAAGCATGTGCGGCTTTGTTATAAGTTTCGTTTTTCTTTTCCTGTTCTTCAATAATGCTGTGCAGTGTTTCGGTAACCTTTGGAATATCTTCCCTGAACTTATCAATGGCCTGGCGGAAGTCGGTAATTTCCTTTCGCTCAAAGTTTACAAAACGGGTGAGGAGTTTATCGAGTGCTTCTTCATCGTCCATTGAAGTACGCATGACTTCTGCACTGTGCTGGATGAGTACGGCAGTGGTACTGTCTTCAAAAAGTATATTATCGTTGGGGTAGTTTTTAGCAAACTTCTTGCGTATTTCTTCATCAATATCATCGGCTTCGTCCTTGCTTTCCCAGTAGCCATGATCGAGACGCAGCATGTCTTTCAACGTACCATCGGGGGTAACTGTTTTACCGCTTTTTGTTTTTAAACTTATTTCGGGAATGAGCATGAGGTCTTTGCTCTTTGCATATTCATCCAGCAGTTTCTGAAAGGCAAAACGGATGGCAGTTTCTTTATTGGTTCCTCCAAAATGTTTCAGTCGTTCAAGATCGTTATGAAAAGTTTTGATGGCGTAGGTGCTCATGTATATTGACTATTTAATGGGTAGTGCAAAGTAAGGAAAAAAGGGGAAGATAGTGGGTAGCCAATAGCTGTTAGCTGCGAAGAACCTGCTACTTAATAATTTACTTCGGGGATTTGTTATTGTTTTATTTATCTCAGTGTCTTCCGCTACGCTTCAGATGAAAGCAAATCACAAGAGAAAATGAAAAAATAAAAGTGAAAAATTAACAAACACAGACTCGTTAACTATTACAAGCTGCAGTTGTATGACATTTAAAACATCATATGAAAAAACTTTACCTGCAGCAATAACATAGTTATTTAAACCTGAATTAAAATATTTTCACCTGCTTCAGCAAACAGCTATCAGAAAAGCGGCCTGCCTTTTAACAACAGGCTGTACCGTTGCAATGCTTCAAGAAAATAGTAATCGGCATAAACCAAGGGCACATTAATCTCCGAGTTATGTGGAATACTTCCCACACTTTGTGTGAGCAGAAAATGACCATTTGTTCCTAATGGAGCACGGTAAGCAGGGCTTGCTAAAGAATGCAGCATTTCAACACCTGTTGCCCTGTATTCATTGCTTTTTCCTTTGCTGTAAATACTCAGCTCCATTAATGCAGAAGCCACAATTGCCGCTGCTGAAGCATCCCTGTAAAGCGTTTGAATATTCTTTGCATTTGAATTTACTCCGGGTGTATAACCAGGTTGCAAAGCATTGAAGTCCCAGTATGGAATTTTATCGGCAGGCAGGTTTTTATGATGAATAAAAAAACCGGCAAGACCTTCAGCCGTTTTTAAAAAGCGGGCATCTTTCGTTTTACGATACACCATTGTAAAGCCATAAAGAGCCCATGCCTGTCCCCTTGCCCAGGTGGAATTATCGGCATAACCCTGTGCTGTTTCCTGTGCTGTAACATTTCCTGTAATTGTATCATAACAAACAACATGACAGGTGCTGTAATCATCCCTTACATGATTTTTCATTGTGTTCAGTGCGTGAGTAACTGCTATATGTCTGAAACTTGAATCGCCTGTTACTTCACTTGCAAAAAACAACAATTCAAGATTCATCATATTATCAATGATTACCGGAAAATTATATACTTTATTTCCATGCCATGACTTGAATGTATTCCATGATTTAATACAGCCTGTTACAGGGTTAAACCGTGTACTGAGTGAGCGTGCAGACTGAACCAATATTTTTTTATATTCCTCACTCCCGGTAATTCTGTACGCATTCCCGTAACTGCAGTACATCATAAATCCAAGATCATGATGCTGCGTAAAATTCTGAAGCGGCTCAAGGTTCTGCGTCCATTCCTGAGCGGCTCTTTTTATTTCCGGGTCTTTTTTCTGTCCGTATAAAAGCCACAAGCTGCCCGGGAAAAAACCCGATGTCCAATCGTACATATCAGTAGCAACCAACCTGTTATTTTTATTTATGGTTCTTGGAAAAGCCGATTTGTTTACGCCAGCATCCTTCAGCATCAGTTTTACCTGCCGGGCTGCATAATTAAAATTCTCCTTAACAAATGCAGGTTCGTTCTTGCTGCTGAAGGACAATGAAAGAAATGCAAATAAAATAATCAAAAAAATAAATTGTTTCATCTGACCGCTTTTAGTATTTACAGATTGATTTTTCATAACCGCAAAAAAGAAATGATGGTTTACTGCACCGGGCGCAGCAAGCAGGATAAACGGATTGAGTTACTTACATTACAACCAGTAAGTTATTTAGCCAGTAAATATTCCATTTCCTGCACCAATCAAGAGGGTTAAAGCGGTGCAATATAAATAAGTTTGCTTTGCACTTCACATCGCTCCACCATAATCGATAAAAAAGAAGAAGTTCAATTATTTAAAACCTTAGCCGGTCAAGAACAGGATTTTTACATTTAAACGATTCTTTGACCAGCCTGTTTCTTAAAGCATACTTCTCCCGGCAAAACAGTTCTGTAACTGAAGAGCCTGTTTAATTGATTTTTCCTTTTGCAGCATATTTATATACCTTTACTGTAATTGCCATTGCAGTATATGATTCATTATCACTCATATGATGATAACAAACTTCTGTCGCTCCTGTCCAATAATGACGAAGAGGCATTTACTGAAATTTATAACAGATACTGGGAAAAGCTTGTTGCAGTTGCATATAAAATACTCAGGAATACAGCGTTTACAGAGGATGTTGTTCAGGATGTTTTTGTTAACTTATGGAAAAGCAGGCATGAAATGTCAATTCAGTCATTAGAAAATTATTTGGCAACTGCTGTAAAATATGCTGTATTTAGTAAACTGAAAAGTATTTCAAGAGCAAGAGAATTTGAAAAAAACAATACGATTGTTCAGGAAATAAATCCTCAAATAGAATCGTCGCTGCACTGTAAGCGAATACTGGAACTTGTTTCAATGGAAATTGAAAAGCTACCCAAAAAATGCCGTATTATCTTTAAATACAGCCGGGAAAAAAACATGAATGCAAAAGAAATTGCCGGTATTCTCCAGATTTCGCCCAAAACAGTTGAGAACCAGATAGGCAAGGCCATCAAGCAACTAAAATTAGCCACAAAGGAGATGTGATTTTCCTGTAACCAGGCATCAGTTATACAGGAGTCAATTTTTTTTTAGAAAAAAATGGGGGTAGTTCCATTTTTACCACTCTATATATTGTAATACTGAAACCCAACGATGCTATGCTTAGTCAACAGGAGATAACAGAGTTGATTGAAAAATTTCAATCAGGAACAATTTCCAAAGAAGAAAAACACCTTCTGGACGAATGGTATCATTCATTCGACGAAGATGATAATGACATTGAATTTGTTATTAATGAATCACGTCTTGACTTTAAAAACAGGTTAAAGCAGAAAATTCAGGAATCAATAGACCAGCAACCTGTTCGTGAAATACGCCCTTTATACAAAAGGAGAATATGGTATGCAGCCGCAGCCACTGTTATTGGAGTTCTTGCCCTTTCCTATTTTTTAATTTCACAGAATTTTTCAAAAAATCAGCAAACTGCTAACAGCTCATCACAGCTTTCAGAGCTGCACGACGTAGCCCCTGGAAGTAACAAAGCTGTGCTTACTTTAGCCGACGGCTCCACTGTTGTATTAGATACCGCCGCAAACGGAGTTATTCACCAGCAAGGTGACATCAAAGTTCAGAAACTCAATAATGGTTTACTGTCGTATGCGGCAAACGGAAACAGCACCGCTTTAAACGAAAAAACTGAGTACAATACTATTTCCACCCCCCGTGGCGGGCAATACCAGATAACATTATCAGACGGGACGAAAGTATGGCTGAATGCAGCTTCTTCAATCCGTTTTCCTGTAGCATTTACCGGTAATGAAAGACGGGTTGAAATTACCGGTGAAGCCTATTTTGAAGTGGCAAAAAATAAGTTAATGCCATTTAAAGTAAAAGCTACTTCTGCTGAAGTGGAAGTACTTGGCACACATTTTAACATCAATGCGTATGACGACGAAGCGTTTGTTAAAACAACCTTGCTTGAAGGAAGTGTAAAAGTTTCAGCAAAAGACTCCCCCCGTAATTTTAAAATACTCACACCCGGACAACAGGCAAGCATTTCGCCATTAGCTGTTATTGCAGTAAGTAATGATATTAATTTACCGGAAGTGATGGCCTGGAAAAATGGGCTGTTCCTGTATAAAGGAGCAGATATACACGCTGTTTTAAGGCAAATTTCCAAATGGTATGATGTGGATATCGAATATCGTGGAAATGTTACTGCTCACTTTACCGGCCAGTTGAAGAGAGAGATGTTTGCTTCAAAACTGTTGGAAAAAATTGCCTTAACAGGAGAAGTTCATTTCGCTATTGAAGGCAGGAAAATTATTGTATCACCATAAACGATCAACTATGCTGAATAATGTAAAATATATTTCTACTGTAAGCAGTGACGGATAGCTGCAAAACCAGAATCAAAAAAAGCCGGGTTCCGTTGGAGCGAAACCCGGTAGAATTTGAGTACACAAAAAACACTATTGCTGTAATATCATTTGATTAACTCAAACATTTCAAATTTATGAAATTAACTGCTCTTCGCAAGTACGATTGCTGCGAGAACGAATTGTTTATTAAATCTTTTAGGATCATGAAACTAACTTTAGTTTTATTGCTTGCGGCCTGTTTGCAGGTAGGTGCTAAAAGTTATGCTCAGAAAATCACATTACAGGGTAAGAATATCCCTCTTCAGATAGTATTTGATGAAATAGGAAAACAAACAGGCTACAATTTTCTTTATACTGAAGAAGTACTTTCCCTTGCAAAAAAAATTGATATTAATGTAAAGAAAGCAAGTATTGAGGAAGTTCTGGAATACAGCTTCAGGGATCAGCCTCTTACTTATACAATCAATGAAGGTACCATTGTTGTAAAAAGGAAGGAATCTGCAAATACTGTACCGGCTACACCTCCCCCGCCACCGCTAAGAATCAAGGGGGTTGTAACAGATGAAAACGGAAAGCCACTGGCCGGAGCAAGTGTGCTTATAAAAAACACGAAAACCGGTACAACAACAAATGAGAAAGGAGAATTCCAGATAACCACTGATGTTCAAAAAGCAGTGCTGCAGGTTTCGTATGTAGGTATGGAAACAAGGGAAATAACAGTGAGTACAAGTGAAACAATGACCATTGTACTTAAACCAGCTATCATACAGCAACAGGATGTGGTTGTAGTAGGATACGGCCGGCAAAAGGCCGTTACCGTTACTGGCGCAATCAGTTCGGTAACAGGTAAAGACCTTGTAAGCACACCTGTTTCCAACATAACCAATATGCTTGTAGGCCGCAGTTCAGGCATCAGTGCTGTTCAGGGCAGTGGTGAACCGGGGCAAAATTCAGCCACCATCCGTATCCGTGGTATAGCTACATTAAACGGACAGGATCCCTTAATTGTTATTGACGGAATACAGCAACCTGCCGAACAGCCTTACATTGTTTTAAACGCAATGGATGCAAACGAAATAGAAAATGTGAGTGTGCTGAAGGATGCGTCGGCCACAGCAGTGTATGGAATAAGAGGAGCAAACGGAGTAATTGTAATTACCACAAGAAGAGGAAGAATAAACCGGCCTCAGTTCAGCTTTACCGTAAACAGCGGTATTTCAAAAGCAACTTCGTTATTACGTACGGTTGGTTCATACGAATTTGCTTTATTCAGGAATGAAGCAGTAAAAGGTGCCCAGGCATTCGGCAACCACACATACGATAATTTATTGTTTTCGGATGATGAGCTGTGGAAATTTAAAAACAACAGAGATTATACCGAAGCTGAAGTTGATGCGATGAGCAACCTGACCGCTGAACAAAAAGCACAGCTAAAAAACAGCCCGGCTATTTATTATACCAGCCACAACTATTACAGGGAACAATTTGGCGGAACCGGTAACCAGCAACAGTATAACCTTAATATTTCGGGTGGAACTGAAAAAGTAAAATACTTTACCTCACTCGGGTATTATCACCAACAAGGTATTTTAAACAACACCAATTATTACGGTTCCAATACAAACCCGGATTTTAAACGTTATAACTTCCGCTCCAATTTTGACATTGATGTAATCAGGAATTTTCAAATAAGTGTAAACCTGGCCGGACAAACATCAGTTGGTGCCGGCCCCGGGTATAACACAACAGCAACCAGTCTTTCTACAAGATACCAGGCAATTGCTCAAAGTATTTTAGAAAACAGTCCTTTCTGCGGGCCAGGTATTGTTGACGGGCATTTGATAACCGGCTATGTAGGCACTGCAGGTACGGCCACAAATCCACTGGGAGCAAAAGGAGCACAAAGCGGAAGCGGCACCACACCCCTTGCTGCATTATTAACGGGTGGAACTTTAACGCAATATATCACTTCACTCACAAGCAGCCTGTCTCTAAAACATACAATGAATTACCTTACCCAGGGACTCTCATCGCATGTTACAGTTGCTTATGATGACAGTTACACCAAAAACTATTCACGAAGAAACAGTGTACCCACTTACAGCATAATGAGAGACCCTTCTGATCCGAACAGAATCGTTTATATAGGCGGACAGTTAAGCTCTGCATCGTTATACGATAATTACAATAACTCCACATGGAGAAAAATTTATTTAGAAGCGGGGCTGGATTACAGAAGAGCCTTTGCCGGAAGACATAATGTAAGCGGGCTTGTTTTAGCCAACGCCCAGAAATATACAGCTAATGGCATGTCGTTCAATACACCTTCCGGTTTAATGGGATTAGTTGGAAGGGCAACTTATGATTTCAGGGAAAAATACCTGGCTGAATTTAACCTGGGTATAAACGGAACAGAAAACTTTGCTGAAAACAAGCGTTTTGGTTATTTTCCCGCAGCATCAGTTGGATGGGTGCTTTCCAAAGAACCGTTTTTTCCGGCGAACAAAATTCTTACCTGGGCAAAATTCAGAGCTTCTTACGGAGAGGTAGGTAATGATCAGCTTGGCAGCAGGCGGTATCTCTACCTGCCAAATACATGGGCATATACAGGTAGTGGATATTATTTTGGAAACAGTAATGGATCCAGTGCCAACTCTTTTTACACCGGAGCACTTGAAACCGCTTTGGGAAATAAAGACGTAACGTGGGAAAGAGCAAGAAAATTAAACATTGCCGCCGATTTTAAATTTTTCAGCAACAGGCTGTCGTTATCTGGAAGTCTGTTCTGGGAAAACAGAAATAATATCCTGGTTACACTACAAACAATACCTGCTGTTTACGGTGTTGCTTCCTCAAACGTGCCACCGGCAAACTTAGGTAAAGTAAGTAATAAGGGCTATGAAGTAGAAAGCGGCTGGACAGATGCAATCAGAAAGTTAAACTACTTTATAAAAGCAAATCTTTCGTTTGCCCGTAATAAAATAGACTATATGGCTGAAGCTCCTTATCCGTACGAATGGATGAACCAGACAGGATATGCCATAGGCCAGTACAAAGGACTGGTAACAGAAGGTTTTTACAACACACAGGAAGAACTTGCCAACAGACCTTATAATACTTACGGCAATTATGCAAAACTGGGCGACCTTAAGTTCAAGGATATTAACGGCGATGGAATCATTGACAACAAAGACATTGTTCCCATTGGCTACGCCAACCTGCCTCAGATAGCATACAATATAACCATCGGATTTAATTACAGGGGATTTGATGTATCGGCGCTTTTGATTGGCACAGCAAAGGGATCATTCCCTCAATCGGGTTATGAACTGGCCAACCCATTCAATAAAACGTACGGTTCGGTTCAGCAATATGCTTACGACGGTCACTGGACTGCTGAAAAATATGCCAATGGTGAGAAAATAACCTATCCTGAGTTTTCATTCACCGGAGGTGGCCCTAACACTCAGTTCAGTGATTTCTGGGTTAAATCCAATTCCTTCCAACGATTGAAAAATCTTGAAATCGGGTATTCATTTCTGAACAAAACAATGCTGGAGAAAGCAGGCATTAAATCAGTAAGATTCTACTTCAACGGCAATAATTTATTTACCTGGGGATCGCATCTGGTTGAAGGTGTTGATCCTGAATTATCAGATGCAGGCAGTTCGGCCACCAGCAGCAATGCCGCCGGTTATATTTACCCAATAACAAAAACATTCAATGTTGGGGTTAATGTTCAATTCTAAAGATTTAAAATAATTATAATGAAAAATCTTACATATATATTTCTCACTGGTATTCTGATTTTCGGAGTTTCCTGCCAGAAGGATTTCCTGGAGATGCCGGTATCGGGCACAACAACAGTTGATTCGGTTTTTACCACAACGGTTAAAGCACAGAGTGCCATTGCACAGGCTTACAACAAGGCATTACAGCAGGGACTACCATACCAGGGAGCGTGGAATGACTTAATACAAGAAACCATTTCAGGAGCCCTGGTGGATATCAGCAGTTGGGGAACTTTGGGAAAACCAATTGCCACAACAACAGGTTTAACAGCATCAGGCAATACAGAGGACACAAAAGGTTATGCATCTAATTTCACTGCCATACGCCAAGCCTATTTAGTTAAAGAAAATATCGATAAAGTAACCGATATGACGGCTGGCGATAAGAATATTGTAAAAGCTGAAATGCAGGCCTTAGTAGCTTACCGGTATGAACAAATGTTTATCATGTATGGCGGTGTACCGATTGTAACAAAAACGCTTTCGTCAACTGATGATTTAAATATACCACGAGCCCCGCTTAAGGCTGTTTTAGACTCAATTGTTTCCTGGTGCGATCAGTCGGCGGCTGTTTTACCCTCACAGTGGCCTGCAGCGTGGACCGGCAGAATGACCAAATCGGCTGCACTGGCTATCAAAGCAAAAGCGTTGATGTATGCTGCACGTCCTTTATTTAATGCAACATCCCCTTACCTGGAAAATGGTACAAATAATAATCTTATCTGTTTTGGCAGTTACGATGCCAACAGGTGGAAAACTGCTGCAGAAGCCTGCGAAGCTGTTATTACAGAAGCAGAAACGAACGGAGGAGCACAGGTTATAAACACCGGCAATCCCCTTGCAGATTACGGAACAGCAACTTCCACTCCGGGTAACGTAGAAGTATTGCTTGGATTTAAAATGGAGTACGACTGGGCAACCAATGTGCTTTACAACCTGCATACATGGAATGGTTATGCCTTTGTTTTAACCAGCAATTTCCTCGCTAATTATTATAAGGCCGATGGTACTGACCAATCCTGGCCAGCAATCGGTGAAGTCCGCACCTTCAGCGATTATACAACCCGTATGAACCAGATGGAGCCTCGTTTTAAAGCTGATTTCTGGGCTTACGGAATAAGCGCATGGAATAACCCCAATGATAACAACTGGAGTAACAGTACACTCTTTAAAACAGGCTGGACAAGTCAGAATGGTTGCGCACAGTCAGTAAAGTTCTGGTACAAAGCCGGGACAAGGAACTGGTTTGAGTTTCCCATCTTCAGACTTGCTGCTTATTATTTAAGTGCTGCCGAAGCATACAATGAAATGGGGCAGCCCTCTAATGCACTAACAAAATTAAATGTGATCCGTCGCAGAGCCGGTTTGCCAGAGATTGCTGAGACCGATCAGGTTAAGCTGCGTGCAATAATACAAAGAGAATGGGCAGTGGAATTTTTTGGTGAAAACTACCGCCTGCATGACGTTAAACACTGGAAACTTCCAACTATCGGAAGCGGGATTATTGGCGGCCCTATGCGGATATTCGCTTACAATAATCTTTCATATATACAACTATCCGGTAATACAAATTACCAGGATTATGTAATATACCAGGGTTTCTGGGCTCCGAGACAATACCTGAATCCTTTCCCCCAAAGTGAGGTAAATAAAGGTACAGTTCTTCAAAATCCGGGCTACTAATTCTTACAAGATAAACCGGGAATATTCATTGTATAAAAAATAAAGAATGAAAAATAACAATATAAACATATATCTGTTTCGCATTTTTCTGCTTCAGATCGGGCTATTCTGCATTACCTGCAGTAATGTTAATGCCCAGAAAAAAACAGCGAAAGAAGATTCGTTAAAAGTGATTTTGCACGAAAAAGATTCAAAACATTCTGAACAGGGGGCATTACTTGAGATCAATAAAAAAATGTCAACTGCTGCGGTTTCTGCTGTAAGCGGAGATATTTTATTTAAAACTCCCGTGGCAAACCTTACAAATACACTTTATGGCAGGCTTCCGGGATTAACAGTACAGCAGCAATCAGGAGAGCCCGGATATGATGCCGCTTCAATGGCAATTAGAGGTGCCGGCACTTATGATAATGCAGGCCTTTCTGTTTATGTAGATGGGTTTCAAACCACGCTTTCTTATTTTCAGTATCTGTCGCCTTCAGAAATTGAAAGCATTGCTGTTTTAAAAGATGCAGCTTCCTTATCAATCTTTGGTATGAAAGGGGCAAACGGCGTTTTATGGGTAACAACCAAAAGAGGCACCATCAGTAAACCGAAAGTACAGTTCCAGGTTGTAAGCGGAGTACAGCAGGCAATGAAAATAAACAAACCTCTGAATGCTTACGAGTACGCAAAGTTCTATAACCAGGCAATCAGTAACGACCGTTATACAAACAATGCTTACCAGTATGTTTGGACTCCAAAATATACCGATGCTCAATTAGAAGCATATCAAAACGGAACGGGTGTGAATGTGGACTGGTACGACCAGGTATTAAAAACCAATACGCCTTATATTGATGGTAATTTACTGTTCAGCGGTGGAGATAAAACCACCAAATATGCTGTAGTGCTCGACTACACAAGAGACCAGGGATTGTATGATGTTGCAACAGGCAGTACAACATCCAATGCACAGATTCAACGTTTTAATTTAAGGAGTAACCTGGATTTTAATTTCTTTAAAATTTTTGAAGCAAAAATTGATCTTGGCGGAAGAATTGAAGACAGGAGATACCCCAATTATGCAGGGTATTCATTATGGGCAGATATGGCTTCATATCCATCCAATATTTACCCTGTTAAAGATACTGCAACCGGGCAATGGTCGGGTACAACTATTTATCCTAATAATCCTATGGGAAGTATAAAAGCACTTGGATGGTCATCTTCACACGACAGAACACTGCAGGCCAATTTCAACTTAAAAGAAAGATTAGATTTTATTACTCAAGGGCTGTATCTGAATGAAGCAGTATCTTTTAACACATGGGCCAGAAGTTCAGCAAGCAAAACAGCAACTTATGCCCGTTTTTATAACGGAGTTCAGACAACAACAGATAAAAGCACTGACATCGTTGCAAATGGCACATCTCCTACCAACCAGTACGACTGGAAACAGGCAATGATTACATTAGGTTATGACCGGACATTCGGATTGCACGATGTTGCTGCCGGGGTAAATTATTATGCAAGCAATTATCTCGTGGACTGGGGTACCAATCAATTAGGATTAAATACAGGCAACAATATTTTTTATCATTACGAAAACATCAGTGGCCGTTTCCATTATCAGTACAATGAAAAGTATATAGCCGAATTTGGATTTGCTGTAAGCGGTTCGGACAATTATGCACCGGGAAATAAATGGGGATTCTATCCTGCTGTATCTGCCGGATGGATTCTGTCGAACGAAGGTTGGCTGAAAAAAAGTTCCTATGTAAACTTTTTAAAGCTGAGAGCATCGGTTGGAAAAACAGGAAATGATGTTTCTAATGCAGGAAGATATTTATTCCAGCAATACTTTTCATCAAACGGAAGTTTTTATACAGGAAATAACGGGTTATCAACCAATACAGGATTAGTACAGTCGTACGTACCCTCTGCCGATATTTTCGCCGAAGAAAGTATGAAATATAACATTGGAGCAGATGCAACCTTGTTTAAGCATCTGTCATTGACTTTCGACTACTTTATTGACAAACGCAGCGGTATTATAACACAGGATAATTCTTATTCGGGTGTGTTTGGTTCAACAGCGCCTTACCGTAATGTGGGAAAGGTTACCAATAAAGGATTTGAGATCATGGCATCGTATTCAAATAAAACAGGAAGAGTTGGCTATACAGCAGGAGGCTATATTGCCTATGCTAAAAACAAAATAGATTACATGGCCGAAGTGCCGCCTGTAAATGATTTCAGTAAATCAACCGGATTGTCAATCGGCACACCGAAAGGGCTTATTGCAACCGGACTGTACCAGTTAAGCGATTTTAATGCAAACGGAACATTACGGTCACCGTTGCCAGCATCCGGTTTTGGCACTGTGCAGCCTGGTGATATTAAATATAAAGATCTGGATGGCAATGGAATTATTGATCAGAACGATGTAACAGACATAGGCAAACCTTCGTTTCCTCAACTTACGTATGCCTTTAATGTTGGAGTCAACTACAGCAACATTGACCTCAATGTATTCTTTCAGGGAGCCGGTTTAAGAGATGTAAACATATATTCTGCTGCTTATTCACAAACTGTAGCGTATGTAAATAACGCCAACGCTTATGCCATTGCAAAAAACGCATGGGCATATTATCCATCTCAGGGAATTGATACAAGAGCTACTGCCACCTATCCACGGTTAACTACGGTTGCCAATACCAATAACTATCAGAATTCCACCTTCTGGATTAAGAATGGCAGTTTTCTACGCATCCGCAACATTGAGTTAGGATATACCATTCCGGAAGATGTGCTGAAAAAAGCACATATCGAAAAACTGCGTATTTACATCAGTGCAATAAACCCGGTTACATGGAGCAGTTTATGGAGTAATTATAATATCGATCCCGAAACCAATTCAGGATATCCCGGATTAAAATCCTATAACGCCGGACTGTCACTTGTGTTTTAATCAGTAAAAAAGTAAATCATGAAAACAAAAAATAAATATATATTATTCTTACTGGCTTCGCTGCTGATGATTGCCGGAAGCGGTTGTAAGAAGGGCTTTTTAGATACTAAAATTGATACGGCACAAACAACCGAAACAATTAATTCAAATTATAACACTCTTGCACAGTTTGCGGCTGCGCCTTATGTGTATGTACGGAATGAATTTTCAATTTTAGATAATAACCTTTTTGCAGCAGCATGTGATGAGGCCGTTCAGACATCCCCATCATCCAATGCTTCTCTTTTTAACAGGGGAAGCTGGAACGCAACAAATAATCCTGATAATTATTATTCTTCCTATTACGCAGGTATAAGAGCTGCGAATTATTTCATTGAAAATTCTGTTAACTACAAAGCATTACTGGCCAGCAACAGGGATACGTTTTCCAATACCGGAAACATCAGTTACTATAATGATGTTGCCAGCATTGCATGGTACCGGGCAGAAGCTCATATACTACGAGCTTACTTTTACTTTGAGCTCTCCAAACGTTACGGAGGAGTTCCTCTGGTTACAAAAGTGTTATCGGCTGAAGACAATTCCAATATTCCAAAATCAAACTACGACAGTATTGTCAATTTTATTGTAAATGAAGTTGATACTTACAAAGACAGTCTGCAGGCTAACTGGAAAACTTCTTCTTTTTCAAATTACGATGGCAGGTTATCGAAAGGTCCGGCTCTCGCACTTAAAGCCCGTGCGTTACTTTTTGCGGCAAGTCCGTTGCACAATACCACCAATGATGTTGCCAAATGGAAAAAAGCTGCTGCAGCTTTAAACGATGTAATTGTTTTTGCAGGTGGTGCAGGAGGTTATGCTGTTACCACTAATTATGGCAACTACTTTCTTAATAATACTACATTAACCGATAATGAAACGATCTGGGCTATACGGTATGCGGCCAATAATACGCTCGAAACCAGGAACTATCCCATAGCTACAAGCGGCGGCAACAGTGGCATTACCCCTACCCAGAACCTGGTTGCAGATTATGAGTATAACGGAACGCCTGATCCAACAAATCCGTATAAAAACCGAGACCCGAGACTTGCCGCCACCATAGTAACCAATAACAGTACATGGAACAGCAGAACAATTGTAGAATCTACAGGAGGAACTGATGACATGGCCAATACCAATGCAAGCAAAACCGGTTTTTATTTAAAGAAATTTCTGACTGATAATTTAAACCTCACCCAATCGCAAACCGTAGTTCATAACTGGCCGGTTTTCAGATATTGTGAAGTGTTGCTGGAATATGCCGAAGCTATGAACGAATCTTATGGCCCGGCAAATGACAATGGTTACGGTCTCACTGCACTGGCTGCTCTGAATAAAGTGCGTACAAGAACAGGTGTTGCCATGCCGGCTTCAGCAGCATCGGATCAGGTAAGTTTAAGAACCGTAATAAAACATGAAAGAAGAATTGAACTTGCTTTTGAAAATCACCGCTACTGGGATTTGCTCAGATGGAAAGATGCAGAGTCCGTTCTTTCCCAGCCAATACAGGGTGTAAAAGTAGTGAAGAACAGTAATGGCACTTACAGTTATACCACTTTTACAGTTGAGAGCAGGGTTTTCAACGCTTCAAAAATGTATTATTATCCATTCCCTCAAACAGAAATTAATAAATCAAATGGTGTTTTAATACAAAATACCGGCTGGTAAGCTATTTGGCAATGAATATTCAAAATATAAAAAATAGTTGTATGAAAAATATGATAAAACTTCTTTTTACGCCCTGGTTGCTGGCAGGAGTTATACTCTTTTTTAACTCGTGTAAAAAATCTGACAGTGATACAGATTATGGTTACGCTAAAATTTACCTTCCACAGGCAATAAATTTATCGGCCGGAGTTAACAATAATTATCCTGTTCCAAGCGGCACCGATTCAACAACATATAATTACAAAATTGATGCAGTAAATAAAAAACTCAATATTATACTGGGTGTTTCTGTTTCAGGAGAGGCTGCTTCTGCAGGCTACACTGTTAACATAAAAACCAACAGCGATACAGTGAACCAGTTAATTGCTAATGGAACATTAGATGCGTCAACAGTGCTTATGCCTGCATCAATTTATTCTCTGCCGACACAACTATCAGTACTCCCGGGAGTAAGAAGCAATACTTTTTTCCTGTCTGTAGATATTGCACAGCTAAAAGCAAATTATACCGGTAAAAAACTGGCACTTGCAGTGAAACTAAGTGAGCCTACAACTTACCCGCTGAATGAAAGTATATCCACAGCAATTGTTATTGTAAATGTAAATTCATTAACCCTGTAATGTTATCGAACTCAATCTGTTTTCATTTAAAACAAGGTCGTTTTATTTACTTAAAAAATTAATTTCATGAAACTATCATTCAATATAAAATCAGCAGGGATGGTTATAGCTGTTAGTGCAGTTGTTTTAAGTTCCTGTAAAAAAGATCCGAGTTTTGTTACTCCTGTAACTGAAGGTGCAAAACCGGCAGCAGCATTCACCAACACTTCAGGATCCCTTGCAATTTCATTCACCAATACTTCTGTAAACCTGCAGTCATCCTACTGGCAGTTTGGCGATGGAGACACATCTTCTGCTGCATCTCCGGCACACACGTATGCTGTTGCGGGAAAATATACAGTTACCTTAAAAGTTGTCAGTGATGCAGGTTATGCAGATGTGTTTTCAAAAACAATCACAGCAGCGGTTCCGGCAGTGGCATCTTTTACTTCAGCCACTGCATTTGCTACGAATGTGCTCTTTACTAACACATCCACATCTGTTGACACAACTGCTGCAGTTCCTTATTTATGGGATTTCGGTGACGGAAGTGCAACTTCTACTTCTAAAAACCCCGACCATAAATTCGCTGCGTATGGTACATACAATGTTAAACTTAGAGTAATAGGGCTTTTGGGCGATACGGCTTACATTACTAAGGCAGTAAATGTTGTTGATGATAATTTATTACTGGGCGGCAGTATGGAATTAACAGATGCTCCGTATTGGACATCCTTAAGTTCTCAAACCGGTGTTGGTAAGGAATTTGGATATACAGGTGATAAGCCAACTGCAGGTTATAACGGGTGTTTCCGTTTTAAATCATACGCTAATAGTGGTGGAACAAGTCAATCATTAATTTATCAGGCAGTGTCGGTTACGGTGGGTAAAAAATATTATTTATCTGCACAGATAAAATTACCTTCTGGCAGTAAAAATTGTTATTTCCATTTTTATATATCAACCAGTGCCAGTTCCTGGGTTGAAAGTACGAATATGTGGATGGGTTTTAATACATGGCATGGGTGGAGCAGTACGGCTGTAGATGGTGATTTAATGACCAAGAATATTAGCCAGGGTGGTTCGTATGGAGTAGGTGCAGCTACAAGTGATATTTATACAGCAACAACAAGCACTATTTATATAGGTATTCAGGCCGGCACATGGCAAGGCTCTTCTAATGGCGATTATCTTATAGATAATGTGAGGTTTGTTCAAGTTAACTAAAGAACCGCAGGTAGTAGTTTTAATAACAATGAAATAAGTCAGAAAATTTTACAGCATTTTAATCTCAATAAATAGAATATGTTTTTGAAGAACAGAATAAAGACCTGTTGCCTTTTCGGTTTAGCATCCATCATGTGGCTGAGTGTTTTTTCTCAACGTAAAACAATTGATCAGAAAGTTGATTCGGTATTAAAGCTGATGACGCTGGAGGAAAAGATCGGACAGATGAATCAATATACGGGAGATTGGGCGGCAACGGGCCCCATAACCAAAGACGGGAATAAGCAAAGCCAGATACGGAAAGGATTAATAGGAAGCATGCTTAATATTAAGGGAGTCGATCATACCCGAACGCTGCAGGAAGTAGCGATGCAGTCACGCCTGAAAATTCCGTTACTGTTTGGTCAGGATGTGATTCACGGTTACCGTACCATTTTTCCTGTACCATTAGGCGAAGCAGCAAGCTGGGATCTGGCAGCCATTGAGCTCAGTGCCAGGATAGCCGCAACCGAAGCAAGCGCATCCGGTATTCACTGGACCTTTGCGCCGATGGTTGATATAGCCCGTGATCCCCGTTGGGGCCGTGTAATGGAAGGAGCAGGAGAAGACCCTTATCTCGGCAGTTTAATTGCCAGAGCAAGAGTAACAGGTTTCCAGGGTAAAGGGCTGGGTAATATCAATTCAGTAATGGCCTGTGCCAAACACTTTGCAGCGTATGGAGCAGCCGTTGGTGGAAGAGATTACAACAGTGTGGATATGAGTCTCCGGCAGTTGTATGAGACCTATCTTCCTCCATTTAAAGCAGCAGCCGAAGCAGGAGCAGCAACGTTTATGAACTCGTTCAACGACATAAACGGCATTCCTGCAACAGGTAACAAATACATTCAGCGTGATATATTAAAAGGCCAGTGGAACTTTAAAGGATTTGTAGTGAGCGATTGGGGCAGCATTGGAGAAATGATTCAGCACGGATATGTAAAAGATAATTACGAAGCAGCCCTTTCTGCAGCCAATGCAGGGAGTGATATGGATATGGAAAGCCGCAGTTACATCAACCATCTTGCAAAACTGGTAAAAGAAGGCAAAGTAAAGATGAGTGTGGTGGATGATGCAGTGCGCCGTATTCTGCGTAAGAAATTTGAGATGGGATTGTTTGATGATCCGTACCGGTTCTGCAATGAAACAAGAGAAAAAGCAGAATGGAATAATCCTGAACATTTAACTGTTGCAAGAGATATTGCGAAGAAAAGTATTGTGCTGCTGAAAAACGAAAAACAATTGTTACCCGTCAGCAAGCAAACAAAATCAGTTGCATTAATTGGTCCGTTTGTAAAAGCCGTGAGCGATCATAACGGATTCTGGAGTTACGACTGGCCCGATGATACTGCAAGGATTGTTACGTTGTGGGATGGAGTGAAATCGAAGCTTGGCACAGATGCAAAAATGCTTTATGCCAAAGGATGTAATATCAACGATTCAAACCGCACCGGTTTTCAGCAGGCAGTTGATGCAGCAACTGCTGCAGATATTGTTATCCTCAGCGTTGGCGAAGCAAGAGATATGAGCGGCGAAGCAAAGAGCAGAAGCAATCTTCATTTGCCCGGTGTGCAGGAAGAATTAATACAGGCAGTGGTTGCAACAGGCAAACCTGTTGTGGTGTTGATCAGTGCCGGTCGTCCATTGGTGTTTAACTGGACAGCCGATCATGTTCCTGCCATTCTTTACACCTGGTGGCTGGGAACAGAAGCAGGTAACGCTATTGCCGATGTATTATTTGGCGATTATAATCCTTCCGGTAAGCTGCCGATCACATTTCCAAGAACCGAAGGACAGGTGCCGATTTATTACAACCATTACAATACCGGCCGCCCGGCAAGAAATGATAGCGATAAACTGTACCGCTCGGCTTATATTGATTTGTCAATTTATCCGAAATTCCCGTTTGGTTACGGACTGAGCTATTCAAAATTTGAGTACAGTAATTTATCAGTAAGTAAAACATCACTCAAAGGCAATGAACCGTTAAAGGTATCGGTAACGGTAACCAATACCGGCAGTTTTGACGGAGAGGAAGTGGTGCAGTTGTACATCCGTGACTTAGTAGGTTCGGTAGTTCGCCCGGTGAAAGAACTGAAAGGGTTCCAGAAACTGATGATCAAAAAAGGCGAAAGCAAAACAGTCACATTCACTGTTACAACCAATGATCTCAAATTCTATAACGATGCTCTGAAATACGACTGGGAAGCCGGCGAGTTTGAAATTATGGCCGGAACGAACTCAACAGATGTCCTCAGTAAAAAAATAAACTGGGCTAAATAATTCTGTCTGTTTATTGTATTCATACTGATCCTGATTAGTTTCAAAACTAATCAGGATTATTTTTTTCCTGTTTTAATAAAAACCTGCAATAGCCTAATTTTGCGGCTTATTCAAATTTAAAGGATGTTACTTCTAACTAAAATATTTCACTTTGAAATGGCGCATGCAATTGATGGCTATGATGGCATGTGTAAAAATATACATGGGCATTCGTACGAGCTGCATGTAACTGTTGGTTCTGTTCTTAAGGAGCAGGAATTTATTCCGCCTCCCGGTTTTTTACTTGATTTTAAAGATCTGAAAAGGATTGTAAACAAAGCAGTTGTTGAATTATTCGATCATAAACTTGTACTTTCCCGAAATTATATTACTAAACATAAAGAAGTGAACGAGCAGGAAAACCTGGTGGTATGGGATGCGGAGCCAACTGCCGAAAACCTGTTACTATTTATGAAACGTTTAATACAGAAGGATTTACCTGTTGATATGAAACTGGTTGAAATGAAACTCTATGAAACCAAGAATTCATACGCAACCTGGCGTGATGGTGAATTGAGCTAACAAGGTTCGTGACTTTTAATTTTCTATAAAATGTCAAAAAGTAAAATTATAGCAACAAGACTTAACGAAGTTTTACTAAACGGACATTGGATTGCAAATACCAATTATAAAGAGCAGTTAGTAAGCATAGATTGGAAACAAGCAACAACCCGCATTTACAATCTAAATACAATAGCGCATTTAACCTTTCACATCAACTATTATCTTGGTGGTATTTTGAATGTTTTAAACGGGGGTAAGCTTGAAATCAGAGATCAGTACAGTTTTGATCTTCCTGAAATTGGCAATGAAGAAGACTGGAATAAACTGCTGAATGAATTTCTTTCTAATGCGGAGTTTTTTGTAAAAAAAGTGGAACAGTTGAATGATGAACAGCTTGATATGGTTTTTGTTGATGAAAAATATGGAACTTATTTGCGCAACATTGAAGGTGTAATTGAACATAGCTATTATCATTTGGGGCAGATTTCACTAATCAGAAAAATGATTGTTGAAAACGGGTAAAAAAATGAAGAAGCCAACTACTTGCTTTTAGCAGATTCCTGTTTGAGAATAAATTTATCTTTAATAACCGTTTGTACAGGCGTATTGCCAATTTTACTTTCGAGCCAACTAATAATGTCTAAATAAACAAAAGCTCTTGTCTCAAACCGGTTGCCTTCATATTTGCGTATGCGCTGAAGTAATTTTTCAAATGCAGATTTAAACTTATCGGGCGAAAGATTAAACGACTGACGCAAAAATTTAAACATCTCTTCTTCCACTGCACTCAGGTTTTCCATTTTGCCCATAAACCGGTAAACAGATTTTATGAGGTATTCAAGAAGATCAAAATTTCTCAGTTCATAATGTGCAATTAAATGCAGAAGCCTTGCATAACATTGCAGGTCGGTACGGAGATCAACTTTCCAGTTGATAATTTTATTAAGATATTCAATTGCTTTTTCATTATTGCCGCTTCCAAAATACAGGCATGCAATTTTATAATAAAAAGTAAGTACACGGTGCCTGTCGAGAAATAATTCAAACTCGTCCAGTTTTTCTTCAATATGTGGTACTAACCTTAACCCTTCTGTAAATGTTCCTTCTATAAAGTGCTTATTTATTTTTGCAATGTACAGATACATAAAACATAAAATGCGATGGTTTTCATTTATTTGTACCACTTTACGTTGTGAAAATTTTTCAAACAACTCAATTACTTCGGTTAGCTTTCTGTCGTTCTGCGTATCAAAATGAGCGCTCATTAAATTATGAAGCCCTTTAATGTAATGTGCAGTTTCAGCTTCAATCATTGCAGGGTAAATGTCAAAAAGGTCAACCCATTTTTGTGTATATCTGTAGTACATCAAAAAATCCTGGCGAATAAAAGCAACCCATGCATGGCATTGATAAAAATAGAGCTGTTCGTAAAACCCTTTCAGTTTTTCGGCATCTTTGGGTAAATGTTTTTCAAGATATTTTTTTGCTTCATCGCCTTCCTTTTCATTGCGTGCAACTCCGTTTTGAATAAACCAACTGTACAGCCGCAGGGAAAGGTTTGAAAGTTGGGTAATATAAGAGAGGCGCTCATCAACTACATCAGATTCTGTTGAGAGTTGATCGGCTCTATCCTGCATACTCCTTGTAATGTAGAGTGTTTCAATTTTTTTCTCAAAGAAAAGAATTTGCTGAAGATAGGTTACCTGCTCATATTGCTTTGCCTGCTCTTTCATTTTGTCTAATACTTTCAACGATTGCAGATACAAGCCTTTATTGTAAAGAATGCGGGCAAAATCCATTTGCTCGTGTAGCTGGATGGTGATGTTATCTTCCTGCTTAATAAGGCGTAAACTGGCAAGGATGCTTTTGTACAGGTGCGCTTTTAAATTTGAGAGTTGCTGTTTTGCTATACTCGGATTTTTCTTTAATAGAACAGCTTCGTCATAATCATCCATTTTGTCCAAAGCATCAAAAAGGCGGATAACTTTCAGCTCGCCATCGGATGAATGGCGTTTTATATAAAGTTTAAAATTTCTTTTTTCACTCTTTTCAAGCGACTTGACTAACTGAAACACTGTATCGGCCGAGCGGTTGGGCATCGTAATTCAATTCTGCTGAAACTCTTTTCTGCAAAGGGTTTCCGTTAAAAATATCCTCTTTATCTGTCGTAATTTACTGTAATATAAGTTTGCTGGCCCTGCCAAACAAAATTAATTTTATCGCCTTGGTTAATACTTCCTGCCTTAAAATTTTGAACGAAGTAAATAAACAATTTTCTAAACATCGATAATGATTGATATGGCCGACAAACAAGTGTTCATTTTTGATACCACTCTCAGAGACGGAGAGCAGGTTCCCGGTTGCAAGCTTAATACAACAGAAAAAATTGAACTGGCTCTGAAATTAGAAGAGCTGGGTGTTGATATTATTGAAGCCGGATTTCCTATTTCAAGTCCCGGCGATTTTGAAAGTGTTTCGCAAATTGCCGGCGTAATTAAAAATGCGTCTGTTTGCGGGCTAAGCCGTGCTGTACAGAAAGATATTGAAGTGGCAGCAGCAGCATTGAAACATGCCCACCGGCCACGTATCCATACTGGAATAGGAACCAGCGATCATCACATTAAAACAAAGTTTAACTCTAACCGGGAAGATATTCTTGAAAGAGCAAAGCAATGTGTAAAGTGGGCTAAAAATTTTGTTGATGATGTGGAGTTTTATGCTGAAGATGCAGGCAGAACAGATAACGAATACCTGGCCCGTGTAATTGAGGCAGTAATTGCTGCGGGTGCCACAGTAGTAAATATTCCTGATACAACGGGTTATTGCCTCCCGTATCAATATGGCGAAAAGATAGCGTACTTAGTTAACAATGTGCCCAATATTGATAAGGCTGTTATAAGTTGCCATTGCCATAACGATCTTGGATTGGCAACTGCTAATTCAATTGCAGGTGTTATTGCCGGTGCCCGCCAGATTGAATGTACAATAAACGGCTTAGGCGAAAGAGCAGGTAATACTTCGCTTGAAGAAGTTGTAATGATTATGAAGCAACATAGTGATCTTGGTTTTTATACCAATATCAAAACGCCCATGTTGAACCCGATGAGCCGTTTGGTAAGTGATACCATGCGTATGCCTGTGCAGCCTAATAAGGCAATAGTAGGCAGTAATGCGTTTGCTCACAGCAGTGGTATTCATCAGGATGGGTTTTTAAAAAATGCGCAAAACTATGAAATTATAAATCCGGAAGAAGTTGGTGCCGATGCAAGTAAAATTGTGCTTACTGCACGCAGCGGCCGAAGTGCGTTAGCTTACCGTTTGCATAAACTGGGTTTTCAGTTTAAGCGGGATGAAGTGGATGTTTTATATGAAAAATTTCTGATTATAGCAGATACACAGAAAGAAGTGAACGACGATGATTTGATGTCGATGGGGCATGCGTACAACACAGCAACAAGCGCTGTAATCTGATAAACATTAAATTTCCTATGCAAAAAAAAATAGCAATACTTGGAGGAGATGGAATTGGCCCTGAAGTAACGGCGCAGGCAGTTAAGATGCTGAATGCAATTGCTGAAGAATTTGATCACCAGTTTGAATATAAAGAAGGTTTAATAGGAGCTGCTGCAATTGAAAAAACGGGCTCGGCACTTCCTCAGGAAACAATTGATATATGTCTTGAAAGCGATGCTGTTTTATTTGGTGCAGTTGGTGATCCAAAGTTTAATGACCCATCTGTAAAAATTCGCCCGGAGCAGGGGTTGCTTGGCTTGCGTAAAGCATTGCAGCTTTCAAGTAATATCAGGCCAATTATTCCTTACTCTTTCTTACAACATCTTTCGCCTGTTAAACCACGTCAGCTTGAGGGGGTTGATTTTATAATTTTCCGTGAATTATCGGGAGGTAATTATCTCGGCAATAAACAAACAGCCGAAGATCTCAGTCATGCCAGTGATGTAACTGTTTACAGAAGAGAAGAGATTGAACGTATAGCACATCTCGCATTTAAATACGCACATCGCAGAAGAAAAAAAGTAACACTGGTTGATATGGCCAATGTGCTTGATACATCAAGATTGTGGCGGAGTGTGGTTTCAGAAGTGGCCATGCAGTACCCGGATGTAAATCTTGAAACAATGCTGGTGAGTAAAGCCGTAATGCAGGTGCTTATTTATCCCAAACATTTTGATGTGATTTTAACTGAAAATATGTTTGGAGATATTCTCAGTGATGAAGCAAGTGTGCTTTGCGGATCGCTGGGCATGCTGCCTTCAGCATCATTAGGAAATGGAACAGCTTTGTTTGAACCGGTGCATGGATCGTATCCTGATGCAGCAGGAAAAGATATTGCCAACCCTATTGGCGCTGTTTTATCTGTTGCACTAATGATGGAATATTTCGGTTTGAGAAAAGAAGGTCATATTGTCTTTGAAGCTGTTGACTGGACACTGAAAAACAGCTTTGTAACGAAGGATATTGATCCGGTGAATTTTTATTTTACCAGCACAGTGGGTGATTTGATGAGTGATTTTGTAACAGGAAAAATTCCCGGAGCAATTCATAAAGAAAATATTGAGTTGAGAAAATCAACAATTATATAGCCTTTCTTTTTCATTAAACAATGAAAGAAGAAAAACTAAAATAGTTCTTTGTAAATAAAACAGCAGGCGGTATATTCGCAGAACAACAAACACTATGTTGAAAAGCAGATTATATAATGTCATTAACAATATCACAGTCATTATTGTGGTTGTCATTGTCATTACTGCCATCAACGGAGGTGTTAGTTGTATCTGATTTAAAAAAACGAATTGTTATACAACCCGCCTCCGAGAGGCGGGTTTTTTTATTTTTTATTATGGCATCATATTACAACAGCGAAACAGTTTTGTATCTGAATGGTGAGTTTGTTAAAGCTGCGGAGGCAAAGATGGATTTCTACAGTCAGTCGCTTCACTATGGATACAGTGTGTTTGAAGGTATTCGTTCGTACAGAACGGTAAACGGACAAACAAAAATTTTTAAGGCAACAGAACATTACAACCGTTTAAAGGATTCTGCTCAGGCTTTAAATATGCCTTACCATTGGAGTGCAGAAGAATTGATTGAGGCAACATATGAAGTGTTGAAGCAAAATCATCTGCAGGATGCTTATATACGACCTGTTGTGTATGCCCCGGCAAATATGAAGTTTGATGTAAATGAAAAGTCGTTCATAGTAATTGAAGCATGGGAAATGCAACCGTTTCTTGGGGAAAAGCTGCTGAAGGTTTTAACAAGTTCATTTCAACGGCCTAATCCAAAGGCGTTTAAATTAACAGCAAAGGCTGCAGGTCATTATGTAAACTCCATTCTTGCAAGTCAGGAAGCACAGTCAAAAGGATATGATGAAGCATTATTGCTTGATATGAATGGCAATGCTGCAGAAGCACCGGGAGCAAACCTGTTTTATGAGAAAAGTGGAAAACTGTTTACTCCTGCACTTGGAAATATTCTTCCGGGAATTACACGGGCTACAGTGCTGGAACTTTGCAGTGAAATGGGAATTGCAGTAGAAGAAAAAACAGTTACAATAGAAGAATTGAAGAATGCTGATGCGGCTTTTTTCTGCGGTACTGCGGCTGAGGTGATTGGTTTTAACAGTCTGGACGATTATAAATTTCCATTGCAGTGGAATGAATCTGTGAGTAGAAAAATACAATTGGCTTATGCAGATTTAGTACGCCAGTAGTATGTTGAATAGAATTACCAGGCGTACAAGTGAGTGACACAACAATAGTTAAATAGTAGTATAAAAGTTAAGTAAACAAAAAATATGTGTAACGAATTAAATAAATACAGCAAGGTTTTAACACAGGATGAAACACAGCCTGCTGCACAGGCTATGCTGTATGGCATTGGATTAACTGAAGATGATTTAAAGAAAGCTCAGATTGGTATTGCAAGTATGGGTTATGATGGTAATACTTGTAACATGCACTTGAACGATCTTGCTAAATTGGTGAAAGAAGGTGTGTGGGCAAATGATCTGGTAGGGTTAATTTTTAATACAATTGGAATAAGCGACGGAATCAGCAATGGTACTGATGGTATGCGTTACTCATTGGTGAGCCGAGATTTGATTGCTGATAGTATTGAAAGTGTTTGCGGTGGTTTCTATTATGATGGATTAATTGCATTGCCCGGTTGCGATAAAAATATGCCCGGCGCTATTATGGCAATGGGGCGTTTAAACCGACCTTCAATTATGGTGTACGGAGGAACAATTGCTCCAGGTCATCATAAAGGTGAAGAGTTGAATATCATTTCAGCATTTGAAGCATTAGGAAAAAAATTAGCAGGCACAATTACTCCCGAAGATTTTAAAGAAATTGTAAAACATAGTTGTCCCGGTGCCGGTGCATGTGGTGGTATGTACACTGCAAACACAATGGCTGCAGCAATTGAAGCAATGGGTATGAGTTTGCCTTACTCTTCATCTAATCCGGCTATTAGCGAAGAAAAAAGAAATGAGTGCCTTGCAGCAGGTAAAGCAATCAAAGTTTTACTTGAAAAAAATATCAGGCCAAGAGATATTATGACGAAGGAAGCATTTGAAAATGCAATTGTACTCATCATGATTCTTGGCGGAAGTACAAATGCGGTGTTGCACCTGATTGCAATGGCAAAGAGTGTTGGAGTTGAATTATCACAAGATGATTTTCAGCGTATCAGTGACAAAACGCCGGTACTGGCAGATTTTAAACCAAGCGGAAAATATTTATGGCAGGAGCTTCCTGCACATGGCGGGGTGCCTGCTGTATTAAAATATTTATTAGAAAAAGGGTTGCTGCATGGCGATTGTTTAACTGTAACAGGCAAAACACTTGCAGAAAATCTGAAAGATGTAACATCTCTGAATTTTGAAACACAAAAAGTTATTTATCCTCTGGAGCAGCCATTGAAAAAAACAGGTCACCTGCAGATTCTGTATGGCAATATTGCTGAAAGGGGAAGTGTGGCAAAAATAAGTGGTAAAGAAGGTGAACGTTTTGAAGGACCTGCGAGAGTATTTGATGGTGAAAGACATTTGGTGGAAGGAATTGCAAACGGAAGAGTGAAAAAAGGTGATGTGGTTGTAATAAGATACGAAGGGCCTAAAGGCGCTCCCGGTATGCCCGAAATGTTAAAACCAACTTCGGCAATTATGGGTGCAGGGCTTGGGAAAGATGTAGCATTGATAACTGATGGACGTTTCAGTGGTGGATCGCATGGTTTTGTTGTAGGGCATATTACTCCGGAAGCTTTTGAAGGCGGAACAATTGCATTGGTGCAGGATGATGATATAATTGAAATTGATGCAGTAAAACGTATTATGAATTTAAAAGTAAGTGATGATGTGCTGGCTGAACGAAGAAAACAGTGGAAACAACCTGCATTAAAAGAAACAAAAGGCGTATTGTACAAATATGCCAAACTTGTAAAAGATGCAAGTGAAGGTTGTGTAACAGATGAAGATTAATCAGAACAACAAAAAATGGATAAAAACTATTTTATAGAACTGGCTGATTACAACTTGTGGGCAAACACAATTGTATGCAACTGGCTTGAACAGATTACAGAAGAACAATGGAGCCGGGAAATTGTAAGCAGCTTCAGCAGCGTACAGCAAACGGTATTGCATATCATCAGTGCCGAATATGCCTGGCTTGAACGATTTAAAAGAAACCCGGAAATAGTTTGGCTGCAGCCATCATTTAAAGGAACCAAAGATGAACATATTACGCTGTGGAAACAAACATCGCAGGAACTGAAAAAATTTATCAGTGAGTTTGAGGAAAATCAGTTATCAGTAAAACTTGAATTTACAAGATTAAATGGCGATGTATATACGATGCCTTTTTACCAGTTGTTTGCACACGTCGTCAACCACGCAGCATATCACCGTGGGCAACTGGTGACAATGTTGCGGCAAACAGGATTTACAAATGTTCAGTCAACAGATTTGCTGGGCTATTACAGAAATTAAACATACAGTTCATTATATAAAATATTTTTATGGCAGTACTTGAAGCAAAATCAGAAATAAAAATTCAGCAAGCGGAAATGCGTTCAGTTTCCGGCTCGCAGGCAGTTATGGAGGCATTGATAGCAGAGGGAGTTAAAACAATTTTTGGTTATCCCGGTGGCGCTATTATGCCAATATATGATGCGTTATTCGATTATCCTTCTCAACTTCAGCATATACTTGTGCGTCATGAACAGGGAGCTATTCATGCAGCACAGGGTTTTGCAAGGGCAAGTGGTAAAACGGGAGTTGTGTTTGCAACAAGCGGCCCTGGTGCAACCAATCTTGTAACGGGTTTGGCCGATGCAATGATTGATTCAACACCTGTTGTTTGCATTACCGGCCAGGTGTTTGCTCACCTGCTTGGCACTGATGCGTTTCAGGAAACAGATGTAATTAATATTACAACTCCTGTTACAAAATGGAATCACCAGGTAACAGATGCTTCTGAAATACCTTCTGCACTTGCAAAGGCATTTTATATTGCAGGAAGTGGCAGGCCAGGCCCTGTTGTAATTGATATTACCAAAAACGCTCAACTGCAGTTATTCGAATATGAAGGGTATAAAAAATGTGAACATATACGCAGCTACAGGCCAAAACCTGAAATAAGAAAAGAATATATTCAGGAAGCAGCAAAGCTGATTAATGAAGCAGAAAGACCATTTGTAATTTTTGGTCAGGGTGTTATTCTCGGAAACGCAGAAAAAGAATTTAAAGCGTTTATTGAAAAAAGCGGGTTACCTGCTGCGTGGACAATTATGGGTATGAGTGCTATTCCAACTGATCATCCGCTGGCTGTTGGTATGTTGGGTATGCATGGTAACTATGGCCCAAATGTTTTGACAAATGAATGTGATGTTTTGATTGCTGTTGGAATGCGTTTTGATGATCGTGTAACCGGTCGTTTAGATAAATATGCAAAGCAGGCAAAAATTGTTCATCTTGATATTGATCCTTCTGAAATTGATAAAAATGTAAAAACAACGGTGCCGGTTTGGGGCGATTGTAAAGAAACATTGCCAATGCTTACCGCATTGCTTGAACAGAAGCAACATGCAGCATGGATTAACCGGTTTGGTGAATTCATGAATAAAGAAAAAGAAAAGTGTATTGATGCTGAACTGACTCCGGCAAGTGATATTATGACGATGGGTGAAGTGATTAAAACTCTCAATGAATTAACCGGAGGCGAAGCAATTATTGTAACCGATGTTGGTCAGCATCAAATGGTGGCCTGCCGTTATGCAAAATATAAAAACAGCAGAAGTAATATTACCAGCGGAGGATTGGGTACAATGGGTTATGCTTTGCCGGCGGCTATTGGTGCTGCATTTGGCGATCCTTCACGTACAACAGTTGCTATTATTGGTGATGGCGGTTTCCAGATGACGATACAGGAGCTGGGAACAATTATGCAATATAAGCCCGATGTAAAACTGTTAATCCTTAATAATAATTTTCTTGGAATGGTGCGCCAATGGCAGCAACTTTTCCACGAAAAACGTTATTCGTTTGTGGATATTCAAAGCCCTGACTTTGTTCAGGTAGCGAAAGGCTACGGAATACCAGGAAGAAGTATATCAGACAGGGCTGATTTAAGAGATGCACTGAATGAATTGCTTACTTCAAAAGGTTCACAGTTACTTGAGGTAATGGTGGGGAAAGAAAACAACGTTTTCCCAATGGTACCCCAGGGAAGAGGCGTGGCTGAAATTGTATTAAGTAAAGAAGAAATCTAAAAGCAAGTCAGAAAGTCGGGAGGTCAGAAGACTGAAAGACGATTCTGAAAAACATAATCACACTTTCGGACTTCGGTCTTGCCGACTTCCGGACTAATTTAAAAATTATGCAAAAGCAGGAATTCACTATAACAGTATATACAGAAAACCAGGTTGGTTTGCTGAACAGGATTGCCATTATTTTCTCCAGAAGAAAAATCAACATTGAAAGTTTAAATACATCACCCAGTGAAATTGATGGTGTACACCGTTTCACTATTGTGATTGATGAGTTTGAAGAACTGGTTCGCAAAATTTGCCGCCAGATTGAAAAACAGGTTGGCGTACTAAAAGCGTATTACAACAACAATGATGAAATTGTTTGGCAGGAACTTGCACTTTATAAAGTACCTACTGATGTAATTGCTGAACAGGTTAAGGTTGAACGTCTGTTAAGTCAGCATGGGGCAAAGGCAGTTGTTATAAGGAAAGACTATACAGTGTTTGAAGTAGCAGGGCAAAGAGCCGAAACAGATGCCTTGATTAAAGTGCTGGAACCTTATGGATTGATAGAGTTTGTACGCAGCGCCAGAGTTGCAATCATTAAGGAAAGTGAAGGTTTTCACAAAAAACTTACAGAGTTTGAATACAGAGAACCAAGTGAAGCTGTTGATGAAAATGAATACCTCGATAAAAACGAAGAAGTGTTTACAATGTAATGTGGTGAATGGAGAATCGTCAGCTTGTTCCATAGGAACATTGACAGGTAGAAAATGAAATGTTGGATTTGCGTTCCGTAGGAACGCCTGATGAAAACAGATGAAGCTTGCAGTGCGGTACAAGTGAGTGACACAACAGGTGCTGAACAGAATAACAAGAGCTGGTAATATAACATAAAATAAAAATTTTAATCTGCTTCATTCGTGCGAATGGAGACAAAACAAAAACAACAAAAAAGGAAATTAAAATGGCAAATTACTTTAACACACTTTCGCTCAGGGATCAATTGAGTCAGTTAGGAACTTGTGAGTTTATGGACAGGAGTGAATTTGCAGATGGTGTGAATGCGTTAATCGGTAAAAAAATCGTTATCGTAGGTTGCGGTGCTCAGGGTTTAAACCAAGGGTTGAATATGAGAGACTCCGGGCTGGATATTTCTTATGCTTTGCGGAAAGAAGCAATTGAACAAAAACGAGCTTCATGGAAGAATGCTACTGAAAACGGATTTACCGTTGGTACATACGATGAACTGATACCTTCTGCTGATCTTGTTCTGAATCTAACCCCCGATAAACAGCATACTTCTGTTGTGAATGCAATAATGCCATTAATGAAAAAGGGATCGACGCTTTCTTATTCGCATGGTTTTAATATTGTGGAAGAAGGGACACAGATCCGTAAAGATATTACCGTTATTATGGTGGCTCCTAAATCGCCAGGTTCTGAAGTGCGTGAAGAATATAAAAGAGGTTTTGGTGTGCCTACTTTGATTGCTGTACATCCTGAAAATGATCCTGAGCAAAAAGGATTGATTTATGCAAAAGCTTATGCCGCTGCCACAGGAGGTCATCGTGCCGGTGTTCTACGTTCATCTTTTGTTGCTGAAGTAAAATCTGATCTGATGGGTGAGCAAACCATTCTTTGCGGCGTGTTGCAAACAGGATCAATTTTGTCTTTCGATAAAATGGTGGAAAAAGGAGTTGAACCTGCTTATGCAGCTAAACTGATTCAATACGGATGGGAAGTAATTACCGAAGCGTTAAAGCATGGTGGTGTTACTGCTATGATGGATCGGTTATCAAACCCGGCCAAGATCAAGGCATTTGAATTGTCAACAGAAATCAAAAATATCTGGCGTGGATTATTCCGTAAGCATCAGGATGATATCATGAGTGGAGAGTTCTCTTCAACCATGATGAAAGACTGGGCAAATGATGATAAAAACCTGTTAACATGGCGTGCGGCAACTGCAGAAACAGCATTTGAAAAAACAGCGCCTACTTCAGCTAAAATTGCTGAGCAGGAATATTTTGATAATGGTTTGCTGATGGTTGCTTTTGTACGTGCAGGTGTTGAACTTGCTTTTGAAACAATGGTTGAATCAGGTATCAAAGCAGAATCGGCTTACTATGAATCATTGCACGAAACTCCGCTTATTGCCAATACAATTGCTCGTAAGAAATTGTATGAAATGAACCGTGTGATTTCTGATACTGCTGAGTATGGCTGTTACCTGTTTGATCATGCAGCAAAACCAATGCTGACTGAATTCATGAAGACAATCGACATTGACGTGATTGGTACCAACTTCAATGCCGGTAAAGATGGTGGTGTTGATAATAAGGAAATCATTGCTGTAAATCATGTCATCCGCAATCACCCGGTTGAAGCAGTAGGTGCGGTATTGCGCAAAGCAATGACTGATATGAAAGTAATCAGCACTAATGTATAATGAATGAATTTTGTGCATGATAACATACAACTTGATTTTACGGGGGCTTCGTTACGGATTAAAAAAGTCGTAACGAAAACCCCGTTACAATTAAACCGAAATCTCTCTAAAAAATACCAATGCAATGTGTATTTAAAGAGAGAAGATCTGCAGGTGGTGCGTAGCTATAAACTGCGTGGTGCTTATAATATGATGAGCAGTTTGCCGGAAGATCAATTGCAGAGAGGAGTTGTTTGTGCAAGTGCAGGAAACCATGCACAGGGTTTTGCATTCAGTTGTAAAAAGCTCAACACGAAAGGTGTGGTTTTTATGCCTGTAATTACACCGAATCAAAAAATCAACCAGACAAAAATGTTTGGTGAAGATTTTATTGAAGTGCGTTTAACAGGCGATACGTTTGATGATTGTGCAGCAGCAGCAAAAAAATATACCGAAGAAAATGGAATGACTTTTATTCCTCCTTTTGATGATTTACGGATCATTGAAGGGCAGGGAACGGTGGCTGTTGAGATACTGGAAGCACAGAGCGATATTGATTTTGTGTTTATTCCGGTTGGTGGTGGAGGTTTGGCCGCAGGTGTAGGTTCTTACTTCAAAACCTACTCGCCCAAAACAAAAATAATTGGAGTTGAGCCGGAAGGTGCTCCGTCAATGTACGAGGCATTGAAAGCAAACAGGCCAGTTGAGCTTGATAACATTGATCGTTTTGTTGACGGTGCTGCTGTAAAGAGGGTGGGAGATGTCAGCTTTGATATCTGCAAAGAAGTGCTGGATGATATGCACCTCGTTGCGGAAGGAAAAGTATGTTCATCAATTTTGAAATTGTACAATGAAGATGCTATTGTAGTTGAGCCTGCAGGTGCTTTAAGCATTGCAGTGCTTAATGATTATGCTGATGAAATAAAAGGTAAAACAGTTGTGTGCATTGTAAGCGGCAGTAACAACGATATTGACCGGATGCAGGAAATTAAGGAACGCAGTCTTCAGTATGAAGGATTGAAGCATTATTTCCTCATTCGTTTTGCACAACGGCCAGGTGCATTAAAAGAATTTGTAAATCATGTGTTAGGTGAAAACGATGATATTACACGTTTTGAATACATGCAGAAACACAATAAAGAAACCGGGCCTGCATTGGTAGGAATTGAATTGAAAAGCAGGGAAGATTATACAACCCTGATGACCAATTTGAGAAAATATCAGATCAACTATACAGAACTGAACAAAAACGACAATTTGTTTGGGTATTTGGTGTGAGTCAGTTGTTGGTAATACTCTTGTTTTTGAACATCTGTTAGTTGAATAATTTGGTAATTTTAATCAATTGCCGATTGCTTGCTGAATAGGGAAAACCCTTCATATATTTTTTATTTAACAACTAAAACTTGCAAAGACGAATGGCGGGCAACAACGGTTTATATAATCCTGCTTTTGAGCATGATGCTTGCGGTATTGGTTTTGTAGCCAGTATTAAAGGAAACAAATCTCACCAGCATATCGATGATGCACTTACTGTGCTTGAAAATATGGAACATCGTGGTGCATGCGGATGCGAAAATAATACTGGCGATGGTGCCGGTATTATGATTCAGACTCCTCATGAATTTTTCTTTGAAGAATGTTTAAAGCTTGGAGTTCATCTTCCATCTTTCGGGAAATATGCCGTGGGCGTAATTTTCTTTCCAAAGGAAATTAAATTAAGAGAAGAGTGTCGTGATATTTTCAATAGAAGTGCAGAGAAGCTTGGTCTTGAAATTCTCACATACAGAAAAGTTCCTGTTAATCCTGATGGAATTGGTCCAACGGCATTAAGTGTTGAACCGGAAATGGAGCAGGTGTTTATTGCATCACCCGACCATATCGTTAACCCTGATGAGTTTGAACGCAAACTTTTTGTTTTACGTAACTATGCAACTCATATCATAAATGATACAGTTAAGAAAGATGCAATTGGTTTTTACATTGCATCGCTTTCTTATAAAACTGTTGTTTATAAAGGACAGCTTACAAGTACACAGGTTCGTGGTTATTTTCCTGATCTTTCTAACAAACGGGTGGTAAGTGCCTTTGGTTTGGTACATAGCCGTTTTGCAACAAATACATTTCCTTCATGGAAGCTTGCACAGCCATTCCGTTACATTGCCCACAACGGTGAAATCAATACATTACAGGGAAATCTTAACTGGTTAAAATCAAGTGAACATGGGTTTACATCTCCATACTTTTCGAAAGAAGAAATGGAAATGCTTCTGCCGATAGTTACTGGTGGACAATCAGACTCAGCTTGTCTTGATAATATGATTGAACTGCTTGCAATGACAGGTCGCAGTTTACCACATGTGATGATGATGTTGATACCGGAAGCATGGGATGGAAACGATCAGATGGATCCGGTAAAAAGAGCTTTCTATGAATATCATGCTTCCATTATGGAACCTTGGGATGGTCCGGCATCAATTTCATTTACAGATGGGAAAATTATTGGTGCTACATTAGACAGAAACGGTCTTCGTCCTTCACGCTACTGTATTACAACCGACGATCGTGTAATTATGGCAAGTGAAACAGGTGTTGTTTGGGTTGATCCGAAAACAATTATCAAAAAAGGACGCTTACATCCCGGTAAAATGTTTGTTGTTGATATGGAGCAGGGACGTATCATCAGCGATGAAGAACTGAAAGAAACCATCTGTTCTCAGAAACCTTACGGAGACTGGCTTAATCAAAATAAAATCAGGTTGGAGGAATTACCTGAGCCAAGAGTTACATTTACCCACCTGAGCGATGAAAGTATTACAAAATATCAAAAGGCATTTGGTTATTCAACTGAAGATATTGAAACCATCATTAAGCCAATGGCGTTGGATGGAAAAGAACCGATAGGTTCAATGGGAACTGATATTCCGCTTGCTGTACTGAGCGATCAGCCGCAGCATTTATCTTCTTATTTCAAACAGTTATTTGCACAGGTTACAAATCCACCGATTGATCCGATTCGTGAACGGATGGTAATGAGCCTTGCGGCTTTTGTTGGTAATAATGGCAATCTTCTGGAAGAATCGCCCATGCACTGCCATACAGTAGCATTAAAGCAGCCGATCCTTACAAGCAAAGAGCTGGAAAAAATCAGAAGTATTGATACGGGAATTTTCCAGGCAAAAACTATACAGATTTATTTTCGTGCTGATGGAAAACCGGGTTCACTCAAAGCTGGTATTGATCGTATTTGCCGCTATGCAGAAGATGCTGTACATGACGGGTTTGAAGTAATTATTCTGTGCGACCGTGCTGTTGACAGCGACCACGTAGCTATTCCTACTTTACTTGCAACTGCGGCAGTACACCATCACCTTATACGTAAAGGCTTGCGTGGCCAGGTTGGAATTATTGTGGAGGCTGGTGATGTTTGGGAGGTACATCATTTTGCATGTCTTATCGCTTTCGGTGCTACCGCAATCAACCCATATCTTGCTTTGGCAACCATCCGTAATATGAAAGTAAGCGGTCATTTGCAGACCGATCTGGAATGGGATGTTCTTCGGAAAAATTATATCAAATCTATCTGCGACGGGTTGCTGAAAGTATTCTCAAAAATGGGAATCTCAACATTGCAATCATACCAGGGTGCACAGATTTTTGAAATACTTGGTATAAACCAGGATGTGGTGGATAAGTATTTTACCGGTGCAACAAGCCGCATTCAGGGTATAGGGTTAGATGAAATTGCCAGAGAAGCTTTAGCTAAACATTATTTTGCTTTCAGTAAAAAAGATGTTCCTGTTGATCGGTTACCTGTAGGCGGTATTTATCAATGGAAACGTAAAGGGGAGTTTCACTTATTTAACCCAACAACCATTCACCTTCTGCAGCAATCGACGAAAACGAATGATTATGGAATGTTTAAGAAATATTCAAAAGTGGTGAACGATCAGAGTGAGAAAGCGGCAACATTGCGTAGTTTATTTGAATTTAAAAGAAACCGTCCTTCAATAAATATTGATGAGGTAGAGCCTGCTGAAACTATTTACAAACGTTTTGCAACGGGTGCCATGAGTTTTGGTTCTATTTCGTGGGAAGCACATACAACTCTTGCCATTGCAATGAACCGCTTGGGGGGTAAGAGTAATACGGGAGAAGGCGGTGAGGATGAAAGAAGATATACTCCGCTCGAAAATGGCGACAGTATGCGTTCTGCAATTAAGCAGGTAGCTTCGGCACGTTTTGGAGTAACAAGCTTATATCTTACAGAAGCCGATGAACTGCAGATTAAAATGGCACAGGGAGCCAAGCCCGGTGAAGGCGGACAATTACCTGGCCATAAAGTTGATGAATGGATTGGTAAAACACGTCACTCAACACCTGGAGTGGGTTTAATTTCTCCTCCTCCGCATCATGATATTTATTCAATAGAAGATCTGGCTCAGTTAATTTTTGATCTGAAGAATGCAAATCGAAAAGCCCGTATAAATGTAAAGCTGGTAAGTAAAGCTGGTGTTGGTACAATTGCTGCAGGTGTTACCAAGGCAAAAGCAGATGTTGTTTTAATCAGTGGGTTTGATGGCGGTACAGGTGCATCGCCTGTTTCATCAATTAAACATGCCGGGTTGCCGTGGGAACTTGGTCTTGCTGAAACACATCAAACACTGGTGAAAAATAAACTACGTAGTCGTGTTGTAGTACAGGCCGATGGGCAGATGAAAACAGCCCGGGATATTGCTGTTGCTGCATTACTTGGTGCTGAAGAATGGGGCGTGGCAACTGCTGCACTTGTTGTGGAAGGGTGTATAATGATGCGTAAGTGCCACATGAATACATGTCCGGTAGGTGTTGCAACGCAGGATGGGGAGTTGCGTAAACGGTTTAAAGGCGATCCGGATCATGTGGTGAATTTCTTCCGTTTTATTGTACGAGATTTAAGAGAAATTATGGCTGAACTTGGTTTCAGAACTGTAGATGAAATGGTTGGACAGGTTGATTGCCTTCAGATGAGGGAAAATATTACTCATTGGAAATTCAGCAAGCTTGATCTCTCTCCTGTTCTTTACAAAGAACCGGCCTCTGATTTTACTCCACTTCATTGTGCAGAAGAGCAGGATCATGGTTTGGCAACAGTGCTCGACTGGAAATTACTTGAAGCAGCAAAACCGGCAATTGAACGTAAAGAAAAGGTTTCAGTTTCATTTGATATACGAAACACCGATCGTACAGCAGGCACAATTCTTTCAAATGAAATAACAAAGAAATACCGGGCAGAGGGATTGCCTGATGATACTATTCATTTCAAATTTAAAGGAACTGCAGGACAGAGTTTCGGAGCATTTAATACAAATGGGGTAACACTTGAACTCGAAGGCGATGCGAACGATTATTTTGGCAAAGGATTAAGCGGTGCAAGGCTGATTGTTTATCCCGATAAAACTGCAACCTATACACCAGAGGAAAATATCATTATTGGTAATGTTGCTTTTTACGGTGCTACCAGTGGAGAAGCATTTATTCGTGGTAAAGCAGGTGAACGTTTTGCAGTACGTAATTCGGGTGCCAATGTTGTTGTTGAAAGTGTGGGCGATCATGGTTGTGAATATATGACCGGAGGCCGTGTTGTAATTCTTGGCGATACAGGAAGAAACTTTGCTGCAGGAATGAGTGGTGGAATTGCTTATGTATATGATGTAAAAAATCATTTCAATAATAATTGCAATAAAGAAATGGTTGAGCTTGATCCTGTAAACAGTGAAGATGCAGTAGAATTAAAACAGATGATCAGAAAGCATTACGATTATACTGGAAGTACTGTTGCAAAATTTGTGTTGGATGATTTTGAAAATCAGCTCCATCATTTTATAAAAGTATTCCCGGCAGATTATAAAAAGGCACTTCAGAAAAGTGCGGCAGCAGTTAGTGCAGGTAAATAAATTTTAAACAGTAGTGATTAAAAATAGTATTCATGGGTAAACCAACCGGTTTTTTAGAATTTTCAAGAGAGCTTCCATCAAAGCGAAGCGTGGATGAACGTATCAACGATTACAATGAATTTGTTAACCGTTTTTCTGATGAAAAGCTGAATCATCAAAGCGGACGTTGTATGAATTGCGGTGTTCCTTTTTGCCACAGTGGTTGTCCTTTGGGAAATGTAATTCCTGAATTCAACGATGCAGTATATCGTAAGGAATGGAAAGAGGCATATAATATTTTAACATCAACAAATAATTTCCCTGAATTTACCGGCAGAATTTGTCCTGCACCTTGCGAATCTGCATGTGTACTTGGAATTAATCAGCCCGCTGTAACAATTGAAGAAATTGAAAAACATATCATTGAAATAGCTTTTGAAAAAGGGTTCGTTCAGCCAAAGAAAATTAATAAACGTTCAGGGAAAAAAGTTGCTGTTGTTGGTAGCGGCCCGGCAGGTCTTGCTGCCGCAGCGCAATTGAATTTTGCAGGCCATTTGGTAACTGTATTTGAGCGTGATGATAAACCCGGGGGATTGCTGCGTTACGGTATTCCTGATTTTAAACTGGAGAAATGGGTAATTGACCGCCGCATTTCGATCATGGAAGAAGAAGGTGTTACATTTAAATGCAATGCAAATGTTGGAGTAAATTTAAGTGTAAACGATCTGTTGCGTGAATATCATTCAATAGTACTTGCTGGTGGGTCAACCGTTCCAAGAAATTTACCTGTACCCGGAAGGCAATTGAAAGGTGTTTATTTTGCAATGCAGTTTTTAAAGCAGCAAAATAAGCGTAATGCAAATATTGATCCTTTGGCTAAAGCAGATGTAGAGAGTAATATTTTTAGTGAAAATATTTTGGCAACCGGAAAAAATGTTGTTGTTATTGGCGGCGGAGATACCGGCAGCGATTGCGTGGGAACAAGTAATCGGCAAAAAGCAAAAAGCGTAACTCAATTTGAATTGCTGCCCATGCCTCCAAAAGAACGTACCGATGCAATGCCCTGGCCAACCTATCCGATGGTTCTTAAAACTTCATCCTCTCACGATGAGGGTGCAAACCGCATGTGGGCTGTTGCTACAAAAGAATTTGTGGGAGATGAAAATGGTAATCTGACGGCTTTAAAAATCGTTGATCTCGAATGGAAGTTTGGTGACGATGGCCGCCCTGCATCGTTTACTGAAAAAGAAGGAAGTGAACGTACAATTCCCTGTGAACTGGCTTTGCTTGCAATGGGTTTTGTAAGTCCGCAATATACAGGTATGCTGGAGCAGCTTGGTGTGGAACTTGATGAGCGAAAGAATATTAAGGCAACCGAAAAAGATTATCATACCAGCATTAATAAAGTGTTTACTGCAGGCGATATGCGCAGGGGGCAATCACTTGTTGTATGGGCAATAAGTGAAGGAAGAGAGTGTGCCAGAAAAGTGGATCAGTTTCTTTCCGGGCATTCAATTCTTGAAGCAAAGGATCAGAATGTAATAATTGCTGTTTAAGGTAATTTTACATTTTTCTTTTTTTATTACTTCCAACGAGTAAAATATAGTCTAAGTTATTTTTAATTAAGTACTTAGGCTATATTTTTTTATTCTTTTCAAAATATATTAAAAAAAATAACATGTGAAATAAATTTGTTAAAATGCCTTAAAATAAATGTAAATTGAGGACATAATAATTTATAATAAAAATTATTAATGTAAACCAAAATCGATTACCATGATTAAAAAAGTAACTCCACGACAAATTGCCCCTTTTCTGATATTGGCGGCAGTTGCAATTGCTTCATTGTTTATTCCGGCTTTACCAAATTTTGAGGATAAAGCAGGAGCTTATAGTCCGGCTGATATTGCCTGGATTATTGTTGCTACCGCACTTGTTTTTTTAATGACTCCCGGACTTGCTTTTTTCTATGGCGGAATGGTACACCGAAAAAACGTTATCTCCACAATGATTAAAAGTGTTGTGGCGGCAGGTATTGTTGGTGTGCTGTGGGTAGTTGTTGGTTTCAGTCTCGCTTTTGGCGATTCAATTGGAGGTATTATCGGTAACCCAACAACATTTATGTTTTTCAAGAATGTTGGTTCTGGTGCGCCATGGAGTTTAGCTCCTTCCATTCCCTTATTGCTTTTTGCGCTGTTTCAGATGATGTTTGCAGTAATTACACCAGGCTTAGTTGTAGGAGCTGTAGCGGAACGAATCCGTTTTACAGCTTATATTCTTTTTACAGTATTATTCAGTTTGCTTGTTTATGCACCGTTGGCACACTGGAGCTGGCATCCTGATGGTTTTCTATTTAAAATGGGTGTTTTGGATTTTGCCGGAGGTACAGTAGTTCATATTTCAGCAGGCTGTGCTGCACTTGCCGGTGCATTAGTATTAAAGCGTCGTAAAGTACATATTGAACAGAAAGAAATTCCACCGGCGAACGTTCCCTATGTTCTGATTGGTACTGGGCTTTTATGGTTTGGATGGTTTGGTTTTAATGCAGGTTCAGCTTTAGGTGCAAATTCACTTTCAGTATCTGCATTTGCAACAACGAATACTGCTGCTGCCGCAGCAGGGTTAAGCTGGATGTTTTTTGATGTTTTGCGTGGCAAAAAACCTTCTGTACTTGGTTTCTGTATTGGGGCCGTAGTTGGTTTGGTCGCAATTACTCCGGCTGCAGGTTTTGTTGCAATTCCTCAAAGTATTTTTATTGGAGCTGTTGCTGCAATTATTTCAAACATTGCTGTTTATTACAAACAGAAATCAAGATTGGACGATACGCTTGATGTATTTCCCTGTCATGGTCTTGGAGGTATGGTAGGTATGCTCATGACTGGTTTTTTTGCTACCAAGGCAATTAATGCAGCAGGCAATGATGGCTGGTTCTATGGCAATTTCTCATTTTTCTTTACACAGTTTAAGGCATTGCTGATTGTGGTTGCATTCAGTTTCACTGTTTCATTTGCAATTTTCAAGTTCATCAATTTCCTTCTTCCTATCCGTGTAACTGAAGAAGAAGAAGAAATTGGATTGGATGCATCTCAGCATAATGAAAAATATCTGCAAGGCACCCTGCTTGTTGCAAAAAACGGGCAGGTTGAGGAAGAACATGCAAGCTTATGATAAAATAAATCCTGATTAATTGACAAACAAAACTATTCAAAAAAAAGGTACAGCATTTATGATGAATTGTTGACGCAACTCATCTGCTGTACCCTTTATTAACACTTAAAATCACAACAATGTTACGAAACTTTTTGTCTGCTGCTTCTATTGTTATTCTTTCAGTTTCATCTGTTAATGCACAGGATTCAACTGCTAAGGGAAATCTTACTCTTTCAGGATCAGTTGATGGGTATTACCGGTATAATTTTCAGAATGCAAAAGATCATGGTCATTTAAATAATTTTACAAGTTTTACCAACTCTCAAAATTCGTTTGAATTAGGTATGGCTTCAATAAAAGCTGATTATGCAATTGGTAAAGTTGATGCCGTTGTTGATCTTGGTTTTGGTAAAAGAGCTGCTGAATTTTCTTATAATGATGAAGGTACACTTGCAGCAATAAAACAAGCTTACATCTCTTACGCTCCATCTGATAAAGTAAAATTCTCTTTTGGTAAATGGGGTACTCATGTTGGTTATGAACTGTTAGATGCTTATCTCAATAGAAACTACAGTATGAGTTATATGTTCTCTTATGGTCCTTTCTTTCACACAGGTTTAAAAGCAGATTTTACAATAAATAAAAATTTTGCTTTTATGCTTGGTGTGGCTAATCCAACCGATAATGTAACTGCAAGTTTTTCAAAGAAGAATTTTCTTGGGCAAATTCATCTGAACACAACAGACGGTAAGCTTGGTGGTTATCTGAACTATGTTGGTGGTAAGGATATGGCTGATAATGGAGTTAGCCAGATTGATGCTGTAATTACAGGGGTTCTTTCAAGCAAATTTAATATAGGTTATAACGGAACAATTAAAACAGTAAAGCCAACTGAAGGTTCTAAAGGCTCATTTTATGGTTCAGCACTTTACCTGAACTATGATCCAACATCAGTTTTTGGATTAACTGGCAGAGCAGAAATCTTTGATGATAAAGATGGCGTAGCCGGAATTGGTACAAATATGTTTCAGGCAACACTTTCTGCAAACATTCATATTGATAATCTAACAATCATTCCTGAGTTCAGAGTAGATGCTGCAAAAGATCCGGTTTTTTATAAAAACTCTGATATAAGCACTCCCTCGTTAAAAAACGCCGGGCAGTTTATTCTTGGATTCACATACCATTTTTAGTACTAATCTGAGACCTGCGAAATACACCATTTTGGTGGAAATAAAAGAAACTGAAAACAGCCTGCCAGAACCATTCTAAAAACGTAGTAAAATGATTAAAAAAAACCTCTTAAACAACAAGGCTTTGTTTTTCTTCCTTGCGTTGTTCATTTGCATGGCAATTTTTGTTCCGTCTGTTTCATTCGCACAAGATCCAACAGGTGCTAATACCGGAACTATTAATGATGTTGCTGCCGCAACGGCAGGTAAACCAACTTTAGAAGAAGTTGCCTCCCAGGCCGGGCATAACAAAATTGCAATTAACATTATGTGGACGCTCATTGCGGGCTTTTTGGTGATGTTTATGCAGGCGGGTTTTGCTCTGGTAGAAACAGGTTTTACGCAGAAGAAAAATGTTGCTCATACAATGGGGATGAACTTTCTTGTATATGCTTTAGGAATGTTTGGATTCTGGGTTTGTGGATTTGCATTCATGTTTGGTGGTGCATTAAATGCAGCAACACTTGGGGGAGCCCCTGGAGTAATACCGCACGAATACACTGTTCATTTGTTTGGACATGACTTTGGTATTATAGGTTCTGTTGGCTTTTTCCTGAACAGTAAAGTATATGATATTGGTGTGTTTACACTGTTTCTTTTTCAGATGGTGTTTATGGATACAACAGCAACAATTCCAACCGGATCAATGGCTGAGCGTTGGTCGTTTAAATCGTTCCTGATTTTCGGTTTGTTTATTTCCATGTTTGTATATCCCATTTATGGTAACTGGGTTTGGGGCGGCGGCTGGTTAGCTTCGTTAGGCGCTAACTTCCATTTAGGACATGGTCATGTTGATTTCGCTGGTTCATCTGTTGTACACATGGTTGGTGGTGTTGCAGCATTAGCAGGTGCAATTGTAATTGGCCCACGTATTGGAAAATACGGACCCAATGGAGAAGTAAATACAATTCCAGGACATAATATTCCAATGGCTTTATTAGGAACATTCATTCTTGCATTTGGTTGGTTTGGATTCAACCCTGGTTCAACACTCGCCGGTGGCGATTTTAGAATCAGCATTGTTGCTGTAAATACAATGATGGCGGGAACTGCCGCAACACTTGCTGCACTCGTTTACATGTATATCCGCAAACAAAAGCCTGATCCAGGTATGCTTGCAAACGGGTTGTTAGCAGGCTTGGTTGCAATTACTGCTCCCTGTGCATTCGTAAATTCAATTGGCTCTGTAATTATTGGAGCAGTTGCCGGTGTGCTGGTAATTGTTGCTTACAATTTTGTTGACAGAAAATTAAAAATTGATGATCCTGTTGGAGCATTTGCCGTACATGGTGTAAATGGTGCATGGGGTGTTCTTTCACTTGGTTTGTTTGCCGACGGTTCTTATGGTGATGGATGGAATGGGGTAGCCGGAACTGTGAAAGGCTTATTTTATGGTGATGCAAGCCAGTTTGTGGCACAGCTTATTGGCACATTAACCTGTGCATTATTTGTGTTTCCTGTGATGTATTTCTTCTTTAAAATTTCCAATAAAATCACACCAATTCGGGTGAAGAAAGAGGATGAAATTGCAGGTCTTGATATTCCAGAAATGGGAGTACATGGTTATGTAGATTAATATGTTTCACTAATGAACTGCTGATTATTTTTTAATCAGCAGTTCATTAAATTTTATAGTAAAAAATTGAATTGCAATGAAACGGATTATTAAAAAAGCGGTTAGCCCATTACGGTTTTTATTATACGACAGCCGTGGTACAGGTATATTACTGATCATCTGTACAGTGGTTTCGCTGTTTCTTTCCAATATTTTCATTGGCGACTGGTACAGAGGTTTATGGAATCATGAAATGGAAGTATTTTCTGTTTTGCATTTGCCACAAAGTTTTGGTCATTGGATTAATGATTTTCTAATGGCTTTCTTTTTCCTGCTGGCAGGCATGGAAATTAAGCGTGAGCTGCTTGCCGGGGAATTATCAACTTTCAAAAAAGCTGTATTGCCTTTTGGTGCAGCACTTGGAGGAATGATTGTTCCTGCATTGATTTTTCTTTTAATAAACAAAGGTTCGGCATTCACCAGCGGCTGGGGAATTCCCACCGCAACGGATATTGCATTTTCAATAGGAGTGGCTTCATTATTTGGTAAGCGTATTCCAGTTGAATTGAAGATATTACTGATGGCTCTTGCCATAATTGACGATCTGGGCGCTATTGTTGTTATAGCTCTTTTTTATGGGGGTAAAATCCATGTAGGATTTTTAATTGGTGCTGCTGTGGTTTATACGTTATTGTGGGTATTAAATATCAGAAAGGTTAAGTTTGGGGCATTACATATTGTTTTTTCGTTCGTGTTATGGTATTTCATGTTTAACTCCGGTATAGAAGCTGGTATTACAGGAGTACTTGTAGCATTTGCATTGCCAATTAAAGATCTGGCAAAGGTTGAAAAGATTATTCATAAGCCTGTAAACTTTGCTATTATTCCTTTGTTTGCGCTCGCAAATACATCTTTATTAATTAGTGGAAATTTGAGCGATACGATTCATTCAACCATTGCAACCGGAGTTATGGCAGGACTGGTTATAGGAAAGCCTGTTGGCATTTTCCTGTTTAGCCGTTTGCTGGTTTTAATGAAGGTGGCACATTTGCCAAGAAATGTTAACTGGCAACAAATATTTTTTATGGGATCGCTTGCAGGGATAGGTTTTACAATGTCGATTTTTACAACTTCCCTGGCATTTAAAGCGGAAGCAAGTAAAGACATTGCAAAACTTGCAATACTTGCTGGTGTACTTATTTCAATTATAGTAAGTTCTTTAATTTTTGTGCTGATGAACAGGGTAAGGATAGACATCACAGCTCCTCAAACTACTGTTGCACCGGATAAACAGCCGGAGCTTGCATTGGGATAAATGTTTTTTAAAGTGCCTTTTCAGTTTCCTTTTTTATATATGGCAGGCCCTCTATTTTTATAGGAGGCAATCGATAACCTTCTGTTTTTACAGAAGGTTTCGTTTTTTTAACCACGAATTAAACGGATTACACTAATTACACGAAATAGTAAAATAAATAATTCTAAGCTTCTTTCAACTACACCAGTGGTTCTTGCTGACTAAGACAATGAAAACTGCCAAGTCCCCAGATGATTTCGGTTGAATCAATACCAATTACTTCTCTCGAAGGAAAACACTGCTGAATAATCTGCAATGCTTTGTCATCTTTTGTGCATTGATAAGTGGGAACAATTACATGTTTATTGGAAATATAAAAATTGGCGTATGATGCTGGCAAACGTTGGTCTTCATACACAATTTCATCGGGCATTGGAAGTTCAACAATATTTAACTGCTTGCCATTGAACAAACGCATCTGTTTTAACTGCTGCAGGTTATGCTGAAGCAATTCATAATTCTCATCGGCTTTGTTTTCTTCAACTACAGTAAGAACGGTGTCTTCATTTACAAAACGTACTGTATCGTCAATATGTCCATCCGTATCATCACCAACAATACCTTCATCAACCCAGAGTATTTGTTCAACCCCATAATAATTGATTAGATATTCTTCAATCTGTTGTTGATTCAAATGCGGATTGCGGTTAGGGTTTAATAAACATGCTGTTGATGTAAGCAATGCACCTGCACCGTTAAACTCAACAGAACCGCCTTCCATTACAATGCCCGGATTGAAAACAGGAATGTTGTAATGTTTGCCAATGAGTGTTGGAATTACATCATCCAGATCGTAGGGAGGATATTTATCACCCCATGCATTATAGTCCCAATCAACAATCACTTTTTTTTGTTCTGCATTGGGGTTGATAAGAAATGCCGGTCCATGATCCCTGCACCACGCATCATTGGTGGGATGAAAGAAAAACTCTACTAGTGAAAGATCAACTTCAGCCTGCTGCAAATGCTGCAATGCAAATTGTTTCATTGCTTCATCAGCTACATTGATTCTTACTTTTTCGCTTAGTGCAAGTGTTTTAATAAACTGTGCATAGTAAGGATAAATTGTATGAATCTTTCCAGGCCATGAAGCTTCTTTGTGCGGCCATGAAAGCCATGTTGCTTCATGTGCTGCAAATTCTGCAGGGAAAAAATAGCCTGATTGTTTTGGTGTATGCTGATCAAATGCCATGCTGACTAATAATGTTGATAAAAGAATAAGAAGTACAAGTATGCGACGCAACAATGTTTGATAGAATTGCTGCTGCCGGTATCAAAAAATTACTCCTCGTCGATAAAACGTTTTGTAATTGGCTGATACGAATCAATGCGCCTGTCTCTTAAAAATGGCCAGTGTGTTCTGTACTGGTCTGAATTTTTAAGATCAAGTTCTTCCACATGTATTTCTTCTGCATCATGTGATGCTTTGTATAATAAAGAACCAAACGGATTACTGATGAATGAGCCACCCCAGAATTTCATGGCACCGTTTTGCTCAAAGCCCACACGGTTAACGCTTACAACATGCAAGCCGTTTGCCACTGCATGACTGCGTTGAATGGTTTGCCACGCATTGTATTGTTCGGTATTGGTTGCTTCGTCCTGCGATGTAGCCCAGCCTATTGCGGTAGGATAGAAAAGAATTTCGGCACCCATTAAAGCAGTAATGCGTGCAGCTTCTGGATACCATTGATCCCAGCAGATGAGTACACCAATGGTTGCAAATTTTGTTTTGAATACTTTGTATCCAAGATCGCCGGGAGTGAAGTAAAATTTTTCGTAATAAGCAGGATCATCAGGAATGTGCATTTTCCTGTATTTGCCCAGGTAAGTACCATCAGCATCAAGAATTGCAGTTGTGTTATGATACAAGCCTTGTGTTCTTTTTTCAAAGAGTGAAGCAATGATGACCACGCCGAGTTCTTTTGCCACAGCACTCAATGCATCTGTTGACGGGCCAGGAATCGCTTCGGCCAGCAAAAAGTTATCATAGTTTTCTTTGTCGCAGAAGTACAGCGATGTAAACAATTCCTGCAGGCACACAATCTGCGCACCTTTCGCTGCTGCCTCTTTCGTTTTGGCAATTGCTTTTTGCAGGTTTTCTTCTTTGTTTGCGGTGCAGCTCATCTGCACCAGTCCTACTTTTACTTTACTCATGGTTGTTGAACATTGAGTCGCAAAAATAAGTTTTCTTTTGGAAGCTGTGGTTACATATACAAGTTGATATAATTCTCATTTCCTTTTGGATAAATGAATTCCCGGAAGCGGATTTTTCTTTTTTCCAGACGATGTACTTACTATACTCCTTGCGATATATTTACTTCATACACAAAAATATGCACGAGTTATACGCTTGCTATAGTACATCTCTATAATAGGACAAGACAGTATTATCAGCGTTTCTATTGTATTCTCATCTGTCTTTTTATCTTTATCCAAACTTCGTCCAATGCGTAAATACCAGAAACGGCTTTTGTATTCACTTGTATTTCTTGTTGCTGTTTATTTGCTTTTGTTGATGCCTGGTCGTGCAGATCAGAAGATTGTTGCAGCATCTCATCAGCCATTTCGCTGGAGTGTTGATTCATTCTGGAATAAACTGGAAGCCGATTTTGTTGAGGGTAAACAAACCGATTCATTAACTGCATCTAAAAAAATTGATTCTCTTTTTCAAGCCTCTCAAAGCATTTGCAGTTTTATCGAAAGCAATACAATCCCGGCAAAAAACAACCTGTACGATTCGTTGTTAAATGATTTTTTTGTATTGGCTCCGCTTGTGGCATCACGACCGGACTATATTGATCGCTTTAACGATTTGTACAGCCGCATAAAAACTGCAGTCAAGCACAAGTCGCAAAGTTGGGATATGAACAAGTTGTCATCACGCAACAGGTTGTATAAAAACCTGTACGGCATGCGTGCAGCAGTAGAAGAAGTGGCGCTGCAGCAACAAACCGATTCCATTGTACGGTTAATAAAAGGTAAAGATGAACCTTCAGCAACTCCTTCAACTGAAATATTGGGAATCAAGGTTCACGGCGGCGATATGCTGGTGTCAAGAGGCGGGGCAGAAGTGTCGGCATTTATTTCAAGAGGCAATGATTATCCCGGCAATTTTTCACATGTAGCATTGATTTATGTAGATGAGCAAACAAAGATTCCTTATTTAATTGAAGCGCATATTGAAAAAGGAGTAGCCATTGCGTCTGTTGATCAATACATCAAAGACAAAAAACTACGTTGCATGGTGTTGAGACCAAGAGCTGATCTTCCGCAGTTGAAAGCCGATCCTATGCTTCCTCAAAAGGCAGCAAAGTTTGCTTACATACATGCAATGCAGAAACATATTCCTTATGATTTCAAAATGAATTTCTACGATTCATCTGCCATGTTCTGTTCTGAAGTGGCTTCTTATGCATACAAGAAAAACGGATTGCAGTTGTGGAAAGCTATATCAACCATTTCATCACCTGGAATTGAAAACTGGCTGCACGCTTTTGGTGTGGAGCATTTTGTTACACAGATGCCCAGCGATCTTGAATATGATCCTCAATTAACTGTTGTTGCAGAATGGAAGGACAATGAAACACTTCTAAACGATCATGTTTATAATGCAGTGATGGATGGTTTAATTACCGAAGCAGATAAAGGAACTGCAATAACTTTTCCCCGCTGGCAATTGCCTTTTGCACGATTGCTGAAAGCTTATTGTTTTATGATGAACCGTTTTGGGAAAGTGGCAATGATACCTGAAGGTATGAGTGCAGAGCAGGCTTTAAAGAACCAGTCGTTTGTGAGCATGTTCCAAACAGTAAAGAAGGCTGTTGAGAATGACGTGCATTTGTTTATTCAGCAAAAGCATTACAATCCTCCTTATTGGCAAATAGTGAAGATGGCTGAGAAAAATGCGAAGAGTTTTGTGAAGAAAAATGAGAAATGAATGATGAGTGATTTTGTTTGATGGCAAAAAGGTAATTTTTGTATCCTATGCAACGAATTGAGTGGGGTTGAAGATTATTGTTATATCTGCCAATGACAAAGTTTGTAAATCAGCCTGTTTTCTTTAAATAGAAACGAGAAGCAATGATTGATGTTATCAGAAAAGGGAAAGTGGAAAAAAGAATTTTATAGTTGGGATCAATGATGCCAATAAACAGAAGCAGCAACATGAGCAGGCTGATGAAGATGATTGCTGTAATTGTTATGGTCTTGTTTGGTTGTTTGCTGATGATGGTGTAAAGCAGCAATAACTGTCCGAAAAGCGGAATGAGTATAAACGGGTGTAAAAAGTTTTGCGGATTGCTGAAAAGTTTGGAAAAAATTTCAGCTTCGGCTTGGAAAATAAACATGTGGTGATTTTTGCCCCATTCAAGATAACCAAACATGGAAGTAAGAAAGAGACAGATATTGATGAATCTTTTCATACAGGTGATTCATGTATTTCTTAAATAAATACCCCAAGTTTCCTAAAATAGAAGCATTTGAGATTGAATATTTTTGAATTGGGAGAACAAAAACACACTCAAATGTTTCAGGACAAAGTTATTGGTATTTACTGTTTAGTGGATGATATACTGAAAGGTATTCACCATACAAAGCATTAGGAGCGAAAAGTAAGAGATAGTGAGGTTATCAGTACGGTCTTAGTGTCAGCTCTTTATTTCAAGGGGGAATCAGTTTCATGCTATGAATTACATGCGGACGCACAATATGGTACCTGCAATGATTGGCAAAAGCGGTTTTAACAAGCGGCTTCACCGGGTAGCTTCGCTATTGATGTGGTTGTTTTTACAAATTGGCAGGCTGTTTAAATACGTCTGTGCAGAGTTGGAATATATCATTGATTCGTTTCCCTTTAAAAGCTTGTCATAACATGACATATCAGCCGCAGCAAGTTATTAAAAGGGGAGCAATGGGGTGGGTTTAATGCGAGTAAATGGGTATATTTTTATGGTGTAAACGTTCACTGATTACAACCAAAAGCGGCATCCCCGTAGAGTTGTGTTTCTCCCCTGACAGCGAGCATGAGGAAGCGTTGCAAAAAATGTTTATTGATTTGCTACTGGAAAGTACATTATTTGGAGACAGGGCTTATGCGGAATACGAATTAGAAGAATTATAAAAAAACGGAAATGATAGCGTTGAAAATATGCAGGAAATCAAACAGTAAGAGGCCCGAAAAGCCATGTCAGGCTTTTATTAAAAATGCCATGAGGAAACGTATAGAAACCACCATTAGTGAAATTATAGAAATGACTCTGTATTCAATTCATGGGGTAACTAAAGAGGGCTTATTGCTTAAAATATTGCTCTTTGTATTTGCTTTTCAGATAAATACAATTATTTAAAACAGGAAACTTGGGTCAATTATAATGAATGGTATGATGGCATAAGTAATGTAAACCAGTTCAGAGCGCTATTATCGAACATGTTAAAAACCAATGTGCCCTTTTTAAAGGATTCAATTGTAAATAATTGAAGCAGGTGTTTTGAATAAGTTAACTGTAGATGTCGATTTAGGTGCTGCACGACTCAATTTAAATGATGTAAAACACAGTTTAAGTGGTTAAAATGAAGGTTTTGTTTAGTCATCTGTAGTAGGTATATAACTATGTGCATCAAAGAAACTGTAACCTTTTGTTTTTTACCGGTTGATCTCTTTACCAACCGAAACAAAAGAGCCCCGACCGTTGTGAAATCTTTTTCATCCTTCAAATCCCATCAATCCCGGTTCAGACAATTGCTGAACAGAATTAAGAAAGTACAAGTGAGCCCTTCGACAAGCTCAGGATAAATTGCAACAAATGCTTTATAGCAGCACTAAACCCTGTTATATAAAAAAGTCCCGGTTAACATAACCGGGACTTACTTTGTTACTTTGTATTCTTAGTTCCTTTGTGTGAAACCTTTTACCTGCTGTTTGCTTCGTTCATACGAATACTGCGGCCTTTGAATTTTTTACCATCAATAGAACGCATCATTTGCTTGGCTGCTTTACTGTCAACTTCAACCCAACTGTTCATTTCACGCATATCAATGCGGCCGAGTGAATCCTTTTTTAAATCACTCATGTCGAGAATAAACTGGAGGAAGCTTGCTTTGTAAAAACCATCTTTTGTTCCAAGGTTTACAAACAACTTGGTGAAGTTGCCGCCACCCGATTTGAAATCACGACCTTGTGTATCCCTGTATGGTTCACGGGTACGTGCACCTCTTTCAGCACCACGTCCATCTTTCCTGAATTTATCAAACTCTCTACCACCACGTTCACGTTCACGAACGTTGAGGTCTTCTGCATTTTCGTAATACTTAAGGAAACGATCAAACTCCATTGCAGCCACACGCTTGAGAATATCTTCTTTGCTCATATCGGCAAATTTTTCATGCAGCATGGGTACATAGGTTTCATATTCCTCATTGCTTACATCGGTATTGATGAGTTTATCCATAAACGAGAAAAACTGTTTACGGCAAACATCTTTACCGGTTGGGATTTCTGTTTTATGAAACTGCGATTGTGCAATGCGTTCAATCTGGCGGAGCTTGCCAATTTCACGGCTATGCACAATGCTCATACAGATACCTGTTTTGCCTGCACGGCCTGTACGTCCGCTGCGGTGCGTATATACTTCAATATCATCGGGCAGTTCGTAGTTAATTACATGGGTAATGTCTTTCACATCAATTCCACGGGCAGCCACATCAGTTGCAATGAGGAGCTGTAATGTTTTATCACGGAACTGACCCATTACTTTATCACGCTGCTGCTGGGTAAGATCGCCATGCAGTGCATCAATATCGTAGCCTTCACGGGTAAGTTTTTCAGTTATTTCCTGTGCATCAACTTTTGTACGTGTGAAGATGATGCCATAAATACCGGGGTTGAAATCAATTAAACGTTTGAGTGCTTCATAACGGTGATTTGATGAGCAAACGTAGTATTGATGATCAATGTTTTTATTAGCTGTGTTTACTTTGCCAACTGTTACTTCAATTGGTTCTTTCATGTACTTGCGGCTCACCTTGCGTATTTCGGGTGGCATGGTGGCGCTGAACAACCATGTACTTTCTTTCTTTGGTGTGTTCTGGAGAATAAATTCAATATCGTCCTGGAAGCCCATGTTCAGCATTTCATCTGCCTCATCGAGCACCACGTACTCAATTTCGCCGAGATTGATTGCTTTACGTTCAATTAAATCAATTAAACGACCGGGAGTTGCCACAACGATCTGCACACCACGTTTAATATCCCTGATCTGCATACCAATGGATGTACCGCCATAAACGGCAACAACCTGCATTCCTTTGATATGTTTTTTAAAGATTTCAATTTCTTTTACAATCTGTAAACAAAGTTCACGGGTAGGGCATACAATTAATGCCTGTGGATATTTCTTGTTTTCGTCTAATAACTGCAGCAGGGGTAAACCAAATGCTGCTGTTTTGCCAGTACCTGTCTGGGCGAGACCAATGAGGTCTTTTGTACCGCTTAACAGAACAGGAATTGCTTTTTCCTGAATAGGAGTGGGAGTTGTAAAACCGAGTTCGCTGACCGCTTTCATCAATCTTTCGTCCAAACCAAGCGCTTCAAATGTGTTCATATACTAATATTCAAATTTGCGCAAAGGTATGCTTTATGTACGAAGTACGGTGTAGGAGGGGAAAGGGGCAGTACGATGTAGGATGTATGATGTAAGATGTACGATGTGGAATGTACATAAAACCTTTGTGCCTCAGTGCCTTTATGCCTCTTGCCTTATCTTTGCCGGATGCGAAAACTGAGCATGGATGAGCTGAACCGTAAGTCGGTTGACGAGTTTAAGGAAGCTGAAAAGAACCGGATTATTGTTGTGCTGGAAAACATACGCAGCATGCAGAATGTGGGTAGTGTGTTTCGTACAGCTGATGCGTTTTTGGTGGAAGCGGTTTACCTGATTGGCTATACTCCGCAGCCCCCGCACAGGGATATTCATAAAACGGCTTTGGGCGCAACTGAAACGGTTGCCTGGAAATATTTTTCAAAAACAGCCGATGCCATTGCTGAACTGAAAGCAGAAGGTTATAAACTGTATGGCATTGAACAGGTGGAGAACAGCATTATGCTGAACGATTTTGTGCGGAAGGCAGATGAAAAAATTGCGCTGATATTTGGTAATGAGGCTGAAGGTGTGGAGCAGGAAACCTTACATGCCTGCGAAGGTTGTATTGAAATACCACAGTTTGGAATGAAACATTCGCTCAACATCAGCGTGGCAGCAGGAGTGGTGTTGTGGGAGATGGTGAGGAAATTGAAAATGGAGAATTGAAAATTGAAAGTTGAAAATGAAAAGTGAAAAATGAGAACCCTGTCAGTGGTTGCAGACCCTGACAGCGGTTGACGAAAAAGATAAACCCGGTTTAACAACAAGAAATAACGATGAAGAAGTTTAAGAACTATCTGTACCTGGTACCCCAAGCCCCTGAAGGGGAGTATGTTAACCCTCTTATATTTGCAAGATGTTGAAAGTAAAAAATTATCTCTCCCTTATTAAGTTTTCGCATACAATATTCGCATTACCGTTTGCATTGATTGGATTTACATTAGGCTCAAAAGAAATTGTAACATGGAATTTGAATAAGGTTATACAAGAAAACTCTGTTCAACAAAATTTCCTCAGTCCTTCAAAATCAGAATTTCTTTTTAATGGAGTCCCATCAACTACAATTGGCTATATAGTTAAATTCGTTTTAGTTCTTCTCTGCATGATCTTCGCCCGCAGTGCAGCCATGGCCTTCAACCGTTATTTAGACAGGAGCTTTGATGCAAAGAATCCACGTACTGCCATACGTGAAATACCTGCAGGAATTATTACAGCCAACAGTGCATTGTGGTTTACAATTATTACAAGTCTGCTGTTTGTTGCTACAACTTATTTCATCAATACACTTTGCCTGGCATTATCGCCGGTGGCATTGTTTGTAGTGCTGGGTTATAGTTTTACAAAAAGGTTTACACCTCTTTGCCATTTGGTATTAGGACTTGGTTTAAGTCTTGCGCCCATTGGTGCTTATCTTGCTGTAACGGGTAAGTTTGCTTTGCTGCCAATCTTGTTTTCATTTACTGTTTTATTCTGGGTAAGTGGTTTTGATATTATTTATGCGTTGCAGGATGAAGAGTTTGATAAAGAATATAAACTCAAATCAATTCCTGCATGGCTGGGTAAAGCAAAAGCCTTGCGTGTTTCTGAACTGCTACATGTACTTGCTGCTGCATGTGTAATTGTTGCGGGTGTGTATGGTGGTTTTGGATGGTTGTATTGGATTGGTGTAGCAGTATTTGTGGGTATGCTTGTGTACCAGCATTCAGTTGTAAAACCAAACGATTTAAGCCGAGTGAACTTAGCATTTATGACAGCGAACGGTATTGCCAGTGTGGTGTTTGCGGTGTTTGTGATTGTGGATATGCTGGTTGGTTGATGGTTTGTGGTTCATAGTTGATAGTTCATAGGAAAACAAAACATCAGTATATGGCTTTTCGTTTTGAAGAGTTAAAGGTTTGGCAAAACGCACTTGATTTATCAAATGAAATTGACCTGTTGGTTAAAAAGTTTCCTGTAGAGGAGCGTTTTAGTCTTTCATCACAAATAAAACGTGCTGCCGATTCTGTTGTGCTGAATATTGCAGAAGGAAGCACCGGTCAAACTACCCCGGAATTTAAACGTTTTCTGAATATTGCCTTGCGGTCAGGGATTGAAGTTGTTGCATGTTTGTTTATGGCAATCAAAAGGAATTATATTAATCAGGAAGAATTTGACAAATATTATGCTGATTACGAGGTGCTGAGCAAGATGATTACAAAACTGAGAGACTCGATATAGCTAACTATGAACCATCAACTATGAACTATTAACTTTTTCTATGGCCAGAATAATTTGCATCGACTATGGTGGTAAGCGTACAGGATTAGCAGTAACTGATCCGCTGCAGATTATTGCAACCGGATTAACTACCATCGAAACAAAAAATTTCATTCCTTTCCTGAAAGATTATTTCAGTAAAGAACCTGTTGAGAAAATCATTATTGGTATGCCCACCAATTGGGATGATACCGATACACATGCAACTCCACTGGTTAAAAAAGCCATTGAACAACTGAAGAAAAATTTCCCCACTATACCCATTGAGACGGTTGATGAACGTTACACTTCCAAAATGGCCAAAGATGCCATGCTTGAAATGGGACTGAAAAAGAAACAACGCCGGGATAAAAAACTGGTGGATGAAATTGCAGCTACGATTATGCTGCAGGAATACCTGGGGAGAATGTGAGAAGATGTATGAAGTAAGATGTACGATGTCGTCCCGTCTGACGCCCTCATCTGACGGAAACGACGCAGATTCTTCAACAAATGCAGATTTATTCCTTCGGCTGCAGTGCTTATATTTGCAGACGATTTCTTGCATGTACATGCCAAAAAATCTGAAATCTTAAATCACAAATCTTAAATTGAATGATTCTTCCAATTGTAGCATACGGAGCTGAAGTGTTACGAAAAGTTTGTAAAGACATTACCTCCGATTATCCCAACCTGGATAAGCTCATTGCTGATATGTGGGAAACCATGTATTCATCCAATGGTGTTGGGTTGGCTGCACCACAGATTAATAAGGATATTCGCCTGTTTGTGGTTGACAGTCACCAGATGTTTGAAAATATGGAAGAGGAAGAAGCAGCCATGTACCCGGATGTTCCAGGTACAAAACAGGTGTTCATAAACGCACACATTGAAGAACTCGCCGGTGATGACTGGCTGTATAACGAAGGTTGTTTAAGTATTCCCAAGATCAGGGAAGATATTGCCCGTGCGGAAGAAGTAACCATCCGTTACATGGATGAGAAATTTATTGAACATGTAAAAACATTTGATGGAATTACTGCAAGGGTGATTCTTCATGAATACGATCATATTGATGGTAAACTTTTTATTGATTACCTCAAACCACTGAAAAGAAAATTACTGAAAGGAAAACTGGATGATATTTCCAGGGGAAAGATCAGTGTGGATTATAAAATGGTATTTCCGAAATAAAACCCCTCCGCCCCTAAAGGGGGACTTTTTGCAGACACCCAATTTTATCGCTTAATATCCGATTGTTCATTACAAAAACAAATGCTGATAAAGTATTTGTAGATGATATGGTAGAACAGAAGGTTTAATCATTGATGAAGCACCGTCCCTTCTCTGAAGGAGAAGGGATAAGAGGGATGAGGTTTAATCATCACCTGTAAGATTCTTGGCTTTTGTATATACCCGCCATTTTTCAATTACCTGCTGCATATCAACTGCAAGCTCACTGTCAAACATTATTTTCTTTTGTGTTTTGGGATGTGTGAAGCCCAGTGTTTTTGCATGTAATGCATGGCGTGGGCAAATAGCAAAACAGTTATCTACAAACTGCTTGTATTTTGTATAAACCGTTCCTTTTACAATGCGGTCGCCACCATAAGTATCATCATTAAACAACGGGTGACCAATGTGCTGCATATGTACACGTATCTGGTGTGTACGCCCAGTTTCCAGTTTACATTCAACCAGTGTTGTGTAACCAAAACGTTCGAGTACTGTATAATGAGTGATGGCTTCTTTTCCATATTCACCATCGGGATATACATCCATGATTTTGCGGAAACGCTGATGACGGCCTACATGTCCGGTAATTGTTCCGCTGTCTTCTTTAATATCACCCCAAACCAATGCCACATATTTACGTTCAACTGTATGATCAAAGAATTGTTTGGCGAGGTGATAACTTGCCTGCTCGGTTTTTGCAAGCACAACAAGTCCGCTGGTGTTTTTATCAATACGGTGTACCATGCCAAAACGTGGAAGTTCAGCTTCGGTTAACCCGGGGTTTTGCTGCAGCAAATGAAACAACACTCCATTTACCAACGTACCGGTATAGTTGCCACAGCCGGGGTGCATCACCATTCCTGCAACCTTGTTGACAAGAATTACCGATTCATCTTCATAAACAATATTGAGTGGAAGCTGCTCGGGTTTGAGTTCGGTATCTTCCGGCGCAGTATCTGAAAGTGTAAGAATTTCATCGCCGGGTTTAACTTTGTAATTGGCTTTTACAAAATTGTTGTTCACTAGTACAAAGCCCGATTCGATGCCACGTTGTATTTTATTACGGGTGGCACCTTCAATTTTGCTCATCAGGTATTTGTCAATACGCAAAGGTTCCTGGCCTTTGCTTACCACATAACGCTTCTGCTCGTATAACTCTTCCGAGCCATCGCCGTTCTCCAGTTCACTATCCTGTTCAAGTAATTCTTCATCGTTCATAGTTTGCAAAAATAACTCCTTCATTATAGAATTTGAAATGAATGTAAATTTGCAGCCATGACGCAACAGGTGTTTTTTAAAGATTTGGGACAGATGCCTTACAAAGAGGCCTGGGATTACCAGGAAAATCTGATGCAGCAGAACCTGCAGGTGAAAGCTGAGTTGAGGGAGATAGAAAAAAGCCGGGAGTCGGCAGTAGTGAGTCGTGAGTCAGAGGGAAATTCACCATTCAACATTGACCATTCACCTTCAACAACGCATCATCTTTTGTTTGTAGAACATCCGCCAGTTTATACGTTGGGAAAAAGTGGCGATGCAAGTCATATCCTAATTAACGAGCAAACCCGTATGCAAAAAGGAATTGAATATTATCCGACCAACCGTGGTGGCGATATTACGTTTCATGGTCCGCAGCAGATTGTTGGTTACCCGATTATTGATTTGGAAAAGTTTGAAACCGATATTGGTAAATATCTCCGCAACCTGGAAGAAGTAATCATTCTTACACTTGCTGATTATGGTTTAAAAGGTGAACGCAGCAAAGGTGAAACAGGTGTGTGGCTTGATCCCGGCATCAGAGGAAAAGAACGCAAGATCTGTGCAATGGGTGTACGTTGCAGTCGCTGGATAACCATGCATGGTTTTGCACTGAATGTAAATACCGATTTAAACTATTTCAACTTTATTATTCCTTGTGGTATTCAAAACAAACAGGTGACTTCTTTGCAAAAAGAACTTGGCCGTGAAGTTGATTTTGAAGAAGCAAAAGAAAAAGTGAAGAAGAATTTTGAAAAAGTGTTTGGGGTGGAGCTTGTGGATAATTGAAAATTGAAAGTGAGAGTTGTAGATGTCTGCTCACCCGAAGGATGGCTGTACATCATGGAGAATGCTGAGTTTGCTTTACTATACACTATCGGCTATGGGCTAACAGCTAATTATCTCTTGTAATTAAAAACTTATTTTTCTCTTTAAGTTTTCCATCTTCCATCAGTTCAAAATAATACCAGCCCGATTTTAAGAAGTTTACTTTGTCCAATGTGAGATACACTTCTTTTACCTGTGGAACTTTGAACAGCACATTGCCGCTTTCGTTTTTAAAAACAATAGAATATTTTTTCGTCAAAGCATCGGGGAGACTGATGACTGCATTCCCATCATCACCCGTAAAAACATAAACAGAAGGTACCCAGACCGGTTTTGGCGGAGGTTGCGGTTTTTCTTCTTTTATAACAACGGGATTTTCTTTTATTTGGTTTTTTGCATTGTCAACATTCCCTTGTTTGTCTTTGGCAACAATTGTAATTACCGGGGGCTTCGTTGTATCAATAAACAGTTTTTTTGAAGGAGTGAAGATGTAATTTGTTCCTTCAAACAAAATAAAGATGCGGTAATAACTACTGTCGTTTTTGGCAGTTTTGTCAACGTAGCTGTACGATTTTGAATTTGGATTTGGAACCGAATGAATTGTGCTGAAATTCTTTAAACTGTCTTTTGAACGTTGAATATTTAGCTGTGTTACGTTTTTAAACCCGTTTGCCCAACTGATGGTTATTTCGCCATTCTTTTTAATTGCTTTAAACTTTGGTAAAGTATCTGTTTGTGCCGATACAGCATAACTAAAAAAAAGCCCTGCTAAAATAAAAAACAGTTTTCGCATCAGTAGTTGAATTCGTTTTCAGTGCGCAAAGATAATGCCCATCAGAATATTAATATTCCCGGAGGTAAACTGTTATTTCCCTGCAAACCACCCGAGTGAACTACAAGAATTTTGCTTCCCGATGGGAAAAATCCTTGTTCTGAAAGGTCTGTAACAGCCATCATTAATTTACCTGTGTATATAATATCGGTTGGAATAGATGTTTTCGTATAAAATGAATTCATAAAGTTTATCTGCCTGCTGCTGAATTTTGCGTAGCCGTTGCCTGCATAATCAAATAAAACTTTCTTTGCTGCTGCCGACAGAATGGTTGCATGGTTTTTTATAAATAGTTCTTTTTCATCTTCCTTAATTTTTAAGACAGGAATACCAATCACAGTCTGATGCTTTTTTGCAGAAGCTGCAATTCCTTTGAAAGTGGTGCCTGTTCCCATACAGCAGAAAATATGAGTAAAACTGTCTGCATCAGCAACCATATTCAATATTTCGCTGCAACCCTGTAATCCTTCAGCATTATCACCACCTTCGGGAACAAACAACATATCAGGGTGATTTTGTCTTATCTCTTCTACAACAGTACTGTTACGGTTGTAGCTTTTTCTTTCAACAGCAATTAGCTGCATACCGTGTTGTTTACAAAAAGATAATGTTGCATTCAGCGGGTGTGTAATTTCTCCACGAACAAGACCAATGCTGCCGAATCCTTTTTCAAAACAGGCAAATGCAGTTGCAGCAAGATGATTAGAATAAGTGCCGCCCATTGTTATAATGCCTTTCTTCCCTTCTTCAATAAGCCTTTGAAGGTTATATCTGAGTTTAAAATATTTGTTGCCTGAAATAAACGGATGTATAAGATCAAATCTTGCAACCGTAAACCGGAACAGCGATTGATCGCTCCTCATCCAGTCAATATTTTTACATTGAATATTTTGGAGAAACGGTTGCATGTTTTTTTAAAATGATTGTTTATTATCTTAGCACCGTTCAAAAATAACGATTACAAAAGATGCCTGTCGTACAATTTTTTTATGTTTTTGAATAATCGATACGGCAGATTAAACATTTACACACATGAAACCTACATTATTGATATTAGCTGCCGGAATGGCCAGCCGTTATGGAAGTATGAAACAGATTGAAGGCTTTGGCCCCGCAGGAGAAACCATTATGGATTATTCTATTTATGATGCAATACGTGCAGGTTTTGGCAAAGTTGTTTTTATTATACGTAAGGACTTTGCAGAACAGTTTCAGTCAATCTTTGAACCAAAACTCAAAGGAAAAATTGAAACAGGTTATGTATTCCAGGAGTTAAGCTTTTTTACTGAAGGTTTTGATATCCCAGCAACAAGAGTAAAGCCCTGGGGAACAGGGCATGCTATTTTATGTGCAAAAGATGCAATAAAGGAACCTTTTGCTGTAATTAATGCAGATGATTTTTATGGTAGAGAAGCGTTTGAAAAAGCAGCAGCATTTTTAAATAGCGAATGTAATCCGCAAACACATGCAATTATCGGTTACGATCTTTCAAAAACGCTCAGCAAAAACGGAACTGTAAGCCGTGGGGTTTGTCAGGTTGATGCGGAGCATAATCTTACAAGTATTAATGAGCGTACAAAGATTTATGAAGAAGGTGGCCGTATAGTTTATGAAGATGCTGATGGCAAACATGAAGTTCCATATCATTCAAGTGTGAGTATGAATTTCTGGTGCTTCGATCATTCATTGTTTACAATAACTGAAAAATTATTTGAAACATTTTTGAAAGATCATGGCAATGAAGAAAAATCAGAATTTTTTATACCACTTGTTGCCGATTCATTTATTAAAAATAAACTGGGTGTTGTGAAAGTAATACCAACATCATCACAATGGTTTGGTGTAACGTATAAAGAAGATGCGCCTGGTGTTCAGCAAAGTGTAAATGACCTGGTTACTTCGGGCGAATATCCTCCTTCTTTGTGGAGTTAATTCACAATGAGTTTTCCACTCTGAACTTTTTTATTTCCTTTCAGTAAACGGTAGTAGTAAATTCCTTTGCTGAGTTGATGTATGGAAACCTGTTGAGGATAATCAACGATGTTTTTCTGCATCACAACTCTTCCATAATTATCTATAAGTTCAAGGATAAGCTGGCTGTTGGGATTTGGTAATACAGTTAATATGCCGTTGCGTTGTACCGGGTTAGGATAAAGCACTGCTTCAGCAGCACCGGTATAATAAATAATTGCTTCGTTTGAATAAATGATTTGTCCATTCAGCAATTCAATTGCAGCACGGTAAATATTGCTCCCTTCACAAATGGTTTTATCAAGCGATTGATATGCAGTTCCGCTGTTTGGGTTTTGTTTATCCAATGAAACAAATCCGCCTGCAGCAAATTTTTCAAAACTGATTGTTTTGATATTGTAGGTTGTTCCAAGCGCCAGTTTTAAAACTCCCTGATTGCTGAAATCTAAATCGGCTAATAAACTTTTGACATAACAATCTGTTCCTTGTGTTGCATAGTTAAATGTGTATGTGTTTACAGCTTTTGCCTGATTGATGAGCGGGGTTATGGAAAAATAGTTTGATGTTGTTGATTGTTTATTGAAAACAACAAATGTATCAACAGTGGTTTTCAGTAATTCCATATATTGATTTCCGAGCTGATAAATTTGATATGCAGTTGCTTCTTTTACTTTTGGCCATACAAGCAAAAACGAATCGGTACAATTAAAACCAACTGCAGGAATAATCCTGTTTGAAATGGTGAAAGTATCTGTAACAAATGTTTGATTACTCACTGTCATTCTTAATAAGGCTTTGCTGTAAATACCGGGAGCAGTGAATTTGAAATATCCTTTTGTTAAGTCAGCATTGTTTGAAACAGTTTGCCAGTTGTTTCCATTATCGGTACTGAGTTCAAGTACTCCGTTGCTGGATGTGAAGCCCGATTCAAATCGGATAACATTTGTTTGAGCCGGATCCAAATGATCGGCTGCTGTTGGAAACAGCCATGTGAATGTGTCAGACGAATCAAGCTGGTAAGCAATGGAAAAATTTTGTACACCTGAAGGAATGCTGAAGCCTTTCACTGTTATTTCATAATTACCGGCAGGTGGATTATCAACAGAAACCTGTTCAACTACATTTAAGCTGTCCCTTGTTCTAACAGGTAATTGTTGCAATGATGAAATGGATGCCGCCGGATTTAAAACCCATGGGAGCCATGTTGTATTTGTTGAAAGATGTTTTACTTCAAGATCGAGATCGTTTACAAGGGCTTTGTTTGTATTTGGTGTTGCAGCAGGATCGGTCCACACCAATGTGAGTTTTAATTGTTTGATTCCATTTGGCAGGTTAACAGAAAATGTTTGTTGTGTTTGATCTGTAACAGAGCCTTGCAAATATCTACCCGCTAAAATTGTTTTCACTGCTTTGTATGCGTTCAAGCTTCCATATCCCGATTTGAAATCAATTCCAGCAGTTTCCACATCATCTGCACTGTTCAGTAAAATTGCTTTGATTAATGATGCCGGGGCATACGAACCGTTAATGTCTTTATAGGTTTGATGGAGTACTGTAGCAACACCCGATACAAGTGCAGTTGCGCCCGAGCTTCCATCTTCGCCAAACGCAACTAATTCAGGCTTTACTCTTCCATCGAAAGCAGGGCCTTTTGAACTTGGGGTTAGAACAATTCCAAACGAATCAACATGGCCAACTGTAATAATATTTTTCGCCTGTTTAAAATTACCTGTAAGATTAGCATAGCCCGCAATGCCGGTATAAATGCCTGTTGTAGATGTACTGCTGCCGGAATTGCCGGCTGAAAAAACATGTTGTAATGAAGTGTTGTTTATGACTGATGCGTCATAAGCAGCAGCTTCAGCACCATAATAATTTTCAACAATAGTTCCGTACGAATGATTCTGAACAAAAAGGGGCAATTGGTAGTAACTGTTGGGCTCGGGTAATAAATTGTCGAATGTAGCAGAGCTGATTTTGCTTTTCCACGCTGCACCTTTTGTTTTATACCATACATTTCCGCCGCCAGCTATCATTGTCGCCATAATTGAAGCGTGTGAAGAAAATGTTGATGATGCGTAGTTTGAAGAAAGAATCCTGTTTTTTAAATCAATATCTGTTGTATCAAATAATTGTTCTTTAACTGAAACGCTGATGTTGTTGCCATTCTGATTAGGAAAGTAATGCTGAATTGCCGAAATTTTATTCATTGCATAATCAACAAATCCAAACAACAATTCTTCTTTTGCTTTTTTTCTTGTATCAATAAATAATACATTGTTGTTCTGCAGTAACTGTTCTGCATCTTTCCAGGTACTTTCAATTACAATTGTGCCTGTTGGTTCATAAACTGAAACAATCCGGATAGTGTTGTTTTTTTTAAGAAGATTTTTCAGACTGTCTAAATTGTTTGAAAAAAGCGTAAACTGTTTTTTGCCTGAAGGGACAGGAAATTTTAATTGTGCTGATAAAGAAGGTGAAATTTTGGATTCTGCTTTTCTGTTAGTTAATTGTGCAACACTTGCACCAGCGTAAATTAACCATAGTAAGATGAAGCCGGATATTTTAATATATGAAGAATTCAGATTCATTTGAATTTGGTGAAAATAACAGAATCTTTTTAATATACGGATCATCGTACAATTTCGTGGTATTTTTTCTTTTTGCAATTCAATCTCATGGTATGAGAATATTTTTTCCACGAAAAGAGTTATAATTTAAGAAAATTTCATAATTTGAAACCAACTAAATCAATTAAAATGAGAAAATTGTTCCCTATTTTTGGAGCTGCTCTCTTTGCAGCTTTGTTTATTATTGCATGTAAAAAATCTGTAAAAGAAGCTGGTACTGCCGAAGTATCCAAAGATGTACTTACTCAGATAAGTGCTCTTGGTTTTGCTACTGATAATGTGGCAGCGACTGATGGCGGTTACATTGTTGAAGGAGATATTTTTCTTTCTCCATCGGACTTAAAAACAAGTCAGGTAACAGGTAAGCTGCTTGTTGCTAATGTAGAGCAATACAGAACAACACAATTAGTGACTGGTCTTCCACGTACTATTACAGTAAGTGTAAGCAGTTCATTTAACAGCACATTTGTCTCAGCAGTAGATGCTGCTTTAGAACGCTACAATGCCGAAAATTTGCAACTTACTTTCGTGCGTGTTGCAAGTGGTGGTACTATTCAGATTAAAATGGTTAATACAAACCAATATATAGCATCATCAGGCTTCCCTACAAGTGCAGGAAATCCTTATGGAACTATCAGCTATGCAAAAAGATATGCTTCAGGTTACAGCCTTGGTTTTCTTACAACGGTTATTGCTCATGAAATGGGGCATTGTATTGGTTTCCGTCATACAGACTATATGGATCGTTCTTACAGTTGTGGCGGCTCTGCATACAATGAAGGAGCAAGCACAGTTGGCGCAATAAACATTCCGGGTACACCAACTGCAATTGATCCAAATTCATGGATGCTTGCATGTTTGAGTGCTACAACTGATCGTCCTTTCAATGCAAACGATAAAATAGCTTTGAATGCCTTGTATTAATAAATTCTGATGAGAAAAATGAAAAGCCCCGGCAGTTGTACCGGGGCTTATTTTTTACTGGCGGAATTTCTTAAACTGATTAATCAGTGAATTCGTTGAAGCATCGTGTGTTAACACCTCATTATTATTAATCAGCTCTGGTAAAATTTTATTTGCTAATTGCTTTCCTAATTCAACTCCCCACTGATCGAAGCTGTAAATATTCCAGATAACACCTTGTACAAAAATTTTGTGTTCATAAAGTGCAATCAGCTCACCCAAACTAAACGGAGTTATTTTCTTAACAAGAATAGAGTTTGTGGGTCGGTTTCCTTCAAACACTTTGTAGGGCACCAGTTCTTCTTTTACTCCTTCAGCAATTACTTCTTCTTTTGTTTTGCCGTTCATGAGTGCTTCTGTTTGTGCAAAGAAATTACTCATGAGTTTGTTGTGATGATCGCTGAGTGGATTATGACTGATAGCCGGTGCAATAAAATCGGCAGGAATTAAATGTGTGCCTTGGTGAATTAGCTGGTAAAACGAGTGCTGACCATTTGTACCCGGTTCGCCCCAAATGATTGGCCCTGTACTGTACGTAACAATCTTTCCGTTCCTGTCAACATATTTGCCATTGCTTTCCATATTTCCCTGCTGAAAGTAGGCTGCAAACCGGTGCATGTACTGGTCGTAAGGAAGAATAGCTTCGCTCTTAGCATCAAAGAAGTTTACATACCATGTACCGATCAGTGCCATGATGATCGGAATGTTTTTATCAAATGCTGCTGTTTTAAAATGTTCATCAGTTGCAAAAGCACCTTTCAGCAATTCTTCAAAATTGTTGTAGCCAATGGTTAATGCAATCGATAATCCAATTGCACTCCACAACGAATAACGGCCGCCAACCCAATCCCAGAACTCAAACATATTGGCTTTATCAATTCCAAACTTCACCACTTCTTTTTCGTTGGTTGAAAGTGCCGCAAAATGTTTGGCAACATGAGCTTCGCCTTTTGCATGTTGTAAAAACCAGTCTCTTGCACTATGTGCATTGGTCATAGTTTCCTGCGTGGTAAATGTTTTTGATGCAACGAGAAACAGTGTTTCATCAGCCGTTACTTTTTTCAACGTTTCGGCAATATGCGTTCCATCAACATTACTTACAAAATACGTTTCAATGCCTTCAACCCAATAAGGTTTTAATGCTTCAGTAACCATTACCGGTCCAAGATCACTGCCGCCAATACCAATGTTTACGATGTATTTTATTTTTTTACCAGTATAGCCTTTCCACTCGCCATTGTGTATGCGTGTACAAAAGTCTTTCATTTGTGCATTTACCTTTTTTACATCGGGCATAACATCTTTGCCATTCACTAAAACAGGTTTGCCTGAAAAGTTGCGGAGTGCAGTATGAAGTACGGCTCTCTTTTCTGTATGATTGATTTCATCTCCGCCGAACATTTTTTCAATTCCTTCCTTCACTTTGCATTCTTCAGCAAGTTGAAGAAGAAGCTGCATTGTTTTTTCAGTGATGATGTTCTTTGAATAATCAAACAAAATGTCGTTAAAGAAAATACTGAATTGCTGAAAGCGGTTTGCATTGGCTTTAAACAATTCTTTCATTTGAACTTTTTTCATTTCTTCAGCATGTGCTGAAAGTTGTTGCCAGGTTTTTGTTGCTGCCGGATCGATTGCTGATAACATGATCTGTATAAATTTATTTGTTCAGTAAAGCAATGCTTTGATCTCTGTCAATATGCAGTTGCTCAATTAATTTTTCAAGTCCGTCGAATTTTATTTCATTCCTCAAATGATATTTTACATATACTTTGAGGTGACGGTTATAAATATCTTCATCAAAATCAAACAGATTTACTTCTATACTTCTGTTTAATCCTCCAACTGTTGGCTTGGTGCCAATGTTCATCATGCCCTGTAGTATTCTACTTTCTCCTTCAATCTGCGCTTCAACAGCATATACGCCATTTGCAGGAACTAATTTATCCGGATCCTGAATTTGCAGGTTAGCTGTTGGATAGCCAAGTTTTCTGCCTAATTTATTTCCTTCAATCACGTATCCTTTAAAGAAATAGGAATAGCCAAGCAGTTGATTTGCTTTTTCAATTTCACCAAGTGCAAGTGCATTGCGTATTTTGGTTGAGCTTACTGCAATTTCGTTTAACACCTGTTGCGGAATTTCTTTCACCTGGTAATGAAATCTTTCGCCCATTTTTTCAAGCAAATGATAATCGCCGTCCCTGTTTTTTCCGAACTTATGGTCGTAGCCAATAATGATGAGTGCCGGATGAAAACGGTCAACCAGGAAATCTTTGATATAGTTTTCAGGTGACTGCTGAGCAAATTCAACGTTGAACTGTACAACAACAAGATCATCCAGTCCCTGTTTTTTTAATAATTCAATCCGTTCATCGAGTGTAGTAAGTTGCGGGATGTACTCCTGTGGACGAAGAATTTTTCTTGGATGAGGATAAAAACTGATTAACACCGATTCGCCACCGGTTTGTACTGCTTCCTGTAACAATTGCCGTATAATATGCTGATGACCGAGATGAACTCCATCAAAAGTTCCGATGGTAATAACAGCCTTCGTAAAAACAGGCAATTGCTGTAAACTTCTGTAAACCTTCATAAATGGAAGTGCAAAAGTAACACATTTGACGTGTGGAAGTGTTAGTTTTGCGGCTTCAAACCAATCAGCATGTCGTTATACAATAAAAGAGGAGTTTCAGCGCAAAAGGAAGAAGTACATAAAGCCGTGCAGCATCTTGATCAGGGCCTTTATCCCAATGCGTTTTGTAAGCTTTACCCCGATTATCTTGGGAACGATGAAAACTGGGTGAATGTTACGCATGCCGATGGCGCTGGAACCAAAAGTATTCTTGCTTATTTGTACTGGAAAGAAACCGGCAATGCTTCTGTGTGGAAAGGAATTGCACAGGATGCAATTGTGATGAACCTCGACGATTTGCTTTGTGTTGGTATTTATGATAATATTCTTTTTTCCAGTACGGTTGACCGTAATAAACTGCTGATACCCGGTGAAGTACTGGAACAAATCATCAACGGCTCGGCTGAGTTATTTGATAAACTGAAAGAATATGGAGTAAACATTCATTACCTCGGCGGCGAAACAGCCGATGTAGGTGATGTAGTGCGAACTGTAGCTGTTAACGGCACTATGACAGCACGCTGGCCAAAAGAAAAAGTTATCAGCAACGATAAAATTAAACCGGGTGATGTAATTGTTGGATTAGCTGGGTTTGGAACCTGCAATTATGATATAGCTTACAACAGCGGGCTTGGCAGTAATGGTTTAACCAGTGCAAGGCATGATGTGCTGAATAAATTTTATGCAACTCATTTTCCTGAAACATTTGAACCAAAGCTGAGTGATGATGTGGTGTACATTGGGAAGTATAAGATGACGGATGTGATTGAAGTGAAAAGTGAAAAGTTAAAAGTTGAAAATATAAATATTGGAAAACTTCTTCTTTCACCCACAAGAACATTTGCACCGGTCATAAAAACTATTCTGGAAAATCATTTTGATGCGGTGCATGGCTTGATTCACTGCAGTGGCGGCGGCCAAACAAAATGTTTAAAATATCTTCCTGCACCAATGAAAGTGGTGAAAGATAACCTGTTTGCTCCACCGGTGATTTTTGATATTATACAAGATGCTTCAGGTGCAGATGCCCGTGAAATGTACCAGGTGTTTAATATGGGTACACGCATGGAAGTATATACAACTGAAGCTGCGGCTGCTGAAATTATTTCCATTGCTCAATCATTTGGTGTGGATGCACAAATAATCGGGCGGGTGGAAGAGAGTGATAAGAAAGAATTGCTGATTAAAGTCGGGGGAGAGGAGTTGGTGTTTTGATGTCTTAATTATCAGGCAAACGGAATGAAACTTTTCGTGTGTTCCATGCTGTTACAGAATAGCCATCTTGTTTTGCCGGAACCCAATTTGGGCCATTTTTAATTGCTTCGGTTAAAACTGATGCCAGTACAGAATTCTTTAATGTCAGCACTTCAACATTACTTACAACTCCGTTTGTATCAACAATAAATTTCAGTTCACAGGTGCCACTGATTCCATCATTTGTAAGTTTTACTAAATTTTGCTCGATAGCGTTCTGTATTAATTTATTCCAGGCTATATCTCCGCCAGGAAATTGAGGTTCAATTTCAGTCTTCGTGAAAATTATCTTTTGTTCATCAGCGTTATGTAACGTGTCTTTGAAAGCATCGCCTGTGAAAGTGACATTTTCCATTATGATGACTCCTTTTTTTGCTTCAGGCCCATACTTCAGGATTGCATTCTTATCATTTGGCTTAATCACAGTTATACTTTTTGCTGATAGAATTCCTTTGTTTTTTATCTCATCTGATTTTACTTTTTTTCCATTAATGATAAGAAGTACAGAATCATTGTTCATTTGCTTTTTGAAGCTGGGGGCTGTTGTTTTTTCAGAAGCTGTATCTTTTTTTGTATTTGTTGGAATTGTATCAGAAATTATCAGATTCTCTCTTTGAGATACATATTTTTTTATCCCTCTCAAAATAGCTTCCGCCATTTTTTCCTGGTTCTTTTCATCACTTAAAAATGCTGCATCTTTTTTACTGGAAATAAAACCACACTCAACTATTACTGCCGGGCAATTTGTGTTTTGCAGAACCCATATTCCTTTTTGTCTTTGTTTAATTGCTGGTTCCCTTACGGCAATTATTCCCTGCATTTGGTAAATAATGTTAGAAGCAAGTTCTTTGCTTTCTGCAACAAAGGGAAACTCATCTCTTGCAACATAAGTTTCAAAACCATTACTCGGATTCTCTATATATTTATTCCCTTCCCTTAGCTGAGGTGCAAAGTTGGCATGTATTGAAACAAACAAATCGGCTTTATTAGCAACGGCAAAATCTGCTCTTTCATGTAATCCTACAAAGTCTTTTCCTGTTCTTGTAAAAATCAGTTTCAGATTTTTATCTGAATTCAATGCTTCTATTTTTTTTGCAATTGCAAGACTTATTTCATCTTCCGAAAGTCCGTTAACTCCAATTCCCCCATCTGGACTGCCATTTTTTAAACCATGCCCGGCATCTATTACAACCACAACCTGCTTTTCAAGATTTTTAATTGGTTCTGGAGCTTTTGTTGTTTTTGTTTTTAAAACAAATGCAAAGAAAATCAAGGTTAGCAACGGCAATAGTAGCAGTCTGCTGAAGTAACTTACTTTGGGGTTTTGTAATTTGGAAAGCATAAGTAATCTTCGTTTTATAGGTGAATAAAAAAATGAATTGGTCAGTGGAAAATTTACAGTTGGATAGACTGATGCAAGAATCATTTCTGCAAACGAAGCCGTGTCATGGTTCTTTACCGATTTCTGATCGGCAATAAATTCATGGATCATTGCCAGTTCTCTTTTTATAAGCCAGAAAAACGGATTGACCCAGAAAACGATTAATACAAGCTGCATCAGCAGTTTATCAGCACTGTGTTTTTCTTCAACATGAATGAGCTCATGTGCAAATATCTGTTGCCCTTTTTTCGAATGAAAGTCAATAGCATTATTCCAGAACAAAAAACGGAAAAAAGAAAACGGGGTGCCTTTTGCATTTGTTTCAACAAAAGTGAGCCGCTCAATTTTCCATTGCTGATTTGTTTTAAGTAAGCGCCTTATTTTAAGAATTGCGGCAATGAACAGTCCCAGAATAATCATTGATACGAGCATGTACAAAAGCAGCATTATATTTTCAGTAGTAATAACAGGATTGGTTATTTGCTGTTCGGTTGCTGAATCTTCAATCCAGTTTTCATTGGTTGTAACTGCCTGCAATGCCTGGTAAGTTACCTCCGGACTTTTTTCGGTTTGTGTGAGTGTAATTTTCGTGAACGGTATGCACAGCGAAAGAACAACTGATGCCAGCAGATAATAGCGGTTCCATTGATGAAATAGTTTATTCCTCAACAGTAACCAGTAAAACCCGGTTAATAAACCAGAACAGATAATTACCTTCAGTAAAAAGTCGGCTGCAGCAATCATTTTTTAGTGTTTTTCAGTTCTTTTAATAGAAGTTCCAGTTCTTCAATGCTGATGTTGTTATCTTTTACCATGAAGGAAACAGCGTTGCTAAACGATCCCTCAAAGTATCCCTTCACAAGATTCTTCATGCTCATGCGTGAATAGTTGTCCATACTGATTAATGGAAAATATTCGTGCATACGGCCAACAACTTTTACATCAACAAATTTTTTGTCGATCAGTATTTTCAGAATTGTGGCAACTGTATTCTGGTGGGGTTTGGGCGGAGGCATTGCATCAACAATATCTCTCAAAAAAGCTTTCTCCAGTTTCCAGATAACTTTCATTACCTGTTCCTCAGCTTTCGTCAGCGGTTTAGTCGTTTCATTCTTCATAAAACGAAAGTATAACTAAAAAATTAGTTTAACAACTAAATATTTAGTTAAAGAAAAAAATATAGGAATATTTTATTCTGCAGGCATCCTGAAAGTAACTTTTTGTCTTCGCCAAGCTTTTACAAAACGGCCGTTCTGTTGGGCAGGATTCCATTTAGGTCCCTTTTTAATTATACCAACAAGAATTTTTGCAAGTACAGATTCTTTCATGGTCAAAGCTTCCACATTGGTTATGGATCCGTCTTTGCCGACAATAAACTGAATTTCGCATGTACCTGCACTCAGTTTGTCTTTCATGATTTTCTTTAAGTTCTTTTCAATGTTTTCCCGCACGTATTCGTTCCATGCGTTTTCACCGCCGGGAAAACTTGCTTCAATATCAACTTTTGAAAAAACAGTTGAATCTGGCAAAGCTGATTTAGTTGTATCAGTTGTTTGTGCTTTCACTGAACATGCAAGCATGAGAAAGAGCAGGGGTAATATCTGTTTCATGAATTCTTTTTTAGAATGATTTTGTTTAATTATATCTAAATGTTAGTTTTTGTTTACGAAGACTTTTTACTGGAACTCCGTTTGCTTTTGCCGGTATCCATTTTGGCCCTTTTAAAATTGATTGTACAAAGATTCTCGCTAGTTCAGATCCCTGCATATTTTCTGGAACGGCTGCAAGAATGCTGCCGTCTCTGTCAACAATAAAATTTACAGTACAAACTCCATTATTTTGAGGGTCGTCAATAAGAGTTTTGATGTTGGCTTCAATTGTTTTCTTTATATATTCATTCCATTTTTTTTCTCCTCCCTGAAATTGTGCTTCAGTATCTGGTTTAGCATAAACCGAATCGGTATTGACTTTAATTGTGTCTGAAGATTGTGACTTTGCACTAAAGCAAAGCAGGATAAAAATAACAGGCATTAACTTTTTCATAAATTATTAGTGTTTTTGGCATTTCTGAATTATATACTTTTGCTGAAAGTCAAATCAAATATAATGCTTCCGATTGTTGAAATAAAAAACGCTAATATTTACCAAAGCAGTAATCTCATCCTTAATAACGTAAACCTTACCGTTAACCAGGGCGAGTTTGTTTACCTGGTAGGTAAAACAGGAACTGGTAAATCATCTTTACTGAAAACATTGTATGGTGAATTGCCGCTGACTGAAGGTGATGCAACAGTTGCAGGATTTAACCTGCGTGATATGACGTGGAAAACAGTTCCGTTTTTACGTCGCAGCCTTGGTGTTGTATTCCAGGATTTTCAGCTTCTTACCGACAGAAATGTACATGAAAACCTGAAATTTGTTTTGAAAGCAACCGGCTGGAAAGATGAAAACCTGATGGAAGAAAAAATCAACGATGTACTGGAAAAAGTAGGTTTGAAATCAAAAGGTTTTAAAATGACGTTTGAAATGAGTGGTGGCGAGCAGCAGCGTGTGGATATTGCAAGGGCTTTACTTAACTCTCCCAAATTAATACTGGCCGATGAGCCAACTGGTAACCTTGATCCTGAAACAAGCGATGATATCATGAACCTGTTAATGCAGGTGGCAAAAGATTACAACACTGCAGTAATTATGGCTACACATGATTTTATGGTGATAAGGAAGTTCCCTGCACGTATGGTGAAAACAGAAGGTGGTAAAGTTTGGGATAATGTTAGTGTAGAGCTTGTATAAGTTGCTCTGCATGTTTCTTATTGCTGAAATGCTGCTCCAGTAAATTTTCTCTTAGTTTAATTTCTTCACCGGTAAACGCTTTGTGAAATAAGCGGTAAGTATGATATTTTATTTCAGTTGGATTATTTGCCAACTGACAACAGGTTTCCAATCCTGTATTCCTGATCATAAGATCATTTACAATTACATGCCTGCCATTGAAAACAGCATTCAGTAATTTAAGTTTAATGCCTGAGTCGGTAAATGAAGGCAATAAATGCACCTGTGCTTTCTCAATCAGATCGTTCATCTCTTTTTCGTCGGGATTGGTAACAATACAGGTATGTGGCTTTTTGTGCGCAAGATCAATCAGCTTTTGCGATGGATTTTTACCGGCAATTACAAAAGGAATTTCAAGCTCATTAAACACTTTATTCAATAACCAAATGGCAGCTTTTTCATTTTCGGCTACTGATAGATTTCCATGATATAAAACAAAATTGCCCGTTCCATCTTTGCATGTAATTGTTGTGTTGGGAATAAAAGCGGGTAAATGTTCAATGTTTTTTGCTTTGAAATGTTGCTTATATTTTTTTACATCTTCTCCCGATATAGCAAATAGTTTATATTCTTTTAATGTTGCTTCATATCGTTTAAGCAAACGGCTTTCATGATTCATATATGCTTTTCGCACAATGGATGCTTCCCATTGTCCTAATTGTTTGTAGTACTCATGTTCGGTGTTGTGTAATCTAACAGCTACATTTTTTTTATCTATTAATCCGTTTGTTAAACCGTAAGTTGTGTGTACACCTTCAAACAAAACAGGGAACGAATCAGAATTTAATCGCTGCCATAAAGTTTCATCATGTCGTGAAGAAACAATGTATGGTATCTGTAACGAAAAACCTTTATGCCCCTCCTGTCTCGGATAATAAAAAACCTCACTGCAATATTTTTCCAGTTCTTGCTTTACTCCTCGTCCATATTCAAAACAATGCAGGTGTACAGATACTCCGGCCTGGTGCAAAGCTTTTATTTTGTAAAACACATCCACAGCACCGCCATAATCAGCAGGGTAGGGAACATCAAATGAAACGATATGTAAATGTTTATCGGCCAAGTAAATTTTTATAAAAGTTGATGAGTATTTTTTCTTCTTCCTGCCAGTTCAATAGTTCTGCTGCTTTGATGCAGTTGCTTTTTAATCTGCTATATAAAACAAAATTCCTGAGTAAAAGGTTCATTCCATCGGCTAAGGAATTTTCATTTGTATCGGGAATAAGTAAAGCAATATCATAATCCCGGTTAATTTTTCTGTACGAAGGATAATCCACACAAACCTGTGGTACGCCAGCCTGTATATAATCAAAAAAACGATTGGCTAATGAATAATAGTTGCTGAGACCATTGTTTTCAAAAATCGTTATGCCTGCAAAAGCTTGTGAAGTGATCTGCTTAAGTTCATCCGGCTTTAGCTTGCCTTTCAGAAATACTTTGTTATTTACTCCGTTTTTTTCAATCAAAGCTTTTGTTTGCTCAAGAAAGTTTCCATCACCATAAATAAACAAAGGGGCATCAACATATTTCATTGCCGGAATCAGTGTTTCAAAACTCCTGCCTTCGTTAAGGGCACCCTGGTAAAGAAAGAACGGTGTAGCCGATTGGATACCTGCTGTTAAAGACTGATCGTTTTCCTGTTTAAAAGGAACATTTCTGATTACTTCATAATTCACACCATACATTGTCTTAAACTCATCGGCAATAGGTTCGCAAACAGAGTAACCAAGTTTGAATTTAGGAACGGCGAATTGTTCAATTTTCTTCCAGATTTTATAGCGGGATGGCCGTGAAACCACTTCTTTCATTTCGCAAAACAATTCATGTGCATCGTACACCCTTTTAGTGCCTTTTATTGAAGATGCAAACAGGCAGGGAAGAATTGTATCGAGATCAATTGCACAGATAACATCGGTTTTTTGAAACATCAGCCAAAAAAACAACCGGAGATTATACTCTGCGTAGAACAAAAATCCTTTTGTGCTGAAACAAAACAGCCGTTTTTGTTTGAAGATCTGTTGCTGAAGTGGGAGAGAACCCGGTAATCTCCTGCCTACTAACATTACATCATATCCCTGCCCGGATAGTGATGTGCAGATGCGTATCATCCGCTGATCATAATTTAAGTCGTTGGTAACTGTACAGATAATCCTGGGCAAGAAATTGAGTTTTTCCGGCAAGATACTTCAAATGATTGTTTATCTTAACAGTACACAATAATCAACTTAATAATGAACGGTATTATTAATCGCTTTTATACAGCTTTTGCCAATGCAGACTGGCAAACAATGGCAGAATGTTATCATGAAGATGCGGTTTTCAGTGATCCTGTTTTTCCTTTGATAAAGGGAAAAGAAATTGCTGCAATGTGGCAGATGCTTATTGAGCGGAGCAAGGGCAACATCGATGTTGCGTTCAGTAATGTGCTGGAAGATGAGCTAACCGGCAGGGCTGACTGGGTGGCTGAGTACTTTTTTTCAGCATCAGAAAGGAGGGTAATAAACCGCATTCATGCCGAGTTTGAGTTCTGTGACGGGAAAATTATTCGTCATACCGATTCCTTTAATCTGCACAAATGGGCATCGCAGGCATTGGGAATCAAGGGTAAATTGTTCGGCGGCTTTGTATTTTTTCGTAAAAAACTCCAGAAAACAGCACGGCAGGGGCTCGATGGCTTTATTGCCCGTAATTTTTCATGAGTTTTATTGCCTGTTTTTCAGACTTTTCCTTTACCTTTGCCGCCACTTTTATAGATGTAAAAATTTGGATGTCATTTAAACAATTTGAGATGTCAGCAATTACAAAAGAAAAAAAAGCAAGCATTTTCGCAACTTACGGTGGTGGTGAAAAAAACACCGGTTCAATTGAAGGGCAAATTGCACTGCTCACAGAGCGCATTAATCACATTTCAGGCCACCAGAAAGTCAATAAAAAAGACTTCTCTACCCAGCGTGGTTTGATGCAGATGGTTGGTAAACGTAAGCGTTTATTAAGCTATCTCAGCAAGAATGATCTTGCAGGTTACCGTGCATTGATTGAGAAACTCGGACTCCGTAAATAATTACGGTTATGTAATAAATCATTATTCCCAACACTGTCTGATGCTGTTGGGAATTTTGTTTTTCTTACAGGTTTCTTCCTTTCATTAAATTATTCACCGAATTACTGCCGGTAACAATCAAACCTGCCCCGGTAAGTACATTCACAAACAACATTGTATGTTATCACAACCTATCAGTAAGTCATTTGATCTGGGAGGTGGCCGCATTGTTACCATTGAAACAGGTAAGCTGGCCCGACAGGCCGACGGAGCGGTTACCGTACGTCAGGGAAATTGCGTAATACTTGCTACCGTAGTAGCCAATAAAGAACCAAGAGAAGGACAGGATTTCTTCCCATTGTCGGTAGATTACCAGGAAAAATTTGCCTCTGCCGGCCGTATTCCAGGTTCATTTTTTAAACGTGAAGCAAGATTGAGCGATTATGAAGTACTCATCAGCCGCTTGGTTGACCGTGCTCTCCGTCCATTATTTCCTGAAGATTATTTCTGTGATGTTCAGGTACTCATTTCATTAGTTTCGTCAGATCCTGAAGTAATGCCCGATGCAATGGCTTGTCTGGCTGCATCTGCTGCTTTGGCTGTTTCAGATATTCCAATTAAAGAAATTATTTCAGAAGTACGTGTTGCTACAATTGATGGCGAAATGGTGGTTAACCCAAGCCGCACCCAACTGGCAAAAGCAACATCTGATTTTATTATAGCTGCAACCGAGAAGAACCTGATGATGGTGGAAGGCGAATCAAAAGAATGCAGCGAAGAAGAATTGGTAAAGGCATTGGAAATTGCACACGAAGCAATTCGTGTACAAATCAAAGCTCAGGAAGAATTAAGGGTTGCTGCAGGCGTTACAACCAAGCGTGATTATACCAAGCCTGTTCAAAACGAAGTGATTAATGAAAAAGTGATTGCTTTTGCGAAAGATAAAGTGTATGCAATTTCTAAAAGTGGAAGCAGCAAGCATGAACGCAGCGATGCTTACGATAAAGTAAAAACAGAACTTATTGAAAGCCTTGGCGAAGATGCAAGTGATGAAGATAAAAAATTAGCAAAAAAATATTACGAAGACCTGAAATGGGAAGTGGTGCGTAATATGATTCTTGATGATCGTATTCGTTTGGATGGCCGTCAGTTAGACCAGGTTCGCCCTTTGGCAATGGAAGTGGAACCACTGCCTTCACCACACGGTTCTTCTTTATTTACCCGTGGCGAAACCCAATCATTAACAACAGTAACACTTGGTACCAAGCTCGACGAACTGTTGATTGAAAGTGCTGCAAAAAGTGAATTTTCAAAATTCATTCTACATTATAACTTTCCTCCGTTTTCAACCGGTGAAATTAAAATGATGCGTGGTCCAGGCCGTCGTGAAGTTGGTCATGGTAACCTGGCCATGCGTTCATTGAAACAAATGATGCCGGGAAATGAATATCCTTACACTGTTCGTGTAGTGAGTGATATTCTTGAATCAAACGGTTCGTCTTCTATGGCAACAGTTTGTGCGGGTTCATTGGCATTAATGGATGCAGGTGTGCCTCTTCCCAAACACGTAAGTGGAGTTGCAATGGGATTAATTACCCGTGGCGATGGTAAGTACGCAATTCTTACAGACATTCTTGGAGATGAAGATCATCTGGGCGATATGGACTTCAAAGTAACAGGTACCCGTGATGGTATTTGCGGTGTGCAGATGGATATTAAAGTGGATGGTTTGAGTATGGATGTAATGCGTGAAGCATTAGAACAGGCTCGTAAAGGCCGTTTGCATATTCTTGGCGCAATGTATGAGTGTATTGCAGAACACCGTCCTGATGTGAAGCCGCATGCTCCACGTATGGAAAAAATGATTATCGATAAGGAATTCATAGGTGCTGTTATCGGGCCGCAGGGTAAAGTAATTCAGGAAATTCAGCGTGAAACCGGTACAACCATTACAATTGAAGAAGTTGGTAATTACGGAGAAGTAAGCATTTTCTCACAGGAAAAAACAGGATTAGACAGGGCTGTTGCCTGGATTAAAGGAATTGTTGCAGTTCCCGAAGTTGGCGCAGTGTATGAAGCAACTGTAAAAGGTATTAAGGAATTTGGTGCTTTTGTTGAGTTCCTGCCAAAAAAAGAAGGTTTATTACACATAAGTGAAATAAGCTGGAAACGCCTCGACAGTATGGAAGGTATTTTCAAAGTGGGCGATATTGTAAAAGTGAAACTGATTGGCCTCGATCCGAAAACAGGTAAGTTTAAACTGAGCCGTAAAGCATTAATGCCAAAGCCAGATGCTGCTCCAAAGCCTCAGCCGCAATCAAAGCCTGAAGCAACTGATAATGGAGACGAGAAGTTGTAAACTTTAAATGAAATAGTGAACTTTATAGTCCCGCAATGTGTGCGGGACTTTTTTATTGATATGAATAATTACATCAAAGCAAGCATAAATTCGTCAGCAGAAGAAGAACGGGAAATATTAATTGCTCTGTTGAGTAACGAAGGGTACGAAGGATTTGAAGAAACTCATTCCGGTCTTAGCGCATACATAAGCGAAGAATTGTTTAATGAAGCGATATTGAAGGAAATTCTGCAACCATTTGCTAAATCAGCCCAAACAGAAATTATTGTTCCCAAAAACTGGAATGCTGAATGGGAAAGTAATTATGAGCCTGTAATTGTTGAAGATTTTGTTGCAGTTCGTGCACATTTCCATCAACCCGTTACCAATGTAAAATATGAAATTGTTATTACCCCAAAAATGAGTTTTGGTACCGGGCATCATGCAACAACATGGCAGGTAATGAAGCTGATGCAGGAAATTGATTTTGCAGGCAAAACGGTTTTTGATTTTGGTTGTGGCACAGGTGTTCTTGCAATTCTTGCTGAAAAACTTGACGCAGCATCTGTACTTGCCGTTGATAATGATGATTGGTGTATTGAAAATTCGTTGGAGAATGTTGCGAATAATTGTTGTGAGAAAATAGAAGTAAAAAAAGGAGAGACACCACCATCCGGTCAGCAATTTGAAACCATCCTGGCTAATATCAACCGGCATATTTTATTACAGAACATGAAAGCAATGTTTAATGCGTTGCATGTGAATGGGTATTTACTGATAAGTGGATTTTACAAAGAAGAAAATTCAATGCTTGCTGATGCAGCAAAGGTAAACGGGTTGCAACTAATTAAAACAACTGATCGTCATAACTGGAGTGCAATGCTTTTTCAAAAGTTGAAATGATGAACCTGCTGCTTCTTATCATATCAGCTTATATTATTGGCTCAGTTCCTACAGCATACTGGATAGGAAAAATCTTTTTTGATATTGATATCCGTGAACATGGAAGCAAAAATATGGGGGCATCTAACAGTTTCAGGGTATTTGGAGCATGGTGGGGAACAGTTGTATTACTTATTGACTTATTGAAAGGAGTGACTGCAGTTCAACTTGCACAAATGCTGCAACCCGGCGATTGGCTTGGCTCTGAAAAAATATTATGGCAGTTGCTATTTGGACTTATCGCAGTATTTGGCCATATATTTCCACTATTTGCAGGTTTCAGAGGTGGAAAAGGTGTAGCAACATTGTTTGGAGTTGTACTTGCAATTCAACCGTGGACAGCATTGATCAGCATTGCGGCATTTGTACTGGTTGTTTTTTTAACTAAATACATTTCATTGGGTTCAATGATCGCAGCCGTAACTTTTATGATTTGTGTATGGTTTGCATTTAAAGAAACAAATGTATATCTGCGATGGTTTTCAATTATTACAGCAGTAATGGTTATTGTCAATCATCGTTCAAACCTGGCAAGGCTTTTAAAGGGAAGTGAAAAAAAGTTTAGTTTCCCGAAAAGGGATAAAAAGAAAGAGTCTTAACTTTCTTGAAAAGAAGAAAGAAAAAATTGGTACGTTAATTGAATTTAATCCGACTTATAAAACTGAATTGTTACAGTTAAAAAATTAGCACATGAAAAGAATACTCAACTCAATCTTATTTGCTGCTGTTTTATTGGCTGGTTGTGCCAAAAACCAGGTAACAGGGCGTAAGCAACTGATTCTGCTCCCTGAAACTGAACTGCAATCAATGGCAGGTCAGCAGTACAAACAGTTTTTAACAGAAAATAAAGTCGTATCTAATACTGTAAACAAAGATGCTGAAATGGTGCGGCGTGTAGGTACAAGAATTGCTTATGCCATAACAAAGTACTATGAGCAGCAGGGTAAATCAAAAGTTCTGGATGGTTATCAATGGGAATTTAACCTGGTTGATAATAAAGAAGTAAATGCATGGTGTATGCCTGGTGGAAAGGTTGTTGTTTATACCGGACTGCTTCTTGTAACTCAAAACGAAGCAGCGCTGGCTGTTGTGATGGGACACGAAATAGCACATGCTATTGCTCTGCATGGGAACGAACGTATGAGCCAGGGAGTGATGCAGCAATTAGGTGGAGTGGCATTACAGGTGGCTTTGGCAAACAAGCCTGCAGAAACACAAAATCTTTTTATGTCAGCTTATGGTGTCGGCTCACAAGTTGGAGCAATTCTGCCTTTTTCACGTAAGCAGGAACTGGAAGCCGATCAGTTTGGATTACGTTTTGCAGCAATGGCTGGTTATAATCCACAGGAAGCGGTTAATTTCTGGCAAAGAATGGCAAAAGCCAGCAGTGGCCAGAAACCGCCGGAAATTTTAAGTACACACCCTTCTGATGAAACACGTATTCAAAAGATGGAGCAATATGTAAAAGAAGCTATGCCGTATTATAAACCGATAGGTAAATAACCATAAAGGCCAAAAATGTATAAAAGTCCTGCAATTTTTGCGGGACTTTTGCTTTTCTTTGAGGAAAAACGATGTTTAATCACGCATTCATGGCGAAAAAAGGCTAACTTTGTAAGCCTATTCAGTTCTCATCAAAATTTAATTTGGCATGTCTATTTCTCTTTTGGAAAAACTCCAATTGAACGAAGAAAAGAACTTACTCATCCAAGGTTTACCATCTTCAATCGAAAAGCAATTTGTTAAGTTATCATTCGCTAAGAATGTTACACCTCTTTTGCGTAGTAAAAAGATTGATTTTGCCTTGGTCTTTGCAGTTAATCAAACACAATTAAACGGAATTTTGAAGGAAGTGCTTCCAGCTTTAGCTCCAAATGCTAAATTCTGGATTGCTTACCCCAAAACAGCCTCTAAAATTGTGAGCGATTTAAACCGCTGCGGTAGCTGGCAGTTTGTGTGCCAGTGCGGATTTGAAACGTCAGAAGAAGTAGTGTTGGACCATGTTTGGACAGCCTTGCGCTTTGAAAGAGCAATGGCACTGAATCCAAAGGCAACAAGAACAAACAGAACTTCAAGGTTAAGTCCTGCTGAGGCTTGAAATCCGGATCGAACCAATTTACTGGCCGTCTTCTAAAGGCGGCTTTTTATTTTACAATCAGTATGAGTCATAAAAATATAGAAATTAAAGCCCGATGTAATGATGCTTCGTTCATCAGGAAATACCTGTTAAATAAAGGTGCTGATTTTAGAGGTACAGATGAGCAGACTGATACTTATTTCAACGTACCGAATGGCAGGTTGAAACTTCGGCAGGGTAATATTGAAAACACACTCATTTTTTATGAACGGGAAAATGTAGCTGGTCCTAAAATGAGCAGAGTAAATCTGTTTCCGGTTGAAGGGAACAGTGAAATGCTGAAGCAGATTCTTGTGAATACAAATGGAATTAAAGTTATAGTTAAAAAGAAACGGGAAATTTATTTTGTCGAAAATGTAAAGTTTCATATTGATGAAGTGGATGGACTTGGAAGCTTTGTTGAAATTGAGGCGATTGATAAAGATGGGTCAATTGGTCTTGAAAAAATAACGCAGCAATGCAATTATTATCTTCAGCAATTCGGAATTAAAGACGAACATCTTTTAACGCATTCTTACAGTGATTTGCTGATGAATGAATCATAGTTTTGCACTTAACAATGAACTGGAAATACAACCATCCTTTGCGGAATTTATTTACGTATGCTGTTTTTATACTGCTGGTTGCAGGAATTGTTTCGCTGCTTGTTGCAGGCAAAGAACAGGTGTTTCTTTTTCTGAATCAACGGCATTCTGACTTTGCAGATTTTTTTCTGAAGTATTATACTTATGCTGGTGAGGGCTTGGTTATGGCAGCGCTTGGTATAATTTTTTTAGCAGCACGCAAAAGAAAACTTGGCATATTGCTGATTGTTGGTTTTGCAGTAAGCGGATTGCTGGCACAGGGATTAAAACGTATAAAGGAAAACCCAAGACCCGGATTATATTTTCAGAAAACAGAAATGGTGCATTCGGTTGACGGACATTTACTGAAAGGCAGAAACAGTTTTCCCAGCGGACATACAACTACTGCTTTTGCCATGTTTAGTTTACTTGCATTTGCTACAAGAAATAAAGTGCTTCAATTTGTTTATTTTATTGCTGCGTTAGCTGTTGGATATTCCCGCATTTATTTAGGGCAACATTTTACAGCCGATGTACTTGGCGGTGCTGCATTGGGCTTTTTAACATCTTATTTTTTGTTCTGGCTGTTCAGGAATAAAGAGTGGGAGTGATATTTTTGTAAACTCTGAAGGCGGTTCTCAATCCCCGTTAGCGGTTGAAGAAAGTTGTGTTGGAAAATGGCTACAAACAGTCAGAAACTGTTTGCAGCATAAAAATGCGAAGTATAGAGACTTTGCATAGCTGGAAGATATTATCTCAAAATCACTGTTCCTAATTCTTTTGTCAGTTCCATTTCCATTTGCTTCAGGTGCTGGTGCGTACGGATGAGGGTGAATTGTTCTTCATCATTATGCGGCTGTTCCATATCACGCTGATTTTCTTCAATCATGCGTTTTATTTTACGGAGTTTTAAATAGATGAGTACAGAAAGCACTTCCTGTTTGTACAAATCTTCTCTTGTTGGTAAGCCAGCCTCAAATATCCTGATCCAGTTAGGACTGATTTCTTCACTGAAATCGGCTAAAGCAACTACAGCTTTGCTGATCTTCTGATCTTCATGAAACAAAAAACTTTTCATGGTTGGTTCCATCCCATCATTCAGCCATTGTTTGTACTGATTAATAATCATCTGCAGTTCTGGGTTATCAATCATATCCCATTCTTCGCTTTCCGATAAAATAAATTGAGAAGTGGTTTGGGTTTCTTCCCAGGGAAGTAAACCAAAATCGAGCAGGCAACGAACAAGGGCCCTTTCATTTTGTTCATCGGTTGAAAGCAGTTGTGCAGTTGCGTCATCAATGGTTTCCTGCGGAAATTGATCCTTCAGTATTTCTTCTTCTGTCGGAAGTTTTTGCTCCAGTTTGCTTACACGTTCACGGATAAATTTGTTGACGAGTGCATGCAAACCCGATTCATCAATTTTTAATAACTCAGCACTTTTATGAATATAATCCTGCTGGCGTGTAAAATCTTCAACCTTATTAATCCGACTGATACTTTCAGCAATGTGATTAACTGCAGCAGCCTTTTTGGTTGAATCATTACCTGCATCTTTCAGCATTACTTCCAACTGAAAAAGGATAACATCTTTTTTATTTTGTTTGGTGAATTCGGTAAAGCCCGATGCTCCAACTTTATTTACATAACTGTCAGGGTCTTCATTATCGGGAATCAACACGAGTTTTACATTCAGCCCTTCTTCGAGTGCAAGATCCAAACCACGCATGGCTGCTTTTACACCTGCAGCATCACCATCGTAAAGAATAGTTAAGTTGTTGCTGTATTTTTTTATGAGCCGTAACTGATCAGGCGTTAATGAAGTACCACCACTTGCAACTACGTTTTCAATACCTGCCTGGTGTAACGAAATAACATCAGTATAACCTTCAACTAAAAGACATTCATCATTTTTGTCAATAGCCTGTCTTGCAAAATAAGTTCCGTAAAGAATTTTGCTTTTGACATAAACTTCATTCTCGGGAGTGTTGATGTACTTTGGTGCATTTTCCTTTTTGCCAATGATACGGGCACCAAAGCCAATTACTTTTCCGGTGTTGTTGTGTACGGGAAAAATGATGCGTTCACGATAGTTGTCAACTAACTGGCCATTACGTTCAACAACAATTCCTGTTTTAGTTAACAGCTCAGGATTGTATTGCTGTTTGATGGCTTCGGTTGCAAATGCATCTCTTTGCTGAGGTGAATAACCAAGCTGAAATTTATGAATAATGTCTTCCCTGAATCCACGTTCTTTTAAATAAGTAAGTGCAACTGATTTTCCTTCTTCTGTTTCAAACAACTGCTTTGCAAAAAACTGCTGGGCAAATGTGTTGATGATGAACAGGCTATCGGCAGTTTGCCTTTGTTGTACTGCTTCAGGAGAAGAATAAGTTTCTTCAATGGTAACATTATACTTGGCTGCAAGAAATTTCAGTGCATCAACATAGCTGTACTTCTCATGCTCCATCAAAAAGCTTACTGCATTACCGCTGCGTCCGCAACCAAAGCATTTATATATTTCTTTTGCTGGCGATACAGTAAAGGATGGCGTTTTCTCATTATGAAAAGGACAAAGGCCGAGATAGCTGCTGCCTCTTTTCTTCAGTTTTACAAAGCCGCCAACGATTTCCACAATATCAATGCGGCTGAGAATTTGTTGTATGGTTTCCTGTGTAATCAAGTGGCTGGCAAATTACGAAGAATGAGTGAAGAAAGTCGGAAAGTCCGGAAGTCAGCAAGACCGAAAGCATCAGACTGATAAAATATCGACAAGTTTCTTCCGGACTTTCGGACTATAAGCTTCCCGACTTTCTTTCCGACTCTTTCCCTTACATTTGCACCCGTTATGACAATTGAAAAATTAAACGATATAAGGGAACGCATTCTTGTCCTGAGGAGGTTTCTTTGACGTCGAGAACCGACAATATAAAATTGCAGAGGACAAACAACTATCTCTGAGCCCCGGCTTCTGGGACGATAATAAGCGTGCAACAGAAATTCTGAAAGAAATTAAAAACAATGAGTATTGGGTAAGTCTTTTTGACCAGACCAGTACCGCTGTTGAGGATTTTGCTGTGCTGTTTGAATTCTGGAAAGCAGGCGATGCTACTGAAGAAGAAACAAAGGAAGCATACGACAATGCTGTAAATGCAATTGAAGATGCTGAGTTTAAGAGCACGCTCAACCAACCTGAAGATGAATTGCCTGCAGTACTGCAGATTAACTCAGGTGCTGGTGGAACTGAAAGCCAGGACTGGGCGCAGATACTTGCACGTATGTACCGCATGTATGGCGAACGACAGGGCTGGAAAGTAACTGAACTCGATTGGCAGGATGGTGATGGTGCCGGTATTAAAACCTGTACTTACCAGTTTGAAGGTCCGTTTGCTTATGGTTTTCTGAAAGCTGAAAATGGTGTGCATCGCTTGGTGCGCATTTCGCCTTTTGACAGTAATGCACGCAGGCATACATCGTTTGCAAGTGTGTATGTGTACCCGTTAGTTGATGATACAATTGACATTGATATCAAAGACAGCGATGTGAAAATGGAAACTGCACGAAGCGGTGGAGCTGGCGGACAGAACGTAAACAAGGTTGAAACGAAAGTATTCTTAACGCATATTCCTACGGGTATTGTGGTTGTTTGCCAAACAGAACGTTCGCAGCTGGGTAACCGTGAAAAAGCCATGACCATGTTGAAGAGCCGTTTGTATGAAGAAGAACTCCGCAAACGTAATGAGCTGAAAGATGCTACCAATGCCAACAAGAAAAAGATCGAGTGGGGAAGCCAGATAAGAAGTTATGTGTTCCATCCATATAAAATGATTAAAGATCATCGTACTGATTTTGAAGTGGGCAATGTGCAGCCGGTAATGGATGGTGAGCTGGATGGATTTATTAAAGCATATTTGATGAGCGAGAAGGAAGCGGAGAGCTGATGATGAAAACTTAATAATCTTTATAAACACTAAACTTGAAACCGATGAAAAAAATTGTTAGCCTGATTGTATTCCTATGTTTAATTGTCGCATCTAATGCACAAGTTGTATTTCAGGAAAGTTTTGATGGAACAACTTTTGCACCAACGGGATGGTACAATACAAGAATCCTCCCGTCAGTATCAACAACAACCAATATTTGGGACTGGAAAACTCAGGGAGTAAATCCTGTAGTTGATCCCCATAGCGGCTCTGCAATGGCACATTTTGAAACATGGACTAGTAATGGCATTAATTCTGAATTGGGAACACCTGTTATTAATTTATCTTCAGGAGCTTCACACAGATTACGATTCTGGTTGTATAGGGGAAGCGCTTACCTCAATGGATTAGACAGGCTTGAAGTTTACATAAATACTCAGACAAATATTACGGGAGCAACAAAATTAATTACCGTTTATGTAAGTAAAGCACAATCACCTGCTGAACCAGTAGATGGTTGGTATGAATATGTGTGTGAAATACCAGCTTCATACAATACAGCCTCTAACTATATTATTTTTCGAGGTATATCGGCTTATAGCCCTAACCAGATTTATTTGGATGATGTATCAGTTGAAGAATATACATGTAACAAACCTTCATCACCTTTAATCTCTAATATAACCACTTCATCAGTTACAATGAACTGGTCAGCTCCGGTAAACAGTTCTCCTTCAGGTTATGAATGGGAATTGCGAACTATTGGTTCAGGTGGCGCAGGAACAACAGGTTTAGTCATTAGTGGAAATACAACTACAGGTATTACGACAGCAAATGCTTCTGGGCTTACACAAGGTGCGACCTATAAATTATTTATACGCAGTGTATGTGGGAGTGAAAAAAGTGTTTGGACTGATGCTATAAGTTTTACAACACTATGCAATCCATATACAATTCCATATACCGAAAATTTTGATGCATTTACTACTGGTATACCTTATTGTACTTCTTTATCAAATTTGAATGGGGGAGATACATGGAAATCACTTTATCCTTCTTCTGGAAGTTATAGTGGAGTGAATGCTTTAATGAATATAACCGGTTATGCTTCAACAACAGGTCCACTCAGTGATTGGTTTTTTACTGCTCCATTAAACCTTGAAGCAAATAAATGTTATAGTGTTTCCTTCCGTTTGGCGGTGAATTCATCTCCATTATATCAGAATTTAAAAGTGCAGATTGGAACTGCTCAAGATGCCGGAACAATGGGCGCAAGTAATATAGTTAGTCTTACAAACTTAAGTGCTTCGGATTTTCAACTTATTGAAGGAAGTTTCTCTGTGGCACAAACTGGGGTTTACTATATTGGATTTCATAATTACTCGGATGTATATACAGCAAGCGGCAAGGTAATAATAGATGATATTTCTGTTACAGAAGGAATAGGCATGCCAACAAATATCTCAGCAAGTTCAATTCAGCCAAATTCGGCAACTATTGCATGGAACTCACCGTCATGCGGAACTGCCACTGGTTATGAATGGGAATTGCGATCATCTGCTGCACCAGGTTCGGGTGCAACAGGCTTAATAACTTCAGGATCAACCATCGATTTAACTACCGATATTTCATCCCTTACTGATAATTCAACTTATAGTTTTTATGTTAGAGCATCGAATGGAAGCTTGAAGAGTGCATGGACTAATGCATTAGTTTTTAAGACAAGTTGTATTGTAAAGTCAATACCTTATTCAGAAAATTTTGATGGTAGATATGCGCCAAATTTCCCCTATTGCTATGTAGTACAGGATGTTACTGCTCCATACAATTCTTGGAATACTTGGCAAATTGAAAATTCTAAAGCTTATTCTTACCCTAATTGTGCGCAAATAGGTACAACAGGCAGTACTTATAATGGAAATAATTGGATGTTCACACCGCCTCTTTCCTTAGTTTCAGGAAAGTCGTACAGGTTAAGCTTTTATTATCACAATTATATTTATAATTATGATGAGAAATTGGAAGTAAAATATGGAAAAGGTGCCAATTCTTCTTATATGACCAGCGTTCCAATATTTAGCAATACTGATATTCGGAATTCTTTTTATAAAAAGGCAGTTGTTGATTTTGTGCCATCCGAAACAGGAAATTATAATATGGGATTTCATTATTTCAGTAACTCTTCTAGGTATAAGCTTTATGTTGATGACATTAAAGTAGAAGAAACTCCGAAATGTGACACAGTTTATGACATTAAAGTAAAAGATATAACTACGCAAAGTGTTGTAATAAATTGGTCTTTACCAATTTCAGGTACACCAAATGGTTTTATATGGGAAATAAGAACAAGCGGAATTGCTGGTAGTGGAACAAGTGGTTTGATTTCTGACGGTTCTTTAGTAGCAGCTACACAAACTTTAAATGTTACAGGATTAACAAATAGCACAAACTATACTTTTTATATTAAATCAGTTTGCGGAACTGATAGCAGTAGCTGGGTGGCTTCTGCATTTACTACTGCATGCCTCCCTTTGCCAATTCCATATAATGAAAGCTTTAATTCTTTATCTTCAAACAACCTTCCTGAATGTACAACAATTGAAGAAACAAAAGACGTTTATAAATGGTATGTTAATTCATCATATCATTACTCTCCGCCTTATGCTTTGCTTCATGAGGGAAGTTCACTAAGTCCTCTTGATGATTGGTTTTTTTCTGCGCCTTTGGATTTAAAAGCCGGTAAAAGTTATCACTTGTCATTTTACACGAAGCAGGTTGTATCTGGTTATATGGATGCTTTGGAAATATATACAGGAAATTTTGCTCAAAACGAATCAATGAGCGTAACTCCTATATATGTGAATAATTCGATTTCAAATACATCTTATCAATTAATGAGTGTTGATTTCACCGTTTCTGCTGATGGAACATATTACCTTGGATTCAGATGGAAGCCAAACAATTATACTTGGGCAGTTGTTATTGACGACATATCGGTTTCTGAAAATACCGCAACAGCAATCCGTGATGTAGCTGCCCCTGCAAATGATTTGTTATTGAGTGTTTATCCAAACCCCACAGAAGGTGAGCTGATATTAAAGATCAACAGGAAATATGATGCAGGTAAAGCAGTAATTAATATCAGGGATTTGCAGGGAAGAGCAGTTAAAACAATTGAAATGAAGTTCAATGGCTCAGGAAATTATCTTTTGCAAACTACTGGGTTACCTGCCGGAATGTATTTGGTTGAAGTACTGCAATCTCAGTCTGGCCGAAAACAAACTGTAACTATCAGGAAGAAATAAAAATGACGAATTACATAAAGCCCTGTTTAAGCAGGGCTTTGTTTTTAAAGGTTAATCGTATTCAGGATAGTTTGTACATTGCAAAACGAAAAGGATTAAAATTCTTTCATTTATCTACGTAAAAAAAGCAATATGAATCTCGGTTATTTCAATTATCCAATGCCGGTTAATGAACCGGTGCTGAATTATGCACCCGGATCGGCAGAGAAAAAGCGTTTAAAAGAAGTATTGGCTGAGTTAAAGAGCAAGGAACTGGATGTACCCATGTACATCGGAAGTAAAGAAGTTCGTACAAATAAAAAGTCAGCAATACGTCCGCCACACGATCATCAGCATGTACTGGGTTATTTTCATACAGGTGATGAAAAGCATGTGCAGCAGGCAATTGATGCAGCACTTGCAGCAAAAGAAAGCTGGGCAAACATGAGTTGGGAAAGCAGGGCAAATATTTTTCTGCGTGCTGCTGATCTGATTGCTACAAAGTATCGTCCTTACATGAATGCAACAACAATGCTTGGTCAAAGTAAGAATGCTTTCCAGGCTGAGATTGATTCTGCATGTGAGATCATCGACTTCCTTCGTTTCAATGTTCATTTCTTAAGTGAAATATATCGTCAGCAACCCATCAGTGGTGCAGGTATGCATAACAGAATGGAGTATCGTCCGCTGGAAGGATTTGTGCTTGCAGTAACACCATTCAACTTTACTGCTATTGGTGGTAATCTTCCAACAAGTGCGGCCATGTGTGGTAATGTTGTTGTATGGAAATGCGCCAACACACAGGTGTACAGTGCGCAGATGTTTATGAAAATTCTGAAAGAAGCTGGTTTACCTGATGGAGTGATTAACCTGGTGTATGTAAGCGGACCAACTGTTGGACAGGTTTGTTTTAATCATAAAGAATTTGCTGGTGTTCACTTCACTGGTTCAACAGGTGTATTCAACAATATGTGGGAAACCATTGGAAAGAATATGGGCATGTACCGTTTTTATCCACGTATTGTTGGTGAAACAGGTGGTAAAGATTTTGTGATTGCTCATAAAAGTGCCGATCCTGATGTTGTTGCAACTGCATTACTTCGTGGTGCATTTGAATACCAGGGACAAAAATGTTCTGCAGCATCAAGAGCATACATTCCATCAAACATTGCAGATAAAGTAAAGAAGAAACTGGTTGCAGGTATCAACAGTTTTAAAATGGGAACGGTTGAAGACTTTACCAATTTTATCAACGCTGTGATTGATGAAAAAAGTTTCGACAGTATCAAGGCATATATTGATGGAGCAAAACGTTCAAAGAAAGCAACGATCATTGCCGGTGGTGAATGCAGTAAGAAAAATGGTTACTTTATTCAGCCTACTGTTATTGAAGCATTGGATCCGAAATATGTAACCATGTGCGAAGAAATTTTCGGACCTGTATTAACCATTTATGTTTATCCTGCCAATTCGTTTGAAGAAACATTGAGACTGGTTGATCAGACTTCGCCTTATGCACTTACTGGTTCTGTAATTTCGCAGGACAGGGAAGCTACTGAATTAGCAACTGCCAAACTTCGTAATGCTGCCGGTAATTTTTATATCAATGATAAACCAACAGGTGCAGTAGTTGGTCAGCAACCTTTTGGCGGAGCAAGAGGAAGTGGTACAAATGATAAAGCAGGAAGTATTCTGAATCTTTACCGTTGGTTAAGTGCACGCACAATTAAAGAAACATTTAATCCGCCAACCGATTACCGCTATCCATTCCTTGCTGAAGAATAATTTTTTATTTTTTTAAATTAAATAAGTGGTCGTTTCATTTGAAACGACCACTTATTTATTAATAGCAAACAGAGATGTTCTATTAAAATTATTTTGTTTTGTAAAGGAGCATTAATCAATCAGAAAACAGCGGCTACCCTCTGCTCATATTTTTTTTTCGTTGTGGAAAATAAATATTGAAAATGAAATGAATAATTCTTTGGCATGATTTTTTTAGGTGCAACGGTGTTTTTATGAAACAGTATTATTCACTAAAATCAATTGCAATGAAAGGATTATTTTTTTCAGGAGTACTGTTGTTGTTCGTATTCAGCAGTAAAGCACAAGAGCATGTTCATTATGGATTGAAAGCAGGATTGAATGTTACAAACCTTGCAACTTCACCTAACGCTAACTATCAAACGAAGGCTGGTTTTAATGCGGGAGCATTAGCACATATTCATCTTAATAAGTCGTGGGCATTGCAACCGGAAATTATGTATTCCGGACAGGGTGCAAAAATTTCTGATGCTACTATTAACCTGCACTACATAAACATTCCTGTTCAGGTTCAGTATATGTTTAATAAGGGATTCCGTCTTCAAACAGGACCGCAACTTGGGTTATTAACAGGGGCAAAATATGTTGCGAATGATGTAAAAACAGATGTGAAGGATGCGTATAAACCGGCCGATTTAGGATGGACTTTTGGTGCAAGCTATGTTGCCAAATCTGGCTTGGGTGTTGATGCCCGTTATACACATGGTATTACACCTATTAATGATAATGGCAGCGGGAGTGTGTACAACCGGAATTTTCAGGTAGGGCTATTTTATATAATACACCATCATTACAAATAAAAACAGTTTTTTTTGAGAAGAGAGCTGCACTACAGTGCAGCTCTCTTTATTATAAATCGTTTCGGAAAGTTAAGAGAACTGTTCTATTTTTATAATGTGAAACGAAATTGTATGAGCAGGAAGAACAGTTAAAACAGTGCAATGAAAACGATTTTATCAAACGAGCAGTTAATGCTCACCATGCAGCGCCTCAGTCACCAGGTTATTGAAAATCATTTTCCGTTTAATGATACTGTGTTTGTTGGTTTACAGCCACGAGGTTATTTTCTTGCCGACAGGATAGTAGCTGAAATTCAAAGCCATTATCCCGAAATGAATCTTCCTTATGGAAAGCTGGATATTACATTTTATCGTGATGATAACCACAAAGGAATTCATGTGGCTAATCAAACAACCATTGACTTCAGTATTGAAAATAAAAACGTAGTGTTGATTGATGACGTGCTATACACGGGTCGTACAATACGTGCAGCCATGGATGCACTGGTTGATTTTGGCCGCCCGGCCAAAGTGGAATTACTGGTGCTGATCGACCGCCGGTTTAACCGCCAATTACCCATTCAGCCCGATTATACTGGTAAAGCCATTGACTCCATCCTGTCGCAGAAAGTAACTGTTGACTGGCAAAAACCAGAAGTTGTGTTGTATTAGTGAACCCTTTATCTTTGCTTTTTAATGCAACTATCCACTCGACATTTACTCGGCATTAAAGACCTTACTCCACAGGACATTCAACTCATTCTCGACACAGCGGTTCAGTTCAAGGATGTATTACAGCGTCCCATTAAGAAAGTGCCTTCTTTACGTGATGTAACAATTGTAAACCTGTTTTACGAAAATTCCACACGCACAAGAATCTCTTTTGAACTGGCTGAAAAACGTTTGAGTGCCGATACTATCAATTTTACTGCATCAGGATCATCTGCAGCAAAAGGAGAAACACTTTTAGATACAGTGAATAATATCCTGAGCATGAAAGTGGATATGGTGGTGATGCGCCACAGTGCAAGCGGTGCCCCACATTTTCTTGCCAAGCATATTCCGGCTGCAATTGTAAATGCGGGTGATGGAATCAATGAACATCCTACACAGGCCTTGCTTGATGCTTTTTCCATTCGTGAAAAACTCGGAACACTGGAAGGAAAAAAAATTGCTATACTCGGAGATATTATGCACAGCCGTGTTGCACTAAGTGATATTTACCTGCTGAAGAAAATGGGAGCTGAAGTAACTGTTGCCGGTCCGCCCACACTTATACCAAAATATCTTCAGCAATCGTTTGGTGTAAATGTTTCTTATAACATTGAAGAAACGCTGCGCTGGTGCGATGTTGCAAATGTGCTGCGCATTCAATTGGAGCGTATGAATCAACCTTTGTTTTCTTCACTTCGTGAATACAATCTGGCTTATGGTATAAACCGCCGTTTGCTCGATTCTTTACAAAAGGAAATTGTAATTATGCACCCAGGGCCTATTAACCGTGGTGTTGAATTAGACAGTGATGTTGCTGATAGTAAGCAATCAATTATTCTGCAGCAGGTTGAAAATGGGGTGGCTGTGCGTATGGCCGTTCTATATCTGCTTGCTGGTAAACGTTCAGAAAACTGATCGCTGATGCTGAGAACCGTCTTTCTGCTTTTATTTTCCAATGTGTTTATGACTGTTGCATGGTACGGACATTTGCGCCACCAGAATGTTGCTTTATGGAAAGTTATTCTGGTTAGCTGGATGATTGCACTGTTTGAGTACTGCCTGATGGTTCCTGCTAACCGTTTTGGCTATCAAAGTGGGCTCAATGCCTTTCATTTAAAAATGATTCAGGAAGTAATTACATTGGTCGTTTTTGGTGTATTTGCAGTAGCATACCTGCGTGAGCCTTTTCACTGGAAATATGTCGTAAGCTTTTTATTTCTTCTTGGTGCGGTCTATTTCATGTTTAAAAAAAACTGATCCCGTTTTGCTATAAAAATCTGTTACTAAAAAAACCGCTCCGTAATTCAGCAGCGGTTTTGTAATATGTTAATGTAAAAAAAACTACTATTCCATTTCTTCATCAAATCCCTCATCATAATCTTCAACCAGGAATTCGTCTGAATCGTTTTTACTGAACTCATTTGCTTCTCTTAAAGTAAAACTGTCCATACCTGTTGTTTGTGTCCATACTTCATGCTCTTTTACCAGAACCTGTGCCGGTAAATCAAAACGTACCTGGAACTCTCTTTCTAAATCTGAAATTTTTTCCTTAGGCTGAATATTAATGATTCCTTCGAGATGCCCGTTTTTAATTTCTTTCAGTTTAATATCGCATGGATAGCGGCCGCATTCGTCGGAAGCTTCAAAAATTTCGTGGGGTGTTCTGTAAAATGCAAGTTTTAAGTGAGGATAATGTGCAGAGAAAATGTTTTTAATTTCCCTCAATGTTATGTCAGGATTTATCTTAATGTGCATAGAAGAAATTTTCAATGTAAAATTACTTTTATATGACTTTCCTCTTCATGCCTGCCATCAGAAATGGGTATGACCAAAGTCAGCCGATTTCATTGGGAAAATGAACTTTTTCTAAGGTTCAAGTTTCCCAATTTTTCCTTTTGATCCGGCCAGAAAAACAGCTTTACCTTTTTTAGCTTTACGCACAACATGAAAACCTGTTGACGAAATCGTTTTCCAGTTTAATCCGCCATCAATACTGTAGTCGGTGCCTGTTATTCCACAGGTAATCAATGTTTTTTTAGTAATATATTCAACACAACTCCTGTAACCTGTTGGTGGGGTGGCGGGATGGAAGAAGCTTGTGCCGCCATCATTTGAAAGAATACAATTTTTTTCTACCGATGTTGCATTGGTAAAATCGCCGCCAACAATTACAAAATGTTTGCGATCAAATACAGCGATTGAATTTGCTCCTGTCGATTCTTTTCCTTGTAAAATGGGTAAATCAATTTTCTTATCCCTGATGAATAACCGTGAACGTACACCGCCGGTAATAAAGCAGGCTTCATCTTTTGCAAGCCTGCGCACATTGGTTCCGCTGGATGCAAACATTGCTTCTCCTTTTTCTGCAAGTGGATAATATGCATCGGGTAATCCACGCCATGTTTCGCCACCATCAAACGTACGGGCGATATAAATTTTACCATTGATGGGATCACCAATAACAATACCACTCATCTCATTCCAGAATTCCATTGCATCAAGAAACATTCCCGGACGTTTATCTTCCAGTACTTTTTTCCAGCTCTTACCGCCATCTGTTGTTTTCAACAAAACTGCCGGTGTGTCAATTCCCATGATGATTGCTGTTTTTGCATCAAACGCTTCAATGTCTCTGAAATCAGTCTTTTCAAATCCTTTTACTTTCATCCAGCTGAATGTTTTACCGCCATCAGTTGAAAGTCCAACTGTTCCATTGGTACCGCTTACCCAAAGTACATGATCATTTACAACACTTAATCCACGAAAGGAACAGTTCTGGCTGCTGTCGAGCAATTCAATATGTTGAGCATTGCAAAGCTGGATAGTGAAAAAACAAACTGCGAGGAAAAAAAGTTTCTTCATTTGAATGTATTTGTTTGGGGAATTATGAAAGGTAAATATAAGAACTTGCCATTGGATATAAGGTTGATTATTTAGTAACATCATTTACGTTTTGGAAAATTATGTAAGTACTTATATATTTGGCGCATGGAATTCTACCAGTCA
>APMI01000074.1_pt1 | contig 112062 bp, 113 predicted proteins | sample 667938 | NCBI WGS metagenome assembly APMI01 (sample SAMN01084076, study PRJNA167559) | wastewater metagenome | biome: Wastewater | place: Denmark: Ejby Moelle, Odense | collected 2011-11-28 | reverse complement strand
CATCATCCGTAACAAGCAACAGCCTGACGATGACGGTGAACCCTGTGGGTAAAGCAACGGTAGGCATCTTTGCAAGTCCGGACAGTAACATGTGTGTACCATCAACAGGTCTTACATTCTACAGCAACTATACGAATGGTGGCAGCACACCTGCATTCCAATGGAGGATAAATGGCGTTGATGTACCGGGTGCAACAAGTGCAACATACTTTGCAACAACACTGGCAAACCTGGATGTTGTTACCTGCCGCTTCAGCAGCAGTGCATTGTGTGTATTCCCTGAGGTAAGCGGACCTGTTACCATCCACCAATATCCGGTACTGAAACACTCAGTAAACATTACGATGTTGAATGTAGGGCCTAACACAACGCAGTTCACAGCAAATATTACCAATGGCGGTACATCACCTAAGATACAGTGGCTGAAAAACGAGCGACCTGTAATTGGTGAAACAGGCCTTACCTACACAACCGGCGGGTTGACATCGAGCGACCGCATCAGTGTAGAGGTAACAAGTGATGCAATATGTGCTACACCAAAATCACTGACAAGCAATTTTGTAAGTGTATCAACAGGTATCCATAATGTAGAAAATGCAGGTCTGAAATTTGGCTTGTATCCTAACCCTGTATCAACAGACAGGATATACCTGATAGCAGACAGAAGCCTGCAGGGCGAAACGGTTGTAAGGTTGATTAATAAGCTTGGTCAACTGGTATCTGAACACAAAGTGATGATAACAACAGGTAAGCCAACAGAGATTGTAATCGGTGACGTGGCAGCAGGTACCTACTACCTGCAGGTTATCAACACTACTGAAAACATCAAAACAAACATCAAGTTTGATAAGAACTAATCAAGTCAGACTTTAAATAGAAAAAGCGTCGGCATTTGCCGACGCTTTTTGTTTGCAATAAATCAGAATTTGAAAATATCTTTTAACATGATTATATAATATTAACAAAGCTGTAATAAGGATATTCAACAGTCTTGAATTACTTTTGACGTGAAAATGAAATTGTTCGTACGCTTTTTTCTGGCAATATGCTTCTTGCAATTGAGCTTTATCGGCTCGATGCAGGCATATTCTAATAGCGGCAATGCAGCTTCAAAATCACCCTATTTATCTTTAGCAGAGCAATACACATATAAGGGTAATGTTGTATTCGGAAAGGCTTTGCAGTTCAATGCATTGCCCGATACCAAGGCAGATATTATAGATATTGATGTAGAAGACAGGGAACACGAAGAAGAGGAGGATCATGAACATTTCCCCGATTTTTCGAAATACACCTCTGCAGAAAACTATTTTCTGGCGTTATTTAATGTCTTATTAAGAGATCCTTCTTCGGTTTCTGTAAACTATAGCCTGTCGCAAAGCGGGCTTGTTTCTATTAATACTGTACGCAGGCATGTAAGGCTTTGCGTGTTCAGAGTCTGATGTCTTTTAAGGATGCAATAGTCATCCCTCTCCAACATTTTATTGCTGCAAAATAATCACATCCTTGATGTGATAGCAGTGTATGGTTTACGCACGTATCCATTATTCAACTATATCATTATTGCACTAACGCAAGAAAAATTATGAACAAAATTCTGACTACAACAGCGCTTTGCAGCGTGTTGTTTTATGCAAGTTGCTCATCAGACAAAAAAGAAAAAGAACCTGAAACTAAATTCCTCGTTACCAATCCAATCAAAGCTGACACGTCCATCACGCAGGATTATGTGTGCCAGATACATGCTATCAGCCATATTGAAGTAAGGGCACAGGAACGTGGTTATCTGCAAAAAATATATGTAGACGAAGGCCAGTTTGTAAAAGCAGGCCAGTTGTTGTTTCAGATTATGCCAAACCTTTATCAGGCAGAGATGCAAAAGGCAGAGGCTGAAACCCGTTACGCAGAGATTGAATACCAGAATACCAAACGCCTTGCAGATGGCAATGTAGTAGCGCCAAATGAGCTGGCAATGGCTAAAGCTAAATACGATAAGGCAAAAGCAGAGCAGGCATTGGCAAAAGTGCACCTGCAGTTTACCGAAATCAGAGCGCCGTTTGATGGTATCATAGACCGTTTTCAGGTAAGGCTGGGTAGCCTGATAGATGAAGGCCAGTTGTTGACTACACTATCTGATAACAGGCAGATGTGGGTATACTTCAATGTGCCTGAAGCTGAGTACCTGACATACAAGACTAACATAAAGAAAGATAGCTTGATGAAGGTGAATCTGCTGATGGCTAATAATGAGCAATATGAATATCCGGGTGTAGTAGAAACTATAGAGGCAGACTTCAATAATGAAACGGGTAATATCGCTTTCAGGGCAACCTTCCCGAATCCTAAAAGCCTGCTAAGGCATGGTGAAACAGGTAATATTCTTATTCAGCAGGCACACAAAGGCGCCATCATCATCCCTCAGAAAGCAACGATGGAGATTATGGACAAGAAGTATGTGTACGTTGTTGATAAGAACAATAAAGTGAAGCTAACACTGATAGATATAGCAGCTGAAATGCCCGACCTGTACATCATAAAATCTGGCCTTACAGAAAATGATAAAATATTGCTGGAGGGTATGCGTAAGGTGAAGGATGGTGACCAGATTAAGTTCGAATACGAAGATCCGAAGACGGTAATGAATCATTTAAAGTTAGCATCAGAATAAGCTAAGTATCCCAAAATAGAAATCAATGTTCAGTATATTCATCAAAAGGCCTGTCCTGGCGATAGTGATTTCACTTGTCATTATCTTCATGGGCGTACTGGCCATCAATACGCTGCCAACGTCGCAGTTCCCGTCTATTGCCCCGCCAAGGGTAGTAGTAAGCGTTGCTTATCCGGGTGCAAGTGCCGATGTGTTGGTAAAATCTGTACTCATCCCAATGGAAAAAGCCGTGAACGGTGTGCCGGGTATGAAGTACATGACCTCTGACGCTGTAAGTGCGGGTGAGGCAAATATTCAAGTGGTATTCGATTTGGGTACAGACCCTAATCAGGCGGTTGTAAACGTAAAAAACCGTATAGAACAGGTAACGAACAGGTTGCCAGTGCTGGTGCAGCGTGAGGGTATTATTGTAAACATACTGCAGCCAAACATGCTGATGTATGTAAACGTATATAGTAAAGACCCTAAGACCGATCAGAACTTCCTTTACAACTTTGCAAGTGTAAACATTCTGCGCGAACTGAGCCGTGTAAAAGGTATTGGTAGTGCACAGATACTTGGTAGCCGCCAGTATGCTATGCGTATATGGCTGAAGCCAGACAGGATGCGTGCCTATAACGTTTCTACAGACGAGGTAATGGAAGCGCTCGCTAATCAGAGTGTTATCGGTTCGCCGGGTAGGATAGGTCGTAGCGATGGTAAGCGTTCCGAAGCATTGGAATATGTACTTACTTATCAGGGGCGTTACAATAAGCCGGAACAGTACAAAGATGTAATTGTACGTGCAACACCGAATGGTGAGATACTGCACCTAAAAGACATTGCAGATGTAGAACTGGGTAGTGAGTTTTACGATATCTATTCAGATTTGAATGGACACCCTTCTGCAGCCATTGTATTGAAGCAGACCTATGGTAGCAATGCCAACGAGGTAATTAAAAACATCAAATCGAAACTGGATGAGATTAAGTCAGAGTCTTTCCCTCCGGGCATGGACTATGAAATCAGTTACGACGTATCAAGCTTCCTCGATGCATCTATAGAAAAAGTAGTGCATACATTGGGCGAGGCGTTTATACTTGTGGCTATTGTGGTGTTCCTGTTCTTGGGCGACTGGCGCTCTACGTTGATACCAACACTTGCTGTGCCGGTATCATTGATAGGTGCATTCTTCTTTATGCAGATGTTCGGTATCAATATCAACCTAATCACGCTTTTTGCCCTTGTATTGGCAATCGGTATTGTGGTAGATGATGCGATTGTGGTCGTAGAGGCCGTGCACGCCAAGATGGAGGAAGAACATTTATCGCCATACAAAGCGGTGAAGAAAGTACTGAGAGAAATCAGTGGTGCAGTAATAGCAATCACCCTCCTGATGACGGCGGTGTTTGTACCGGTTGCATTTATGACAGGCCCTGTGGGTATCTTCTACAGACAGTTCTCTATTACTATGGCTTGTGCCATTGTACTATCGGGTATCGTGGCGCTGACGCTTACGCCAGTATTGTGTGCTATGATATTAAAGAATAATCATGGCAAGCCTAGAAAGAAAACACCAATCAATCGTTTCCTCGATGGGTTTAATAGTCTGTTCGAGAAGCTTACGGGCAGATATACCTCTTTGCTGAAGCACATTGTTAATCGCCGTGTAGTTACGTTCGGTATACTCATTGTATTTGGTATTGGTATCATCGGTCTTTCAAGAGATTTGCCTTCGGGCTTCATCCCGAATGAAGATCAGGGTATGATATATGCCATCATACAAACACCACCGGGTGCTACGCTTGAAAGGACAAACGATGTTGCGCGTCAATTACAGAAGATTGCAGAGAAGGTAGAAGGCATCAAGTCTGTATCTGCATTGGCGGGTTACGAGGTGTTGACGGAAGGTCGTGGTTCTAACGCAGGTACCTGTCTTATCAACCTGAAAGACTGGAACGAGCGTGAACATACAGTGAATGAAATCATTCATGAACTGGAAGAAAAAGCGAAAGAGATTCCCGGAGCGACAATCGAATTCTTCGGTCCACCGGCAGTACCGGGTTATGGTGCAGCAGGTGGTTTCGCATTGCGTTTGCTCGATAAAACAAATAGTGACGATTACCGCGACCTTGAAAAAGTAAACGACCAGTTTATGGCTGCGTTACACAAACGCAAAGAGCTTACAGGCCTGTTCACCTTCTTTAGTGCCAACTATCCGCAGTATGATTTGGAAATAGATAACCAGGCTGCTATGCAGAAAGGTGTATCTATAGGCAAGGCAATGGACAACCTTTCTATACTGATAGGTAGTACCTACGAGCTTGGTTTCATCAGGTTTGGTAACTTCTTTAAAGTATATGTGCAGGCATCCCCTGAATATAGACGCTTGCCGGAAGACATCCTGCAATTGTACGTGAAGAACAATCGCGATGAGATGGTGCCTTATTCAGCCTTTATGAAGATTAAGAAATCGCATGGTTTGAACGAGATAACACGTTACAATATGTACACCTCTTCAGCTATTCGTGGCGAACCTGCACCTGGTTATAGTAGTGGTGAGGCCATTGCAGCCATTCAGGAAGTAGCGAAGACATTGCCACGTGGTTATGATATAGATTGGGAAGGTCTTTCTAAAGATGAGGTAGGCCGTGGTAATGAGGCACTTTACATCTTCCTGATTGTATTGGGCTTTGTGTATCTGGTACTGGCTGCGCAGTACGAAAGTTTCATACTGCCATTGTCAGTTATATGTTCACTGCCTGCAGGTATATTCGGTGCATTCCTGCTCATCAAGATGCTGGGGCTTGCCAACGATATATATGCACAGGTAGGCCTTGTAATGCTTGTGGGACTCTTGGGTAAGAACGCCGTACTGATAGTAGAGTTTGCAGCGCAGAAACATCTGCAAGGTATGAGTGTACTGGATGCTGCTATAGAAGGGGCTAAAGTGCGTTTCCGTCCTATCCTTATGACATCCTTCGCCTTCATCGCAGGTCTTATTCCGTTGGTGTTTGCGCATGGTCCGGGTGCTATTGGCAACCGTACTATTGGTTCATCTGCATTGGGTGGTATGTTGTTTGGTACCATCTTCGGTGTGATAGTTGTGCCGGGCTTGTACTACATCTTCGGTACTATAGCATCCAAACGCAAACTGATAAAGGATGAAGACGAAAATCCGTTGTCTGAACGCAAAATACTGGACGAAGAAGATGATGAGGAAGATGAACAGGAAAACGGTCATCATTAACAGTTCAAATTCATTAACATGCTAAGAATAAAGAGATATCAATACATAGGTCTTGTTTGTTTATCGTTGGGGTATGCGGCATGCAATACGCCCAAGCTGGCCAAGAGAACAGAAAATAAAAATGTGCCTGCGAGTTATAACGACTCGAAGGATACTACCAACACTGCATCACTGAAATGGCAGGATTATTTTACAGACCCTTATCTGCGTGCCCTTATAGATACGGCACTAAGTAATAATCAGGAGCTGAACATCACGATGCAGGAGATAGAAATATCGCGCAACGAAGTACGTGCCCGCAAAGGAGAGTACTTGCCATTTGTTGGTATAAAGGGTGGTGCAGGTGTAGATAAAGCAGCACGCTATACCAACAAAGGTGCACTGGAAGCCAATACACAAATAGTACCTGGCGAAGAAAGGCCTGAACCGTTGCAGGACTATCTGATTGGCGCCTATGCCAACTGGGAGCTGGATATATGGAAGAAACTGCGCAATGCCAAGAAAGCAGCTGTAGCAAGATATCTGGGTAGTGTAGAAGGTAAGAATTTCATGGTAACGAATCTGGTTGCAGAGATAGCTAATTCCTATTACGAACTGCTGGCACTGGATAATCAGTTGGATATTGTAAAGAAGAATATCGAAATCCAAACTAATGCCTTCGAGATTGTGAAACTGCAGAAAGAAGCAGCACGTGTCAATGAGTTGGCAGTCCGCAGGTTCGAGGCTCAGGTGCTGAACACGAAAGCAATGCAGTACACTATTCAGCAAAAAATAGTTGAGACAGAAAACCACATCAATTATCTGTTGGGTAGATTCCCGCAACCTATTGCGCGCACAGATAACGGGTTTATCGATTTAGTACCTGCCGTTGTACAGGCTGGTATTCCATCACAATTGCTGGCAAACAGGCCTGATATCATGAAGGCCGAACAGGAACTCGCAGCTGCAAAGCTGGATGTGAAAGTAGCACGTGCAAGGTTCTATCCTTCTGTTGGTATTTCTGCATCGGTAGGTTACAATGCTTTCAATCCTACTTATTTCTTCAAATCGCCTGAATCAATGTTGTATTCGCTTGCAGGCGATCTTGCTGCACCGCTCATCAACAGGAATGCAATTAAAGCAACTTATTATAGTGCCAATGCAAAACAGATACAAGCAGTGTACAACTACGAGCGAACTATACTGAACGCTTATGTAGAGGTGATGAACCAGCTTGCTAAGATTAATAACATGCAACAGAGTTATGACCTGAAGACAAAGCAGGTAGCTGCGTTGGCAAAGTCTGTAGATATATCGAACGACCTCTTCAAGTCGGCCCGTGCAGACTATATGGAGGTATTGCTTACACAGCGCGATGCATTGGAAGCAAAATTTGAATTGATAGAAACACAACAACAAAAAATGAATGCTACTGTAAATATCTATCAGGCACTTGGCGGTGGCTGGAGATAATACAGGCTTATATTTTTTCTTGTGATAGCACGGCTCTCTGATATTCCATTTTAATGGAAACAATCAGGGGGCTTTTCTTTTGTGGTATATCCTGTTGCATAGATTTTGTAATTTGCTGATTATACAATATCATCTTTGTTGTAATGGACGATTTTATAATAAAATACATATCTGCGTATATAGAGCTCACCCCTGAAGAGGAGGATATTATCAGGAATCAAAACCTGATAAAACCATTCCTCAAAGACACAGTTTTGCTGGCAGAGGGAGAACATGCAAGAGAATGTTATTTTGTATTGAAGGGTTGTGTGCGCAGATACCATATTATAAATGGCGAAGAACGTACAACAGATTTTTATACAGAAAATCAAAGTATCATCCCTGTTAGCTATACCACGAAAAAGCCTTCAGAGTATTTTCTGTCTTGTGTAGAGGATACTGTCATTGCATTAGGTTCTAATGAAAGAAATGAAGAACTCATAAAACAAATACCCAAACTGGAAACAATGCTGGTACAGATGGCATCTGAAATGCAGGCTCAGAACCAGGTAGAGATGGATAATTTTAAAAATCTGAGCCCTGAAGAAAGATACCGTAACCTAACGGATACAAGGCCCGATTTGCTGAACCGTGTACCGCTTAATTACATTGCTACATATCTGGGCATTACACCTGAATCGCTAAGCAGGATAAGGAAAAGGATATCACGTAATCGCTGAATAACAATTAGCTTAAGTTAATTTCTAATGCATAGCATGGGTGTAGGTTTGCCTTTCAAATAAAGGTAAATCAACACGATGTATTTTTCAGAAAGAAGACACAGAGTAGATGCTATAATTACAGGTGTGTTTTTCATAGCAGCAGCAGTTACATCTATCATTGCTTTAAAACTATACCAGCCTGCTATTACAGGCGATGATTATCTTACACAAGCCTCCCTGCATGCAAAGCCTGTTATGATGGGGGCATTACACGAGCTGTTTTTAGTAGCTACAGCATCGGGTACAGGTATTATGCTATATCCGTATCTCAGAAGGTATAATGAGCAAATGGGCTTGGCATATTTCTGTTTCAGATTGTTGGAGGCTATCCTGATACTTATCGGCACGTTATCGGTATTAGCTATCGTATCGCTTAGCAAAGCATACTCTGCTAACCCCATTTCAGATGTAGAAAGCTTTAAGGCTGTTGGCTCAACACTTATTGCAATCCACGATTGGACTTTTATGCTTGGTCCAAATTTTATGCTGGGCATAAATACGTTTATATATAGCTATGTATTCTTCAAAAGCAGGCTGATACCACGAGCATTATCTGTAATAGGTATCGTTGGTGCTATCATGATATTCATAGCCGCACATTTAGAAATGTTCGGGGTAATACAGCAACTGTCTGTTGGTGGAGTGGTGATGGCAATTCCCATTTTTATTTATGAAATGTCACTCGCGGTATGGTTGATTGTTAAGGGGTTTAATATGATTGACTAATGTTTGGTGTGATTTTTATGTATTTAATTTAGAGGATTTACAATATTTATTTATTGTTAATAAATATTTATTTATTGTTTTTCAATAAATTTTCTATTTTTGTAGTATTGTATTAATACTATGATTGTATGACTAAGAACAGGTTTATCTGGAAGGTAATTTATGTAGTTTGTTGGCTCATATTTATAGGGTACTGTATACAGACAGGCACTTTGTTGTTCAATTATATTTTTAGCCTGTTTAATCCGATAGCTGTTTATAACCTGCATTTGGGGCTCAACTTATCTCAATTATATAATAATAGTAAGCTTGTCTATAGTTTGTTGTTTTTTGTAATCATATCTGTTTCTGCCCTGAAAGCTTATGTGTTTTATCTGGCAGTAAAGCTATTCAGAGAGCTGAATTTGAACAGGCCTTTTAGTTTTGAAGTTGCCATGTTAGTTTCTAAACTTGCGCGTTATCCGTTTAGCATTGGTCTTATAAGTTTGCTTGCTCAGCAAATAGAGAAAAAAGTCTTCGCGACAGAATACAATATCAGTGCAGCTAATGGATATTGGCATGATGGAGGTGCATACTTAATGATGTCAGCTATCATCTTTGTAATTGCTATGATATTTCAGAAAGGAGTTGAATTACAAAACGAAAACGACCTGACAGTTTAAGCTATGCCTATAATTGTGAATTTAGATGTGATGATGGCAAAACGTAAGATGTCATTAAACGAACTCTCTGAAAGGGTTGATATAACATTGTCCAACCTGTCTATTTTAAAAACAGGGAAAGCGAAAGCTATAAGGTTCAGCACATTGGAGGCTATTTGCAAAGCACTAGACTGCCAGCCTGCCGACATACTTGAATATAAAGACGAATGAGCGAACTGATTATTGCTTGTCGATCATTATTCTTTTACAAATATTAATGTAAAACTGTGGAAGTATTAAGATTAAAAACACCCAGGCTCATCATACGCCATCTGCAACACAGGGATTTAGCTGATTTTCATGTGTATCGTTCCAATCCTGATGTTACTAAATATCAGGGTTTTGATGTGATCACTGTTGAACAGGCAAAAAAATTTATTGATGAAAATTCAACAAAAAATTATGGTAAAGCAGGTGAGTGGGTGCAGTATGGTATTGAGTATATAGAAACAGGAAAGTTAATTGGCGATTGTGCTATTAAGCTGGATGCATACGATACACGGATAGCAGAAATTGGTATCACCATTTCACATCTGGATCAGAAGAAAGGATTTGCAAAAGAAGCAATGTTGGGGATATTGAATTTTTTATTTGAGAACAAAAATATACATCGTGTGGTAGAGATTGTTGATGCTGAAAATATCGCTTCCATAAATATGCTAAAGAGCCTCGGCTTCAGGCAGGAAGGATATTTTATTGAAAATATTTTCTTTAAAGGAAAATGGGGCAGTGAGTATCAATTTGCAATGTTGAAACGTGAATGGGATAATATTAAAAAGCAACAACAGCAGTAATATTTAATGCTCAATAAACGCTTTATATATTATGTTTATAGAGGTTTAAATGTGTTGATATACTTACAATAAAAGCTGCTCACTGAGCAGCTTTTATTGTTGTTGTGGCCTCGTCAGGAATCGAACCTGAATCTGGAGCTTCGGAAACTCTTGTACTATCCATTGTACTACGAGGCCATTATTAGTCCGAATTATATGCGCAAAAATAAGTTAACCGCAACAAAAAAAGGCAACCGTTATAGTTGCCTTTTTCTTGTACCACGTACGGGAGTCGAACCCGTCATTCCTCCGTGAAAGGGAGGCGTCTTAGCCGATTGACCAACGCGGCGTCCCTGTTTGGGATTGCAAAGATAGAAAGGTTTTTCTTTTCTGCAAAAACTTTTTTCGAAATTTTTTTCAAAGAAAATTATGCGCCCATCATTGCATTTACGATGCCCAAAAACTCTTCAGCTTTCAGTGATGCACCACCTATCAAACCACCATCTACATCTGCACATGCAAACAGCTCTGCAGCGTTCGATGGTTTGCAACTGCCACCATACAATATAGTCAGGTTGTCAGCAGTTGGTTGTCCGTATTGTGCTGCAAATACGCTGCGTATATGTGCGTGCATGTCCTGCGCCTGTTGGCTGCTGGCAGTTCGTCCTGTGCCGATAGCCCAGATAGGTTCGTATGCTACTACTATGTTAGCTAACTGATGTTTGTGTAAGTGAAACAAGCCTGCTTTCAGTTGTGCTTCAACAAAATCATTTTGTGTACCTGCATCGCGAACAGACAGTGATTCACCACAGCAGAAGATTACTTTCAAACCATTGTCCAGAGCAGTGTCTGTCTTTTTAGCCAGCATTGCATCTGTTTCATTAAAATACTCGCGGCGCTCAGAGTGACCGATGATAACATAGGTAGCTCCTGCATTTTTTATCATGCTTGCAGCTACTTCGCCTGTGTATGCACCTGCATTTTCTGTGCTGCAGTTTTGTGCTGCAACATGCACGTGGTCTACATCTTCTATCTGATAGAATGTGTGCTGAATGTTGATGAATGGCGGTGCAATCACTACTTCTTTGTCAGCATTCAATGCAGGCAATCCTTTCAGAACACCCGATACCAGTTCGTGTCCTTCTTCAAGGTTCATATTCATTTTCCAGTTGCCTGCTACAATTTTCTTACGCATTGTTATATGTTATTATGTATGGTTTTTATTTAGCAAATAAATCTCTTTGTGATGTTGTTTTGTTGAATATGTATTGATACATATTCCTTTCTGCAGGGCTCAGTTGTTTGTTACGTCTTGCCATCATACGGCCTGCCGTTTCCATTGCACGGTCAAAGCTGTAAGTTGTCATACCCTCGGCACCGCCCCAGCAAAATGATGGTATGAATTTTTCAGGAAAGCCTGCTCCAAATATATTGGCAGATACACCAACCACTGTGCCAGTGTTGAACATGGTATTGATGCCACACTTAGAATGGTCGCCCATGATAAGCCCGCAGAAGGTAAGCCCTGTCTTTACAGATTTGTTTATGTGTTCATCCCAAATCTTCACCTCGTCATAGTTATTCTTCAGGTTGCTGCAATTGGTATCTGCACCTAGGTTGCACCATTCTCCTATTATGGCATTGCCCAGATAACCATCGTGGCCTTTGTTACTGTTGGCAAAGTATACCACATTGCTCATTTCACCACCTACCTTGCAGCCGGGGCCAATGGTAGTATCAGCATATACTTTTGCGCCCATCTTTATCACAGCATGTTCGCACAGTGCTATCGGCCCACGCAGCATACAGCCTTCCAGTATCTCAGCATCTTTACCTATATATACAGGCCCTGTAGATGCATTGATGATGCATCCTGCATTTATGATTGCACCTTCTTCTATATACAGATTTTCAGCACCTGTTACGGTTACACCCGCAGGTATGTGGGCAGATGTTTTATTGTATGTCAGTAGTTTGTAGTCGCCACGTATGGCATTGCCGTTGTTAGCAAATATGTCCCACACATTTTGCAATGCGTATGCGTCACCATCATATTGTATTGTGCCTGTAGTTGGCAGTTCTTCAACACTGTTTAGCGCACTTACAGTTCTGAAGGCAATAATCATATCACCTTTAGCTAGCACATCGCCTGTTTTCAATGCTGTTACGGCACTTACTATTGTCGGGTTGGCAAATACTGCACCGTTGATATACAGGTTATCGTTCGTTGTGTTTTGCGGAAAGACTTCTTGCAGGTGGGGCAGGGTAAGGGTGCTGCTTGTTGTTGCCTCCAGAAAACGCTCCCAACGCTCGCGCATGGTAAGTATACCACAGCGTATATCTGCTACAGGGCGTGTATGGGTAAAGGGCAACAACCTGTTTCTTACTTCCGTATCGAAGAGTATGATATTCACCACCTGATGTTTGCCACTCTTCGTACTACCGCCACGGGCGGGATAGAGTGATGTATAAATCAAAAAATCCCGACAAAAGTCGGGATTTTTCGTGCGTAATGCAAATATGATAAGACGTTATTACTTTTTCTTTTCGTAACGTTTTTTGAATTTGTCGATACGACCTGCTGTATCCACAAACATTGATTTACCAGTGTAGAAAGGGTGTGAAGTGTTAGAAATCTCCACTTTTACCAGTGGATATTCGTTACCATCTTCCCAAACGATTGTTTCTTTCGTAGCCGCTGTAGAGCGTGTAACGAATGTGTACTCGTTAGTCATGTCTTTGAAAACAACTAAACGGTAGCTTTCCGGATGTATTCCTTTTTTCATTGCCTTATTTTTTAGTGCATGGATTTTGCCATGCAGTTTTTTAATTATTAGAGTGTGCAAAGGTAGGTAAAATATTCTATTACTAAGCAAAATATTTACATGCTTGGCTAAATATTTCCCTCATCCCCTGTTTTAGTCTTCTTTTTTGGCCTTATAGCCGTCTTTTATCAGTTTATCCAAGTCTGCCGCTGCCTCTTCTGCAAAGTTGTAAACACCTATTATTTTACCGTCAGGACCTATCATACAGGCTTGTGGTACAAAGTTTACACCGTATGTTTTAGATACTACAGACGCCCAACCCTTCAAATCGCTCATGTGGAATTTCCAGTACAGGCTGTCTTTTGCTATAGCTGCCAACCATGGTTCTTTTTCCTGATCCAGCGATACACTCACTATTTCAAAACCCTTCTTAGCTCCTTTTATCTTTTCCTGGCTATATTTCTTATACAATGCTACCAACCTTGGGTTTGCCCTGCGGCATGGTCCGCACCATGAGGCCCAGAAGTCTACCAGCACAACACGCTTCTTATACATGTCAGATAGTTTCACGGGTTGGTCGTCCACGCCTTTCATCTCTATTTCAGGTGCCTTCATCCCCACTTTTATAGTAGTGTTGCCGTATTGTGCATTGGCAGTAAGGGTGGTAAATGCTAATACTAAGCCTGCTAATATCTTCTTCATTTTAAGTAAATGCTATAGTTAAAGTTAAGGGTTAAGCGCCCAATTACAAATGCAGTGTAAGCCCGTCATAAGCAAGGTGCATACCTTGCGGCAGGGTAGCCTCTACCTCATCGTGCAGCCCTAATTGGTGACTTATATGTGTAAAATAAGTGTTCTCTGCCCCCACTGCAGTAGCTACGTCAATAGCTTCTTTAAGGGTAAAGTGAGATGGGTGCGCTTCATGCCTTAAGGCATTCAAAACCAATACTTTGCTACCTTTTGCTTTATCCAATTGTTCAGGGCTTATGTAGTTGGCATCGGTTATGTATGTAAAGTCGCCTATTCTGAAACCAAGTACTTGCATTTTGTAGTGCAGTACTTTTATTGGATTAAATCTCAATCCATTGATATTAAATGAATTATCGCCGTCAATTGTATTTAAATCTACCTGTGGTATTCCCGGATAGTTAAGTTCCTGAAACACATACTGAAATTCACGTTTCAATACTTCTTGTGTATTCAGGTCGGCATATACATTCATGGCTTTCTTATCGTGAAAATTATAAGCCCTTACATCGTCCATGCCTGCCACGTGGTCTTTATGTCCGTGGGTAAAGACAATGGCATCCAGCCTGCGTACATTGTATCGCAGCATCTGCTGGCGGAAGTCCGGGCCGCTGTCTATTACAACACTTGCCTCAGGGGTATCTATCCATACAGAGGTACGTAACCTGTCATTCCGCTTGTCTGCAGATGTACAAACAGGGCAATCGCAACCTATAAAAGGAACGCCTTGGGAAGTACCGGTACCTAAAAATGTAATTTTCACGTCCTGTTATTCTGTTTCGCTTTGTGCCGTTCCTTCTTCCGTACTTGCCTCTTCTTTGCTAGGGGCACTCTTCAATTGTTTGTACCATTTCTGCATTTCACCGCTCAGTTCATCCTCGTTTATGTCAATTGTCGGTAAAATTTCTATCAGTGCATTGATGCGCCCCTCTACACTCAGAAACTTATTAATCACGGCAACGCGCCTGTCTTCCAGTATACAGTAGCCCGAATTGAAAGTTCCTTTCTCGTAACGTATAATGTATCTGGCCTCCTCAAAAAGCTGTTCCAGTTTTTTAAGGGTGTTTGGCGTATATTTGAAGCTCATTTTTGCAATGCTGGTTTCGATGGCTAAAATTAGAAAATTCGGTGGATTATTGTTGGCACAGCTTGTATTTCTCTGCTTTTCTCAAAGTATATATGCACAAAATTACTATGAAGAAAACGAACGTACCTTTTACGGAGGGCCTGTTGTTGGGGCAAATTTTACTCAGGTAGACGGGGACAACTATGCGGGCTATTATAAAACGGGCCTCAATGTCGGGGGCATTATCTATGCAAAATTCGGGCAGCGTTTTGCTGCCAGTATGGAGATTCTGTATTCTCAGAAGGGTAGCAGGGGGCATAAGTCGCAAAAAGCAAATTATACAAAAGATGTATACATTCAGAAGTATGGTATAGCGCTTAATTATGCAGAAATACCATTGATGTTGCATATTCATGATAATCGCAAAAGCCATTTTGGGGTAGGCTTGTCATTTTCTCAGTTGGTAAGTGCTTCCGAAACACTACAAACTAACAATACAAAGTATAATGATACTATCGATGTAGCCAGATACCCTTTCAAACGTAACGATTTGAATTTACTAGTAGGTGTAAACCTTCGTTTGTACAAAGGTCTGTTTTTCAATGTCAGATACCAGTACTCGCTCATGCCGATACGGTCTGACGTAAACTACGACTACTCTCGTGCCAAGCAGTATAACAACTTGTATGTTGTGAGGCTGGCATACATCTTCGGCGAAAAGTATTGATATTTCGTTAGCTTTATAAAGGTATGAGCGAACCACGGTTTCCTGTTAGTTTATCCCTCCGCCTCGATTGGAGCGAGATGGATATGTTCGGCCATATCAATAACGTTTCTTATTTCAAATACATACAGGCTTCCCGCGTCAATTATTGGGAGGTTTGTGGTTTTCAAAAGTCTTTTGCGGCAACCAATGTAGGGCCTATGCTGCTGTCTACAGGTTGCAGGTTTATACAGCCGTTGTTTTATCCCGGCAATATAGTAGTGCAGGCTTCCGTTACATTTATTAAAAATACCAGTTTTGGCATTCGTCATCGGGTATTGAATAATAAAGGCGAAATTTGTGCAGAGGCAGAAGATGTAATTGTAGTTTTTGATTTCAATAACAATACCAAAGTGTCTGTGACAGATGAGTTGAGGAATAGTATACGGCAATTGGAAGGCACCGTTTTTTAGAACAGAAGTATGAAAAGAAGAATACTGGCATTATTGTTTGCACTTGCTCCCGTAGCATATGCATCTGCACAGAGCAATTATTATGTGGAAGATCCTAACCTGTTTCGTGGTATGGTAACAGCAGGCATCAACCTGACACAGATAGATGGTGACAACTATGCGGGTTATTCCAAATCAGGCATTAATGCCGGTGCGGGTGTTTATACAATGTTCGGCAGCGACTTTGGTGCCGGCCTCGAAATGCTATACAGCCGCAAGGGTAGTGTGGGCAAATACAAACAGACATCCAGCAATCAGGCATTTGCCATACTGGGCTACAAAGCTATACTGAACTATGTAGACCTTCCTATACAGCTTTATTACTTCGATCAGCGTGGCGACCATTTTGGTGCAGGGGTGTCTTACAGCAGGCTTATCAATCAGGCAGAAACATTTGATACCAATCCGCAACAAACACTGAAATCAGAAGATTATCCCTTCCGTAAGAGTGACTACTGCATGGTGCTGAGTGCCAATGTTAAGATTATAAGCAAGTTCTACATCACAGGGCGTTTTCAATACTCGTTACGTAGCGTGCGTGGCAATGTGCCTCCGGGTTTTGGTCGTACAGAGCAATACAATAATGTGGTTACTTTTCGGTTAATGTATTTATTCAACTAATAGTAGAGAATGCGTAAAATCCTCGCCATATTGATACTCGTAGCATGCAGTTTTGCAGCTGAGGCGCAGATAGGCAGAGGTTATTTTAACAACAATCCCGACCGTAAATTTTATGGTGGTTTTGCTGTAGGGTTCAATTTCTCTGCATTGAAAGGCGATGCTTACGAAGGCTACCGCAAGGTAGGGCTGAATCTGGGGCCTACGGTATATGTAAAGCTGCTACCCAAACTGCTGGCAAGCCTCGATTTGCTATACACACAGAAAGGTTGTCGTGGTGTACGTGTACTGGAGTCTTACTATACAGGGCAGTTTATAGAATCTTACAGGGTAAATCTTAATTATTACGAAGTACCTGTAGTGCTGCACTATCTGCTGAATGATAAATGGAACATAGGCGCAGGTGCAGCTTATGGCGGGTTGATAAGTTCTAAGGAAGATGCTTATACAGACCAGCCTTTTACTTTCAATCCCTCTATAACAGCTTTTCGTACAGAAGATATCAGCTATGTGCTGGATGCGAGTATGCAGTTCTATAAAGGATGGTTTGTAAATATGCGCTATCAGCAGTCTATGGTTACTATTCGTGATATGCAGAATATTCCTTACTACTTCAGCAACGGTGCAGGCAGGCAGGGCAATTCCCTGTTCTCGCTCCGCCTCATCAGGCTGATACCTTAGTTTTTCTCTTTCTCTTTATAGCTGCCAGCATCCAGTGCCGCAGGGCTCCAATGCTTCAAGAATTCAGCAATCTTTTCTTTGCTGTGCCCTTTGCCTTCTTCCAGATAGGCAGAGTTTTGTGTATGCAGCCTTTTGCCTTTGGCATCAAGCACTACAAACACGGGAAAACCAAAACGCTGCGGGTAGCCCAGCGATGCCAATACTTTTTCGTTCTTGTTTTCGGGACTGTAGTTCAGGTGTACCACAACAAAATTATCGTCCATCTGCTTTTTCAGCGTGCTGTCTCCGTTCACCGTATTATGAAAGCGAATGCACCACACGCACCAGTTGCCTCCTATTTGCAGCAGCACGTGTTTCTTTTCTTTTTCAGCCTGTTTTACGGCATTGTTTATTTGCTGCTGGGCATCTGCCTGAGGGTTGTATATTTTAGGCTTTTCTTCCTGCGCGGTTGCTTGCAGGCTGCCCAGTGTGAATGCTAAAAAGACAATCAGTTGTTTCATTTCTTTTTCTTGCTTTTGCCAAATATGCTGAAGCCCGGTGGGTTTGCCTGCAGCTCCTTCATGCTTTGGTTGGCTGTGTCCAGTTGTTGGGTAGCATTGGTATAGGTGCCTTTATCGGTAGCCATCTTGTTGATGCTGCCTGTTTCTTTACTCAGGTCATTTACAGATGCGCGTAGCTTCTTCACGTTGCTGCCTATATCTGTAAGCTGTTGCTGCATGTTTTTATCGGCCAGCCCTTTGGTAGATTGCTGTATGTCTTGCAGGCTTTTCTTCCATTCCTTGCTGTTATTAGCCAGTTCAGCACTGCTTTTATTGGCAGATGCTATACCGTTTACAATGCTGTTGTCCTTATTCAGGTCTGCAGAAATGCCCTCGTATTTTTTTATGCTTTTCTCAAAGCTTACCAGCGGTTTTATAAACTTGTTCAGCAGTCCGTTTTGTATCAGTGCATTAATACCACGCAGGGTAGTGTCTGCACTGTACAGCAAAAAGTGGGCAGTTTCAGCTAAAGGTTCCACCGGTGTATTGGCAGATACGCCACCGTTATCTATATCAGATAGCAGCGTATCCCCTGGCTGCATATAGTTTTTGCTATTGCTATATACCAGTGCTATACTTTTATCTCCCAACAAGCCCGAAGAGGTAAGGAAGGCTTTGGTACTGTCGGGTATCTGCATGTCTTTTTTCAGCAGCAGCGTCACTTTTACAAGCCCATCGGGTTGTATGGTTACGTCTTTAATCTTACCTACACGCACACCTTGCACCATGACAGGTGAAGATTGTTGCAAACCCTTTACAGTGCTGTAAAAAGCAATGTATTCATTGGGCTTGCTGCGTATGAAGTTGTTGTATATAAATACCCCGCCCACTACAACAGCTATTGTAGCGATGGTCGATATAGTACTTTTCTTTTTGTTCGGTTCCATTACTGCCTGCTCAAAATTAGGTTATTTTCAGGCAGATGCCAGACCTGTGTATATCAGCGGTTCTTTTTGCTTGCTCTGTAAGAACCATGCCCACTGCTACGTGGTGGTTTATTGGTGCCGCCACAGCTTTCAACAATCATAGCAATCAGAATTAAACCTGCTATCAGAGGGAATAACTTTTTCATATAAAAACCAATTAGTTAAATATAGGATTTTAATGCACAATTATCACGAAAAAATGCTGTAATCCTTAGCTTCAATACATTATATTTGTAATCTCAATTGTTTTTATGAATTTATTTATTGGTAATCTAAGCCCTGAAACCACCGAGCCTACCTTGCAGAAAATGTTTTCTGAATTTGGCGAAATAATATCTGTTAAGATTGTTAGAGATAACGAAACCGGTTTGTCTAAGGGTTTCGGTTTTGTGGAAATGGCTGACAAGTTTCACGCATTCGATGCGATTGATAATATCGATATGACTTTCCTGGAAGGTCAGATAATATCTGTAAAGGAAGCTAAACCTAAAGCTGGCCCTGGCGGCGGCGGTGGCTACGGCAACCGTGGCGGTGGTGGTTATGGCAACCGCGGTGGCGGTGGTTATGGTGGCAACCGTGGCGGCGGCGGTGGTTATGGTAATCGCGGCGGTGGCGGCGGCTATGGTGGAGACCGTGGCGGCTATGGCAACCGTGGTGGTGGCGACCGTTACAGCAATGACCGTGGCGGAGATCGTGGTGGTTATAACAACGACCGTGGTGGTGATCGCTATAACAACAACGATCGTGGCGGCGACCGTCCAACTCGTTACACCGGCGGCGGCAATCGCCCGCAAGGTGGCGGCGGTGGTCACAGAGATCCGTTCAATAATGGTGGCGGTGGCGACCGTGGTGGATACCGCCGTCCGAACAATAACACAAACAACGACGACGATAAATTCAATCGTTTGTAGTATTTGTTCGTCCGTTCATCATTGTTAATCTGAACGGATGAAATAATAACAATTAAAGCAACTGTCAATAAATTGATAGCCGATGCTATGCAATCGCATAGTATCGGCTATCTTATTTTATAGATGCCGTGCAGGTTGATATGCTGCAAAATAAGAAGTGTTTTATATTGTCGATACGGCATTAAAAACCCACTCCTATCTGCACACCGCCCCATGCATGGGGTGTGCCGTAGGTAAACTCTCTGGTTATTTCTGTACGGGTATACTCAAGATACAACCAGCCATAGCGCAATACAAAACCATATCTGTAGTCTGCAACTACGCGTTCAATAGCATTTGCGGGTATAGTATAAATACTTTTCGTAAACAATCCGCCTTGCAATGTTGCATCGTAAACCACAGCATTTACCTGTGGGTGTATATAGATGTATGTACTGAACTTTCTTTGCCAATTTGCACGGTATGGGTTTTCAAAATAGCCTATCATTATGTTTGCACCAATACTTGCCTTGGTTAGCAGGGTGCCTGCATCAGCACATGCAGTAGCATTAATGTTCAGTATGTTTTTAATGCCTGCTATTTGCTTCTCTATCTGTATTCTGTAATTAATCACAGCATCATTGGCTATCTGGTATTTCCACCCTTCAGGCATTACGTTGCCTGTGTTGCTGTGTATGGTTTCTTGCATCCATTGCCCGCCTGCTATTTGTCCCGTTACTCCCAGACTCATCATGGTAGCAATGCGTATTTTCTTTTCTTCATTTATAGCAATAGCAAATGGTTGCAACATGAGCGATGCCGCGTATGGCCTGTCGCCATATCGTATATTCGGGTCTTGTATGCTGGCAGGTGTATATGCGTTGCTCTGCAGCGATAGCCCGTATTGCATCTTGTAATGTTGCGGGTGTAGCAACAAATATTTGGCAGGGAGCGCACCCAATGCAGGCGTAATACATTCCATATTGATGCCTTGCGTGTAGAAAGCATCGCTGGCAGAGAAATAGTCATTCTCATAAAAATGCCTCACATGACTTTCCTGCCCTTGCATAGCCCTGTAGCTCCATGCATTATTGATGGCTTGAGATTGTGCGACAAATGGACACAGCAGCATGCAGAATAATGCGGTAAGTTTCACATTAGTATATACGTAGCGCTTAGGTATTTGGATTATTTTCTTTAACAGAGTTTTGGCAACAGAAGTCAGTTACCTTTTACAGTGTTGTGGTATCAATCTTTATAAAACCTCAACCAATATGCGTTACAACAAACTTGTATGGCTGCTGTTGCCGGCAGCACTGATGGCATCTTGTGCCAATAATGCAGAGTCCTATGTGAAATCTGCTGATTCTGTTGTTGTCTCCAACGACCTTTCTGATATCAATTCACCCTCGCGAAAGATTATTCATACTGCCGATATCCGATGCCGTGTCAGCGATGTGTACAGGTCTGTAGATACGCTGGAACGTATGGTGAATGAACTGGGCGGTATGATAGCAGAGAGCCATATGGAGAATAGCACTACATCTGTACGTTCTGTACGCTTCTCGGCAGATTCATTGAAGCAGGTGACGGGTTACACCACAACAGCACATCTTACACTACGCATTCCAAATTTCTTTCTCGATACCGTCATCCGAAAAGTGCCAATGCTGGCTACATTTATTGATACCCGTACTTTGCAGCGTCAGGATGTGACACTGACATACCTTGCCAATGCCATGAAAAACCAAGCCGCAGGTATAGCGCCACCTGCTATTGCAGATAAGAAGAATGGTGGGGTAAAAGAGAATAAAGCATTGTCATCTCCTCAGGCACTTGCTAACGACACTGTTATAAACCGCCGTATAGAAAACCTGCAGATACTGGACGATGTAAACTACGCCACACTGAAAGTAGACCTTTACCAACCTGAAAAAGTAGATGTGCAGATAGTGGCAGATACAAACAAAGCGGCATCCATCCCTTTTGGTTCGCGTATACTATTGGCACTGGGCGATGGCTGGCAGATGATGAAGGGACTGGTGATAGTACTATTAACTGCATGGCCTTTATGGTTGTTAATTGGTGTAGTTTTCTATCTGCTAAGCTTTATGCGTAGGCGGAAACGCCTGTTTTTTGCCAAGTAATTGAGGTTAATTATGTTGTTTATATAAAAAACCAGTGTTTACACTGGTTTTTTTGTTGAAATGAATTTTTACTTTCGTGCCATCCTTCTATCCTTTTGTTGATGCGTCAACAACTATATGTAACCCTGTGTAATTATTTTAATCACTATTCCATACTAAAACAACACAACCAATGAAAAAACAAATCACATCTGCAATTGCTATGGCAGCAATGCTGGCTGCATTCAGTAGCTGTGGCGATGCCGAAAAGCCAAAAGAAGGGGAGGAGATGAAGGCCGCCGCACCATCCGGTACAATAAAGCCTGTGCCATTGCCCGATCCTCAGATTCCGGGATATAAATATCCTGAAGATTCGCTGGTAATAAACAGTTGGATCAATAGTAACGATGACAAGAGTATTGCCAACCACGGTTGGGGTATCTGGACATCACTCAATATGTCTTCTGGACAGCAGTACGAAGGACAGGATTTGAGGGTGTTTGAAACATGGCTTACCCCGCAAGACATGCAGGCGCTGATGCTGGCAAGCGAGTCTAAAAACCTGAGGATGGAAAACGTAAAAACATCAAGGGGTACACTGAGTTCGCCCAATCAGTTTTTGCATGCTAAGAAGGCCCGTCTGAAGGCAGGAATGGTTAGTGATGCACAGGAAGACCAGCGTGTAGTAGGCTTTGTAAAATACGACCCTACGGCAGCGCAGTTTGCTGTCAGCAACAAACTGTTCGATTCTTTGGTGCTGCAGTCTATGCTCGACCAAGGCAAAACAGAAATACCACAGTTCCCTAACACGGGTATGACATTGAAGCCTGTATTTGAAATCGTAACGGAAGATACACTGCAAGCTTGTGGTGGTTACTACAAACTGAATGTATGGACAGGGCTTCCGCCACAACCTATCTCATATCCTGAAGGTAGCTGGCCGGGTTATGTATATGTAGACCCTAATAACGGCGGACAAGGTAATGGCAGTGTAGATATAGGTGGCAAGCATCGCACACCGCAAACTACTTACAACCTGAACGACTTTGTTCACTTCAAGCTGGATAAACAACAGGCGGCAGAACTGAAAGCCAACTTCAACATGCAGGCAAAAGAAGGCGATATTGCCATACTGGTTGCCATGCACGTAACAAGTAAAGAAATCACCCGCTGGACATGGCAAACATATTGGTGGGCACCAAATGCCGATAATCCACCGGCACCAAGCTCTGCTGCCATTGCTGCAATGCGTCCTTCACAGTTGCAGGGGGCTCCTCGTCACTATGCTATGTCGCAGGCATATACCTTCATCAATCCAAACCAACCGCTTACCGGTGGCAACAACATAGGTACATCTATCTATGCATTCAATCCATACCTCGAGGCTGGTTTCGACCCGAGTGTGTTGGGTAATTCTGCCATCGTAATCACGAATGGTAAGAAAGTGGTTAACAACTACGGTGTGCTTACCAACTGTATGTCTTGCCATGCTAATGCAAACTATGCACCTGCTTCGGTAACTACAGGGCCGGGTTATCTGGGCGATACATACATAGATATGAACAATCCAACATTCAAGGGTACGCTTAAATTAGATTTTGCATGGTCTATACAGGGCAACCTGATAGGCGTTAAACGATAATGCATTTTACCATTGCTATGAAAACAAACGGGACTCTTATTGAGTCCCGTTTTCTTATTTCTTTTCTTCCTGTTTTTTAGGCAGTGGTTTGCGGGGCAGCATTTCAGGTCGCATAGCAGTGTGGTATACTACCGATGCCATAATGATAGATGCCTGCATCATATCGTTCTCATTTACACGGTCGTAGCTGTCCATATTGGTATGGTGCGTACGACTGCCATATTCCAGCGGGTCTTGTATAAACTGAAATGCAGGTATGCCGATGGCATCAAATGGTATATGGTCTGTAGAACCTGTATTGCGGTTGGTAACCGTATGTGCTTCCATATCTTTGAAAGGTGCCAACCATGCACGGAAGATAGGCACTACTGCATCGTTGCTCTGTGCATAGATACCACGTATCTTGCCTGCACCATTATCCAGATTGTAGTAAGCTGCTATCTTGCTATGTTCAGGCTTTAGCTTCATCGTCTTTCTGTCGCCGATGTGTTTTTTTACATAGCCTGCAGAGCCAAGCAGTCCTTGTTCTTCACCACTCCATAATGCTATGCGAATAGTGCGGCGGGGCTTTACACCTGCGGCTTTCAGTATGCGAACGGCTTCCATGCATGCCGCTGTGCCTGCGGCATTGTCTGTCGTGCCGGTGCTTGCATGCCAAGAGTCCATATGTGCACCCAGCATCACCACCTCGTCTGCAAGGTCTGTGCCCGGTATTTCTGCTATCACATTATATTCTGTACTGTCATTCATCAGGAAGCTGGTTTGTACATTCAGTTCCAGTGTTACAGTCTGTTTTGCTTTCAGCAGGCGTTCTATTCTGTTCAGTTGTTCTATACCTGTTTCCAGTTCTGGCAATACGGGTTTGGCGTCCCATACGCGGCTGGCGCCGTTGCTGGTAAATACAGTGCCCATTGTACTACGCCGCACACAACTAAGCACAGCTGCGGCTTTTTCTGCATACAGAAAACTATCTATTGCATACCTCGATGCGCGCACTGTTCTGTTGATGGTTGGTGCTGCTTTTTCATCTACACCTTTAGCCACGTGCGGGTCTTGTTCTATGTTGCAGAGGTCTTCGTCTGTGAGGCGTTTTGCATCTGCACTGAAGTTGGGCATCGCCAGTTGGCTGCTGGCTTTCACCACAATCTTGCCCTGCAGCTTGCCTGCATACTGTGCCATATCGCTCATGGTTTCTATGTTTACCACAATGGCTTCACCTTTTATAGTGCCGTTGGTGCCCGGTGTCCATGCTTTGGGCACGGCTATCAGTTGCTGATAGTAGGGTGCAGTCATAGCCGCATAGCAGTGTTGGTATTCCCATCCTTTGCCGAATGTGCCCCAACTCTCTATACGTGCGTTTTGCAGCCCCCAGTCTTCCAGTTGCTGCCTTGCCCATGCCTCGGCATTTTTCATGCCTGTAGAGCCTGTCAGGCGCGGACCTATCACATCTGTAAGATGTTGCAATGTGCCCATCACTTTCGAGTTGTCGAAACCTTCCTGCTTTATTTTGGTAATCGTTTTCAGATATACTTTCTCATCATCGCCTGTGAAGGATACACAAACGATAGATGCAAAAACAAGTAGCGGAATAAACCGTTTTTTCATTGCCCTGATTTTAGTGGATATAAGATAATGCAAGAAAAACGTAATGTGTAGTGTTGTTGAAACATATTGTCATAAATCCCCCTCCTTTTGCTAATACTTATAAATATCCCACCGATACTTATGTATTTGCCAGTGCCTGCTAACAGTGGTATTTGAATTGCTGTCTGTTAGGTAAATTCAATGCTTATGAAACAGATATTTCTAATTACGCTCATCGCGCTTTCCACATCTGGTCAAGCGCAGTTGGTTAATCCGGGTTTTGAAAACTGGACAACCGTTGGTAACTATAAAACGCTTGATGGATGGATGCACATGTGTGCACTTAATCAAAACCTAGGACCAAATTTTATTGGCACATGGCGTGTCGATACGGCCGCCGTTGGTGCGCATGCCTTAAAACTATCTCGCTGGTACAATTATACCTGCGACTGGATAAGGCAAATAGCGCCTGTCAATACTCGTCCGTATGGCATTAGTGGGTTGTATAAATATGAGGATATAGAACTACAGGGGGGCTATCAGGATTCTGCGCTAGTAGAGATGGTGCTTACAAAATGGAATGCCACAACACTAAAGCCCGATACTGTAGGCGCAGGGGTAAAGATGCTGCTGGCAGCAAGCACATTTACACCTTTCAATTGCCCTGTTACATATACATCTGCAGATGTGCCTGATACAGCTATCATCAGTATGCGCCCTATGCCATGGGGCTCTCGACGTTGGAACATGACAGGTTGGAGCTCTTATTTTACAGTAGATGATATTTCTTTTCAGGAAAGAAGTACTGCGGTAAAGGAGCCTATCGCTAATAAACTACAGGTATATCCAAACCCCGCTGCTGATAAACTGCATGTAAACACGGAAACCAAAGCAACAGCAAGCATCACAGACATGACAGGCAAAGTATTGTTGACGGCAATAGTAGATAAGAACAGCACAATAGATGTATCTCGTTTGCTGCCCGGCAATTATATGCTGACGATAGACAGGGTTAACAAACAGGTTGTGAAGTTTGTAAAAGAATAAATTATTTGAGGTGTTGATTTTGTGCAAGGTGGGCATTATCGACCACCTTGTTCGTATGAAATAACTGACCTTAAAAAGGGAAATGATTGACTCAAAAGCGAACCGGCTGACGAGCAGCTAAACACTTTCTCATACAGGTTGTGATGATTATTGCAAAAGATTGCTGAAAAAAGCATTGGTAATAGGGGTAAAATGAATTCTGTACGTATTACTATAAATGCACTGATATGAAAAACAGCCTATTAATAGCAATCATTGTCCTGTTGGCAAGCACTGCTTTCGCTACAGGGAAAAATAATACCGATAAAGTTGTTTTAACTAACGGTAAGGTACTCGATGTTACTGTGTCTAAAGTAACCACCACGCAAGTTGAATATAAGTTTGTTGGCGAAACTGTACAGAACGTGGAAGACGTAAATAATATTCAGAGTATCATTTTTGCCAATGGCAGGGTGCAGGAGTTTACCAAGCCTGCAGACAATAATACACCTGTTGCCAATACCCCAAGAATACTGATGCAGAACGAAGTAGCCGTATTGCCTGTTACGTTTATAAACAAAGAAACAGGTATGTCATCAGACGAAAATGCTAAGTTGGCACAAGACAATATCATCAATTTCCTCAACAGGAATAATGCCAAAATAACCCCGCTGTACCTGCAAGACCAACGCCGTACCAACAATAGTTTGGCAGATGCGGGCTTGCCGATACGTAAGCTGGATGAAGTAAGTGTAGGCCAACTGCACGATGCTGTAGGTGCTGAGTATATTATTATAAGCAGGGTGTCTTTTTCTACCAATTCCGATTTTACAACCAGTTCTTCAACTTGGGGCAAGACAGAGCAAAAAGGTAATAAGCAAAAAGACCAGAGCTATAGTATAGCCTCCACATCAGAAAATAAGAATTATTACTATGAGGTAAAGCTGGAGGTGTATCAACAGGGTAAACGTATTTATCAGGCTACCCGCCACCCATTGTTTAATATGGAAAACAGCTGGCAAGATGCATATGAATATTTGCTGAAACGCGCACCAATTTACAGGCGTAAGTAAGGTTAGTTTTGTTTCAATTTCAGCCCCTTTTTAGGGGCTTTTTACGTAAATTTGTAATAGAAAAATCACCATCATGAACCACTATACAAATACTCTTAACGCCTCTGTGCCTGCCTACCGCAGGCAGGTCTTTGCTGTTAAAACAGAGCCGAAACAAAATACTAGCAGAGAAAAAGCAGAAACCTACCTGTCCGGTAGGCAGGCAAACTGAAACAAAATGCACAGGTCCCCTTCAGGGGATTTAGGGGTACCGTAACCGTTTGTAACCATTTCCCCAAAAACTACCGAAACACTATCAAAAACTATCAACAGATATGAAAACTTACTATGCGGCTTGTCAATTAAGCCACCAAAACACAAGGTTATTCACACGTAGTCCCCTTTAGGAGATTTAGGGGTTCCTTGATTTTTCTTTCTTCTTTCTACTCGTTACTTTTGACTTAATAAGAGATGTCAGACCAGTATATAGTATCGGCCCGTAAATACCGCCCGCAAACCTTTGATACGGTTGTGGGGCAGGAGCATATTACCACTACGCTCAAAAATGCCATTCGCCACAATCATCTGGCGCATGCATATCTGTTTTGCGGTCCGCGTGGTGTGGGTAAAACTACTTGCGCCCGTATATTGGCAAAGACCATCAATTGCGAAAACCCGACGGCTGATATAGAAGCCTGTGGTACATGTGCTACCTGTCAGAGCTTTAACAACAATACATCTTTCAATGTATTCGAGCTAGATGCAGCCAGCAACAACTCGGTAGATGATATCCGTAACCTTACAGACCAAGTACGTTTCGCTCCGCAACAAGGTAAGTACAAGATATACATCATAGATGAGGTTCACATGCTCAGTGCTGCGGCCTTCAACGCCTTTCTGAAGACGCTGGAAGAACCGCCACCGTATGCCATCTTCATCCTTGCCACTACAGAGAAGCACAAGATACTGCCAACCATCCTCAGCCGTTGTCAGATATTCGACTTCAAGCGCATTACCACTACAGACATCGTAAACCACCTGCACAGCATTGCTACCAAAGAAGGGGTAGTAGCGCAGGAGGCGGGCCTGCACGTCATAGCGCAGAAGAGTGAAGGTTGTATGCGCGATGCCCTGAGTATGCTCGACAGGATAGTAAGCTTTACCAATGGTATGCTTACCTACCAGAGCACGATGGAGCACCTCAATCTGCTGGATGCTGACTACTACTTCAAACTAACCGACTATTTGCTGAGCCAGGATGTAAGCGGTGCGCTGCTGCAACTGGATAGTGCACTGGAACGTGGTTTTGAAGGAGATGTAATACTGGAGGGTATGGCAGAACATCTGCGCAACCTGTTGCTGTGCAAAGACCCGCGTATGGCCAAGCTGCTGGATGTACCCGCAGATCATAAGCCTGTGTTTCACGAAAAAGCCAATCAGACACCGCCATCATTTATCATTTCTGCTTTGAATGTGGTAAACGACAGCGAGATCAATTATAAGAACGCTACCAACAAGCGCCTGCATGTAGAAATGTGCCTGATACGGCTTTGTTATGTGCTGCAGGTAACATCGGCATCAGCCGGTGATGAAAAAAAAAACACTGATAGTATAGGTTTTGCTCCGCCCAAAGCTGCTGCTCATGTTGCACACCCACAGGTACAGCAAGCGCCACCGCCACCGCCACCTGTTCCACAGCCGGCACCCGCAAAGGTTATAGACTTGGCGCCACCTCCGCATGATGTGCTTCCGGCAAGTATTACGGCAGAGCCCGAGCCTGTAATGCAGCCCAAACCTGCACCGCAGCCCAAACCTGCACCGCAGCCTGCCATGCCTGTACAGCCACTGGCGTCAAATGTCAATCCGATATTTGCACCACCGCCGCCAGAGGCTACAACTACTACACGTCGCATCAGCAAGAACTTTATAGACCTTGATGCCGTGATAGATGCAGAGCTGAAGAACCAGCAGGCAGAGCGTAAACAAGTAACGCTCGAACTGGTGCAAAGCATCTGGCAGATGTATAAAGACAGCATACCAATTACCCGTAGCTCGCTCCGCAGCCAGCTTACGATGATGGACATGGAGTTTTACCCGCCCGATGAGGTGCGTATCATCTGCAAGGATGAGATGATTGAATCTGCTGCCAACAACGAAAGGAACACACTGATAGACCTCTTCCGCAAGGAGTCTGAAAACCCGCTGCGCGTACGTGTAGAACTGCGTAAGGATATGGTTATCAAAGAAGAAGGCCCGAAGGTGCTGAGCAAGCCCGAAGTGCTGGAAGAGATGAAGAAGAAGAACCCCTCACTGGCCAAACTTTGTGATGCGTTGAATATGCAGATAGAGTGGTAAGCAAGGTAGTTTTTCGATAAATAGGCTATTTGATAATGTGTGCAGCCATTTTGCCAATAATTAAGGCATCGGGTTGCAGAAAGAAACGAACATTTGTGTTACTTTTGACACTCAAAAACCAATAACTAAGACACGACTTATGGCCGAAGCGATACGAATGCCGTTGCTGAGCGATACGATGAAAGAAGGGGTGATAGCGGAATGGCACAAAAAAGTAGGGGATAAGGTAAAAAGTGATGATATATTAGCCGAAGTGGAAACGGACAAAGCTACTATGGAAGTAATGCCATATGTAGACGGTACGTTGCTGTATGTAGGTGTGGAGAAAGGAAAGGCTGCTAAAGTAAATGATATTATTGCCATCATAGGTAAAGAAGGTGAAGACTATAGCGCATTGCTGAGTGCTGCAGCTGCACCGGCACCTGTTGCTGAAGCACCTGCACAAGCTGCGTCTGCTGCTCCGACAGCTGCTGCACCTGCTCCGAAACCTGGCGATGCAACTGTTATCCGCATGCCGTTGCTGAGCGACACCATGAAAGAAGGGAAAATAGTAGCATGGCACAAGAAAGTAGGCGACAGCATCAAGAGTGATGATGTAATGGCCGAAGTGGAAACAGACAAAGCCACTATGGAAGTAATGCCTTATGTAGATGGCACCCTGCTGTACATTGGTGTACAGGAAGGTAATGCTGCTAAGGTGAATGAAATTATAGCTATCGTTGGTAAAGCTGGTACAGATGTAGCTCCTTACCTTACAGATACTCCTGTTGCTCCGCAGGCAAATGCGCCAAGTGCTGCACCTGCACAGGCTGCTGCTCCTGTAGCGGCGGCGGCTGCACCTGTTGCTGCAAACGCTAACAGCGATGAAAGGGTAAAGATATCTCCGCTGGCTAAAAAGCTGGCAGAAGAGAAAGGCATCAACCTGAGCACAGTAAGTGGTACCGGTGATAATGGCCGCATCATCAAACGCGATATTGATAACTACCAACCATCTGCTGCACCTGCTGCTGCCGCTGCACCTGCAAAAGCTGCAAGCTTTGTACAGGCTGCACCTGTAGGCCAGGAAGCATATACAGACAAGCCACTGTCGCAAATGCGCAAAGTGATTGCACAGCGCCTGTCAGACAGTATGTTTACCGCTCCGCACTTCTACCTGCGCATTACGGTAACGATGGATAAGGCGATGGAAGCCCGCAAAGCTATCAACGATGTATCGCCTGTTAAAGTATCATTCAACGACCTGATAATAAAAGCATGTGCTATGGCGCTGCGCCAGCATCCTGATGTTAACAGCAGTTGGATGGGCGACTTCATCCGCCACAATCAGCACATACACGTAGGTACTGCTGTAGCTATAGAAGATGGCCTTATAGTACCTGTTGTTAAGTTTGCAGACCAGAAGTCGCTATCGCAGATAGCTGCAGAGGCTAAAGAACTGGCAGACAAGGCTAAGACCAAGAAACTGCAACCACAGGAGTTTACAGGCAATACATTCACTATATCTAATCTGGGTATGATGGGTATAGATGAGTTTACTGCCATCATCAATCCGCCTGATAGCTGCATACTGGCGGTGGGCAATATCGTACCAACACCTGTTGTAGAGAACAATCAGGTAGTGGTTCGCAACCTGCTGAAACTGACACTGAGCTGCGACCACAGGGTAGTAGACGGTGCGGTAGGTGCGCGCTTCCTGCAAACACTGAAAACACACCTGGAAAACCCGGTGACAATGCTGGTGTGATAGTCAATACAAGACGTTAGTAAGTATAATTATAAAAGGTGCCCTTAAACGGGCACCTTTATTTTTGTGGTTTGTTATATACCCGCAATGAAAAAGCCCTTGCAGTGTAGCAAGGGCTTTTATATGTTCTAAGCGGTTAGGCTTATTTTTTACCTTTACCTGCAGTAGCTTCAGCGCTTTCTGCTTGTTTCAGCGCACGTGTCATTACTACAGATGCTACCGGGATACGTGGAGAGTTCATGATTTCGATGTTCTCAACATTTACATCCTGAACACGAACGTTGCCATTCAGTTCCAAATTTTCGATGTTCAGTTCCAGGTTCTCACGCAGGAATTTAGGATAAGTGCGCACTTTCAGGCTCTTAACTTTTACTTCCAGACGACCACCCGCTTTTACACCCACTGGCTGACCAACGAATTTCAAAGGCAGGTTAGCAATTACTTTCTTGTCTTCAACCAGTTCCAACAAGTCTACGTGGTTCAGTTCGTCAGTCAGAACGTCGAACTGCAGGTCTTTCATGATACAAGTGTAAGATTTACCATCTACAGTGATTTCTGCCAACTGGAAGTCAGGCGTATAAACCAATGGACGGAAATACAATTGGTCTGCACTGAAATGGATTGTTTCTTTACCACCGTATATTACCGCTGGTACTTGACCTTCAGAACGAAGACGGCGTGTTACTGTTTTACCGTGTTCGCTTCTGCTTTTACCTTCAATTTTTACAACTTTCATTTTAAAAGTTTTGTATTTCAACACCGTGCGAATACCCGTCAAACATACGGACGTTGAAATGGTAGTTAACTAATAATGTACGCTATTGATGAGCGGACAGGTTTTTTTGTTTAAACAGTCTTTATAATTTAGTTGATTGGTTGATTTGTTGCCTTGTTAATCGGTATCTATCAGTAACCAATCAACAGATAAACTAGTCAACTACTCAACTACTTTTTACCATGTACAAATAAAGAACTAATCGACTTGTTCTCGAAAGTATTGCGGATAGCCACTGCAAACAGTTCAGCCGTAGACAATACTTTAATCTTAGAACATTCCCCTTTCAGTGGTATAGTATCGCAAACAACCAGTTCTTCCAGTTCAGAATTCTGTATGTTTTCGTATGCTTTACCACTCAGCACCGGGTGTGTACAGAAAGCGCGTACAGACAATGCACCGCGTTCTTTCAGTATAGCAGCAGACTTGCTCAGTGTGCCCGCAGTATCGCAGATATCATCTATCAATACTACGTGTTTGCCGCTTACATCACCTATTACCGTCATTGCAGCTACCTCGTTGGCGCGTTTGCGTTGCTTGTCACAGATTACCATGTCAAGGCCAAAATACTTGGCTACTTCGCGCACCCTGTTGGTACTACCCACGTCGGGGGACGCAAAGATAAGGTTTTCCATGTTAAGATTTTCAATATATGGTATGAAAATAGCAGAGCTATCCAGGTGATCCACCGGAATATCAAAGAAACCTTGTATTTGCGGTGCGTGCAGGTCCATCGTCATTACCCTGTTTGCGCCTGCTGTTGTCAGCAGATTTGCCACCAGTTTTGATGCGATTGCCACACGTGGCTTGTCTTTCCTGTCCTGACGGGCAAAGCCGAAATAAGGTATAACCGCTGTGATGTAACCGGCAGAAGCACGGCGCGCAGCGTCAATCATCATCAGCAGTTCCATCAGATTGTCTGACGGGGCAGATGTAGATTGTACCAGGAAAACATAGTCACCACGGATTGATTCATTGAATACCGGCTGAAACTCACCATCACTGAACTTCTGGATTGTGAGGTTGCCTAATTGCTTACCAAAAGATTTGGCAATCTGCTCCGCCAGGTATGTAGAACTCGTGCCGGAGAATATCTTAACAGATGACTGCATGAACATTGTATCAGAATGGAGTGCAAAAGTAAACAAAGCATGTGGTACTATAAAGAGATATTTATACTGAATTAATGATTTTATTTTCAGAATATTTTGAAAATTCAAAAAGGTATATTTATCTTTACATTATGAAACTGGAAGAGGCAAAACAGCAGTTTATTAATAGCTGGGGAGTGATAGGCACACAGTGGGGTATTAACCGCACCATGGCGCAGATACATGCGTTGCTGATGGTGAGTGCTGAGCCACTGAGTGCAGATGATGTGATGGAGCAGCTACAGATAAGCCGTGGTAATGCCAATATGAATATACGCGAGCTGATAGACTGGAAGCTGGTAGACAAAGTATTGAAACCGGGTGAGCGTAAGGAGTTTTTTACCGCAGAGAAAGACATCTGGAAAGTAGCCATGCGCATTACCAATGAAAGGAAACGCAGAGAATTGGATCCGATAATTAAAGTACTGGAAGAAATTGGTGAGGTAGAAGGAGATAAGAAAGACAAAGACGTGAAAGCATTTACAGACACAGTAACCCAATTGCAAAAATTTGCCAAACAGGCAGACAAGGCACTTAGCAGCCTTACAAAGGCTGACGAGAATTGGTTTACAGGAACGATACTAAAGTTGTTTAAATAGTTACTTTAAACGTTTGCAAAAACAAAGCCGGAGCAATCCGGTTTTATTTAGCAAAACATCTTTCAATAAATTCTGAAAATTCAATAATAATGACAAAGAGCAGTCATCCTCCCTAAGTGAATAAAGCTCGCAGTAATATATTATCCAATTCACTTTTTAAAATCTGTTTTATGAACAACATCATAGTATTATACGCTGCCTATTTGCTGATAACCATAATAGTAACTATATGGGTAGCCCGTACTTTGTTTCGCAATGGTAAATTGTTTCTGGTAGATATATTTCATGGTAATAAAGACTTGGCAGAGGCAGTAAACAATCTGCTGCTGGTAGGCTTTTATCTTATCAATATAGGTTATGCAGTATATACACTGCAGGTAGTGGCAGAAGTAAACAGTGTCCGTGCCGTGATAGAAATCCTGAGTCTGAAAATTGGCGCCATCATCCTGATATTGGGTTGTATGCACTTCCTCAATATGTTCATCTTCTTCCGCCTGCGCAAAAGGGCGCTGATAGAAAAACGTAACCATGAACTGGGCTATTAATCATTCTTAATAAACTCAACACCTGCCACAATGAGCATTGTAAAATTTTGGAAAGCGCTGGACATTGCAGGACAGATACTATGTGTATGGTTGCCACTGCGAGCTGAGGATATGAACGCGCCCGGGGATGATGTATTCTATATGTACTTCATACTAGGAGGGTGGCAGGTGGTGAGTTTTATGGCACACAAAGCCACGAAAGAAAAAGGTAATGAAGCAAGAAAGCTATACGGGTTGTTGCTGCTACTGATAGTAGTTGCTGGTATGGTAAGTGCAGTGTTGGTAGCACCAACAGGCGCGCTGATGTTGGTACTCTATGCAATGACAATGATGTTTATAGGGCCGGCTATGGCGGTGTTTTATTTTGTGATTTGTGTAGTAGAATTTATTTCACTCCTTTTTTCTAAACGGGAAAAAACTACAGATTATGAAACATCAGATTCTGAATAAAATATTAGACATATCAGGCCAGTTAATGTGCATATTGTTCCCTATACTCATCTTCCTGCAAACTGCCAATGATGCAATACTAAGCTTTATATACTTTGCCCTAGGGTTATGGCAGCTCTTGAGCTTTATGCTAAACATGAGTGCTGCAGATAAAAGTGTGCAGGCAACTGGTGCCAGAAAAGTGTATGGTGGAGCATTGAGAGTAATTTTAGTTGCCGGGGTTATTAGCCTCATCGCACTAATGACACCTATAGGAGTAATAGCATTTGGCTATATGTTTGCGATGCTGATAGTTGGCGCACTGATGGCTGTATTCTACATCATTATTTCAGTTGTAGAATTAAGGAAATTAATCTCAGCAAATACTAAACTGAATAAATAATTATGAAAGAGTTATTAATACTGAAACGTATAGATTTCTGGTTGCAGCCAATAGCAGTAGTAGCCCCAATGATTATAGGTTCCATTATTAAAGAACCATGGCTTGCAATGTGTATCCATTTTTCGCTAGGTGGTGTGCAGGCAGTAAGTTGTTTGCTGAACAGGTTTTTTCTGCAAAATGAATACAGGGCTGGTAGCAGAGGTTTGTATGAACTGGTGTTACTCATTTTTGCCATCATCGGTGTCTTTGCATTGATTGCTGCAAATGGCAATAAATCGGGTAGCGAAGATTTTGTGATTATGTACTTGTTGGTAATGTTGGTAGCAGGTATTGTAATGGGTATATGGTATATGATACTCAGCTTTAAAGAATACGACAATATTGAAAGGCTGATAAAACAAAAAGAAACTGCGAACGAAAATAATCTGATTGTTTAACACATCAATTTACAAACATGAAAGAGTTGTTGTTATTGAAACGTATTGACTTTTGGGCACAGCTGCTTGCTATTGCTGTTCCGATATTGTTGGTAATAGCTACAAAAAATGATGAGTTGTTTTTTGTGATATATTTTACCCTCGGTGGTGTGCAGGTGCTGAGTTGCCTGATAAACAAAGCAGGCCTAGATAAAGAATACAAAGATGGTGCAAGAAAAGGTTATGAAATTGCACTGTTGATAATAACTGTACTTGGGTTTATTGCATTGCTTGATGCTTATAACCCTAGCCATAGAGGCGGCAATTTTGCTATGATGTATTTATTTGTATTATTATTAACGGGTTTTATTATGGGTATGTTGTATCTGATAATTAGTGCAAACGAAATGATATTCATATCTAAACTGGTAAAACGCCACGAACTGATAAAGTAACGGTTATGCTGAAAGGTTTGAAAATAGTAATAGCAGGTGGCACCGGTTTTATGGGCAATGCTATGGCCAATGCCTGGGCAGAGGATAATGAAGCCATAATACAAAAGAGGTAAAGACTAATAAATAATAAATTGACTATTTTAGTCGTTCCTACTGTCAAATAGTCAATAGTTTATGAAGCATACCTTTATAAAAACCCTGTTATACTCCTTAGTATATATTCTGTTCTTTCATCTCATACAGTTTTTTCTGTACAAGATAGATATGGTATCGGTTGTACCCGATGCGCAGAATTTGTCATCTTTTGATGTAGGGTGGTACAAAAAAATTATACAGTACGGCTATGAATATCGAAGTAATGAGGGAGCTACTGCCGCATTCTTTCCACTGTTCCCTTATTTATGGAAATTTTTGTCGCTCAACTTAGTTACGGTTTCTATACTGAATGCGTTGATGTTTGCTGTTGGTTTTTCCTTATTGGCTATCGTACTTGCTCCTACTGTTCAAGAGATGACTTTGTGGATAACATTCCCGATGTTGTACATCATGTTTGTCCCTTATTCCGAAGCGCTGTTTTTCCTGCTCTTATCTGCAAGTTACTACAGCATAAAAAAGGGAAGGACTTATCTGACGTGGATACTGCTTTTTCTTTTGTCGCTTAGCAGACCCGTAGCCATGATTCTGATGCCTGCATTTCTGATAGCGGAATTGATAAGTCATGATAAGAAAACCTGGTTGTCGGTAGTGGCAAGCACTACGTACAGATATGTGTTGCCATTAGCGGCTGGGCTGGCATTTTTTATTTGGATACAGTATTATCAGACAGGTGTCTGGTTTGCGTTCTTCAAGCAAGAAGAAGCGTGGGGTAGAAAGTTTCAATATCCTACATTTCCACTTAATACACTGCACGGGCCAAAGTATTTGTGGATGAATGCACTCGCCCTGTTTGCGGGTTTATTCTCTATTATCATGTTGGTAAGGGCGGGTATACTATGGTTGTTTAAAAATAAACCATCCTCAGATAATCTGTATTTATTATCGCTACTATACATGGCTGCTATTTTTATACAAATACTGTTTTTTAGTCCTACTTGGGATACTGGTACTACCAATGTGTTTGACACATGCAGATATGTATTTGCCACACCTTTCTTTATAGTATTCATCAACAAATTGTTCAGTAAAACATATTCTTACAAGGATTACATAGGTGTTTTATTATTGTCCAATGCTTTTTGGTTATTATTCGCTCATTATAACCACATTCAGTACTTCTTGTATTTTAATGTATGTACGGCATTTGTAATGCTATACATGTTGTACAGCAACAAAAAACTGACTTGGGTGCCCATGATAATCACAGCACTTCATTTCTTTCTTCAGATACATTTTTATCAATACTATCTTACCGGCTATTTCCCGGGATAAGAAGCGCAATTGTAATGTTTAATAAAATGATTATACCCCTATAAGCCATGCGGGTTGATTATTGCATAATTTTGCCTTCTAAATAATAAAACCATTATGAGACGCACTGCAACTGCCGTATGGAACGGCTCCGGTAAAGAAGGCAATGGAACTATGTCTACTGCCAGCACAGTATTGACAAACGCACAATACTCTTACAAAACAAGGTTTGAAGACGGGGTAGGTACAAACCCTGAAGAACTTATGGCTGCTGCGCATGCTGGCTGCTTCAGCATGAAGCTTTCTTTTGTATTGGGTGCTGCAGGTTTCACACCTGATGAAATACATACAGATTGCGCTATCTCTCTGGAAGGTGGTGTGATAACTAAAAGCGAACTGACTGTAAAAGCTAAAATACCTGGTATTACTGCAGAGCAGTTTCAGGAATGTGCGGCAGATGCAAAGGCAAATTGCCCTGTATCAAAAGCTTATAATTGTGAGATAACACTTGACGCATCACTGGTTTAATTTAACTGTTAATTAAACTTTAAATTTTCTTTAACGAAACCGGCAAAATGTGCCGGTTTTTTATTTAATTCGTAATAGAAATCATATTGATTACTCGCTAATGTCATCGTGGGGGCTTTGATGTTAGTGTAGATTACATTCAAAACGAAATAACAATGGGGGGCATTATTTCTAAGGGAATAACCATTGCTGTATTGGGACAAACAAGGCTTAGCGAATTGCTTGCATTTTCGCTGGCAGATGTTGGCTATACAGTGCATTATGGTGTGAGTGAAGAATTACCTAAAAGCTCACTTTTTACATTATTCGACCACGTAGTACAAGAGTCGGTAACAGATGCATCTGCTGCTGCAGACATCATTTTGCTGGCATGCAAACCCGAGCAGGTTTCGGAGTTGGCATACTTTATGGATGATGTAACAAACAAAGTAGTGATAGACCTCAGCAGTTTCCTGAGCGACAGTGTAACATGTGCAGGACATTTGCAGAAGATCAGGAACATTACAGGTTCGTCGCAGATAGTATCGTGCTACAGCGTTATCAACAACTTCGACTTTGTTTGCTACTTCTCTAAGCGCAATAAAGAACCTATGTGGCTGATGGGCGACAGCAAAAAGAGCAAGATTGCTGCCGACTTCATCTTTCAGGACATAGGTATTGGTATGTGCAGAGATGCGGCTACAATAATAAAGCCACAGACTGTAGGTGCTGCGGCTTTAGCTTCGTAAGATATTTGTTGGAGTGGTATTACCAGCCACTTGCCAGTACATCGGCAATGTGCATGGTTTGTATCGGAAGGTTGTTCTTTTCGATATAGCCCTGCACGTGCATCATGCACGATACGTCTGTTGTTATCATGTACTTAGCGCCTGTTTCCAGCGCGCTTTGCACTTTGGTTTGTGCCATACCAAGCGATATAGCTTCGTATTTAACGGCAAACGTGCCGCCAAAGCCACAGCAGGTTTCACATTCCTTCATCTCTACCATTTCCAACCCGCGTACATTGCGTAGCAGTTGGCGAGGCCCTTGTTTGATGCCGCATTCGCGCAGGGCACCGCACGCATCGTGGTAGGTAGCTTTGCCTTCCAGTGCTGCGCCTACATCTTCTATCTTCAATACCTGTGTCAGGAACTCTGTAAACTCGAACATATTGCTGCGCACTTTACTGCTCAGCAGGTGCTCTGCACTGTTCTCCAGCATCTTGTCGTAATAGTTGCGCACAAAGCCTGTGCAAGAACCACTAGGGCCAACGATATAGCCATCACCTTCAAAATCGTGCAGAAACTTCTTGGCAACAGCTTTGGTATCATCCCAATAACCTGCGTTGAATGCGGGCTGTCCGCAGCATGTTTGCTTGGTATTATAAGAAACTTCGCAGCCTAGCTTTTCCAATACTTTTACCATGTTCATACCCGTTTGCGGATATAACTGGTCTACAAAGCAAGGTATGAAGAGTTGTACTTTAGTCATTAGTTGAGCTTTTCGAAAGAATGGTAAAATTATAATCAGTTGTCAGTACCTGCAAGCATACGGCTATTCTTAATCATCTTCAGTGCAGTAATGGCAGCTTCTTCGCCTTTGTGGCCATGCGGCCCACCCAGCCTTTCCCATGCCTGTTGTTCGTTATCCAGCGTCAGTACACCAAATATAGTAGGGATGGGCAATTCAAGATTCAGTTGTGTAAGCCCTTCTGTTACTGCTTTGCATACATAGTCGAAGTGGGGCGTACCACCACGTATCACTGTACCGAAAGCAATGATAGCCTCGGGGTAGTTTGGATTCAGTACGCTTGTTTCCCAAATTTGCTTGCAGGCAAAAGGTAGTTCAAACGCACCGGGCACTGCAATTTCGTGTGTGATGATGGCATTATTCTCTGCCAATACTTTATTACAGCCGTTTCTCAGTTCTGTAATTATCTTGTCGTTCCACTCTGTATATACTACAGCTACCTTAGCTCCTGTCAATGATTGCAGTGCCGAAGTATCGAGTAATGATGTGCTATGTGCCGATTGTGCCATAAAAGAAAAATCCCCTTTTCGCCGTCAAAGGTAAAAAGGGGATTTTAAATAAACTGATGAAATATTAATTCAGGTCACCCATCATGCCGAGGTATTTCTCAACATCGCGTGCTTGTTCGCTTTGCGGGTACTCATCTTTAATAGTCTGATAGTATTTTTTTGCTTCGTCTTTCTTGTTGTTCAGTTCGCAAACTGTAGCAAGGCGGTACAGATAAAGCGGTGTCAGCATATTATCATCTTTGTTGCCAATAGCTTCTTTGTATGCATCCATAGCTTTGCTTACATTGTTGTTTTCCATGTAAGCATCGCCCAGTGCACCTGCAGCAGCATATTTTACCATCGTGCCTTTAGCATCAAAATCTTCCAGGTATTTGATGGCATTTTTGAAATCGCCTTTCTGCAAATAGCAGATACCTGCATAGTAGTTGCAAAGATTAGCAGCTTTGGTGCCGCTGTATTTTTTCATCACTTTCAGGAAACCCTGATGTTGACCATCGCCATTCAGCGCTTTGTCAACAGAGTCAGCCTCGAAGTAGCGCTGTGCGAAAGCCATAGCGGTAGAAGCTTTTTCTTCGCGAGGGCCTGAATACAGTTGGCTGTATGCAAAATAGCCTACAACAGCAGCCAGTACTACTGTTACAATTGTATTGATACGCTTTTTGTTGTTTTCATATTTTACCATCAGGTTGTCAAGCACCTTCACTTCTTCAAAGTCAGTTACTTGTTCTGTACCCGGAGTATTTCTAGCTGAGTTTGCCATTTAAAAATTGATAATTTATAAAATTCTGTAAGTGGTTTTAGTAAGAAATTAGTCTGTAATATAAGGATAGTTTTCGTCTACGTAAATATCCTTATAAACTTCGCTTTCGTCAGGCCATGGGCTTTCTTCAGCAAATTGTACGCTTTCTTCTACCTGAGCTTTGATTTTTTCGTTTATCTGCTCAATCTCTGCCTCTGTAGCCCAGTTATTATCCATAATGGTCTTCAGTACCTGATTGATAGGATCTTTTTCTTTATACTCTTCCAGCTCTTCTTTGGTACGATACTTTGCAGGATCGCTCATAGAGTGGCCGCGGTAGCGGTAAGTTTTGATTTCGAGGAAAGTAGGGCCACCTTTTTCGCGAGCGCGCCTTACAGCACGTTCCATAGCCTTGTGTACTTCTTCGCAGCTCATACCATCTACGCTATCGCCCGGCATATCGTATGCATCGGCAAGGCGATAGATATCGAGTGTTTTAGATGTACGCTCTACCGAAGTACCCATCGCATAGTAGTTGTTTTCGCAAACAAATACCACAGGCAGGTTCCACAGCATAGCCATATTGAAGGTTTCGTGCAACAAACCCTGACGTGCAGCACCATCGCCAAAATAGCAGATAGTAACCCTGTCGTTGTTGTTGTACATATCAGCAAATGCAATACCTGCACCAAGGCCTATCTGGCCGCCAACGATACCGTGGCCGCCAAAGAAGCGCTTTTCTTTGCTGAAGAAGTGCATACTGCCACCTTTACCTTTTGTACAGCCTGTTGCTTTACCGTAAAGCTCTGCCATACATTCGTTAGGTGTCATGCCCTTTGCTATAGCCAAACCGTGGTCGCGGTAGGCAGTAATCATATTATCGTCGTCGCGAATTGCAGTCATGGTACCTGCAGCTACAGCTTCCTGACCTATGTACAGGTGGCAGAAGCCGCGTATTTTCTGCATGCCGTATAGCTGTCCGGTCTTTTCTTCAAAGCGGCGGAGCAACAGCATGATCTCGTACCAGTATAGATATGTTTCTTTTCCGAAAGTAGTCTGCACTGTTTTTTTAAATTTGTGCGAAAATATAAAAACTTTCGCTGCTTTTTTCGCTTGGCCACAATTAAGAAGATAACATTAGTACAATTTCGCAACTATTCGTCCCGAACCTTCGAGTTTGATGCGGGTGTAACCTGCATTACAGGGCCTAACGGCAGCGGGAAAACCAATCTTTTGGATGGGGTGTACTACCTGTGCTATACCAAGAGCTATTTTACCGCTTACCAGCAGCAATGTGTAAAACTGGGGTTGGATGGCTTCAGGGTAGAGGGGGCTTTTGATAACGAGGTGATAGCCTGCAAATGGCAACTTGGCAAAAAAGAGCTGAAAGCCAATGGGGTAGAGTATGAGAAGCCAACCGACCACATAGGAAAATATGCTGCTGTAATGGTAGCCCCTGATGATCTGGAGCTGATAAACGATGGCAGCGAACCCCGCCGCAAATGGGTAGATAGTATACTGAGCCAGACAGACAGGGGCTATCTGGAATGCCTGATGCGCTACCAAAGGGTATTGCAACAGCGCAATGCATGGCTGAAGCTGCATGGCAGTAGTGCCAACCCGAATTATGTAGAACTGGAATACTACGACGCTCAGCTAGCGGCTGATGGTACTTATATACACAATAAACGAAATGCGTTTGTGCGAGCATTTCTTCCCTACCTGCAAGCGTATTACGAGCAGTTGACAGAGGGGAAGGAAGTAGTAAGTATAGACTACCAGACCGATATGCACCAGCAAACATTGGCGGCATGGTTACAGCAAAGCCTACAGCACGATATGCGCCTGCAACGTACATTGCGTGGCATACACAAGGACGATTTGCTCTTTGTGCTGAATGGTACCCCTGTAAAGGGTTTCGGATCGCAGGGGCAGAAGAAGAGTTTTTTGTTTGCACTGAAGCTGGCGCAATACAAATACCTGAGTGGCATACTTGGTTTTAAACCAATATTGCTGCTGGATGATGTTTTTGAAAAGCTGGACCAGCAACGGATGGAAGCCCTGTTACGCATCATTCGCGGAGCAGATTTCGGGCAGGTGATACTGACAGACACACACGAAGAGAGGGTGAAAAATGCTTTTGGAGATGATGCTGTAATAAGCGTAATCCAATTATAATGAGCCTTGTATGGCTGTTCAGCAAAGGGAAGACGAAAGTTTTCTGAGATTATAACAAAACCTTAATACCCGCTTATTTGTTGTATTTCAGTTATATACATTTTGCCATTATAGGGTATGGTATAATTTATTTATTTGTTGCACGAAAAATAATCTGCATTCATTACCTTTGGTGGCGTTAAAAAAACAGGACATACAGCTTACATAATATGGGTTACGTAAAAGATAAGTTCAAAGCGGTTGCCGACGAACAAGCGAAAGAAATCAAGAATATCATTGCAGAGCATGGCGAAATGGTATTGGATAAGGTTACAATAGCACAGGCATATCAAGGTATGCGTGGTATTCCGGGCCTTATTACCGAAACTTCATTGCTCGACTCTAACGAGGGTATCCGTTTCCGTGGTTATTCTATTCCTGAACTGAGGGAGAAACTGCCGCATGCAGAAGGTGGTAGTGAACCACTGCCCGAAGGTTTGTTTTACCTGATGCTGACAGGCGAAGTGCCTACACAGGAAGATACAGAACATATCTCTGCTACATGGGCTCGCCGTTCTCACGTGCCGAATCACGTATTTGCTTCTATTGAAGCATTGCCTGTTTCTACACACCCTATGACGCAGTTTTGTATAGCTGTACTGGCACTGCAAACAGAATCTAAATTTGCTAAAGCATACGAAGAAGGTATCAGCAAGAAAGAATACTGGGATTATGTTTATGAAGATACAATGACCCTGATAGCTCGCCTGCCTCGCATTGCTGCATATATCTACCGCCGCAAATACAAAAACGGTGAACACATTCAGCCTGATGGTATGCTGGACTGGAGTGCAAACTTTGCACACATGCTGGGCTTTGATGACCACAGCTTTGCTGAGCTGATGCGTTTGTATCTGACTATCCATAGCGACCACGAAGGTGGTAACGTATCTGCACATGCTACACACCTTGTAGGTAGCGCACTGAGCGATCCTTACCTGTCTTTCGCAGCTGGTATGACAGGTCTTGCAGGTCCGCTGCACGGTCTGGCAAATCAGGAAGTTATCCGTTGGATAGAAGAACTGCAGGAAAATCTGGGTACGCTGGAACCATCTAAAGAACAAATTGCACAATACATAAAAGATACACTGGCTGCAGGTAAAGTAGTACCGGGTTATGGCCACGCAGTACTGCGTAAAACAGACCCTCGCTTCACAGCGCAGATGGAGTTTGCAAAAACACACTGCCCTGACAACCCAACAGTAAAAACTGTATGGAATGTATATGAAGTAGCACCAGCTATACTGGAAAGCACAGGCAAAATCAAAAACCCATGGCCTAACGTAGATGCACACTCAGGTGCATTGCTGAAACACTATGGTCTGGTGGAAGAAGATTTCTACACTGTGTTGTTCGGCGTTAGCCGTGCACTGGGTGTACTGGCTAGTCTTTGCTGGGACAGGGCACTGGGCTTCGCTATCGAACGTCCGAAGTCTATGACTACAGAATGGATTCAGAAATTCATTGCTAAGAGTCAGGCAACTGCTTAATTAGTAGATAAGTTGACTGGTTGATTTGTTCATCAGTTGTATAATATTAAAAGCAGACAGTTTACGCTGTCTGCTTTTTTTGTTTATACTATTTTAATAGCCAATGTGCGGGGATAGTTGCTATTAATAAATTATCTTTGCGCTCCATTATACTTATATCAAATCATAATTAATTTAATCAGTAATGAGCAATAAGGGTCCTGTTTCACAGTTTATACAACACCACTACCGCCACTTCAACGCGGCTGCGTTGGTAGATGCTGCAAAAGGTTACGAAACACATTTGCTGGAAGGTGGTAAAATGCTGGTATCGCTGGCGGGTGCAATGAGTACTGCAGAGCTTGGTATATCATTGGCAGAAATGATTCGTCAGGATAAGATAGCTATCATCAGCTGTACGGGTGCCAACCTTGAAGAGGATATCATGAACCTTGTTGCGCATACACACTATAAGCGTGTGCCAAACTACCGCGACCTGAGCCCGCAGGAAGAGTGGGAACTGCTGGAAGGTGGTTTCAACCGTGTTACAGATACTTGTATTCCTGAAGAAGAGGCTTTCCGTCGCATACAGCGCCACATCGTTAAGATATGGAAAGAGGCAGAAGAAAAAGATGAACGCTACTTCCCGCACGAGTTTATGTACAAACTGCTGCTGAGCGAGGTAATGAAGCCGGATTATGAAATAGACCCTAAACACAGCTGGATGATTGCCGCTGCTGAAAAGAACCTGCCTATTATAGTGCCGGGTTGGGAAGACAGCACCATGGGCAACATCTTTGCTTCTTACTGCATCAAGGGTGAGCTGAAAGCTAGCACCATGAAGAGCGGTATTGAATACATGATGTGGCTGACAGACTGGTACCGTGCAAACTCTGGCGGTAAAGGTGTTGGCTTCTTCCAGATAGGTGGTGGTATAGCGGGCGATTTCCCGATATGCGTAGTGCCTATGATGTATCAGGATCTGGAATGGCACGATGTTCCGTTCTGGAGCTATTTCTGCCAGATAAGCGATAGTACTACATCTTACGGTTCTTACAGTGGTGCAGTACCTAACGAAAAAATCACTTGGGGTAAGTTGGACATCCACACGCCTAAATACATTGTAGAAAGCGATGCTACCATCGTTGCTCCGCTGATATTTGCGTATCTGCTGGGTTGGTAGTTTTGTTGATTAGTTGACTTGTTGAACAGTTAACTATAAATATTTGAAAAGCGGTGGCTAAGGCTGCCGCTTTTTTATTTGTATCTGTAAGGAATATCAAGGATATTTAATGCTGATACCTGTATGCCATATGCATCCGAAGAAACGTTTCAGCATATCACTATCTATTGCAGTAATTGCTCTCATTGCAATTGCAACACGTTCACTACTATTAAGCAGCGATAAGTTGCTGTTGGATGCCGATGAATGTACCATTGCTATCATGGCGCATCATCAATATCAGTTTGGAGAGGTGTCGCCGTTTTTTTGGGGACAGGCTTATGGCTTTACGCTCGTTGAAACATCCATGATTGCTATCGCTTATTCTTTTACAGGCATGACAGATTATGCTGTAAAAGCTGCGATGCTGGTGTTATGGATTGCATCTGTTATTATGTTTTATCTGGCATTGCTAAGGCTGAGCGATAAGCATAAGTGGTTTGCATTGTTTGTTGTATTACTGATGGTATTATCTCCTACATGGGGTCTATGGTCTTTAAAGGCAAGGGGAGGGTATCTTACCTCATTTTTGGTTCACAATATTGTGTTGTATATACTATTCAGTAAGAAGCTATACAGCAGAAATTATTATTACATTCTTATCGGCTTTCTGTTGTTGGTGATGTACGAGGCTCAGTCATTGTGGCTGGCATCCATACTGCCTCTTTTACTATACAGGCTGTTTTCAGAAAAAAGCAAAAAGAAGGCGGCTATCTTATTGGCAAGCTTTGCAGGTGGCTTAGTACCTACTTTAATATATCAGTCACATTTGCCTAAAACCCATTATCTACTATTCCCGGATTTTAATGAGTGCATTCAAAACATAGCCCGAATACCTACATTCTTTTATCATAATCTACACGGGCGATATTTTCTGGATATACTGTTGGATGGTGGCGAGTTTCAGCTTTTTGCATCTGTTTTCTTTGTGTTAACAGGACTGTTATTGATAGCTGCAAGCATTTATGCTTTTGTAAAAAAAGATTACTTAGCAGCCTGTGCTGTGCTGAGTGTATTGATTGTGTTATGCAGCAGTATTATATCTGTGAAAGTAGAGCCCAGATATCTGTTGCCGGCTATGGGGGCAATATTGTTCTTGCTGTACATCCTTGCCATAAGGATTAACAAATTCATAGTGCTTACCCCATTGGTGGTAATAATAAGTATTGTAGGTGCAGTCGATTTTTATGGTTTAAAAGATTTCAGTTTTTGTGATGCCAGAAAAGACAGCTTACAAAAGCTTATCGGCTATCTGGAGAGCAAGCATATTAATTGTGTGTACAGTGCAGATTGGATGTTGCATAATCTTATCATGTTCTACTCTCAGGAAAGAATAACTGCCCGACAAATTGAGCTGCCCGACAGATACCCCAACATCAGCATGCGGGTAGATAGCATGTTGTACAACCATCCACAATCTGTAGCAATAGTTAACTATGACGGGCACTATGGTAAGATTAAATTTCCTCCGGGTTTGGTAACGGTTGGCGGCTATTATGTTTATGTCAAACCTACACTTAGTATGGTGGCGTCTGAGTTTATGATTTGGAAAAAGTTCAAACGTTAAGTAGTCAGGTTTTTATTTTCCCCAACAAGTACTCCATGCCCACCAACTCTGCACAGGTAGCTATGGAGGTAATGCTGACGCCGAGTACACCATGTAGGTTTACGTTCTGTCCTGTCAGTAGCAGGTTGGGTATTTTGGTACGTGTGGCTATGCTTGTTTCTGCAGGTTTGTTGATGTCTTTGAATATGCCATATAACGAGCCTTTGGGTGTAGCAGTGTAGTCGCGATAGGTGAGGGGTGTGGCTGTACTTTGTGCAATGATATTCCCTTTCAGTTGGGGTATGCGTTGGTATAGTTTATCCAGCAACAGTTCTGCACGTATCTCTTTAAATGCGGCATAGGCATCGCCCCTGTCTTGCTCGTGTCCTGTCCGGTTGATGATGTGTTCAAAAGGTGCAACCTCGCTATAGTGCATATAGCTTAGGATAGATATACTTTCGGCATAGCCCGGGTGCTGTGCATCTTCTGTAAAGAAAGCCGCATAGTTGGCAGGCCATTGCTGTGGCAGGTATTGTACGGCATCCCAGGCGTTGTGGCTGGCATTCCAGTAGATGTTGTAGTCGCGCATCGGCACCGTGCCGGGTTTCAGCACCACATTCAGCATAAAGGTAGATGTGGTTTGTTCCAGCCCTTTAATGCGCTTGCGGTATGCAGTACGAAACAGCGGACTATCCAACCAATCCAGCAATACTTCAGGTGCTACATTGGCTATGAATTGCTTGCCGTAGTAGCGTTGCCCGTCAGCAGCTTCTGCATAGGTGATGTTGCCGTTTTCTTCTACCAGCTTTACTACTTCTGTATTGCGAAATACATCGCCGCCTTGAGCCTGCAATTGCTGCCACAGGTATTTAGATAGCTGGCTGCTACCCGGCATCACTTTGTGGCTGCTGTGTATATAGCTCTCTGTTACCAATGCATGCAAATAGAACGGTGTACGCTCTGCCACGCCTGCATACAAGAGGTTGTTGCCCGCCAGTACGTTTTGAAGCTTGGTGTTGTTGGTAATGTCACGCAGTGTTTGTGTAACGCCCCAGTTGCTTACGGCTGCTTTTTCATCCGCACTGCCATGCCTTAAACGATAGAGCGGAAAATGGTCGCCGACTGTGGTAACGGTCTTGATATATTTCTCCAGTGCCGCCCGCTCGTTGGGGAAGTAGGGTAGCAGTTGTTCTACAAAATTGTCAAGCCCCTGTGCATGTGGGTACATCACCTCTTCATCACCAAAAGCTATTTTGTCAAATGCATTCGTGTCATAAGCCTTCAGCGATAGCTTGTCCATCACGCCTGCATATTGCAGTATGGTGTGCAGGGTATGCTCTTCACCAAGCCCGCCTATATAGTGTACACAACTGTCAAACACTTTTTTGTTGAAGGAGAATGTTTGCAGGCAACCGCCTATTTGTTTATCACGCTCCAACACACATACTTTCATGCCTTCTTTGGCAAGGATAACGGCACATAGCATACCGCCGAGGCCGCCGCCTGCTATCACTACATCGTATGTCTGGTTGTTTGTCAATTGTCTTTATTAAGAAAGTCAGGACCGCAGCCCTGACTTCAAATATATTAGTTTGTACGAGTTCTTATTTAGCAAACATCATTTCGCCTATATCTGCCATGATGCGTTTAGCCACATTATTGGCAGTGGTTTCGTTAGCACTCTCTGCATAGATGCGAATGATAGGTTCTGTGTTGGATGTACGCAGGTGTACCCAGTCATTATCGAAATCTATACGCAGGCCATCTTCTGTATTGATGGGCTGCTTGCTGTATTTTTCTTTTATCTGTGCGAAGATGTGTTTTACATCCACGCCTTCATTCAGCTCTATTTTGTTTTTAGAAATGAAGTAATCGGGGTATGTACCACGCAGTGTCTTCATGCTCTTACCGAATTTTGCAAGATGCGTCAGGAACAGTGCAATGCCTATCAGTGCATCGCGGCCGTAGTGCAATTCGGGTACTATCACACCACCGTTACCTTCGCCACCTATCACGGCATTTACTTCTTTCATTTTCTTCACCACATTCACCTCACCTACAGCACTCGGGAAGTATTGTCCGCCGTGTTTTTCCGTAACATCTTTCAATGCGCGGGTAGATGACAGGTTAGATACCGTATTGCCTTTTTTATGACCGAGGATATAATCTGCTATTGCTACTAGTGTATATTCTTCACCAAACAGACTACCATCATCGCAAACAAAACACAGACGGTCAACGTCAGGGTCTACTGCTATGCCCAGATGCGCATTAGATTTAGCAACTGTGTTGCAAAGCTCTGTCAGATTCTCAGGCAGTGGTTCAGGGTTATGTGCAAAGCGTCCTGTTACCTCTTCGTTTATTATCGTAATGTTTTCTACACCCAATGCACGCAGCAGTTGCGGTACAGATAGTGAGCCTGTAGAGTTTACAGGATCTACCACCACACCGAAGTTTTTAGCCCTGATGGCTCCCACATCTACCAGCGGGTGTTCGAGTATAATGTCTATATGTTTCTGTATATAGCTATCGTCGTGTTTCAGGCTGCCAAGATGGTTTACATCTGCATAGTTTGGTTCTGTAGTATTTACATAGTCCAGTATCCATTGGCCTGCTTCTGCGCTCAGAAATTCACCCTCGTGGTTCAGTAGTTTCAGCGCATTCCACTCTTTAGGATTGTGGCTTGCCGTAAGGATGATGCCACCTGCAGCTTCCTCCATCTTCACTGCCATCTCTACTGTTGGTGTAGTGCTCAGTCCCAGGTCTACCACATCTATGCCACAGCCTTGCAACGTAGCCGTTACCAGATTGCGAACCATCTCGCCCGACATACGTCCGTCACGTCCTATTACTACCTTCTTGCCTTTGCCTTGTTCTGCTATCCATGCTGCATATGCAGTGCTGTATTTTACTACGTCTAATGGTGAGAGGCCGTTGCCGGGTTTACCACCTATAGTACCCCTGATGCCTGAAATTGATTTGATGAGCGCCATGTAATCTTAAAACTGTGTTTTGGTAGTGCGAAGATAAGCGTTTAGCTGTGCCTTGTAAATGGTGTGCGGAACTTATTTGTGTTTGTTAAATGTGTATTATGGATTTTTAACATTTATCTTTTGCTCTTTACTGGACAATGACAGACTATTTTCTTTCTTTTGTCATCTAATCTCATACTATGCAACCTTTATTAAGCAATTTCAAAACCCGACTGGTGGCACTTGCCATCCTGACGGGTGGGGCAACCGGTGCTTTAGCACAAGACCTGAAAGCAGTTATTCCTGTAGACGCTAAAGTGAAGAAAGGAAAATTTGCCAACGGACTTACATATTACATTCGCCCGAACGCCAAGCCTGAAAAGAAAGTAGAGCTGCGCCTTGTTATCAATGCAGGTTCTATACTGGAAGATGACGACCAGCAAGGTCTTGCTCACTTTATGGAGCACATGAACTTCAACGGTAGTAAAAACTTCCCTAAGAATGAACTGGTAAGCTACCTGCAGTCTATAGGTGTAGAGTTTGGTGCCGACCTGAACGCTTACACAAGCTTTGACGAAACCGTATATATACTGCCTGTGCCTACAGACAAGCCTGGTAATCTAGATAAGGGCTTTCAGATAATAGAAGACTGGGCACACAATGCTTTGCTGACAGATAAAGACATTGACGACGAGCGTGGTGTGGTACTGGAAGAAAGCCGTATGGGAAAAGGTGCCGATATGCGCATGTTGGATAAATACCTGCCTACATTGATGAGTGGCTCTAAATATGCGAGCCGCCTGCCAATAGGTAAGGATGATATCCTGAAAAACTTCAAGTACGATGTTATCCGTCGTTTCTACAAAGAATGGTATCGCCCGGATCTGATGGCTGTAGCCATTGTGGGTGATATTGATGAGGCAACTGCTATGAAGTACCTCAAAAAACACTTTGAGGGTATGAAGAACCCTACCAAAGAACGTAAGCGTGATGCATTTGCCATACCTGCACGTACCAAGCCCGAGGCAATGGTGCTAACGGATAAAGAAGCGACTGACAATCAGTTGCAAATCATCTTCCCTTCTATAAAGAAAGAAGACGAAACTACATTGGGTGCTTACCGCAACAACATTAAGCGACAACTGGTAACACAAATGCTGAACCAACGCCTGAATGACTTGGCACGCAGCAGTAATCCTCCGTTCCCGTTTGCGGCGGTAGGCTTTGATGGCTGGGCTCGTGGTTACGAAAGCCTTACAGCATTTACCATGTTTGGTGCTGAAGGTCCTGAAAAAGCATTGATGGCATTGACTGCTGAATTGCTGAGAGCGAAGCAATATGGTTTTAATAAGAGCGAACTGGAGATTGCCAAGAAGAGCAGCATGAACGTAATGGATAAAGCATACAACGAACGTAATACTACAGAGAGTGGTAACTATGTTGGCGAGTATGTACGCAACTTCCTTGAAAATGAACCTATACCGGGTATTGAGAAAGAATACGAGTATTACAAAGAACTGATGCCGGGCATTAATATTGAAGAGTTGAATGCAGAGGTGAAAGAGTGGATGAGCAATATGAATACCTTCTCGCTGATAACAGGCCCGGAAGCTGCTGCTGACAAACTGCCTAAAGATGCACAATTGCTGACGATGGTAGAGAAAGGTTTTGAACAGCTTGTATCTGCCATGGAAGAAAAGAAAGTAGCTGAAACACTACTGGATAAGAAACCAACACCGGGCAAAGTAACAGCACAGGCAGAAGACAAAGAATTTGCCGCGACTACCTACACACTGAGCAATGGTGTGAAAGTAACGCTGAAGAAAACAGACTTCAAGAGCGATGAAATACTGATGCGTGGTATTAAGAAAGGTGGTATGAGCAATTATACTGTTGCAGACAGGTTCAACGTACAGTATGCTACACAGGTGGTAGGCTCTATGGGTTATGGCAATTTTACGCCTACAGACCTTGAAAAAACACTGTCTGGCAAAACAGCTAAGGCAGGTCTTTCTATAGGCGAAATCAATAACACAGTATCAGGCAACAGTAGTGTGAAGGATTTTGAAACCATGCTGCAATTGCTGTATCTGAAAATGACACAGCCACGCAAAGACGAAGCACTGTTCAAAGCATTTATTGACAAATCTAAAATGCAGGTACAGTTTATCTCTGCCAATCCGCAGGCTGCCTTCTTCGATACTATGTATCATGCTTTGTACAACAACAATCCAATGGCGCCTATCGCAGTGCCAAGAGCTGCCTACTACGATGCCATCAACCTGAACAGGGCAATGGAAGTATACAATGCAGAACTGGGTAATGCAGATGGATTGGAGCTATACCTGACAGGTAATATAGATGCTGCCAAAGCAATACCACTGATTGAAACATACATCGGTAGCCTGCCTACTACAGGCAAAAAGCCATCTTTCAAAGACAATGGCCTGCGCCCTGTATCAGGTGTTCATAAGTTTGAATTCAAGAAAGGTTCTGAACAACAGAGTCTGATATTCGGGCTGAACACAGGAGAAATAAAATACTCTGAAGATATGAACCTGAAAGCACAGGCACTGGCAGAACTGCTGAACATAAAAGTGGTAGAAGAACTGCGCGAGAAACTGGGCGGTATCTACAGTGGTGGTTATGGTGCTAACGTAAGTCAATATCCTTACGAACGCTTCAGTGTGAATGTGTACCTGCCTTGTGGCCCTGAAAATGTAGAGAAACTACTGGCGGCTGCTAAAGAGGTAGTTGCAAACATTAAGAAAAACGGCCCTGATGCTAAAGACCTGGATAAGGTAAAAGCACAATGGCATGAGCAACGCCGCGATAAGCTGAAAGAAAATGCCTTCTGGAATGAGAAGATGGAGTCTGTAATGTTCTGGGGCAGAAGCAGGAACAATCTGTTTAACTACGACAAATGGATTGATGGCCTGACACCTAACGACATTAAAGAAGCAGCGAATGTACTCTTCAGCGGTAAGAATGAATTTACTGCTATCCTGTATCCTGAAAAAATAGAAGAAAAGAAATAAGGATACTGATTGTATAAAGAATAACGCCTCGTGTAATACGAGGCGTTTCTTTTTGTATACTAACCCAAATATTGTTTATCGGTTGATGTGTTGATTAGTAGCAATTGTAACAACAGGTATATTCATCGTGATAAGGTTTGTTTTTGTTTAACCCCCTATTGACAGTTTCACTAATCAACCAATCAACTAACTCACTATTCCGCAGGTTGTAATGCGGCACGTATTTGTGCTTCTATATCGTCTGTTACTTCAGGATTATCGTGCAGGAATTGCTTCACTGCATCGCGGCCTTGTCCTATCTTGCTTTCGCCGTAGCTGAACCATGAACCGCTTTTCTGCAGTATGCCCAGTTCTACACCCATATCAATGATTTCGCCTATTTTGCTGATGCCCTCACCAAAGATGATATCGAACTCTACCTGACGGAACGGAGGTGCTACTTTGTTCTTCACCACTTTTACACGCGTACGGTTACCACTTGCTACATCACCATCTTTAATCTGGCTGATACGACGGATATCCAGACGAACAGACGCGTAGAATTTCAGTGCGTTACCACCCGTTGTAGTTTCAGGGTTGCCAAACATAACGCCGATTTTTTCGCGCAGCTGGTTGATGAAGATACAGCAACAGCCTGTACGGTTGATGGTAGCTGTAAGCTTACGCAATGCCTGGCTCATCAAACGAGCCTGCAAGCCCATTTTACTATCACCCATTTCACCTTCCAGTTCGCCCTTAGGGACTAGTGCAGCTACAGAGTCAATAACTACTACATCTATAGCACCCGATGATATAAGACGGTCTGCAATTTCCAGAGCCTGCTCGCCATAGTCGGGCTGAGAGATGATGAGGTTATCTATATCTACACCCAGTTTGCGTGCATAGCTGGCATCAAAAGCGTGTTCGGCATCTATTATAGCACAGATACCACCTTTCTTTTGTGCCTCTGCAATGGTGTGTATAGCAATGGTTGTTTTACCCGAAGATTCAGGACCGTAGATTTCTATTATACGGCCACGAGGAAAACCACCAACACCCAGCGCAACGTCCAAACCAAGTGAACCCGTACTGATGGTGTCAATATTGTCTTTTTGTTTATCGCCCAACATCATCACGGAGCCTTTACCATAATCCTTCTCTATCTTGTCGAGGGCTAACTTTAATACTTTTAATTTGTCATCTGCTGCCATTGTGTTGTGATTTTAATCTGCTAAACTAATTTTTTTCAAAGATATAAACGTTTTGTACAAGTTTAAACATTTGTACAGAAAAGTTATCCACATTTGTATTGATTTTAATCTGTCGGTTACTGTTATTTGTGTTTAAGTGATTGTTTTTTAAGTAGTTATATTGATTGATACTGCTTGTTGTACAACTGTGCATGTATTCTGTAATACATTAAATAGAGTGTCTGAAGCTGATATTTAAGCTGTTTTATAATAAATACACCTCCACTCACTTAAAAATACAACAAATATTATACCCGTTATAACACGGGTGTTCCCAAAACGGGCATGTCTGAAAAAACAGGTGTAATCTAATGCTGTTATAGGTTTAGGAGATTCTCTGTGCGATTTTCTTGCCTGTCATCTACCCAAAAACGGTATAATAATGATACAGGCTGCCCTGAATGTAACGGTAGTTTTGGTGCAGGATATCGGAGAAAAAACAGTCGCGACGTTTTGCAGATACCAACAAACCGGAAGCCGAAAAGGAATATAGAGTAGGCACTCATCATTTAAACAGTACAAAAATGAAATACGTTATCAAAGGCACGCTGCGTGGCCTGCTTTGCTCAGATTGCTTCATGCACCTTTCTCGGGTAAGGGTGAGGATATACCAGGCATCGGGAGATAATATCACAGCCGTAGCGGCAGCAGATGCTGCGCAAACTTTTCACCAACTGACAGAAGAAGAGGTGAAACGCAAAAACAAAATGCTGATTGCTGAAACGACTACAGACAGCGAAGGCAATTACAGTTTTGAACTGGATGAAAAACAGTACAAGGGCGAAGCTTATGAAATAGACATTGTACTCGATACCAACTTTGGCAAAGAAAAACAAGCTAAAGATGCGAAGGAATACCAGTTCCACATCACCACAAGGCAACCTGAATTCAGGGAAAGGGATAAAGAACAACGTGCAGTGCTGATAGACTACTGGCGCTACGACATCATTGCTAAATGGTGGTGCCGTATACTGCAACTGCTGGATCTGTGGGTGATATGCGGACGTGTGGTGGATTGCGAAACCAAACAACCGATACCGGGCGTAAAAGTATCTGCATTTGATGTAGACTGGCTGCAGGACGATCCGTTGGGCAGTGCGTTTACAGATGCTAACGGTTACTTTAAAATCTACTATACGTCTGACGCATTCAAGCAGACGATACTGAGTCCGTGGCTGAATGTGGAATGGCCTGCAGGACCTGATATATACTTTAAAATAGAATCATCATCGGGTGCGGTATTGCTGGCAGAAGACCGCAGCATGGGCCACAAACCTGAACGTGAAAACCGTGGCAATTGTTTCTGTGTAACGCTTTGCGTAAAAGACGGTCCTACATCTACAGAGATACCATGGTTTACCCATGTAGGCAATTACAGCATTACCAACGATATAAGTGCTGTAACAGGCCGCACTACACAAAACCGCAGCTTTGCAACAGGTATTGGCTTTGGCTTCTTTGGCAATGTAAAACTGGTGGGCTATGCTACCAAGCGTGTGCCAACAGCACCGGGCAGTCCGCTGCACTATCGTTTCCGCTACAGCACAGACGGCAGCACATGGCAAAATATTACAGCTACACAAATAACACAGGCAAGGCTGAAAGTGGCAACACGTATGGTGCCATGGGGTAGTGGTACTGCATTTCAGGATGTGGTGATAGACCCGCTGCAGGCAGCATCTGCACCTGATGCACTACCTGTCTTCGACCCGATGAACCCATCTACACCACCGGCAGACCATGTACTGCACCCTGATGCCAACGGCTGGGTACGTGTAGATCAACCTGCATTGGATAACGGCTTCTACGGACCGCTGATGTGGCTGAACACGAACACCATAGTGCCGGGCGGTGCAGGCGCAAGTGCGGGCGATGCTGCAGGCAACCTGCCATCTACACCACGCAACGGACATATTGTACACATCGCCTTCCAGACAACGGACAACCCTGCTACGCACACCAATCCGGGCGACCCTAACTTTAACGAGCAGGTAATGCAGGCACATATTTATGTAAACAACTGGGGCGAGGTGAGCTTGCTGAAACTGGATGAACTCTTTGCAGGCAGTGGTGGTTGCACACCGGTGAGCGCAAGTGCTACCGTGCGCTATACTGCAGACCATGAATTGATTGCAGACTGGGGATTGGGTGTTTCTTCGGCAGCAGTACCGGGTGGTATCACCATCAATCACTCGCTGACGGCAGGTAGTACTGCACGTGGTAATGCGCAGGTATTTAATATGGCTGCACCGGGCGAAACAACGCCGCCATTCAGCGCGTGGCCATCATGTGCATACAGCCTTGTACTAACCACAAGACGCAAGCTGACAGATGGTGAAAACAACGACCATGCACGCAGCAACCAGGTAATATTCTGTAAATAACAGTTTCCAACAAGGCACTGTTTAATTATGATGCGCCTCCTGTTATCAGGGGGCGTATTATTTTTTCACGCTTTTTCACGGTTTCATGGTGTGTATAGCGTGAAAATCGTGAAAATCTGTTCCACTCATTCCATGCGTTCCACTTGTTCAGGAAATGGAATAATGGAACACTGGAACAAAACACAGATTCTTGTTCCACTTGTTCTAATCCTGTATGCCGGAACACTGGAACAAAACAAACATTCTATTCCACACATTTCACTTGTTGAGGAAATGGAATAATGGAATATTGGAATAAACTGTCCCAAGTGTCCCATTCGTCCCACAGTATTATATTTTGGGACAGTGGGACAAGATTATTCTACCCTGAAGGAAGTAGCAGGTATGTGGTGTGTATTACCATAATTATCTGTAGCAATCACATCTGTAATAAATATCCTGTCTCCCGATTGCAATGTATTGGTATTACTAAGTGTATTGCCTTGTATTGTAACAGGCTCTGTATACTTATTGCCTGCTCTTATATAGCTGATATCATACTGTTTGATATGATAGATAATATCTACATCTTCATCTTTAGATATAGCAGATAGGGTAGTATGTTGGCTGATATATTCTTTGTTGATTGTTCCGTGTTTAATATTTCCTATTGCAACATCAGGCGTGGGTTGTAATACTATGATATGCTTTGCTGCAACAGAAGTGCTTTTACTGCCATCATTATTTATAGCATCTATATATACCATAAATGATTTTATACCCTTACGTGCTGTTATAGTATAGGTATTATCATTCAGTTTTTTAATAACAGCATCTTTACTACGTAGCGATAGTTTATCACTACTATATTCTTCTAAACCAATAGTCATATTGAAAGGAATACCTGCATAGCATTTGTTGGCATTGTCCAGATGCATGTATATGCCCTTGGGTGCTACATAATATTGGGTTTGCCATGGGTAGATACGAATACTGTCTTTAAAGTCTAAAGTTGCGGTGCCATATAATTTATACTTTCCTGCATATTTAGGGGTTGTAATGAGTGTAGCAACGCCATTTTCAATCTGAATAATTTTACCTGAGTTATTAGTAATAATAGGATTAATAGCTTTATTATAATATGCTATACCTGCACTTATTAATACAGGTTCACCTTTGAATGTATATGGTTTTGTTGGAAATACAATTGCTTGAGATGACTCATATCCACAAATAAGACAGCCACATTCAGGTAATAGTGCGTATAGCACTATTTGATTTGTATTGACAATATTGTTTTGAAGGGTTCTAATAATAGTAATGAATTCTTCTTTTGTCTGTCTTGTTTTGAAGAGTTTCTTTGCCCACTCAATAGTTGAATATGTATTGCCCCAATGATAAATAATATCATTTCTAAAATTGTAATAGTAATCTGCCGTATTGGGTAGTTTTATCATTGAATCGATACGGGCATTTATTTCAGATTCGATTCTGTTGATGGTTTTATCGTCAAGGGTAATATGTTGGCTGTTATTGGTATGAGATAAAACATCTCTTTCTATTTTATCTAAGTATTTTATTGCTTCTTGTCTAATGATTGTCGCTATGTGTGCCCTTTTTGAACAACTTGTGTCCAGACGGCCGCATTCATCTTCTGTTTGCTTTATTTGTATGATTTTTAAACTGCAATTATCGGAACCTACTTTAATGTTTCTGTTCATGCACTCGTGCAAGGGCATGAAATTTAATTTAGCAGGGATTGGTATTATAGAACCTTGAATAAGAGTAAAACACAGCACCCCATACATCAGCGTAGTAAGGGTAAGCGCAGATGGCTTATAGTATCGTATTTGTTGTAACAGTGACAATGGTAGTAATCATTACTAATATACTATTTGTATAACGTGATATCAACTGCATATAGTGTCCCGTTTGTCCCACTGTACCAGACTATAACACTGTGGGACACTTGGGACAGTGTGGGACAAAATCGTTTTGTTCCATGTTCCAAGTATTGAGTAATAGAACAAGTGGAACACAGACGTTGTGTTTGTTCCAATGTTCCATTATTCCATTTCCTGAACAAGTGGAACGTGTGGAATGTGCGGAAAATATTTTCACACTTTTCACGGTTTCGAGATTACCCCTGCGTGAAAATGTGAAAAAATGAAATGGTATTATTGTGGCTGTACTTACACCATACCCTGTAGCTTGGCAACTACGGTATCTACCTCTGCTTTGGTATTGTGCCTGCAGAAGGAGAAACGGATGGGTACAATATCGGCTGCGTTCTCGGGGTACAGTTCTTTTATCACATGGCTGATGCTATTAGCACCGCTACTGCATGCGCTGCCGCCACTTACACATATGCCTGCCATATCCAGATTGAAGAGCATCATATCAGACTTATCCGTCAGCGGGAAGCCTACGTTCAATACCGTATACAGGCTGTTGCCCTCAGCATCGCCATTCAGCAGTATGTTGGGGAATGTGTTGCGCAGTTGCGCTATCATGTATTGTTTCAGCTCCAGTATATATTGGCTGTCTTGCTCGTAGCGTTCGGTAGCCATTTCCAGTGCTTTGGCATAGCCCACAATACCATACAGGTTTTCTGTACCTGCACGCATGTTGCGTTCCTGTGCGCCACCATTCAGCAGTGGTTGTATTTTTATTTCTTCGTTTACGTAGAGTATGCCCACACCCTTTGGTCCGTGAAACTTGTGTCCTGCAGAGCTGGCAAAGTGTATATAAATATCGTGCAGGTTGATGGGGTAGTGCCCGATGGTCTGCACCATATCGCAATGGAAGATGGCATTGTATTTACGACACAATTCGCCCACGGCTTTTACATCCAGCAGGTTGCCTATCTCGTTATTGGCATGCATCAGGGTAACGAGTGCTTTGTCTGTGCTTGCAGCAAGCAGTTCTTCAAGGCTCTGCATATCTACATGCCCGTTTGGTGTCAGCTTTACAAAGCTCAGTGCTGCTTGTCCTGTTTTGTGTAGGTACTCAACTGTATGCAGCGTAGCGTGGTGCTCTATGGGCGATGATATGATGCGTTTGCAACCAAGGTCGCGTACAGAAGCATGTATAGAAGTATTGCTGCTTTCCGTACCGCCCGATGTAAAGAATATCTCTCCCGGGTTGGCATGCAATATTCTTGCTACAGACTTTCGGGCATTTTCTATCGCCATTTTGGTTTCCCTGCCATAAGAGTAGATAGACGAAGGATTACCAAATTTCTCCGTCATATATGGCATCATTGCACTTAGTACGTCCTGGTCCATTGCAGTAGTAGCTGCATTGTCAAAATATATCCGCTGCATAATCGGCTGCAAATTTACGGGATAGTAATCAATTATCGTTCGTCTGCCGATGGGCCGAATATACCCGGTACCGGTACATCCAGCAGGCGCAGGTATACACTCAGCTGTCCGCGGTGGTGTACAATATGTTGCTGTTCGCGATGTAGTATAGCAGTACGTGGCAGGTCGTATATCGTAATATCGCCTCTGCGCAGGCTCCAGTTTTTAGCCAGGTCTTCGTCTGTAGCATTGCTCAGTGTTGCTGTAGCGCTTTGTATTGCAGCCTCCAGTGTATCCAGTATCTGTTGTCTTGTTTCAGGTATGTTGGCTACATATGGGTGTACAGCAAAATCATAAAAATCTGTTGTAAGGCAGCGTGTTACAAATTGCGGCAATTCTGCTATATGCATGGCAAGCCTGCCCAGCGTCATAGACTTTTCGTGTGGTTTCCACGTCAGGCTTTCTTCGGGTACGCGCTCTATGATGCGTCTGTTGGCATCTACAATACTTTTCAGTTGGCCTATATATATGTCTGCAAGTTTCATGTGTTGTTTTTTTCAGGTTGCAATGTCAGATTATTTTTTCAGTGATGATTATCATTATTGTTAATGGAGCAATCAACTTATTTTTAGGGCATGAGGCGGATAATCATAGCATTATTATCATTTGGCACAATGCATACATATGCACAATTGCCCGAAGGGCTGAAGCTATCGGCATACGGAGAGGTGTACTATGGCTACGATTTTAACGAACCGCAAGACCACAACCGCCCCGACCATATTGTATCATATGGCAGGCACAACGAGGTGAATCTGAACCTTGCCTACCTGAAAGCCGCCTACGAGAGTAAGCATGTAAGGGGGAATATAGCCTTGATGACGGGTACCTATAGTAATGCCAATTATGCAGCAGAGCCGGGTGTACTGAAAAACATACTGGAGGCAAATGCAGGGGTAAAGCTCAGCAGAAAGCAGGAACTGTGGGTAGATGCGGGCATCATGCCATCGCACATAGGGCTGGAGAGTGCAGTGGGAAAAGATAACCGTACCCTGACACGCAGCCTGATGGCTGATAATTCTCCATATTTTGAAACAGGTGTACGCCTGAGCTATAAAAGTAAAAATGAGAAATGGTATGCTGCATTGCTATACCTGAATGGCTGGCAAAACATACAACGCAAGCCCGCCAACAATACACCCGCATCTGGCTTACAGCTTACCTATACACCGTCAGACAAGCTGACCATCAACTACAGCAATATTGTATGCAATAACGAGCCCGACAGTCTGAGAAGATGGCGTTGGTATCACAATTTCTATGCAGTATACAAACCTGCCAAACGATGGGAAGTAGCAGCAGCCTACGATATAGGTGCAGAGCAAGTAACAAAGGGGGATAATGCTTACGGACTATGGTACAGCCCTGCACTGATACTAAGATATGCAGCAAGCAAGAAGATAGCCATTGCTGCCCGTTGCGAGTATTATGACGATTACTATGGGTTGATGATACGTGGTGCTACATTCCGTCAGTTCCGCACATGGGGCAATAGCCTGGGTTTAGACTACAGCATCAGCAAGCATGCCATGTTTCGTATAGAAGGTAAATACTATAGCAGTGGACTATTTGTATTTGCCAAATACGGTATGCCTGTAAAGAACAATCTGGTAACTACGGCTGCGCTATGTGTTTGGTTCTGATCCCCAAATAATCAGAGTAATTAATATGGCTGTGATAGTTAGCCAGATAATAAGAGGAGCGGTTATAGACTTAGCTCTGTACTCAATACCATTACCTAAATGCTTTTTCCAAAGCTGCTTCATTAAGATAAATGAACCCAATATGTTTAGTGGTAGAGCTATGTTTGCTTTTACTGTATTCGCCAGTATGATTACCAGTATTGTATATGATATACCAATGGCTAATACTTGTGCAGCTACACTTTTTTTACCTGCATTTCTAAGGTTGTGAAATAATAATAACGCACCTGCGAGTGTACCAAAGAAAAATGCAAAGCCGCTTACTGCATCTTCTGAGTAATACAGAGGGGCAGAAGGATCTGTAACAACCTTGTTTTTCAGCTTTTGGGGCTTTCCCGAAGTTGGTATGCTTTCTTCTTGTATAGGTTCTGAGGTTGATGCATTATCAATCGTAGACGTATTAATTCCTCTCTTCTCAAGTTCATTAATAGCCGCTGCAACAGCTTCGGGTCTGTACCTTTTAGACTCGGTTAAATATTTTCTGAGTTCGTCCTCAGATTTATTTTCCATTAGGGCTACAAAGTCAATTTCCATGATGACTAAATTAGTTATTTACGTACCATTTCCCAAAGCACCACACCCATGCTTACAGATATATTTAGGGAGTGTTTGCTGCCGAATTGAGGTATCTCTATGCAACCATCTGCCATAGCCATCACGTCGTCGTTTACGCCGCTTACCTCGTTGCCAAATACCAGTGCCACACGTTCATTGTTCCATTGCAAAGTATTGAGCATGGTACTGTTATGTGCCTGCTCTACGGCATATATTTTGCACCCAAGTGTTTTGGCGTGGTTTACGGCATCCATCGTGGTTTCAAAATGTTTCCAGCTTACCGTTTCTGTAGCGCCAAGGGCTGTTTTATGTATATCGCGATGCGGTGGGGTAGGTGTATAGCCGCAGAGGTATAACGCCTCTATGGCAAATGCATCGCCCGTACGAAAGGCACTGCCCACATTGTGCATGCTGCGTACATCGTCCATTATCACTATCACCGGATGCTTTTCGGCAGCTTTCATTTCATCTGCACTCAGGCGTTCCAACTCGTCCATCGATTTTTTGGTAAACATGCCGCAAAGATATGATTGGCTGCAAATTCTCAAATTCCTTATATTTGCAAAAAATTACAAGTAAATGAGTTCAAGAGAATATCAAATGGGTGGTATTCAGTGGCAGACACAAGAGGATGCAGACGAGGATGTACTGGTAGAGGAGATGCACAACCTGATTGTGTGGAACGATGACGTAAACACGTTCGACCATGTTATCCAATCGCTGATGGAAGTCTGTGAACATTATCCTGAACAGGCAGAGCAATGTGCCCTTATCATTCACCACAAAGGCAAATGCGGTGTAAGGAAAGGTACGTTTGAGATGCTGCGCCCGCAGGCCGAAGCCCTGATAGACAGGGGCATACAGGCTACTATCGATTATTAGTATCGAAACTATTATAAAACAGTAATCCCTTTGTAGAAACAAGGGGATTTTTTGTTTTCCCCCGTTTTTTAACCCTTTTATGATTTCTTTAATGTTTTAACTATCCGTCATACCGATTATTTTTGGGGGATACATACTACCGATATGAAATACTCTCTGCTTATAGTGTCGCTGCTGGTGGCACAGCTTGCAAGTGCACAGGCCAAAAAACAAATAACTATGGACGACCTGTTCAAGACCAACACCTTTCGTATGAAGAGTGTACCTGGCTTTAATGGGATGAAGGATGGCTTGCATTACACCAAGACAGAGCAGAAAGGCGATACGCAAATAATAAAGAAATATAACCTGGCAACGGGAGCAGAGGTAGAAGTGTTGTTTGATAACACCAAGACACTCTTCAATGGCAAGCCAATAAAGTTTGACGACTACAGCTTTAGCAAAGATGAAAAGAAGCTGATGCTGAAAACCGAAAGCCAGAATGTGTACCGTCGCTCTGTGCTGAACAAAGTGTATGTATATGATATAGCCACAAAAAGCATTGCAGCGGTTGATAATGACAAAGTACTGCATGCTACATTCTCTCCTGATGGTAAAGCGGTGGCTTATGTAAAAGGTAACAACCTCTACACCATCAATTTTGAAACAGGTGTGAACCCGCAGATAACCACAGATGGTGAGTGGAATAAAATAATAAACGGTAACTGCGACTGGGTGTATGAAGAAGAGTTTGAATTCACTCGCGCATTCGACTGGTCGCCGGATGGAAAGTATATAGCCTTCTACAGGTTCGACGAAACAAACGTGCCGCAATTCAATATGGCAATGTATGGTGGGCTTTATCCTAAAGACTATCAATACAAATACCCGAAAGCAGGGGAGCCAAACTCGGTAATAGAAATCAAGATATATGATGTAGCAAACGGTAGTACCATCAAAGCAGATATCGGTACGGAAACCAATCAATACATACCGCGCATCAAATGGACAAACGATCCCAAGACACTTTGCATCTACCGTATGAACAGATTGCAGAACAAAGTGGAATTACTGTTTGCTAATGCTGCAACGGGTAAATCTGAAGTCATCTATACAGAAGAGAACAATAGCTATGTAGAAGTGAATGACAATATGGAGTTTCTGCCCGACAACAGTTCTTTCATCTTTACCAGCGAGGCAAGCGGCTATGTACACCTGCACCGTTGGGACTGGAAGAAGAAGAAACTGACAGACTTGACACCCGGCAAATATGATATTGCAGATATTACAGGTGTAGATAAGGCAAAGAAACTGGTATACTACACAGCAGCAGAAAACAGCCCTGTAGAACGCAAACTGTATGTAGTAAACTGGGATGGTAAGAAACGTAAGACCATCACCAAAGAAGAAGGTACACATGCCGTCACACCAATAGAAGGGTATAACTACTTCCTCGATAAACATTCAAGCATCAATCAGCCGCCTGTATATTATCTGCGCGATGCTGACGGTAAGATTTTAAAAACACTGGAAGACAATAAAGGACTGAAAGATGTAATGGTCGATTATGACCTCGGTAACATAGCCATCAAAGAAATAGACCTGGGTAACGGCAGTACATTCTGGACATGGATGATAACGCCTCCCAACTTCGACCCGAATAAAAAATACCCTGTACTGATGTATCAGTATAGCGGGCCAGGTTCACAAGAAGTAGCAGACAGGTTCCCGATACGCGATTTCTTCTGGCACCAGATGCTGGCACAGAAAGGCTATATCGTATTCTGTGCAGATGGTACAGGTACAGGCTTCCGTGGCGAGGAATTTAAGAAAAAGACCTACCTGCAGTTGGGTAAGTATGAAAGTGACGACCAGATAGCTATAGCTAAATGGCTGGGCAATCAGACCTACGTAGATAAGAATCGTATTGGTATCTGGGGATGGAGCTACGGTGGTTTCATGAGCAGCACATGTGTATTCAAATCGCAGGATGTGTTTAAAATGGGTATAGCTGTAGCACCTGTTACCAGCTGGCGCTACTACGACAATATATATACAGAACGCTACATGCGTACACCGCAGGAAAATGCGGAAGGCTACGATAACAATGCCCCTGAGAAGATGGCAGCCAACCTGAAAGCCAAGTATCTGCTGATACACGGTACGGCAGATGATAACGTACACTTCCAGAACGCGGTGATGCTGACAGATGCGTTGATAAAAGCCAATAAAGAGTTTGACGGTGAATACTACCCCAACCGTAACCACGGTATATCGGGAGGTAATGCAAGGCCGCATTTATATAAAAGAATGACAGATTTCATTCTCAACAATCTTTAGCCGTAATTTGTGGTATGACAAGACTGGAAGCAGCCATTCTGAAACTACCACCCGTAAAGGTTATTTCCAATTGGGCAAAGAGGGTGGTGTTGCCCGGTTTTCAGGGGGTGTCTTTGTTTGATGTTGCGGGATTCTTTGTAAAAGAAGTATCGAATACCAAGATAAATGTGCGTGCCGCTGCGGTAACGTACAACTTCCTGATGGCTATACCGCCAACATTGCTGTTCTTGTTTTCGTTAATACCATACCTGCCTTTGGGTGATGTTGAGGTAACGATGCTGGATACATTGAAGCTCCTGGCATTGCCACCTGCAATCTACAAAAGCCTGTCGGGCCTGATAATAGACTTCATGAATACCGAACGCAAAGACCTCTTGTCTTACGGTATCTTGCTTACCTTATTCTTCTCCTCCAACGGTATGATGGGGTTGATGAACAGTTTTGACCGTGCTACTACCATACACATCCAACGCTCGGGGCTTAAGAGAAGGTGGACAGCCATCAAGCTGACTGTTATGCTGATATGTGTTGCAGTGATAAGCCTTGCAGCACTCATCTTGCAGAGTGAGGCATTGAACGGACTTATCCTGAGCGTATTCAATAACGTAATAGTTGTAAAGCTGCTGAGTATGCTGATACTCATAAGCCTGATATTTACCATGATATCGCTTATATACACTTACGGTCCTTCGTTGGTGCACAAGTTCAGTTTTGTATCTCCGGGGTCTGTATTTGCAACTGTGTTAAGTGTTATTACAACCGTTGTTTTCTTCTTTTTGGTCAACAACTTTATCAATTATAACAAGGTCTACGGTTCTATAGGTACGTTGATGGCGTTCATGGTTTGGGTGTGGCTCAATACCATGGTGATACTGCTGGGTTTTGAACTGAACGTGAGCATCTTGTTGGGTAAATTTTCGAATAATGAGGTTAAAGCCAAACAGCATAATAAGTAGTGTGTTGGGTATTGTATTGCTGACACAGGCATGCGATAACCCGAACAGAATGCCCGATAGTGTTACATACACAGAGCATATAGCACCGTTGATGTACAAAAACTGTACGGGCTGCCACAGAGAGGGTGGTGGTGCACACTTCAATCTGGTTACCTATGCCGATGCCAAGAAGTATGGCGCTGCCAGTGCATTTGTAATGCGCGAACGCATGATGCCCCCATGGCCTGCAGACCCTCATTATACAGAGTTTGTGGGGCAGAAGGTGGTAAGTGAGCGCGATATACGCCTTGTAGAAAAATGGGTGCAGGATGGCATGAAAGAAGGTCCTGCAGATAAAATGCCCAAGCTGCCTGATTATCCCAAAGGCTCATTGATAGGCACGCCCGATATGCGCATACCTGTTGAGCCATATTTTCTGCCAGCCAACAGCAGCGATAAATTTCTGCTCGTAAAAATACCTTTTGAGCTTCCTGCCGATACTTATGCCAGTGTAGTAGAGTTTATGCCCGGTAACGGTAACGTAGTTCACCACGTAAATGGTGATATGGTGAAGTATGATTTTGACAAGAAGAAGACGGTGTATGTGGGCAAGAACATTGCAGATATGATAGAGGACTCTACCATCAAAATAGCATTTGAGAAGCTGGGCTTGCCCAATGATGATGGTACATACCCTACGTTGCAGAAATCTGTAGTTAACTATTTGCCGGGTACATATGGGCAGCGTTATCCTGTAGGGTTGGGTGGATATAAACTGCCACGCAAAGGTGCTTTCTTGCTAAACGATCTGCACTATGGTTTTACCAAAGACAAAGCCGTGTGGGATAGCTCTTACATCAACATCTTCTTTTCTAAACTGCCACCAAGCCGTCCAGTCAGGGAGTTTCAGTTAGGTACTATCGGTGTGTCGCCTGTATTGCCCGATCTGGTCTTGCAGCCCAATACGGTTAAGAATGTGTATAGTAAATACACCATACCCGAAGATATATCTGTACTTACCATCAACCCGCATATGCACCTGATAGGCAAGAGCTTCAAAGCCTATGCGCTAAAGCCTGATGGTGATACAATCCGTTTGATATCAATACCTAAGTGGGATTTTAACTGGCAGTATTTCTACACCTTCAAAAAGCTGGTAAAGATACCAAAGGGCAGCACCATAGTGGCAGAGGGTGTGTATGATAACACGAAGAACAATATGAACAATCCTTTCAGTCCGCCACGATTGGTGAAAGACCAGAATGGTAGTATGCGTGCAACGGATGAGATGTTCCAGTTTATTGTTACTTATGTCCCATACAAAGAGGGTGATGAAAATATAAGCCTTGAGTAAACCTTAACAGTTTTCAATTGTCTCTATACCGTAACTTCATTTAAAACTACATTGCATGAAAAATCTACTGCTGACTGCGGCACTGTTCAGTTCATTCTCCGTACTGGCACAAAACAACATCAAGAGTATAGAGATAGGTGCAGAGATACCAATGGCCAATAAAGGCATGAAATCTGCAGACGGAAAAACTATTACATTGGAGAAAGCCAAGACAAATGAAGGCTTGCTGGTGATGTTTTCTTGCAATACCTGCCCGTATGTTATAAAGAGCGAGGCACGTACCAAAGAAATGATGGCATATGCCACGGAGAAGAAGATAGGTATGGTCATCATCAACTCGAACGAGGCAAAGCGCAGCGATGAGGATTCTGATAAAGAAATGGCGAAATATGCCAAGAAAATGGGATATAAAGTGCCGTATGTGATAGACGAAAAATCGGCGGTGGCAGATGCGTTTGGTGCTACACGTACCCCGGAGGTTTTCCTGTTTGACGGTAATGGTAAACTGATGTACAAAGGTGCTATGGAAGATAATCCTTCTAACCCGTCAGAATCTAAAAACATGTTCCTGAAAGATGCGATAGACAAAATAACTATGGGACAGGCGCCTGATCCTAATAGCACCAAGTCAATTGGTTGTACTATTAAGCGTATGTAATCGATTTGTTATCAATATATTACGGTTTTAGTTGAAGGGCGGGGCATAATGCTTCGCCTTTTGCTTTTTCCCGATTTTGTGTGCAGTTTTTCCCGATTTTGAAAACGCAGCTAATCACCTCTATGTTTCTTTGCGCCCGAATCAGAGAAACTATATGAATACTCGCACAATATCTACGCTCGCATTATCATTATTTATATCATTCAACGCATTAGCAGAACCTCCGGGTGCTATAAAGGGTAAAGTATTGACCAGCGATGGCAGCCCTGCTATTGGTGTAAATGTAATAGTAAAAGGCACTGCGAAAGGCGCTGTGACAGATGAAAATGGTACTTATATCATCAAAAATATTAAAGATGGGGAACACGTAATAGTAGCAAAACTGGTAGGACTGGAAGAGCAGACTAAGAATATAAAAGTAGCAGAAGGTGAAACCGTGGTAGACTTTACCCTGCGCGAAGATGCAAAGCAACTGAATGAAGTAATAGTAAGCAGTGTAAAAAGCTATAACCGTCAGCCTGTATCTATAGGCAAGCTGGCTATCAAGCCGATGGACTTGCCTCAGAGTGTAATGGTTATCAATCAGGAGGTATTGCAACAGCAACAAGTTGGTACAGTAGGTGATGCGCTGAAGAATGTAAATGGTGTGTATCAGATGGGTGCAACAGGTGGTGTGCAGCAAGAGATAGCTGGCCGTGGTTTTGCATTCAGCAGCAACAATACTTTTAAGAATGGTGTGCGTTTCAACAACGGCATCATGCCCGAGATAAGTGCTATGGAACGTGTTGAGGTGATGAAAGGTAGCTCTGCCATACTGTATGGTAATGTATCTGCAGGTGGTGTGTTGAATCTTGTAACCAAGAAGCCTGTATTTCAACAAGGTGGCGAGGTAACAATGCGTATTGGTAGCTACGACCTGTACAAACCAACATTTGATATTTACGGACCGGTAAGCGGCAATGTAGCTTACAGGCTGAATGGTACTTATGAGAAATCTCGCAGCTTCCGCGATGAGGTGAATGCACAACGCTTCTACATCAATCCGTCTTTCCTGATAAATGCAGGTAAGAAACTAAGCATATTGATAGAGGGTGATTACCTGAATGATAACCGTACGGTAGACTATGGTGTTGGTGCTATTAACTACACGTTGATAGATATACCACGCAACCGTTTTATAGGTGCTGCATGGTCTTACAATAAAGTAGAACAAATGGGTGCTACTGCAACTACTACTTACCGCATCAACAATAACTGGGAAGTACGCAACGTAACAGGTGTACAGAACTATAATGGTGATTTGTTTGCTACTACAAGGCCTAATGCATCAAACAACTTTATAGCTACAAGCGGTAAATGGATACGTGGTGTACAACGTTCAGCTTCGGCAGAAGAGTATTACATGACAGAACTGGACCTGACAGGTAAATTCAACACAGGCAGCATTGAACATACAGTACTGGTTGGTGCAGACGTTGATAAATATCTGACTAATACTACTGCATACAATGCTATTGCAAAATACGACTCTGTAAACGTGTATGATATGAATATGTATCAGCAGCGTTCCGATATTCCTTCGCTTACTAAAAACACATTGACACAAGCTCCCATCAACCGTGTAGGTGCTTATGCACAAGACCTGATAAGTGTACTGAACAACCTGAAAGTACTGGTTGGTGCACGCTACAGCTATCTGCAAACAACATCAGAAGTGTTGACATATGCTAAGAATACAAGTGTGAAAGCGAGCAATTTTGATAACGCTGTTACACCAAGGGTAGGTATTGTTTACCAACCAATGAACACGATGTCTGTATTTGCGAGCTACGCAACGTCATTTGTTCCTAATACTGGTTCTGCAAATCTGGATGTGAACGGTAAGCCACTGCCACCGTCTACATACTTGCAATACGAAGCCGGCGTTAAGAATGAATTGTTTAAAGGTTTGATATCTGCAAACGTAACGGCATACCGTATTGTTAACAGCAACTTCGTACAGCCTGTGCTCGATTCTCTGTATCCTAATGCAAAAGAAATGGGTGGTGAAGTAACCAGCCAGGGTATAGAAATAGATATCATGACGAAATCTTACAAAGGCTTCTCACTGATAGCAGGTTATAGCTTCAACGAGACAAAATATACCAAGAGCAATATCTACGAAGTGGGCAGCCTGCTGCGTTACAATCCGCAACACACTGCCAACGCAAGCCTGTACTATACATTTAGTAACAGGAGCTTCCTGAAAGGCCTGAACCTGGGTGTATCTATGCTGTACTTCGGCGACAGGTATGCAGGACGTTCTACACGCTACCTGATAAATGGTAAAGAAGTAAAGAACGATACATATAAACTAATGGCACTGCCTGCATTTACGCAACTGGATGCAAGCATAGGTTATCAGTTTAATAACAATATATCTGTACGCCTGAGGATGACGAATGTTACCGATGTACTCAGCTATTTTGTACACGATGATAATAGTGTGAACCCGATAGCTCCAAGACAATTTATCGGCACTATATCGTATAAATTCTAGTGGTTTTTGTATTAATCATAGCGCGGTAGTTTCCACTGCCGTGCTTTATTTTTAGAAGCATTACTCGTATGAAAGTTTTCTGGAGGAGAATACACTTATACCTCGGTTTGGCGGCAGGATTGGTAATAATGATTACCTGCCTTACAGGTGCTATACTTGTGTTTGAAGAAGAACTGCAACACGTATCTGCCAAAGAACGCTACTATGTACAACCCGGTACTGAGAGGCTGCCTATAGAAACATTGATAGCCAACCTGCGTACTAAGATGCCGAAGGCTAAAGTAACAGGTGTGCGTATCTATAGCGATGCTACACGTACAGTAGAGATGAATGTAAGGCCAGAAGGCAAAGACAAAAAAGAAGGGGCGAAGCCTGAAGAGTCTAGGCGTGAAGGTGGCAAAGAGCAAGAAAAAGGCAAGGGCAAAGAAGCAGATAAGAAGAAAGAGGGTGGTGGGTTAAGAGCTTACGCCAATCCGTATACGGGTGAGATAATAGAGGTGGTAGATAACCGCAAGACTTTCTTCTTCAAGGTGATGAGCCTGCACCGTTGGCTGTTGGCAGATGACCCAGGTAAGATGATAGTTGGGGTGAGTACAATAATTTTTCTCTTCATCATCATAACAGGCATTATACTCTGGTGGCCTGCCAATTTGCGCATTTTAAAGCAACGCCTGAAGATAAAAACGGATGCCAGCTTCAAACGGGTGAACCACGACCTGCATCTGGTGCTTGGTTTCTATAGTGCAATGTTCCTGTTTGTGTTTGCCTTTACGGGGCTTGCATGGTCTTTCAAATGGTTCAACGATGGTATTTATAAAGTAACAGGTTCGCCACTAAAAAATCCTGAACCACCAAAGTCGCTTGTTGTTACAGATAGTGTGAAGAAGATAGGCTTTGACAAAGTGTTGGGTGTTATCAGTACTACGCAACCTGATGTATTATTTTACAACATCAATGCACCTAAAGAAAAAGATGAAGTGTATATGGTGTCTGTGCTGCGCAAAGATGCTGCACACGAAACGGCTACAGATGCATATTATATAGATGCCTACAGCGGTAGTATAGCAGGTAAGCTATTATTTAAAGACAGGAGCACAGGTGCTAAAGTACGTTCTACCTTCAAGCCGGTGCATACGGGTGCTATATTTGGCACTACATCCAAAATCATAGCACTGCTCGCATGTCTTATTGGTTTCACATTACCTGCGACAGGTATCATCATGTGGATTAATCGGGCATTCAAGAAAAGCGGTAAAAACAGCAAAGAAGATTAGAACAGCTTCAACTGGTTATCGTCTGGTTTTTGTTTGGGCTCTTTGGGTGGTTTTGCTTTGCCAAAGACTGTACGTCCGCCGTACTTCCAGGATTCGTTACGTTCTTTCTGTATCAACTGGTCGAAGTTGTTGTTGGGTACAAAATCCTGCTCTATACGCATGGCTGCTTTGTGCAGGTTTTTAATGGCCTCATTCTTATCGCTATCACCCATCTTTGCTTTGCGTATAGAATTGTCGAGTATGGCTATGGCTTCGTCATACACTTTGGTAGGTACAGGGAATGGATGCCCGTCTTTGCCACCATGTGCAAATGAATAGCGTGCAGGGTCTTCAAAGCGCGATGGTGTGCCATGTATTACTTCGCTCACCAATACGAGCGATTGCAACGTACGCGGACCAACACCTTCCAGCAACAGCAGGTTTTCTACATCTGTAATACCTCTTTCGTGTGCTACAGCCAGTACGCTACCTAGTCGTTTCAGGTCTACATCTTTTGTCTGCACTTCATGGTGTCTTGGCAAGATCAGTTTCCTCACCTCCTGTAATATAGCCTGCGGATTTTCTTTAGTCACCTGTACTACACCTTGTCTTGTAGTGTCTGCATGCTTATCTGTAAGGTTGATGATGAGCCCTTCGTTATGGCCGTGTATAGCGGTATGTGGTTCTTCTACAAAAGATTTGATAGAAGAGGAGTGCCAGTGGTAGCGTCTTGCCATGCTATTGGCATCATTCATGCCTTGTTGTATCACAGCCCATTCGCCATCGTCTGTTACGATAAAAGAGTGCAGGTATATCTGGTAGCCATCCTGTATGGCGGTATTGTCTACTTTGGCAGCAAGGCGGCTGTTGCGCACCAGTGCATCGCCATCAAGCCCGGTGGCTTCTGCAATACGTATCAGTTCATTAGGTGTTTCGCGGCTGTGTTTGCCTTTGCCTCCGCAAATGTATATGCCGAGTTCTTTAGAGCGTTGGTTGACGGTTTGTTTCAGCGCACCCATTACAGAGGTAGTAATACCCGATGAGTGCCAATCCATACCCAATACGGCACCTAGCGATTGAAACCAGAACGGGTCGCTCATGCGTTGCAGCAGTGCATTCTTGCCATATTCCATCACTACTGCCTCTACAATGGCTACGCCCAACTTGCCCATGCGTGTATACAACCACGCAGGTACCTGCCCGTAGTGTAATGGTAAATCTGCATGCGCCCTGCTCATGCAACGAAGTTACTGATTAGATGCCTCTACTATCAGTTCTTTAATTCTTTCGTCAAATGCTTCTGTGTCTGTTTCCCAGTTGATGTCTATCTGATGTTTTTCAATCAGTGCATTGGGGTTGCCTTTCAGATACAGTTCATAGTCTTCATCGCCTGTTTCTACCACAGCCAGTTGCTGCTGTATATGCGTAATGATGCGCTTGATCTCTGCATTTGCAAACTCGCTGATAGGCGTATCGCCTGCAAGGTATTCTGTGATATCGTGTATATCCAGCATGGCTCAGTTAGTATTTGTGAAACGGATTGATATACTAATTTAAGGCATTTAGCTCTTTGAATCCAATCATTTTATTCGATTCTGGGTCCCAGACTTTCAGACGGAAACAAGCTATAATATCTTTCGGTTTCAACGTTGTTGTTCTTGCATCCTGCAACTCAGGAAAGTCTTTATACACCTCGGGCAATCTGTAGAAAGGTATGCGCGAATTGAGGTGGTGTATGTGGTGGAAACCAATATTACCCGTCATGAATTGCATGAAAGGATTCATCACCATGTAGCTCGATGATTCCAATGCAGCCATTTCGTATTTCCAGTCTTCTTTATCACAAAACTTAGTATCAGGAAAATTGTGCTGTGCGTAGAACAGATATGCACCCATTGCTGATGCCAGAAAGATGGGTATGAAAACAAAGAACAACCATGTTTCCCAACCGAAGGTGGTGAAAATGAACCAGTTGAGCAGGCCGTGCAATACCAGTGCTATCAGCGAATCGTAGTGTTTCTTAGGTGCACTTACAAAAGAGCTGATACACATGCCGATAATGAACATGGTAAAATAACCCATGATGATGGTGAGCGGATGACGGATGAAAAGGTACATGCGTCTTTCGCCTTTGGTCATGCTCAGGTATTTGCCTTTGGTGGCTATTGGGTAAGAGCCTATGCTGGCACTGAATAGTTTTGAATTGTGTGCGTGGTGATAATCGTGCGAGCGTTTCCAGATGCTTGCAGGGACCAGTACATACCATCCGTAGGTGGTCATGATAACATCTGCTAGTACAGAACGGTGCAGTATGGCATGGTGTTGAAAATCGTGGTAGATGATAAACATACGTACCATCAGCAAGCCTGCCAGCAAGCTGCATACCAGGCGCAATACTGTATATGGTATAAAGAATGCTCCACTAAGTGCAGTAGCAAGCAGCAAAAGAGTAGATACCAGTAGCATCCAGCTTTTAGTACGGTCTTCTTTTGTGTATGGCTTGGTAGCCAGTATCAGTTCTCTGCCTGTGCGCATTATGCTGTTGGTTTTTTGTGTTTCCATCTGCGGTGCGACCAAAGCCATACTTCAGGTTGTTCTATAATATCACGCTCCAGTTTGCGTGTGTGCATTTCAGATATTTCTCCCTCGCTGGTTGCTTTCGGGGTTTCGCAAAGCAGTTCTGCATACATCACATATTCACCACGCTTCACACGCTTAACGGTTGCATATACGATAGGGTAGTTTATTTTTCTTGCTATCAGTTCTGTACCACGAAATATGGGTGTATCCTGATTCATGAATGTTGTCCAGTATGCACTTTCGGGTGCAGGTGTCTGGTCTGCAATGAAAGCGGTAGCATTCAGTTCATTTTTATTCTCCAGCATTTCTCTGAAAGTATCTTTCATAGCTATCAGTTTGGTGCCGAAGCGTGTACGCATTTTATACATCAGCCAATCAAAGTATTTGTTCCTGATAGGATGATATATAACATACAATTGCTGTTTTAGTTGAAGGCTGAAGGTATTTCCTGCCCATTCCCAATTGCCCAGGTGTCCCATCACCAATACGATGCTTTTGTTTTCAGCCGCCAGTTTATCAAACAGTTCCTTTGCACTGGGGTGGAAGTAGCAATGTTTTTGCATAGCTTCCTTGCTGATGGTCAGTGTCTTGAAGGTTTCCAGAAACAAATCGCACAAGTATTTGTAGTAACGCTTGCCGATGGCTTTTATTTCTGCTTCGCTTTTTTCAGGAAATGAATTGCGCAGGTTGGTATGCACAACCTCTTTACGATACCCGAGTATATGATACAGGAGTACATAGAAAAAGTTGGATACCATATACAGTACCCTGAATGGCAATATCGATATCAGGTAGATAAACGGTAATGCTATATAATATACTAAAGCCAAAAGATAGGTTTTTTCAATATTTGTAACCCTACAAATATAACACGCAAAAGGCGATTTACCCCTACGCTTATGCCTGATGCGGACGTATTCTTAATATTACCATCTTTGATGTGGGAGTATTGCTCTTGTCTGCAACACTGCCTATCGGTACCAGTACATTGGTTTCGGGGAAGTAGGTAGCCGTACAACGCTCTGGTATACTGAATGGTATGATGATGAATTTGCGTGCCACACGTTCCACCCCTTCGTGATAATTATAGAGGTCAACCACATCGTTGGCTTTGTAGCCTGCCTTCTGTATGTCTTTCTCATTCATGAAAATGACACGGCGCTCGTTGAGGATGCCGCGATAACGGTCGTCCAACCCGTAGATGGTAGTATTAAACTGATCATGGCTGCGGATGGTCATCATCATGTACTCGCCATCTTCCAGCTTAGGGAATATTACATCGGCCACGTTGAAGTGAGCCTTGCCTGTTGTCAGTACATTGAATTTACCATTGCGTGCATTGTTGGGTAGGTAGAAGCCACCCAGTTGGCGAACACGTTGGTTGTAACTATCAAAGCCCGGTATTACCAGTTCTATATCGTTGCGGATATAGTCGTAATGTTCCAGATACAAATCCCAGTTTATCTTGCTGCGGTTGCCGAGTGTTGCCTTCGCCAACTTAGCTACTATTACAGGTTCGCTTAGTAGTTGGTCAGATACGGGTTTCAATCCGCCCTTGCTCATCTGCACTACACCCATCGAGTTTTCGCAACTGATGAATTGCTCCTCACCATTCAACACATCTTTATCGCTACGACCCAGGCATGGGAGTATCAATGCTTCTTCGCCCGTTATCAGGTGGCTGCGGTTCAGCTTGGTAGATACATGCACGGTGAGCTTGGTACGGCGCAATGCCTCTGCGGTATATTCCGTATCGGGTGTAGCAGAAAGGAAGTTGCCACCCATGGCAATGAATACTTTTGCCTTGCCTTTGTGCATGGCATGTATACAATCTACCACATCATAACCATGATTGCGTGGCGGTTCAAAACCATATACTTGTTGCAGCTTATCGAGGAAAGGCTTTGGTGGTTTTTCGTAGATGCCCATCGTCCTGTCGCCCTGCACATTGCTGTGCCCGCGTACGGGGCAGGTACCTGCACCTTCTTTGCCGATACTGCCTTTCAGCAGCAATAGGTTCACTACTTCTTTAATGGTATCAACAGCATTTTTGTGCTGTGTGAGGCCCATTGCCCAGCAGGCTATTATCTTGCTTTTGTTTTTAAATATTTCGGCTGTTTGTTTTATCTGCTCCAGCGATATACCACATGCCTCCGCCAGTTCATTCAGATTATACTTGCTGATGTTATTCAGATAATCTTCGTAGCCTGTTGTGTTTTTTGCAATGAAATCGAGGTCGAAAACAGAGCCCGGTGCTTTGGCTTCTTCTTCCATCAGCAGCTTGGTAATGGCTTTGAGCAGTGCCATATCACCATTCAGTTTTACCTGCAGGAATATGTCTGTCAACCTTGCTTTGATACCCAATGCACCCTTTACTGTTTGCGGATTGCTGAAACCCATCAGCCCTGTTTCGGGTAGCGGGTTTACAGATATAATGGTACACCCGTTCTCTTTGGCTTTTTGCAAAGCACTGAGCATGCGCGGGTGGTTGGTGCCGGGGTTTTGCCCTAATATGATGATAACTTCTGCCTTGTAAAAATCCTCCAACGTTACAGAGCCTTTACCTATACCCAAACTTTCATTCAACGCTACGCCACTGCTTTCGTGGCACATGTTCGAACAGTCGGGCAGGTTGTTGGTACCGTATTCGCGTACAAAGAGTTGATACAGATATGCAGCCTCGTTACTGGTACGTCCTGATGTGTAGAACACAGCCTCGTCGGGACTGTCCAACGCGTTCAGGTGTTCGGCTATTTTCTTAAAAGCATTGTCCCAACTGATGGGTTGATAATGCGTAGCGCCTTTGGGCAGATACATAGGCTCTGCCACACGGCCCTTTTTACCTATACGATAGTCGTCGTTCTCTGCCAGTTCCTGTACAGAATATTTGGCAAAAAAATCGGCATGTAGTTTTTTGGTAGTTGCTTCTTCGGCAATGGCTTTGGCACCATTCTCGCAATACTCTGCAATAGGAGAGCGGTGTCCGTCAGGGTCGGGCCATGCACAGCCGGGACAATCAAAACCGTCTTTCTGGTTCAGCTTTGCCAGTGCTTTGAAACCACGCCCTAAACTCATCTCTCCAAACACATGCTTGATGCTGGATATAACAGCAGGTATGCCCGCGGCAGCATCGTGTACATGCGTGAATTTTATCCCCGTAAATTCTTCGGGGTTCTCCGCATTGGGCTGGTCTTGCTTATTGATATCTTCGCTCATTTCTTTTGCATGTTATAGAGTATAGCCGCAGGGTTGTCGTAGTTGTCGTCTTGGTTCTCGTGTGTTTCGTCCAGGCACTTGAAGTCTTTTTCCAACAACAGGTATAGCTTCTTGCCATTACCCAAATCTACATTGTGCTCGTAGCCAACTTTATTGCTGTTAGCCCATTCATGTGCTTTGGTAGCAGGCATAAAAACCGTAATGGTATTATCTGCAAACGATGCTGCCATTACATCGGCATCGTAGCGTTGCAATGCATATATAAACGTGGTATTGCCAAACTCTGTACGCTCCTCCAGGTAGCCTTCAGTGGCAAACCTGTCCATCTCGCTCTTCGTTACACGCATCCTTATGGAGCTTCCTTTGATTCTTAGTTTCATACTGCTATCCGTTGATTGCCTGTATAAATATTAAAACGTTCGCCACGCAGAAAACCGATAAGCGTCATACCAAACTCAGCCGCCGTTTGTGCTGCAAGGCTGGATGGTGCACCCACCGCAGCCACTATGCGGATGCCCGCCATGGCTGCTTTCTGTATCAGTTCGAAACTGGCACGCCCGCTAAGCAATAGTACATGATTATCCATCGGTACTATGCCAGCTTGCAGGGCAGCACCTATCAGTTTATCAAGCGCATTGTGCCTGCCTACGTCTTCTCTCAATAAAATTAAACTTCCTGCGGCATCAAACAAAGCAGAGGCATGCAGGCCGCCCGTACTATCGAAAACCGCCTGTTGCTGACGCAGCATATCGGGTAGCTTGTAGATGAGAGACGAGGGGATAAGCAGCTCATCACTGCCAGCATCTACATTGCATACCGTTTGTATGGCACTGATAGACGATTTGCCGCATACACCGCAGCTGGATGTGGTGTAAAAATGCCTTTCCAGCTTGGCGAGGTCCAACTCTACATCTTCTTTCAGCACTACCTGTACTATATTGTCGGGGATGGTAAAAGCACCCTTCACGTCGCTGTATTGCCTGATGATACCCTCTGTAAACAGAAAACCCACAGCCAGTTCGGTATCGGCACCGGGGGTGCGCATGGTTACCGAGAGGTTTTTCTGAATACGCGCATCTGCCTTGCCATAGTTGATGCGTATCTCCAACGGTTCTTCCGTTGCCAGTACATCATCGGTATCGGCAACCGTATCGGCAGTTACCTTTCTGATGGCAATATGTGATACTGAAGTATTCATTACCACTAATTTACGGTGTTTAGTTGACTTGTTGATTGGTTGATTTGCTGATTGGTAAACAGGGTGTTCGACTGTTCACCTGTTCGGATTTCGAACACCTGAACACCTGAACAATTTGTGTTCGGGGGTGTCCCAAGTGTCCAAGTGTCCAATGTTGGACAGTGGGACAAAAACAGTGGTTTAATGTATTGTAAATTTTTAGTGTTCATGTTCCGAACACTTGAACACCCGAACAGTTTCTAAGAAATTCCCAAATTCTCATTTTCCAGAATTCTAGAAAGTTGGAATAGTGTGTTTTGGAGAAAGTGTCCCAACTGTCCCACTTGTCCCAAATGGGACAGTGGGACAAAAACGTGTATTAGGGTAGTATATATTATTGTAAATTGTATGGTATATGTATTATGCTATATGCGCAAAATCCTATTCATTCTCTTATTGATTTGTGTTGCTACAAGTGCCTGTGCATCTCGCTTTATACCAATGATAGGAGAGCAATTGCGTGGTAAAATTGCTCAGGTACTAAGGATAGATTCTTCAGCAGCCGACCTGGGTTCACGTATCATTTACTGTGGTAATTGGTTTGATGAAGTTGGCCATTCAACCAATATACTTGATGAAAGAGGTAATCAGATATTGTGTAAATATTATAATAATAATGGTAGGCTGATAAGAGAGATAAGTAATGAATATGATAATAATAATAACCGGATAAAGACTATTGTAAAAGATAGTACAGGTAATACGGAAGCAACCAGAGATTATAAATATGATAACAATGGCTATCCGTTGGAGATGGTAACGTATGATAGTAAAGACAAGAGAGTAATTCCTACCGCTTTAACTATAAAATATAGAAATGATAAAAGGATGTTTTATTATGATGAGAATGGAAAACCTGTAAAGACAGTTTTATATAATGAAGATAATTCTACAGGGTGTGTATTTGTAGCCGATACTGCTACCGTCCAATCTTCAACAGTGAATTTGAATAAAACAGATACAATAAAGTACACTAAAGATAGTATGATGGTGACAATCAGCTATGAAGGTGGTAACATACACACTGAATTATATGTTAATAATAATGTAGTTGAGTATATAAATTATAACAGTAACGGAGATACAGTAGAGATGGAAAATACTACATACGATATCAATAATAATATTTTACAATATACTACCATGTATTATGGTATAGAATTACAAGGTCAGAAAGATGAGTATATATACTTTGCAGGTACAAAGCTTACCGGCAATAGGATTTACAGATGGCAAAACGGGTGGGCTTTGTTACAAGATGAAGTTTATGATAGTAATCAGCGTACGTTGAAACAAATCATTTATACAAATAGCAAATCATATATACACCGTATTACTTATTTAGATGCTTATGATAACCCGTTACACCATATACGGTACAATAAAGATGGAAGTATTATGGACGAAACATTTTACAGATACGAGGATTATGATGCAGAGGGTAACTGGAAGAGACGCATTAGCTGGAGGTGGAATGGGACAGATATGAGTATGGATAAACCTCATAGTACTTATCTGGATATTACATACCAACAGTAATTGGCCCACTGTCCCAATTGGACAAATGGGACAGTGGGGACAGCCTGTACACAAAATGTCCCACTGTACGAACTCGTACACCTGTACACTCGTACACTTTCGTACCCCCCCCCGATATCATTTAAAGACGGCAGTTGTAATAGGCGTACCTTTAATAAGCAGTTATTAAACAAGCTGTGCAACATCATGTCAACGCCGAAAGAGATACCCGAAGTGCCACAGCAACCACACGAACCGATACAACCACCCAATGAACCATCTCAACAACCTTCTCCGCCTGAGGTAAAACCCGATACGGAACCGCAACAACCCCCAAGCAAGCCCGAAATGCCACCAATGCCTGCACCCACCAACCCGACAAACCCGGGTGGTATTTAGTAATGCGGTAGTAGTAATATAAACTGTTCAGGTGTTCGAAATCCGAACACTCGAACACTTGTTTTAACTTTATACCCTCATCATCTGCTGCAACTATGGACAATACACAACGTGTTTACAAAATGTCTTTTGCCAGTGTGTACCCATTGTATATAAACAAGGTGGAAAGAAAAGGGCGCACGAAGGAAGAAGTAGATACCATCATCTACTGGCTGACGGGCTATGATGCAACAACACTGCAACAGCAAATAGACAATAAAATCGATTTTGAAAACTTCTTTGCACAAGCACCCAAATTCAACCCCAATGCTGGGAAGATAACAGGCGTTATCTGCGGCTACAGGGTAGAGGATATTACAGACCCCGTAATACAAAAAGTGCGCTATCTGGATAAGCTGATAGACGAGCTGGCAAAAGGCAAAGCGATGGAAAAGATATTAAGGGCTTAGTGTTTTTCCAGCCATGTCATACCCTCATTCACCACATCCAGCGTATGGTTGCCGGTAGGTTTGCCGTCTTCTCCGTATTCGTTAAAGTAGTGGTCGTAAGGGTAGAATTTAAAATCAATATTCTTTTTGCCTTGTCTGATGCTCTCGATGTATAAATAATCCGTACCTGCTACCGAAGAGTTGTGGTCTTTCATAGCCGCCACAATGTAGAGCGGTATATTGGTTTTCAGAATATCGCTGGCAGGTACATAGCTGCCAAAGCTGCTCCAGCGTTTGTAGGTATGCCCGTACCATTCCTTGTCGGTAGCATCGGGGTGTGTTAGTATATCTTTAAATACCTGTGCTATAGAGTCTATGTTTTGCTGTGCCTGTTCGTGTGTTATTTTACCAGCTATGGCATCTGCACGTTGTTGTTGGGTGAAGTCGTACAACTGGGTGAGCCCGTTGCCTACATAGAGCAAAGCATGTGTTATGCTTTTATTCATACCCAATAGTTTTGCCCCTACCTGAAAGCCTTCGCTGATACCCATAATGGCTATGTGTGCTTTGTTGCAGGGTATTTGCTTCATGGCATCTTTCAGTACGGCATCGGCAGCATCGGCACGCCATTGCAGCGACAGGCGTTGTGTGTATTCCTGCGGTGCATTGTATGTTGGCGCACCCGTTACAGGGTCTCTTTGTACACTGTCTATAAACGGTACCCCGGGCTTGCTGATGATGATGACATGATACTTATCGCCCATTGCCTGCATATCCAGCGGTACGGTGCTCATAGTGCCCCTTGCAGTATGCTGAAATAATGGGAATGCTCCTGAGCCATCTATATACAAGAGTATGCCCAATGGCTGGTCTATGTTTTTTTGAGAAACGTAATAATGTACCTCGCCCAGCTTACCGTCTTTGATGGTAAATGGCTTGTAGCCCAATTGCTCGGGCTTTTGTGCATGTAGTTGAATGGCGCAACACAATAGCAACAGTAATGCAAGGCAGGTTTTCATACAATCGTGGTTTTCGCCGAAATTATATGCTTCACCCTTTTCAGAGAAATAAGCTACCGGTTTTTAACGTTTTCTTATATGACAAGCCATCAGTATATCTGTGATAGCTTTATCAGTGCTTCCATATAGCCTATGCGTGTATCTACGCTTTGCAATATGCTTGTGTCTTCGGGTATTATCTTTTGTGCGTTGGCTTGTTTCAGTATCCATTGCAGCGAGTATTGCCCCATGTCGTGCTGAGACTGTATTATATCGCGTATCTCGGGTGTGTAGATGCCCAGCAAGGGTTCGTACACGTTCTCCTCATCGTTAAAATACACGGTAGTGCGCCCGCTGTACTCGCGTACCAGTTTCTGTATATCGCTTCGTTTTATGTAGGGGTAGTCGCAACCCATCAGCAAAAAGCTATCATTTGGAAACATTCTGTATGCCGATAACAATGCCGCCATCGGCCCTATATTTCTGTATATAGTAGCATCTGTAATGGTTTGGTAGCTATCGCCAATCTCTGCTGCCTGCTCTGCATTGCAGGAAATATATACATCCTCGCACAATGGTTGCAGTAGTTCATACAGCCATTCGCGTTGCGGCACACCATGATATTGTAGCTGGCTCTTATCCATCCCCATGCGTGTGCTTTGTCCTCCACACACCACAAGGCCGTGTAATACACTCATTCAAAAAACGATTTATCGAGTATTGTTGCGTTTTCTATTCCGTAATGAACCCTGGCTTCGTCGAGCAGGTAATCGCGTATTACTAAGAGGAGTTTGTTTTGTGAATCCTTTCGGGATTTGTACAAATATATGATATCAGACAGTAAAGGTTCCAGTCCTGCACCCTGTTTTATTTCCAGTAGGCCTACTTCGTCCACTATCACCCAGTCGGCATTGCTGTTGGCACTGCTTTGCAGTATCTGCTGCGCCAGGTGAAAGCTGGTTTTGCTGAAGCGGAATTTGCCAATCATCGTCAGGTCGTTGACGGGATGGCTGGCACGTACCTGCAAGGGGTGGTATGTTTTGTTGGCTACATCGTATAGCATGCGCCATTTATCTACATCGGGCGTTAGTATGCCTGCAACATGGGGTGTACGTTGCAGCCAGTTCATCAATAGGGTGGTTTTGCCGCTGTGTATGGGCTGGCTCAGTATGTAGATGTTGTTATTCTCCATTGCCCTGCAAGCTTGCTACTATCAGTATAAAAAGAAAACCCGTGTATTTGCGATAGCCTTTGTATTGCGCTGTAGCCAGCTGATAAGCGGGGCGTATATAGCTGCGCATCTGCGGCATCATATCCAATATAGGTTGCAACTGCTCGCCATGTTTACTGCGGCTGCTGTTTATCCACCGTTGCATAGCCCATTTCATAAAAGGGGCTACTATGCCGAATATCAGTAACAATACTGCCAATGTGCGCAATACTGCATACATGGCTTTGCTCATGCTACCACTAAATGCAAATACCACTGCTATAAACACCAGTGTAGATAAGAGGAATACCAGTTTGCGTGCAGGGCTTTTCTTCTTGCCTTCTGTTGCCAGTTGTGCGTCTTCTGCTACCAATTGCAGCTTACCTACGGCTTCTATCCGTTTGGGCAGGCGAGCTATCCATATACCTATGGCAAGCCCCCAAAGGGTGTATATACTGCCGTAGATGGCTATTATCCAGAAGCTGTAAGAGGTATCCTCAGGCAGGTAGAAACTGCTAAGCAGGTTTTGAAAGAATTTATCTACTGCTTCCCACAGCGATTTGCCAAATACAATCGTCATCATCAGCAACATCTGAAAGGCGCTCTCCAGCATGGCTATAATGGCAAACAGTACCGATGCGATGGTATAGTTGGGTATGGCACGATACATAAGCGCACCCACCAAGCCTTGAAAGCCCACCGCTACATAAGCAGGTATGCCCGATTGCGGACTCACCGCTGCCTTTACCAGTATTACCAACAGGGTAGCCTGTAGCATCTGCCGCACGTTGTTGCGGGTATAGTGTGCCAGCAGCCCTATGATAACCACTGCAAAACCACCTACAAAAAATCCCGTCAGGGGTATCTTCAGCGCATGCATCCACCCGCCAAGGCCGCTTTCGCAAAGCGCCCACAGCGCAGTAAGACGTTGTATGGCAGATGTATTGTTTCGCACAGTATGTAAATATAATATGCGAAATACGAATAGCTGCTATCTGGCAATACAATTCCGTTTATTTACCAATAGTTAATAGTGTGTGTTGCTCTGTATTTAAATTCGATTAAAACAGATGATTTCAGCATATCACGATAGCTACTACACGTTATTCTCAGGTAACTTTAACACAGTTGTTTTAAGGATGATGACACAGGTCATTTATATTCTATATATACTGGGCTAACTTAGAATGACGTAAAGTTGATACTATGAAACTCCATAATAAAACATACATCATTGCCGGTGTTGTAGGGTTGTTAAGTGCTGCAATTTCCTGTAAGAAGCCCGGAAATAATAATAGTGGTACATCAAATACCGGTTGTAACGGACAGGTAGAAATGACACCTTATGATTGGGTGAACCCGCCACGTTTCCCTCAGGCGGAATTGCCTGCGGATAACGTTATGTATGTAGAGCGCATAGCATTGGGTAAGAAACTCTTTTACGATACACGCCTGTCTAACAACGGAGAAAATTGCGAGTCTTGCCACAAACAAAGCATGGGCTTTTCTGCCAAAGATGTATCTGAGTTTGATAAAGGATTGCAGAAGATGCCACTGGAAAACCTGGCTTGGTATAAAAACTTTATGTGGAGTGGCAGAATAGTCGGCACATTGGAAGATGTAATGTTTGCAGAGCTTACCAAACGTTTCAAAACAGACTTTACAAAAATAAACGAAATACAAGAGTACAAGGACTTGTTTTGTAAGTATTACGGAACCGATAATATTACTCCCGAACTAATGGCAAAACCACTGGCACAGTTTATGCGAGTGCTGGTAACTAAAAACAGCAAGTACGATAGGTATACACTTGGTTTAGAGAAATTTAACTATGCCGAAGAACAAGGTTCTAATATATTCTTTACAGAAAAAGGCGATTGCTTTCACTGCCACCCTGTACTGTTGCTTACAGATAATCAGTTTCATAACAACGGGTTGGATAGCGTTTATGCCAAAGATATAGATAAAGGACGCTTCAATTTTACCGGTATTGCAGCAGATATGGGGGTGTTTCGTACACCCAACCTTCGCAATGTAGCATTACGTACCGAGTATATGCACGACGGACGCTTTAAGACTTTGGAAGAAGTGGTTGACTTTTACGATCATCAGGTGCACATGGGGGTAAAGAATGTAGACCCGATAATGGTAAAACCTACCAAACTGCAAAATAATGGCTTGAAACTGACAGATATTGAAAAGCAGCAGTTGATAGCTTTCCTGAAAACGCTGACGGATGATGATTTTACTACCAATTCTTACTTCAAACCGTAAGGGATTATTGACTTAATCCATCTTTAGTGAGAAACTTAGTGTCTGTAAGTGTCTGCAGGAATAAAATGATTTTTCTTTGTTCATCTGCTGTTAGGTGTAATCCAGACATGCCATTTTTTATAAGCAGTGTCGATAATGAAGGTGTTTGTATGATGCTATCGGCATAATGATGTAATACTTGTTCCAGTGTAGCAAACCTGCCATCGTGCATATAGGGAGCTGTTACGGCTATATTGCGTAGTGTAGGTACTTTAAAAGCGCCCCAATCTTTTTCATTTCGGGTAATGCGATACCTGCCCGAGTCTGCAAACTGATAGTCCAGTCCGTTGTTTTTGAAACTGTAATCTGTCAGTAATGGTTCGGCGTGGCATGCGCTGCAGTTTTGTTTAAAGAGATTGTAGCCCTCTTGTTCTTCCGGTGAGAAGCTGGCTTTTCCCGTATATACATCATCGTATCTTGAAGATGCGGAAACCAGATTGCTCATGTATTGTGCCAATGCCCAAAACATTTGCTGGTCGTCTATACTATCTCTGTGAAATACGTTTTTGAAGAGTGTAGGATATTCTTTATGCCTGTTAAGTTTATATACAATGTTAGATATGGTTTCTGCCATTTCCACCTTATTTGTTAAGGGCGAAAGTGGCATTACCTCTATATGATTCACACCTCCATCCCACATAAAACTGGTATTCCATGCCATGTTGAATATGGCAGGTGTATTTCTGATACCTGTTTTCCCGTATATGCCTTTACTAAGGGCATTGCCAGCATCTGCAAATGCTTCGTTTTGCTTGTGGCAGCTACCACATGATATGGTGTTATTTGCAGAAAGTAGTGGATCGAAAAAGAGCTTTCTACCCAATTCAAAACCTGCCTGGCTGTATGTATTCTTATCATGTGTGTAATGTGCAGGTGGAAAATGTGCTGGGCGTTCAAGCGGATTGTCTGTAGCTGGTGTGCTGTAATCTTTATCAGCTTTACAGGCATTTATGCCTATCAACCCTGCTAATAATAATATATAGGATTGCATGCGCATAAATGCCTGTACTGATTAGTTGTTATTGAACACTGCTGAGTGTTACGTTGTTGTAAAAATCTTTTGCCATTGTTACAGCTTCTGCACCCGGCATATGTATTACACTTAGTGTAGCCAAGCCCGGTGAAGTATGCCAAAGCCTTGCAGGGTTTACCGTAAATGTCATAGTAGGTGTAGTGCCGTTTGTCACTTTCACGGTTTTGCCAAATTCAGCTGTTTTTACAGTTACTATATTGTTTGTGCCACTGAAACCACCCAGGTGCAGTGCGAACTTACCTGTTGGCGAATTGGGAGAATCGCCTTCTGCCTTCAGCATAATGTAGCCACTGTTCCAGTCCCAGAACATACCCGATGCTAATGATAGTGCCCCTGCTTGTGCACCACTCACATTATGCAAGCTGTCTATACCCATAGTATATTCTACGGCTGTGTATTCTCCTTCAGGCACATTAGGAATAGAGAATGAAGATTCTGCAGCTGTTTTAGCATCTATAAGATAGTAGCTTACAGGCTGTGTCCACCAAGTACCGTCTGCTTTTTTGAGCTTGAAGTTGGATATGAAAAATCTGAAGTTTGTGAATGTTAATGAGTCGCCCGTTTTAGGGTGTACATATAGTTTGTTCAGTTGCCATGGCACCATGTCTGTACCAAACACATAGTTTATTTTGCCGTTGACAGCACCGTATACAGGCACTGCAGGGCCCGGCTCAGGATCTTTATCTCTTTTGCAAGAGTCGAGCCCTAAAATAGCTGCTGCAGCCAGTAACAGGCTGTATTTGCGAAGCGTAGTTTTCATAAATAATCGCTTTTTATTTGTACTAAGTTAGCAAATGATGTATACAGTTTTTGTGACTTTTGTCACATTGATAGTGAACCATGATTAAATAGTGATTAAATAATAGTTTCTGTTTATCTTCAAAAAACAATACTCTAATATTAAATTCTGTTTCGGCTTTCGTTTTCATGAAAAAATTGACATTATCCCTATTAGCAATACTACTATTTGTTATTAACTCAAAGGCGCAATCTGATACATTTTACTTTAATGCGCAGTGGAAGTTTATAAAAAAGAAAGAAGATGCTAAATACTACAGAACATCGCGCCGTGTCAATGACAGCTTGTACCAAGTGACAGACCATTTTATGAATGGTACAGTGCAAATGACAGGTTTTTATTCCAACCCGAAATCTGACGAGGCAAAGGATAAACATGGCTTATTTGTTTATTATAACGATAAAGGCATTAAAACAAGTGAAGGTGTTTATGTAAATGGTAAAAAGGAAAAAGAGTGGAAGTATTATTTTGAAGACGGAGCGTTAGAGTCTGTTCGTTCTTACAAGTTTTTTTTGCTGGAAGGCAAAGCTATTTATTATGATTCTGCAAGCCATAACAGACGTTCAGAGGGAAGTTTTACGCTGGGTAAAAGAACCGGCGAGTGGAGATTTTATTATCAAAACGATTCTTTGTCAGAGCGTCTTAACTATGCCAATGGCGATTTGGATGGTGCTATTATAGTTTACGATTCATTAACCAGAAACATAATTCTTGAAGGAGCTTTTGCACATAATCTTAAGCATGGTAAATGGAGGACATATTATAAAGATGGTAGGCCTAAAGAAGAAGTTAATTACTTGCTAGGAAAAGAAAATGGAGAACTGGCCTTATACGATTCGCTTACAGGTGAGAAATATGCCGGTGGTACGATAAATGATTCCGGTGGTGTTTTTACATCTTATTATCCGGGCACGAAGAGGTTATTTAACAAGGGATATATAGACCCGAAAACCAATATCCGTTATTATAAATATTATGATTCCACAACAGGGAATCTTATAAAAGAAGCTTCATTTCTATATGATTTGCCATATGGTACATGGAAGTATTATTACGCAAGTAATGGAAAATTGGGCTTTGAAGAAACATTCAAAAATGGCGTAGTAGAAGGAGAATTTATATTGTTTGACTCTGTAAGCGTCAATAAGCTGACGGTTGGAAGGCATAGTAATGGATTGAGGGTAGGAGAATGGAAGTTTTATAATTCCGGAGATGGTAAGCTAAGGTCTGTAGAGTCTTACAAAAAAGGCAGGCTGCACGGAGATGCAATTACTTATGATGCCAATGGAGTGGTAAAGTCTGTAGCAGGATATAAAAATGGTATGGAGCATGGTGAAAGTATCTTGTATCATGAAGGCACAACGAATAAATGGGTAGTGTGGAATATGAAAGAAGACTCGCTGGATGGGGCGCTATATACATATTACCCATCGGGCAAGATGAAACGTAAAGAGCACTACAAAAATGGTACACTTGAAACATCTGTATGCTATGACGAGCTTGGTAATGAAGTAGAGTATTACCCCGTAAGAACAGCTCCTGAATTTGATGGCGATGTGATGACCTATATAGGCAATAGCTTAAGGTATCCTGAGAGCGCAAAAGCAAAATCGCTTGAGGGTAAGGTTCTTGTAAGATTTGCCATCAATGAAAGTGGCGCTGTTTCTGAAGCACAGGTTGTTGAGGGTTTTAATAAAGAATGTGAGGACGAAGCTATACGTGTAATATCTCAAATGCCTCCATGGAGGCCTGCAACTATGGATGGCATACCTGAGAAAGTTTATAAAACAATCCCGGTAGTATTCTGGATACACTAATTTTTACTGCCAACAAGTTTCGTACCTATCAGGCTTTAGGCGTTTTTGCTTTTCGGTTAATAGGGTTGAAACGGGATAGTTTTGACGTGTCTATTATTTTATGCTCTGTCAGGTAGTGTATCACCTTATGCTCCAGCCAATGGTGGAAAGGCAGCAGCATGCTGATGATGATAATCTTTATGCCCAGCATTTTCCACGGCTCGTGGTGGGTTATCTCCATTATCTTATGATCTGCAAGCAGGATGATGAACTCGAAGAAGAATATGAAGGAGAAGAAACCTAGCGATTTGATGATAACCTTCGATACTTTAAACGAGCCTAACATCGTCAGGAGTATAAAGCAGGAAATAATGCCTATAATGATACCCATGTATTGCAGATTGTGTCTGCGTTCTGTTTGTTTTTCTTCCAACTCTGCCAGTATCTGTCTTTGTTTAGTTTCGTTGTCTATCTCCATTTGCAGCATGGCATCGTGCTTGGTTACTTCTTCTTGCTCGTCTGTATATTGTTTATACAGCTTAGCATAGGTATATGCTTTCGTAACATCCCTCTGCAGGTAGTACAGCGAGTCGAGGTATCTGCTGCTTTCTATCAAGTATGGCAGGTAGTTGGCATCTTTTGCAGCATTAAATGCCTGTTCCATTTTCGTAGTTGCAAGTTGGGTGTTATTGTTTCTCAGCAAAAACTGTGCATAGCGCTTCAGGAAGTTGGATAGATAGATTTTTTGACCACCTATTTTTCGTAGTACTATACCCTCAGCAGTTGCATAGGCAGCAGTTGCTGCAGGTATATCGTGGTTGTTTTCATGCACATAAGCCATCAGCCTGAAGTATGAAATGCTGTCTTTTTGCTGCATTTCCTGCAGCTCTGCAGGGTATTGGTTTACATAGTAGTCTGCCAGCTCTGCAAACATGCCGTTTTGTAACAGATAAGTGCTGTGGTTGTTGATGGCATTTTTGTACAGGCGCTTATTATTATGTCTTCCTGCGTATGCAATTATTCTTTTGGTGAGCTTTTCGGCATTGCTGCGTTCTTTGTTGTAGTAGTATTTTTCAGACAAATCGCACTGCAGGTTCATGATGATGGTAGAGTCTGTAATATGCAGCTTGGGTATCAGTGCTATCTGTTTCAGCTTATAATCTCTTGCCTGTGCATAGTTGCCAATCAGTAGATAGAAGAAGGAAATGTTGTCGTAGCAGTCGAATACTGCCTGTATGTTTTGTTGTTTTTGAGCTATTGTCAGCGCATTCAGGTAGTTTCTGAAGGCGTCTAGTTTGTTGTTGGTTTGCTCCAGGCATTTGCCCCATTGCAAAAAACATTCCCCTTTCAAGGTATCGTTTCCTGTTAATCCCGCATAGTAAAAAGCTTTGTTTACGTTTTCAATGGCTTTATCTGTATTGCCTGCAGCCATATTCGTTTTGGTGGCCGCTGTATAGGCATAGTAATACCATTCATTATTGTCATGATTTTTGGCAAGAGAGAGCAGAGCATTAGCATATTCTTTCGCTTCCTCTGCATCGTCCGTATTATCCAGTTTGAAGTACCATTTATATGCTTTTACCATCAATGTGTCAGAACCGCTTAGCACTGCGGTTTCCACAGCCATATCCAGTACACTGTCTATTTCACCATATTCATTGGCTTTATCCATGGCATCAGCAATAGATACCAAGTAGTTTACCTTATCCCCTGCATTTTTTGTTTGAGCATAGCTATGCCATAGTTCTTTTATGTTTCCGGAAACGAAAAGCGGACTTATAACTAAAAGCAGAAAAAGAGCAGCTGATAATATTCTGCAGCGTTGCATATATAGAGATAGATTGATAGTGTACAATATATAAAATCAAGTCGGTAATACATTATTGTATTCTGATATTTATTTATATTTTTATTGGAATTAGCAAACAAATAAAAATAATCCTCTATGAAGTATGTAAACGCAAAGATTGCAGGTATGATAGCTGCAATGCTATTCTTATTTTCAACATCTGCTCAAGCGGGGTCCAAAGGTTTTTTGATAGATGCATCTGTTATCAGTTATATGCTGCATAATGGTGCAACCAATATCAAGGTATATATGGCAAAAGATGACAATGGTACAACGAGTTATGTGGTTGTCCCAGCAGAAGCAGACTTTTCTACTGCAAGCGGGCAAGTGTACCGTCAGGTAGGCTCGGGTGTATGTCCGCCCTCATGTGAGTTCCCTCCTGCCAGCCTTGCAGGTAAGGGTAGCTACACGGATGCTAGTAATGGCGAAAATGATATAAATAATTATATGCGTGCTTATCAGAACGAAACAAACTGTGTGAAAATAAGTGCGGCCACTTTGGGTAAGGTCATCAACGATTACCCGTATGTAAAAATCGTATTCGATTCTTCTGTAACAGTTACAGGTATTAATGAAGATGGTAGTGCAGGCAGGCGCAGTAGCTATACAGAAAATACAAATACTACCTGTGTTTGCGGAATGTAAGTGAAGGCTATATTATTACAGAATTGAACGCAAGCCGTTAAGGCTTGCGTTTTTTAATTAAATATCTTCATCAGCCCGATGAATACTACTATAATACCGATAGTGGTGAAGCCGTATAGTACCACTGAGAAATTGCTGTGAGAATAGGTTGATGTCATGGTAAGTACACAGCTTAGCAGGCATACAACAGCGCCTATCAGTATGTATATAAGTCCTGTAGATGTTTTGCGTGCATTGCGTAGTCGCTTAATCTCCTTCAGCATATCGGGAATATGCCTTGCATCTGTACCTGCAGCTAACAGTTCATTTTCTATTTGCTGATCATTCAGCCCGTTATCCAGCCAGGTCTTTGCCCTTTGCTGTATGGTTATGCTTTGTTCCATAAGCCAGGTTTTTGATTTGTACTAATATAACTATTTTCTTTTGTATGGGTATTCTGCTGATATATAATCTTGTAGAATTTCTTTCATTTTACCTTAACAATGCCATAGGGAAGCTTTAACAATAATTATCATGTATATGTGCCATACTATGCTACCTTCATGCAGATAGTCGTACTGACAACATTTTTCACACTTTAAAACCATTGTTTATGAAAAAGATAATCTTGGTTGCATTTGCAGCAATAGCAGTGATGTTTACAAGTTGTGGTTCTAACCTTGAAAACACACCAAGCAGCACCCCGGTAGATTCTACCAACCTTAATGGTACAGCACCTGTTAAGTACGGGCCTATTGACCCGGCAAATCCTGATTCGCCCAAAACACAGGGTGCATATGACACAGGTATGCGTGCCAACACAATGAATACTGAAGACAGTATACGTGTAGGTAAGAAATAGCACTCATAATTCTATGTAAAGTTGGGAGAGTTGCATAAGCTCTCCCTTTTTATGATGTTATTTACATGTATGTACATATATTTGCATAGTAAAACCTTATAATTGCCGATGCCTGTGATGGGTAACTTTGTATAAGGAACTGAAAAATGAAAAGAAGTACATTCTTAAAACTGGGTAGTGCAACCATACTTGCACCATTTGCAATGAAGCTACAAGCCTTGAAGAGCTGGGCTGATGAACAGCCGCATACGGATATGATGCCTGTTATGTTTGTTGGACACGGTAATCCTATGAACGCCATCATGCAAAATGAGTTTACCAAAACATGGAACAAACTAGGTAGTCAGCTCCCTAAGCCTAAAGCCATTATTTGCGTATCGGCACACTGGCTTACAAACGGTACATATGTTACTGCAATGGAAAAGCCTAAAACCATACACGATTTTGGAGGTTTCCCACGAGAGTTGTTTGAACAGCAATATCCTGCTCCGGGTTCTCCTGAACTGGCAAAGCAGGTAGGGCTGGTTGTGAAAACGACTGATGTAAAAGATGACTATCAGTGGGGGCTAGACCATGGCACATGGTCTGTGTTGTTGCCCATGTATCCGCAGGCAGATATACCTGTGCTGCAGTTGAGCATAGACTACGGCAAGCCACCACAATATCATTATGAATTGGCAAAACAGCTGAAAGAACTGAGAAGGAAAGGCGTGCTGGTAATGGGTAGTGGTAACATAGTACACAATCTGGGCATGATAGATTTTGAGAATAAAACGAGGTTTGAATGGGCCTATGAGTTTGATGAAAAAATAAAAGGCTTCATAGACAAGGGCGACCATGAAAGTGTAATACGATATGATAAGCTGGGGACAATAGCTCGTTATGCAGTGCCAACAAACGACCACTACCTGCCGCTGATGTATACACTAGGGTTGCAGGATAAGAAAGACAACATCAGCTATTTTAATGATAAAATGGATGCAGGCTCAATATCCATGCGTTCTATACTTATAAACCAATAGTTATATGAAGTTTTTTGCCGGGTATTTTGGTGCTCAATAAAGCAAGTATACGTATATTAGTGCTATGTTTAGAAGAGTGCACAACTTTGCAAGACTAAAATACCTGTTGATACCCTTGTTCGCTTTGGCTTCGTTAAGTTGCAGAAAAAGCGAGCCTGATTTAGAGCCATATTATGAACCTACCTATGGCGACTTGAAATACCTGATACAAGGTGTTAAAGATGTATCGATGGAGCGTATAGGGCAGGCAACTGTAAATATTTATATCAATCGACAGGAAGGTAAGATTGAAAATGTGATGTTATCTGCAGTCAATTTGCCTCAAGGGCTTAGCGTAACATTTTCTCCAAATATCAGCCTGCCATCTTTCAATAGCACTATGACTATTAAGTCTACACGTGTAAAAGAGGGTACTTATGATATTACCGTAAGGGGTTCCAGCCAAACATCGGGTTTTACGGATGTAAAAATGAAAGTAACAATACTGCCATATGCTAATGCTGCAGATGGGCAAGTGGGATTGTTTATGGAAAATGGTTCGTGTTCTCAGGGAGGCCCTGTAGGAGACACAGTTGATGTTGTGAAAGATGATGTGATTGTTAATAAAATACGTATTAAAGGTTTCTGGAGTGGGGTATGGGCTAATGCAGTTGATGCATTTATGAATACTACTAACAAAACACTTACAATACCAGCACAAACACTCAATGGTATTACGATCAACGGTACCGGTACTTATGACGATGATGTAATGAAAATCAATTACAGAGTCAAAGGTTTTACGGTAAATGATACATGTTCTTCAACACTCACACGAATAAAGTAGGGTAACAATAATATTGATAATAGGGGGATGGCTGAAAGGTTGTCCCCTTATTTTTATATACAAGCCGTAGTAATTGAAATAAAAAAAGCCCGCACATTGTGCAGGCTGTATTTGTAAAAATCAGATGAATATTATTTAACCTCTACCTGACTTTCTATAGCTTCCAGCGACATGTCCTCGCCGCCATCTGCTACTGCCAATACAGAGTATTTGCCTTTTGCAAGATTCTTTGGCAATTCGAAGGTTACATAACGCTTCTGTCCCGGAAACATTGGGTATTCAATAGGGTCAAGTTTTGTTTTGCTGCCATCAGCCAGAGAAGAAAGCTCCAGATATGATTTACACTCCAGCATAATATCGCCAGTGTTTTGGCATATCAGGTTGTAAGTATTAACTGCCTCTTTTGATGGAACAAGGTCCAGTACTTTCACTTCTTTGCTGGAAAGGGTTGGAGGTGTCTGGTAAATATGCACACCAAGACGCAACAGGTTTCTTACACTGGCTTGTGTAGATGCCGCTTTTGCTGCGTTAGCTTCCTCCACAGTTTCAATGAAGAGCATAGCCCATTTCATTTCTTTTACCGCGTTAGGATCATCAGGCATCTGTAGTTTTACTGTTAGTTGAGAGAACTGTCCGGGTTCCAACTCCAGAAAGTTCTTGTCAAAAGTCACCCATTTAGAGCAAGAACGAGACAGCGTATCGGCACGATAGTAAATATGCCCGCCAGTACTGTCACGTACCCAGTCGTTGAGGTAAACCCTGAACTGTACTTTTTTATTAGAGCCGTTAGAGATGTTAATGACTTGCGACTCGCCCTGTCCGGCGCCGAGTTTAAAGTCGAGAGTAGTAGGATAAGCACCAAGGTTTTGCGCCATAGTAAGGAATGGCAAACAAAACAACAATGCTGCGAATACGATGGGAAAGCAATATCGCCTCATATATGTATTAAAATAGTTACACAAAAAAAGTATTTTTACTTAACAAAAGCAAAACAAACTATCAATTAACTTGCATCTAATGCGGTTATTTCTAATCACATACCTATTACTTTTATTTGTTTCCGAGGCTAAGGCTCAGAACGGGAACAACTATTTGGAGGTAATTGCCAACACAAGCCTCAATTTCAACTGCAATTCGCCCGAAACTTTGGAGAATGACCAGACAATTAACGGGGCTTTTACAATAAGGGTAAGGTCCAGGAATAGTAACTGTTCCATATATGCTAAGCTCAGCAGTTATACAGGTCCTTCAGGCTACATGGCATTCCCATATCCTATACAACTGGTTTATACATCTACTAATTCCAGTAGAGCTTATGGTATTGTAAATGCTCCCTTGTCATTAACGACTTCAGACCAGTTGATATTTAGTCAATACAGCTCAAACTCTGTATTTAATTATTATTATAATCTGAGGTTGAAGGCTTTGGGTTATACCTATCCGATAGGACAGTATAGTTTTACCATTCTGTATACAATGACACAACCATGAGGCTTTTATTATCTGCCATATTATTCCTTTTGTCTTGTGCTGCTACAGCACAACCAAAGTCATTTAATGGCAGCTCTTCAGGTACTATTGGTGTGTATTCAGTGTTGAGTATCAATTTTACTAACTTGACGGGGGTTATATCATTTAATACCCCCAATGACTATTTTAATGGTATTACCGTTAATAATGCTGCAACAATAGCTGTTAAGAGTAATGTAAACTGGCAGGTAAGTGTAGCCTCTCAAAGCTCTACTTTTACGCCTATGAGCATGGGAGCAAGTACCGATATGCCTTCCAGTATACTCGCCATCAGGCGCAATGGTAATACTACCTTCTCCCCAATGACAACCAATAGCCAGACATTAAAAACCGGCAACAGAGGTCCTGCCACAACCAATGGTAATACATTTGATATTGATACCCGTATAGACCCCGGATTCAGTTACAGTGGCGGCAACTACAATATTGGAGTTGTCTATACACTAACCCAACAATAGGGTAGTATTCTACAGCATTAACAATTATATTTACACAAATACACAGACAGATATGAAACGTATCCTATTGTCGTTGTGTGCCGTTGCTGTATTGGGCATAAACGGCGCATACGCACAAGCCAAACTTGTAGAAACCGTTGCTAAGAAAGGCAATGAGGTGGTAATACCTTATAAAAAGTTTGTATTGCCGAATGGTTTGACACTGATAGTGCATGAAGACCACTCAGACCCTATCGTACACGTAGATGTTACGTATCACGTAGGTAGTGCAAGGGAAGAAATCGGTAAATCGGGTTTTGCTCACTTCTTTGAGCATATGATGTTCCAGGGCTCTGATAACGTGGCCGATGAGCAACACTTTAAAATAATAACAGAAGCAGGTGGTACACTCAATGGTACAACCAATCGCGACCGTACCAACTACTTTGAAACCGTACCAAGCAACCAGCTTGAAAAAATGCTTTGGCTGGAAGCAGACCGCATGGGTTTCTTGCTGGATGCCGTTACGCAGAAGAAATTTGAAGTGCAGCGTGCAACCGTTAAGAACGAACGCGGACAGAACTACGATAACAGGCCTTATGGATTGGTTAGTGAGTTTTCGTCTAAAAACTTCTATCCTTACGGACACCCATATTCATGGCTCACTATCGGCTATATAGAAGACTTGAACTCAGTTAGTGTAAACGACCTGAAAAACTTCTTCCTGCGCTGGTATGGCCCTAACAATGCCGTTGTAACAGTTGGTGGCGATGTGAATACAGAAGATGTAGTAAAACTGGTGGAGAAATATTTTGGCTCAATTCCTAAAGGACCTGAAGTTAAGCCTGTAAAAGTGCCTGCTGTTAATCTGGAGAAAGACAGGTATGTATCTATGCTGGATAACTATGCAAAGACTCCGATGCTGCGTATCACTTACCCAAGTGTGCCTACTTACAGCAATGACGAGGCTGCACTGGATTGCCTGGCTGAGATAATAGGACAAGGTAAAAATTCTATCCTCTATAAAAACCTTGTAAAAACACAGAAAGCATCAAGCGCATCTGCATTTAATAGCAGCAGCGAACTGGCTGGTGAATTCTCTTTCAGTGTAGTACCATTCCCCGGGCAAAAACTGGCTGATATGGAAAAGCTGGTAAGGGAGTCGTTAGCAGAATTTGAAAAACGTGGTGTAACGGATGAGGATATTGAGAAATTCCGCAACAGTACAGAAAGCAGTACTATTAACGGTTTGGAAAGCGTTTCACGCAAAGTTTCTCAATTGGCAGCATACTATACCTTCACAGGAGATGCAAACTATATTGGTAAAGAACTGAAGCGTTATACAAGCGTTACCAAAGAAGACGTGACGCGTGTATATAACAAATATGTAAAAGGTAAACACGCGTTGATAGTAAGTGTACTAACCAAAGGCGATGAAGCAAATAAAGCACTTGCGGATAATTACGAAGCTAAAAAAGATGCATCTTACAAATCTCCGGACTATGGTTATAATAGCTTAAAGTATAACAAAGCTAAAGACAACTTTGACCGCAGCAAGATGCCAGGCAATGGCCCGAACCCTGTTGTGAAAGTGCCAGACTACTGGACAGAAAACCTGCCAGCAAACATAAAAGTAATAGGTGCAAAATCTGACGAAATACCTGTTGTGACAATATTGATGCATTTTGACGGTGGTAGAATGCTGGAGGCTAAAACACCAGATAAAGCAGGCTTGGTATCAATGTTTGCAGATATGATGGATGAGGATACTAAAAACTATACAGCAGAAGCATTCAGTGTAGAACTGGATAAACTTGGCAGCAGCATCAGTGTAGGTGCAGATTTTGACGGTATTAGTGTCAGTGTACGTTCATTGCGTAAAAATCTGGATAAAACATTGTCATTGCTCGAAGAGCGTTTGCTGAATCCTAAGTTTACGGAAGAAGCATTTGCGAACATCAAAAAACGCAATATTGAGGGTATAAAGAATGCGATGGTACGTCCTAACTATATAGCAAGTGTTGTATATGATAAAATATCTTATGGCAATGACAATGTATTGGGTTGGCCATCAAGCGGTACAGAGAAAACAATCAACAACATACAGTTGAGCGATATGCAGGCATACTACGATAGCTATTTTACACGTAATGGTGCAGAGATAATAGTAGTAGGTGACGTTAATAAAGATGAAATACTGAACAAAATTGGCTTTGTAAACAAAATGAGCGATAAGCCAGTTCAATTACCATCATTGGCAGTTTCGACATTGCCAATTGAGAAAACAAAGATTTACTTCGTAGATGTGCCTAAAGCTGCACAAACAGAATTCAGGATAGGTTCTGTAACAGGTATGCATTATGATGCATTTGATGATTATTACAAATCAACTATCATGAACTTCCCGTTCGGTGGTGCATTTAACAGCCGTCTGAATCTTGACCTGCGCGAAGAACGTGGTTGGACATATGGTGCAAGGTCTTCTTTCAGCGGTGACAAATACACAGGTACTTACACATTCAGTGCAGGTATCAAAGCAGTAGCTACAGATAGTGCGTTGAACGATATCGTAAAACTGTGGAAAGAGTTTAAAACAGGTGGGGTTACAGAGGAAGAACTGGCTTTTACAAAAAGCTCAATGGTACAGAGCGATGCTCGCAAATATGAGTCGCAAATGCAGAAAGCAGGCTTCCTGTCTCGTATTATTGAATACAATCTGCCATCAGACTATACCAAAAAACAAAATGATATCCTGATGAATATGAAGGCAGGGGATTTGAAACCTTTCAGCACCAAAGTATTACCATCTATAGATAAAGTAAACATTGTACTGGTTGGTGATAAGGCAAAAGTGTTTGAGGGTATCAAAAACTGTGGTTTTGAGGTAGTGGAACTGGATAGTGATGGTAACCCAATTAAATAGAAATAATTATTAATTAATAAAAAGCCTCCTAACAGGGGGCTTTTTTATTAAACATTTCTTAAACAAACATTTTCGCAACGTGTTAATTATATATTTTGCGGGTTTACTATTACATTCGCAATCTAATCTATAAATATGGTACAAACAGATTATGTGCACGTTCCGTACGGCAAAGCAGTATACGGAGAAAAAGAAATTGATGCAGTAATGCAGGTTTTGCGCAGCAGCACCCAAATGGGCAAGCATGTACGCAGAATGGAAGAGCGTGTAGCGGCATTGTATGCCAAAAAATATGGTATCATGGTAAACAGTGGCTCATCGGCACTGTATCTTGCTGCCGACCTGTTGGATTTTGAACCTGGTTCAGAAATCATCACACCTACACTTACTTTCTCCACAACTGTAGCGCCAATCGTTAAGAAAGGTTGGGTGCCTGCATTTGTAGATGTAGAAGAAGGTACTTATAACATTGATGTAAATAAGGTTGAGGAAATGATTACGCCTAAAACGAAGGCTATGATTATTCCTAACCTGATAGGTAATCTACCCGACTGGCAAAAATTGCGTGAACTGGCAGATAAGTACAATCTGTTTGTACTGGAAGATTCTGCTGATACACTGGGTGCAGAAATAGGTGGAGCATCTTCCGGCCGTTTTACAGATATGAGCACTACCAGTTTCTATGGTTCTCACATCATCAACTGTGCAGGTAACGGTGGTATGCTTTGCGTTAATACAGAAGCGTTTTATGATCGTGGCCGCTTGTTACGTAGCTGGGGCCGTAGCTCATCTCTGTTTGTAGAGAGTGAAAAAATTGAGAACCGTTTCAATGTAGAAATTGAAGGTATTCCATACGATGCGAAGTTTGTATTTGAAGAACCTGGCTACAACATAGAACCATCTGAACTTGGTGCTGCTTTCGGTAATGTACAGTTGGATGATCTGGCTCATAACATAAACACACGTACCGAGAATTATCGCCGTATGCGCGAGTTCTTTGCTCAATACGAAGAGCACTTCATTCTTCCTAAGCAATTGCCTGATTCTCGTACGGGTTGGTTAGCATTTGCTACAACAGTTCGCGAAAGCGCTCCTTTCATCCGCAGGGATATGCAGATATTCCTGGAGAAGAGGAACATCCAGACACGTACTGTGTTTACAGGAAACATTCTGCGTCAGCCGGGCTTCAAAAACTACGAACACAAAGCTGCTGCGGGTGGATATCCTGAAGCTGATAAAGTAATGCGTGGCGGTATGTTACTCGCTTGTCATCATGGTCTGAATGATGCGCAGATAAGCCATGTAATGGAAAGCGTGACTGAGTTCATGAAGAATATCTAAGTAATATAATGCCTGATTTACTCATAATTTTAGTGTTCTGCTTCACCAATGGTAATCTTGCCAGAAAGAAAGGACTTAACAGAACAAACTGGATACTGATAACCATAGCAGCAATAGTAGGAGGCATGTTTATAGGCTCTTTCTTTGCAGTCCTTGGCTATAGGGGGGCTTTGGATATGAAAAGTATACAAACCTATCTTTTCAATAATCCCGTTAAAGTACTCACATTCTATGCAATGGAAGTAGGTGGGGGATTGTTGGTAAGGTATGTAATAGATAAAAAGATAAATCCTACAAAAACGGATTGACTTACCAACCGAGGGTTGTTTTAAGTTTAGTCATTCCGCTTTTACTGATAGGAATTTTAGCGCCACATTGCAGCAATGCAATGTGGCTTTCTTTTTCGTACGGTTCTATACGTACCAACTGAGATATTGGTATGATATATGAACGATGTACACGCACAAAGTGTTGCGGGTTCAGACTTTGTTCTACCTGGCTTAGCGGGCTTTTCTTCAGATAGCTACCGTCTTTCGTTACTATTTTTATATAGTCATCGTTAGCCTCTATAAATTCAATATCGTCTGCAGGTATAATGCGTATCAGCCCATTGTCTTTTACCACGATACGGTGTTGGTAGCCTTCGTACACATTGCTTACTTGTAATTGTTCTATGCCTTGTTTTTGATTTGCGGTTGCAGATGCCTTCCATTTCGAAATAGCTTTATCAAAGCGTTCTTTAGCTATAGGCTTCAGTAGATAGTCAATAGCATTCGCCTCAAATGCCTTCATAGCATACTCATCAAAAGCTGTTGTAAATATCACAGACGGTTTTTCATCCAGCAATTCCAGCATTTCAAAGCCATTCAGCTTTGGCATCTGCACATCCAGAAATATCAGATCCGGTGTATGCTCTTGTATGGCTTTGAAGCCTTCAAATCCATCGCCGCACTCTGCAGCTATTTCAAAACCTGTATGCTGTTGCAGGAAGGCACGCACAAGTTGCCTTGCCAATGGTTCGTCGTCAATGATAATTACCTTATGCATATGTCTGCGGTATGCTTAGTGTTGTGGTGAATTCTGTTTCTGTCTTACTTACATCCAGTAAGTCTGTACGGGTAAATAGCAGGTATAGCCTTCGCTTTATGCCCTCCAAACCGAAACCTGTACCGCGGCTTGGCTGATTGTCTTTATCGTAAGGATTGGTAACATTGACAATCAGCATTGAGTCTTTCTGGCTGATATCTACACTTATTATTACCTCTCCTGTTTTACAATACAAGCCAAATTTAATGGCATTTTCCATTACAGGCTGCAGTATGAATGGTGGTATCTCAGCTTTTGGGTCAAAGCTTTTGTTGTATACAATCTTCAACCTGTCGCCAAAGCGTACTGATTCTATAGATAGGTAAGCTTCGATATATTCTAACTCTTCAGTCAGTGGTATGCGTTCCTGCCCATCGCGCTTCACCGAGCGGCGCAAAAAATCTGAAAGCTTACCAATCATGTCCTGCGCCTTAGAAGGCTCAATCATTGTCAATGCACTGATAGAGTTGAGGCTGTTATACAAAAAGTGCGGCTGCAATTGCTGGCGCAGCTTGTATAGCTCGGCTTCGCGGTGCAGGTTGGTAAGGTCGTTTTGTTTCAGAAACTTCTTCTCAATTGTTTCGGCCTCTTTTACTATAGCGCTGTACGTAGCTATCCACCCACATATCAGCCAGTTTGAAAAATAGCGTATTGGCATGCTATATGCCAGCCAATCGAGATAATGATGTACTGGATTTTTAAAGATTAGCTTCAATATCATCCATGTGGTGAAACCACCTGCTATTGCAAAGAAAGTACCTATCAGCAATGCATATAGTGTAACACCAACGCGGGTAGGGTAGGCATTTACCACCAACAACATTCCCCATATAGCCAACGACAAAATGCCCATGTTTACAGAGCTATCTATCAGGGCTACATTAAGGCCCAGGCCCTCGTAGTAGAATAGATACCCTGCCTGCAGGCACCAGATAATGAATGCCAGCAAGGGTAATAACCAACGCAGATGTTTGTTGATTAATGCCAAGTATCTGCTTTTTTGTTTTTAGCTATTTCAGGTTCAGACCACAGGGGAGAAGCTATGGGTTCTACTTCTCTTACAGAAGAGAATAGCAGACTACCATGTTTTACATCTACTTCCTGCAGGTCTTTTACCGCCACCAGTTCCCAAGATACGGTGCGGCCATGCCTGTCTACAAATGTTGCTTCTTCTTCTTTTGCCACAACCCTTGCCTGAAATAATGCTTCCCTTATTTCATCGGCAAATACAAGCCTCCATTGTTCTTCATATTGCTCGGTCGAAACACCGTCGCATTTAATTCTGTAAATAATCTGTGCAGTATAGGCTTTCATAACCTGTGTGTATTAAAAACACCCGAAATAATCATCGGGTGTGGTGTTTTTAGTAAGATTTAATTTCAATGCTGCCAAAGCTGCACGAACCTCTCAACACAAGCACTTTCTTTTCTTCAGATGCAGATGTATTCATCCTCATTGCCCTTCGGTCTTCTACACTACCCAGTGTAGGCTGAATCTCATTCTTGATTTCCCAGTGAGAAGGTACTATCAATTCTACTCCGCCAAAAGCCACATTACAGTTCAGTGCCATTGTACCTGTACCATCTGCCTGCACCATGTTTACCTCTACACCACCAAATGTAGCACTGATGTTTCCCCCCTTAAAATCTTTAGATGTTACTATTTCCTTTCTTCCCGCAAATGTTACTTCTATGTTCAGCTCATTTTCATTATTGGTAACTACCTGCATATGGTTTTTGTATGCAGTATTTTTTTTTCTGCTGTTCAGCACCATTACCACACCACCAATTATCAGTGCCAGTGGCAGCACTAAGTTTGATGAATTGGTTTCCCCTATCATAAACTCGGGTATCAGGTGCGCACCACCAATCAGTGATAATATCCACCATGCATGGCCTTGAAAACGTTTCTTAATACCGATAAGCATACCTACCGCTATCAGCACTACCGGCCACAGCGTATGCCAGTCAAAATAAAGACCAAGAACTTTTTTAGCGAAAAGTAAAACACCCAACAAGGCAATTGCTACACCGAACCATACTTTATCGCCATTGTGGCGAGGGCGGCGGTAGCGCCCCATATTGTCATATTGTTTCCAGTCCTGAATATTATGTTTCATCACAAATCGTATTTATGATGTAAAAGTATATCCCCCGAATAGCTATGTAAAGCTCTATTAGGCTAAAAAGATGTGTTTGTCGGTAAACGTCCCCGATTGGTCGGTAAAAGAGAATGAGAATAATTAACTAAGCTTGTCAGGTGTCCAGTTCAGCTTAGGGAAAGTCTTTTTGCGCAAGGAAAAATATTGCCAAACAATGCTTTTGCTATAGATGCCGCTCATATTGCGGTAGGTTATCAGTTTTTTTGCTTCTTTGCGGCGTTGCAGCCATTTGCCTATACTGCCGTAGAAGTGAAAATGCGCTTTGATGATAGTGAAAGTTTCTTTGAATTTGCCCCCGGCCATCATTTGCAGGCCTGCTACGCCATCCAGTACCAGGCGCAATGGGAATAACCATAGCAGTTTTGAGGTGCGTTCGTTTTTGGTAAGCAGTATAAGGCTGTTGCGGAAGTTGTAATAAAGCTTTTGCGGGCTGCCATAGCTGATGACACTACCACCCACGTGATACACCGTAGATTGACCTATATAACCAATCTTGTACCCCATGTTTTTGAGTCTCCAGCACAGGTCTACTTCCTCCATGTGTGCGTATAGGTCATTGTCCAGACCCCCTGCTTTGTGATACAGGTCTGCGCGTACCATCAGGCATCCACCGGAAGCCCAGAAAACTTCTATATCATCGTTGTACTGCCCTTCATCTTTTTCTAATGTGTTGAAGATGCGCCCACGGCAGAAGAGGTAGCCCAGATTGTCCATAAAACCGCCGCCTGCACCTGCATACTCAAAGTATTCGCGCTCTCTCCAATATCTGATTTTAGGCTGGCAGGCTGCTAATCCCTGATAGCGCTGCATAGCATGCAGCAGTGGAGGATACCAGCCTTGCGTTACTTCAAAATCTGAACTTAAAAGGATGTAATACTTAGCCTGTATCTGTTTGAGGGCTTCTGCATAGCCATTAGAAAACCCTCTGTTAACACCTATTTGCAGTGTTTGTACAGAGGGATAATTATCTTTCAGGTACTGATACGTATCGTCTGTAGACGCATTATCTACAACTATTACATCATACCCTGTATGTGCTTCTGATACAATAAGTGGAAGAAACTGCTCGTGCCATTTTTTGCCATTATAGCTGAGTATGACAACAGCGGTGTCTTGCTGGCAAATAATCATTGCTTGGTGCTAATGATTATTTGTACTTAGGATCGTACAAAGTATTTTCAGGTGCTTTGGCAGCTTCGTCTTTAGTGTTTTTGAACTTGTGTTCGTACAAGTTGTAACAGCCAGCCCATGAGAAAATAAATATGCCGAAGAAAAACAGCAGGAATAAAAAGCGTGATTTAGACGGCTTACTCAATTCGATATCAGCCGGGTTGTCCAAATCTACATGTGCGTCGTGTGTATGTTCCTGGTTGTGTTGCATTTTGAAAAGAAAGTAATTTTCGCTGACAAAAATAATAGTTATTCGGTCAAAATCATAATATTTTTACGACGATTTCGTTTTTTAAAAGCCATTATGCGCCAATATTTTAACTGGAAAACATATCTGATAATTGCTGCTATGTGTATAGTGGGGGCATCTCTGTACTATACCAACCAATTGGCGGCAAAACTGGCTGATGAAGAACGTAAGAATATAGGGCAACTAGTAGAAGCACTGAAGATTTTAAATACTACAGAAGACCCTACAGCCCTGCAATTAGCAAGTCTGGTAATAGAGCAGAATAAGACTATACCATTAATATTAACCGACGAGAAGGGGCTTCTTGTAAGTAGCATTAATCTTGACTCCAATAAGATAAAGAAGAGCCCTGCTTATACAAACGAAATGTTAGCCAGATTCAAGGAGTTGCATATGCCGATTGTATTTGAGTACAGTGGTGGTAGACAACATGTGTATTACGGGGAGTCGAGCCTGTTGACTCAATTGCGTTATTACCCATATATACAGCTTACTATCATCATCCTGTTTCTGGCTATAGTATTAATAGCTTTATCGTCTGCACATAGGTCGTTGCAAAACCAGGTATGGGTGGGGCTGTCTAAAGAAACTGCCCATCAGTTAGGCACGCCATTAAGCTCTATAGAAGGCTGGCTGGAATTACTGAAAGATAGCGAAGAGAATGCAGAGGCTGTTAGTGAAATGCAAAAAGACCTTGACAGGCTGAAGCTGGTGGCAGACCGTTTTGGTAAAGTAGGTAGTGCGCCACAGCTGGAAGAGGAAAACCTGATAATCCGCTTACAGAATATGGTTGACTATATGCAGAAGCGTGCGCCTAGCAAAGTCTCCATCAGCTTGACAACTAACAATACAGATGTGCCTGTAAATATAAGCGGCCCGCTATTTGATTGGGTAATAGAAAACCTGATGCGCAACGCACTGGATGCCATGGATGGCAAAGGTGAAATAGAAGTGCGCATACAGGATAATAAACAACAGGTAATAGTAGACGTATCTGACACCGGCAAAGGAATTTTGAAGCATCAGATAAAAAAGATTTTCGATCCGGGCTTTACTACCAAAAAAAGAGGGTGGGGGCTTGGTTTGTCTTTATCTAAGCGGATAGTAGAAAAGTATCACCACGGATCGCTGTTTGTGAAACAATCTGAATTCGGTAAGGGCACTACTTTCCGAATCTTACTGAGGCGCTAATATTTTTTTATTTACATTTTTCATTTTTGAGTTTTCCATTTACATTTGCAGTCCTTCAAAAGATGCGGCGATGGCGAAACTGGTAGACGCACTACTTTGAGGTGGTAGCGCCCGAAAGGGTGTGGGAGTTCGAATCTCCTTTGCCGCACTAAAGGAGACAAACAGGCATCATCCCCTGTTTGTCTTTTTTCATTATCGGCTGTATTGCCTGACAGTTCAGCGATTAGCTCAAAAATAATATTCACTCTATCGGTTCGAAGTAAGCCTGTTTTCTTGTCAAACATGATTCCTTCGGGGAATACCAATTTTTGCAGCTTTTCTTTATGTTCAATATCCGCAGCATTCCATTCTGTAGCGAGGTTCATAGAAATATCCAAAGCCTTTTCTAAAACAGCAATTGGGTTCGAAACCTTATTTTCTATTTTAGATAATTGTGAAGCTATTTCCTGTTGCTGTACAAGGAACTTAGAACGGAATTTCTCGTAAGTCCCCTTAGACATTTCCTTATTGATAAAATAGCTTTCCTCTATACTTTCCAGTTTTTCCTCAATCGCAGCTAACTGTTTTTTGTACTCTTTTTCCAGTTCAATGCGCTCCCTATTAATATCCATCCAAACAGATTCCATCATAGCGAGTAAAGGTGCTTTCAGTTCAGTACGAATACAATATCGTTCCATCAACCCAATAAATTGCTTATGTATCCCGATAGCACTTTGGTTGCATTTACAACCCTTGGTTCTGCATTTATAATACCATAACCCCTTTGTTTTAACGATATAGCCGGTAAAAGGTTGGTTACAATCACTGCACCGAATGAATACCTTTAATGGAACCTTATCCTGTAATTTCTTATGAGGCACCCCATATCCCGGGTTATGGCGATGTATTTCATTGACCTGTAAAAAAAGTGCCTTAGAAATAAGTATCTCATGTGTACCCTCCACAAGCTGTCCTTCCAACATACTATGGCTTAACAAACCACAATAAAAAGGGTTTTTGAATATTTTGGTAAGATGCTGCTTGTTCAGCTTTATTCCCAAACCGCGTAACCGTTCCAGAATAGCCTCATTTTTCATACCCTCACTTTTCCAGACGAATGCTTTTTTGATTTTTTTACCAATACTATTGATCACTATTTTCCTTACACCATTTGTTTTGACAATATCATAGCCAATAGGAGGTTTTGCAACCCAAATTCCACGTTTAAACTTCTCTTTCATCCCTGCAATAGAACGTTGTTTTCTAAGCTCATTGTCATAGTGAGAGAACAGGAACTGGATATTTTGTTGGAAAATACCACTAGGATTGGAAGTATCTGTTGGTTGTGAAACAGCAAAGATTTCTACCCCGTATTTGATTCTTAATTCTTCAGCCAGTTTGATGGCAGCACCACCTGTACGGCTGAAACGGTCCAGCATATAAACAAGGATATGGGTTATTTTACCCTTGTTCTTTTTAATAAAATCCAGCATACGCTGAAATTCTTTACGTCCATCCGTTTTAGCACTTTCATAAGTACCCCCAAAATATTCCAGGATTTGTATGTCACCTCTCAAAGCATGTTCTTCAATAGCTTTTCGCTGAAAATCCAGGGATAAATTAGTATCAGCCTGTTCCTTACTGGATACCCTTGTATATACAACAGCTACTTTAGCTCCTCCATTATTATGCGTATTTTTCCCCTGTTTGGCAAAATTTGCAAAACTAGACAATGTGTTCATAAGTATTTTTTGTGTTCACTGTAAATATATAACTAATTGACAATCAATTATTTGTATTTATTTTAGATATATTTGTTGCCAATATTTTAGCAAGGGTTGTCAGGCCGTTTATAATCTCAATAGCCTGTTCGTTGTTATAGTGGGAACACCCCTTAAAAGAACGTAGCCAATCCGGTGTATATCCGGATTGGCTACTGTCAACAGCCGAAGGGTTTTCTTGTAGGTACATAGAATTGGAGTGATTTTATAATGTGGAATTTGATATAGCCGTTCAGTATTCCATCAGTATATACTTGTTGCCTGATAGGTAGCTGGTAAATGGTTTGAAGTATGAAAACAGAAGATTCTTTCCAGATAACTACTAAATCCTATTATCGCTAAATGAATATCCCGATAGTTGAAGGTGTCAGCTGTGTTTAGCTGGCATTTCTTCCAAATACTCATCTACATAGTCATGAATCTTATGGATGATAGAACGCTCAGATTTATCGTATGTAATATCCAGAGTAACGGATGGTTCTGCATTGTTTGAAGCAATAATTTCATGCTGAAGGTCATTGTCGATGATCAAGTCAGCAATAGCAGGGAGTGCTGCAAATGGCACTTTGATTGTTCTATTCATAGGTTGAAAATTGTTAGTGATTTTTTGTAGATGAAAGCGATATACATGCTTACACAATCATAGGAATGCTTGAAGCATAATAAGCCATGTTATGGCTCCCCTAATAATTCAACAATCATACTAACATCTGATTTAAGCAGATAGCGTTTTCTGTGTATGCTTTCCAAGAACTGTTTGTGGGAAGTGTGCAACTTAAGCCATCGCCGGAAATTCTGTGCAGCATTATCAGCAGAGCTGTCCGGAAAATACATCTGTGCCAGTTCTTTGCGCGAATACGATTTTAGTTCAAAATGAGAGGTGGCATTGTTCGTTGTGCTTTGTTGTAGCATAGTATGTTCTTTTAGAGTATTCGGTAACTATTTATTCCTGTAGAAAGGTCAACAGGCGGATGTTGATGTCTGAAGACCTGAAATGATGCAGGAAAAAGTAATTGAGGAAACAAACTTAGAACCAATCAAAATAAGGTTGAAGCTCTTTGCTACTCTATGTTAGCCGATGACGCCCTTTAACATAATTTTAGAATCGAAAACCGATGTGCAAAAAAATCCTTCTAATATATTATACAAACTATCCGTTGATTAGGGCTATCTGATATTTTTGCCGAAACAGCTATCATGTTTGAGTTGAGATCATATTCGCGCAAAGAACTTGCTTTGTTATATTTCCCTGATAACACACCCAAGGCAGCGAGTCAAAATTTCAGACGTTTATTGAAAGAGAAGCCTGTTGGTTCTGCATTACTACAGTTATTGTCATATCGTAAGTACTTTACCGAGGTAGAAGTGAGGCGAATTACAGCCTTATTGGGAGAGCCGTAAACGTTTATGAAGTTTTAGTAAGGCTCACATATTACACGCTGTAATGAAACCATTACAGATTTGAGGCAGTTTGATACGGAAAAAGCTTTAATTACGTGCTCATTACATAGTTTGTAATGAAAACTGTTACAAAAAGAATCGGTTCTATCATATTTGTTATAATAATCAGATTGATGTAGCAAAAAATAAGACGTTGGAAGAGGTGAAGGAGTGCAGCACCACCTGAATTTTTTTCAAAATGGATATAAGAATGGATTTTGGATCAACCTTATTACAGATAAACACAAATACTACTCTGTTAAGCGGCTTTTGTGTTTATTAAAAGAATATTTTTAGGTATTCTGGCTTGGGCGATTTGTATGCTAAAGTTTTTGCCAGCTTTAAATCTAGGGACTTTGGTTGCTTTGATCTTAATAATTGTTCCGGTTTGTCGGTTACAACCATTATGTGCGGCACGTTTGCTAAGGGTAAAATTGCCAAAGCTAACAAGCGATGCAGTATTGCCTTTTTCAGTGCACCATTAACTGCATCTGGTAAAAGAGTACAATATATTATCTGAACTCAAATAATACATGCACAGGGCCAACCAGGTAAATGGTAGACCAATGCTGCTGCAGGTCCAATGGAAAATTGAACGCTACCATCGTTCCATGAAAATGTGGTTAAGCTGGATAACTATTATTATCCGGAACACATAAAGGATGCACACGAGCAATTTAGTCATTAATACAATCATCAGTATTATTATGAGTCACTCAATAACCTGACACCGGCAGATGTATGCTATTGTAGAGGTGATGCCATACTGAAAGCGAGAGAACGCATCAAACAGAAAACCTTTGAACGAAGAAGGATGTATGTACAGCAGAAAAGAAGCCATCACATAAAAACAAAAAACTTTATTTAACTTCAAAAAATCAAGAAATACTATCTAACAGAAAGTACACTTTATCTTTATTATATAAATTTATACGAATATGGTACTATTCATTAAAAATATGTGTTGTGAACGGTGTGTTGCGACAGTAGGGAATATTTTAAACGAAATAGGACAACAATTCGTGGAAGTGAAAATTGGTGAAATTCGTTTAGAAGAGGAAATTTCGGAGAATGAAATTAGAAAAATAAATGACTCCCTGGAAAAACAGGGTTTTAGTTTGGTAGACAATCCCGCCGGAAAAACAGTCATTCAAATCCAAGCATTATTATGTGCGTATGTTAGAGAGACAATTAACAATTCCGGTAAGATGCAAAAATTATCGACTTATATCGAAGGTAATTTACACCGTAGCTACTATCACTTAAGTAAAACCTTTTCTTTGGAGACCGGCTTAACGATTGAGAAATACATTTTGGCATTGAAGATGGAGAAAGCGAAAGAATTAATATTAGAGAATAAGCTTTCGTTATCATCAATTGGATGGCAATTAGGCTATGCAAGCTCACAGACCTTTAGTACACAATTTAGAAAGGTCACAGGTCTTACTCCTAGTGCATTTAAATTAAATCCGAATCCCCCCAGGAAAGCATGGGATAAGCTTTTACCACAAGATTTCGAACAATCTTGATGTTAAAACGAACAGCCTTCTTTTAGTTTACAAATACCTTTAGAAAGGATATTTTCTTGACTGAAAACACGCTTGTTAGTATAGCATAAGCAGTGATTCAAATGTATGTCGTCAAGCTAAAGTTCACTTATCGTTAGATAGTATTTCTTGATTTTTTAAAGTTA